>Ga0137410_10001549_pt1 | contig 15754 bp, 9 predicted proteins | sample CZODoug1_16funga_FD_108878 | JGI IMG/M metagenome (GOLD analysis project Ga0137410, IMG submission 108878) | Vadose zone soil fungal communities from Angelo Coast Range Reserve, California, USA - CZODoug1_16fungal (Illumina Assembly) | ecosystem: Environmental > Terrestrial > Soil > Vadose zone... | reverse complement strand
TATCGCAGCCTCTAGTCAACCATCACATTCATCCGACGCCTCTCACTCACACGCGATTTCGCGCCTGGGTATCAAACCATTCGTCGTGGGCGCCATTCACGGCCTGGCCGGATCGGCAGCGTTGACTTTGCTGGTCCTGACGCAGATTCAGTCTGTTTGGTTGGGCTTGCTTTACCTGGCGGTGTTTGGTCTCGGATCAACTTTTGGGATGCTCCTGATGTCCGGCCTAATCGGACTGCCGTTTGCGCTCAGTGGGCAACGGCTCAACAGGATCAACTCCGGACTACAAACCGCTGCGGGCGGACTAAGCATCGCCTTCGGAGTGTGGTACGCCTACCAGACCGTGATCGCGAACGGTCTTTGGCGCACGATTCTCTAAACTGGCTGGGCTGCCTTCCAAGTAGCTTCTTGTAATTTCAGTTCTTCTCTGTGCTATTGCAGTAGTCGCGCGCTAACAAGCAGCCAGTAACGCAAACTAACAGTTTGCGTTACATAACGACTACTGCCCGATCGGCGGATCGCTGACGGTCGCGGGCTGGGTTGGGTTAACGTGGATCGTGTTGCTGTCGGAGTCGAGGTAGAAGTGGTTCTTTCCGGTCGCGCCGACGCCTTCAGTTATTTGCGGATCGGCGTTCACTGAGTAGCCGGGCTGCGTGGTTGTTGATTTAGGAATGACGCGCATCGCAAAGACATAACCTTCAACCACGGGCGTAGTTCCCTCAAAGCGTTTGTCAAGCATGTTGTCCTTCAACATCTCGTCAAACGTTCCAAACATAGTTCGTTGGTGGGAGTTATAAAAAAGCATTTGTTGCTCGGCGATGGTCCTGAGCGTCTTGATGGCAGCGGCTTCATTGGCCGACTTCACGGCGGCCTTCCAGCCGGTGACGCCAACGGCGATTAGAATGCCGATAATCGCGATCACGATCATCAGCTCGATTAGTGAGAAGCCGCGCTCGCGACTACGATGTCTTTGGTTGAGTTTCATAAAACCTCCTCGCGCCTCATTACACGTATGAACTGACAACTGGTTCCCGCTAATCAGAATCAAACCTGGGAGCGTTCCGGTGTAATCAAGCTGGAACTTAGTTTACTACAGCCGATAGCGGAACGTCATGTCATCAGCTTTGGAGGAGCAGTCAAATTCTCATTAGCAGCGTGGCTTCAGCCCGGTGACGACATGGCCTGGGCTAACCTGGGAAACCGTCAAACGGTTTTCGGTTTTCGGTTAGCTCAAAAGTCACCGCGCTAAAGCGACGGTGCTAATGAAAGAACCAGCGCGATTCAGGTTTGACGTGCGAGTGCGAGTTTTAGCATGTAGAATGAAGGAAGTTTGGCTTGGTGGGGAATTAATTGATGAGACGTCTCGAACCGGTAAAGGGACAGTCGCCGCTGGCGGCCGACGCTGCGATTGAAAAGATCGAGCGGCTGCAACAGGCGATTGAGACGGTGATCAAGGGCAAGGCGGAAGCGGTTCGCCTCGGCATCGTGACCCTGATTGCCGGCGGCCACCTGCTCGTCGAAGACGTGCCCGGAGTCGGCAAAACGACGCTGGCGCATGCTCTGGCCCGCGCACTTCACTGTAGCTTTCAGCGCATACAGTTTACGTCGGATTTGCTGCCTTCCGACGTCATCGGACTTTCAATTTACAACCAACATACGGGCGAGTTTGAGTGGAAGCCGGGACCGATTTTCGCGAACGTCGTACTCGCCGATGAGATCAATCGCACCACGCCAAAAACGCAGTCGGCCCTGTTGGAGGCGATGGCCGAACGCCACGTGACCGCCGAAGGCGTCACCCATCTGCTGCCTTCGCCGTTCATCGTCGTCGCAACTCAAAATCCAATTGAGCACCATGGAACTTATCCGTTGCCTGAGTCGCAGCTCGATCGGTTTATGCTGCGACTGCGCATCGGCTATCCCGCGACAGACGATGAAAAACAGATCCTGCGCGATCGCGAGTACAGCGATCCGCTTGACGATCTGCGTCCGGTAATGACGGCCGGCGAGATTGTCGAGCTGCAACAGAACGTCGCCGATGTTTCGGTAGACGATGCGCTGGTTGAATACCTGATGCGCATCGTCGCCGCGACACGCGACTCGGAGATGTTGGACCTGGGCGTCAGTCCGCGCGCAACGTTGTCGCTGTTCCGTGCTGCCCAGGCACTGGCGCTGACTGAGGAACGTTCCTATTGCATCCCCGACGATATCAAGCGCCTCGTACTCCCGGTCTTTGCCCACCGCATACTCGTCAGCACGCGTTTCGCCTCATCGATGCGCCGCAGCGAAGAGGCCGAAGCGGTGTTGACGGAAATAATGAAGACGGTAAGCGTGCCGCTTTAGGAAGGGATGAGGGATGAGGGCGGATGAATAAAACCGGTCCGGGTGATCAAGCAGCTTCTTATTCATCCCTCCGCCCTCATCCCTCATCCCTTTCAAGGTGGCGCAACGCTATCCTGGGCACACTCCTTGTCTTCGCCGGTCTGGCCTCTGCCGCAGTCACACTCTTAGCTCGTCGCACAGACAATTATGCGCTGGCCGCGGTCGCTGCGATCTTGTCGCTGGTGAGCGCGGCACTGATGCTGATCTTCATCGTGCCGCCCCTGGCGCGTTCCGCGCGGCTGGAAGTTAAGCGCTTCGACTTTCCCATTGAGATCACTTCGGGCGGCGGCATCTTCCTGATCATACTCGCGGTCGTTGGGTTCGCCGCGTGGAATACGGGAAACAATCTTCTCTTCATGATCTTCTCGTTGCTTTGCTCCACGCTGTTTGTCGGCGGCGCGGCGGCGCGTGCTTCGCTGCGCGATTTGATCGTGTCGGCGCGTTTCCCCGATCACATTTTTGCCGGTGAAGCGGCGCCGGTTATCGTTACCCTGCGAAATGCCAAACGCGCGCTGCCGTCGTTCTCGATTCTGGTTGAAGCACGCGGCCCGAGTGAACCAGCCGGCGCATCTCGCCGTGGTCACCGCCGGCGGCGCTTCGTCAAACGGCCGTTGGCCTATTTCACTTACGTGCCACACCGTGCGGCGGCTGAGCAGCGAGTTGAGCAGTTGTTTACCAGCCGTGGGCACATGCTCATCAACGGATTCGAATTGTCGACGCGTTTCCCGTTTGGATTTTTCCGTTTTCGGCGGCGACTCCGCGCGCGCAACGTCGACATCGTCGTCTACCCGAAGCCCGAACCTGTAGGCGACGAACTCCACTTGCTGCCTACTTACGCCGGACACATGGCGTCTCCCAGGCGCGGCGTGGGCCAGGACCTTTTTTCGCTGCGCGATTACCAACCGCAGGATGATCTGCGCCACATCGACTGGAAAGCAACTGCGCGGTCGCGGAATCTGACCGTTCGCGAATTCACCGCGGAAGACGAGCGCCGAATCACGATCGTGCTCGACACACGCGATATGTCTGCTTCCGGTGAGGAGAATTTTCTCCCAAGGTTTGAGGCCGGCGTGGTCCAGGCTGCTTCACTACTAAAACACTTTGTCGATGAACGCGCTGAAGTGCGACTGATGTTGGGAGATGACCTGGGCCGTTACGGAGGCGGACTGAAACATCTCTATGCCTGCCTGCGCCGGCTGGCACTGATAGACCCGCAAAAACAGAACGGGGAAGGGAATCTTCCCTCTGCCGCCCAGGATCAGGAAAGTGTCAAGGACGACAACGTGTTTGATGAAGACTACGCGATTGTACTGACCACTGCGCCGCCTGGATCGATCCCGCCCAGAATCTGGCGAGCGTCGCACGTGATTCACGTCTGAAATAGCTGACCGTTTAGAAGCCGGACTTGTCCAGCGAGCGGCACCGACGCACAAGTACGTTATCCAAACAAGTTTTGATAGGGCCCTAATTTGAAGTTCGTCTCTGCGTAATCTCGGCGTGCTCTGCGTCTCGGCGGTTAATACTCTTGCAAAAACGCTCACCGCAGAGTCGCAGAGCACGCCGAGTTAACGCAGAGGGTCGAAGCCAGGCCACCGCCAATTTTTTCATTGCTCTGTCGTCGATCAAAAGATGCTATAGTGATTACCTTGCGTCCCGCCTCAGCGAATTTCTCTACCAATATTTTTGTCGGGAGAAACACTTGATAGCCACAGCCGCGCCAGGCAGCATCTCTCCAACACACAGTTATTCGTCTCGGACGCTTCGACTTGTGGCCGCTTGTTTTTTTCTATCGGGCGCCACCGGATTGATTTACGAGGTGCTCTGGGCGCGCCTGCTCGGCCTCGTTTTTGGAGCGACCACGCTGGCGGTAAGTACTGTGCTCGCCGCCTTTATGGGCGGACTCGCGCTGGGCAGCGCCCTCGCTGGACGAAGCGGCGCGCGCGTCAGGCGGCCCGTGCGCGCCTATGGGTTGCTCGAAATCGGCATCGCTCTTTACGCGCTTGCCGTACCTTTTCTTTTCAGTCTGGTCGACAATCTCTACGCCATCATCTGGCAGCAATTTCATCCGGGCTTCTTTGTTTTTGGTTTGTGGCGCTTTCTGCTTTCCTGCTTGATGTTGCTGCTGCCAACCACACTAATGGGCGCCACTCTGCCGCTGCTGTCGGCCGCGCTGACGCGATCTGCTGCTCAAACATCAACCTCGATAACCAGGCTCTACACTCGTAATCTTGCCGGCGCTATCTGCGGCGCCATCATCGCCGGGTTCCTCCTGTTACCAACCTTCGGCGTGCGCGCCACAATCTACATTGCCGCAGTCATCAACATCATCATCGGCATTGTTACCATCCTTGCCGATCGACAAACCCAAACTGCATCGAACTTCGAAGCAGACGCCTCGTCCGCCAGGCCCACCGAGGAATCGCCAACCGAAATGGGAAAAGCGTCCGTCTGGGCTGCCGACGCAAAGTTCTGGCTGTTCTGTGCTTTCATTTCCGGCTTCGTAACCATCAGCACGCAGGTGGCCTGGACGCGCATGCTGACGATGATCGTCGGTTCCAGCACCTATGCCTTCAGCATCGTCGTCGCGCTCTTCCTTCTCGGTCTATCAGGCGGCGCTTACGCGATGGCGCGAAAAAAGCTTTCCGGAAAACTACGAGACACAGTGCTCAGGGTCGAGCTGGTCACCGCCGTCAGTCTTTTTGTTAGCCTCCTGGTAGTCAACAAGATTCCTTCACTCCTGGTTAACGCTGGCCTTGGTTTGCACATCGGCAGTTGGGGCGGACTGCTGGCGCTACAGATAATTTCCGTTGCCCTCTTGATTCTGCTGCCGGCATTTCTGATGGGCATGGTCATGCCGCTGGTGCTGGTTTGGGCGGGCGCAAGTTCCAGGGACCTGGCGGTGCAACTCGTCGGCCGCAGTTATGCCGTGAACACGATCGGTGCGATTGTGGGTGCGTTTGGCGCGGGCTTCGTCTTGATTCCCAAACTCAGCACGCGCTTCACAATACTTTTTGCCGCAGCGCTCTGTCTGATCGTTGCGGGCTTCGCCTATCAACCAAAAGCTGATGCTCGCCAGCGCGATCTGCAACGAAGCCTGGCCGCCGGGTTAACCATGGTCCTGATCGTCTTGCTGTTTCTTGCGGCTCCGCGAATGAATCTGGCCGATCTCTCGGTCGGCGCCTACGACAGTCTGGTGCGCGTGCTGGCAAAGTCGCGCGGGGGCGTCGACGATGGATCGGTCCAGCAGCGCGGTCCGGAGATACACCAGTTACTGATGTACGAAGAAGGTCCGACATCGACGGTCTCGGTGCGAAAAGACTGGGACATAACTTCGATGGCCATCAACGGTCGCACTAACGCATCCGACCGCGAAGACATGCCAACGCAAGTGATGCTGGGCCAGTTGCCGCTGCTACTGGCGCCGCACCTGAAGAACGCGCTGGTGGTGGGCTACGCGACCGGAGTAACCGCCGGCGCCATGTTGCAGTCGCAGATTGAAACAGTGGAATGCGTTGAGCTGGAACCCGCGACAGTTAACGGCTCTCGTTTTTTCGAGCACGTAAACAACCATCCGCTGGACGATCCGCGCCTGCATTTGATTATTGACGATGCGCGGACATACTTGCGCGTTACGTCGGCGCGCTACGACATCATCGTGAGCGAGCCCAGCCATCCCTGGGTGCCCGGCGTCGCGAATCTTTTTACGCGCGAGTTTTTCCAACTTGGTCGCGAGCGGCTGAATGATGATGGAGTCCTTGTGCAGTGGTTACAGATCTACCAGCTCTCAACCGATAGCTTGCGATCGGTCCTGGCAACTTTTCATGAGACGTTTCCACACGTGTTGGTCTTTCGAGTTGAGGGCGCCTGGAAAGGAAAAGACTTGCTGCTGGTTGGCAGCAAAACGCCGTTGACTCTTGATCGGATCAGCGAGCGGCTTAGCGATGTGCGAATCTCAGCAGAGCTCGCGCGCGTGAATATCAAAAACGAAGTGGACGTGCGGGCGTGGTACGTATGCGATGAAACTCGATTGGGACCGGCAGTCGCAGGGGCGGTCATCAACACCGACGACAACATGCATATTGAAACGACCGTGCCGCGCGAGGCGTTTCGTCCGTTGTTGGAAACAAATGGAGCGTGGATCGAATCGCTGGGGAAATAAGTCTGGAGTCTGGAGTCGACAGTCTACAGTGAAATCATACTGATCAACTCCTGATAGCTTTTCTCAGGTGATCTGCCAACACGAAAGTCATTCTTCCGATCTCCTCAAGCAAATCATACAGTTCCTCGAAACCGTCGGCTGAGATGTAACCTAAGTCGAGAGCGACGTACAAGTGAGATTGCACCTCAGAAACCGAAGCATGCGCCATGCTTAAGAAGTTCGCAGCGGACTGTAGACTCTCGACTCTCCGCTCCAGACTGTCTATGCCATCGGACAGAATTGCACCGCAACCAACTGCCAGCGATTGTCACGTTCGGAATAGACCTGGATGACTTTGTACTGGCCCTCGAGCTCACGGCCCCGGTAGATCCATTTCGCCGAATCGCGCGCTGTCAGTACCGCAGTGTTGCCAAAAATTCGCACGCTAAGTTGGTGGCGAGTGATGTGCTCGACGATGAGGTCGCCTGAAGTTACATCGGAAATGAACTGCGCCCGGTCGTCACCTTCCAGCGGGTAAGCAAAAAAGAAATCCTCCGCCATGATGCGAAAGAGAGTCTCTGCGTCACGCCGCACGAGCGCTTTCACGAAGTCGTCATTCATCCGCCGCAGCAGTTGCTCGGTTTCAATCTTCGAAAGGCGTTCGGCGGGTTGTTTGGCTGACATGGCGACAACTCCTTTGCTGGGATTGAGGAAGCGGTAAGGTTCTATTCCAATTAATGCGGCTAGTCAATGGTGACCGACTCGTTGACTTTAGAGTGTGTTAACCAGCTCGACAGCCGTGTGCTCACCACTTCTGATGCAATCCGGGATGCCGAGTCCTGAGTAGGCATTGCCGGCAAGCGCGAGGCCGGGCAGGGAAGCGACGCGTTCCTGAATGCGCTTCACCCTTGCCAGATGGCCCACGTGATATTGCGGCATCGACCGCTCCCATTTCGCAACTTCGGCAAACAAAGGCTGCTCTTCAATCCCTAACAAGTCACCAAGATCTGTGCGAACGCGCGACAACAACTCAGCTTCACTCAAGTCAAACATCTCGGGTTGCAGTGCGCCACCGGCAAACGCGCGCAGCAGCGTGTGGCCCTGCGGCGCTCGGCCGGGAAACTTCACACTGCTGAAGGTGCAGGCGATCAGCGAGCGTCTTTCGATAAACGGCACGACGAAACCGAACCCGTCGAGCGGGTGCGGAATATTTTCGCGCTTGTATGCCAGGTTGATCGTCACGCTTGACGCGTAAGCAATTCCGTCCAGCTCCGAAGCAAGTGTTTGGTCGATATCGCGCAGCAGTTGCGCACTGACATACGCAGGTAGCGCGAGACAAACCGCGTCGGCGACGATTGACTCGCCGCGATTCGTCCTGACTTTCCACTGAGGCCACGGGTCGGTTTCTTCGTGTTCGAGATTGAGAGACTCAACTGCGGTGTTTACGCGAATCGAAGTCTGACCTAAAGCGGCTGCGAGTTTGTCAGTGAGCAACTGCATGCCGCGATCGAACGAAAGAAACAGGCTGTAACGCGCGCCGCTGGCAGTTGTGCTGCTGACTTGTTTCTTTAGCGCGCGAATCAAGCTGCGATGTTCGCGCTCCATTTCCAGAAAGCGAGGCATCGTCGCCTGTAAACTTAGCTTTTCCGGATCCGCTGTGTAGATTCCACCAACCATCGGCTGGGCCATGCGCTCGAGTGCTTCACGTCCCAGGCGCCGGCGCACAAACTCAGCCAGGCTTTCGTCGTTGCTGTCCGCATCGTCAGTGCCGTTCAATTTACGTCGCGGCAGGATTAGGTCCAGCGCCATTCTGGCCTTGCCACGCCAACTAAAAATTCCACTGCGCAGGAAAGGCCAAATTTGTGAAGGGGCCAGCAGATGAAATGCTTCCGGGACGGCCAGCAGCCGCCCTTGTCTGACAACGAAGCTGCGGCGGTGGCGCTCGTTAGGTTCAATCAGGTGAGATTCGAGACCGAGGCGGCGAGCGAGTTCCAGGGCCGCGGGCTTCTCTGAAATGAAGGAGTCAGGGCCGCGCTCGAGCAGAAAACCGTCGCGCTCCTGAGTTTGAATAATGCCGCCAGGTCGGGAGCCGGCTTCAAGCAAAATAAGATCGACTTGCTTGCGAGATTCGTGGCTGCGCTCGAGAATTCGGTGCGCGGCCGCCAGTCCGGTAATGCCACCGCCAATGATTACAACGCGTTTCATCTCAGGACTTTCTCAAACGGATCGTGCGGTTCCAATCAACTTAGCATGCAGCAATTCGGGGTGCAGTCGTCCTTCGCCGGCTGATGCGCGCCAAGAAATCTTTTTTTTCGACCAGGCTCGAGCCGTTCCATTATCAACTCGCGAATCATTTCAATGAACGCCGGATGTTTTCCGGCGGTGGCTGTGCGAATCATGTTCAAGCCCAGTTCCTCGCCGAGCGCTCTGGCCCTGGTGTCCAGATCGTAAACAATCTCCATGTGATCGGAAACAAATCCAATCGGCGCCACCACCACGTCTCTGGCTCCAAGCGCCTGCAACTCGCGCAAGTGATCGCAAATGTCCGGACCCAACCAGGGCTGCGTGGGTGAGCCGCTGCGACTCTGAAACACCAGCCGCCAGTTCTCCACGCCCAATCCTTCTGCAACGAGTCGACTCGCTTCCTGAAGTTGCGCCTCGTAGTTGCAGTTTCTGGCCATCGACTCCGGAATGCTGTGCGCGGTGAATGCGATCGATGTTTGTGTTCTCCTATCTTCAGGAATTTGTTCCAGCGCGGCGCGCGCGTTCGCGACGTTTGCCTCGATGAAGCCCGGATGATTGTAGAACGCGCGCAACTTCTCAACGCGCGGCGCATCCGGCCCAACTGACACACGCGCGCGTTCAATGTCCTCGAGATACTGACGGCAACTCGAATACGAACTGTAAGCGGCAGTCACGAAGGCGAGCGCGTGCTTCACTCCTTCGTCGCGCATTTTACGCAACGTGTCCGCGAGCATCGGATGCCAATTACGATTGCCGAAATAGATTGGGAGGCGCGGTCCTTTCGCTTCCAACCTCTTCTCTAACGCCACGATCAGCTTTCGGTTTTGCTCGTTGATTGGGCTGACACCGCCGAACAGCCGATAGTGCTTCGCCACTTCGAGCATCCGCTCGCGCGGGACGTTGCGGCCGCGCAAAACGTTTTCGAGAAACGGCATTACGTCGTCCATTCCTTCAGGCCCGCCGAATGAAACAAGCAACAACGCGTCGTATCCTTCGTCTGGAGTCTCTAGTCTGGAGTCTGGAGTCTGTGGCGGATTCATGATTTCAAGCTGCGAAAATATCAGTCTGACTGATGATTGGAGACGCTAAGACTCCTGACTCATTTCATGCACCGCAGCAACCAGCGCGATCACATTCTCGACTGGCGTTTCCGGCAGGATGCCGTGTCCCAGATTGAAAATGTGTCCGGACCGGCCGCCGGCTTGCTTGATGATCGACCTGGCCCGCGCGAGAAGCTGATCTCGATTGGCAAGCAGCGCGACTGGATCGAGATTGCCCATCACGCCCACGTCATGACCAACACGCTTCCATGCTTCGTCAAGGCGCACACGCCAATCCAGCCCGATAACATCGCCTCCCGCTTCGCGCATCAACTCAAGCAGCGCGCCCGTGCCCGTTCCAAAGTGAATGACCGGAACTCCGGGCTTGATGCCCGCGATGACAGTGCGCGTGTGGGGTAGTACGTATTCACGATAGTCGTCGGGACCGAGCGTGCCGACCCAGGAATCAAACAACTGCACCGCTTGCGCGCCGGCTTCGATCTGCGCATTGAGATACTTGATCAGCGCGCGCGAGATGAGCGACATCATCGCATGCCAGGCGCCGCTATCGTTATAGATCAGCGACTTCGTGTGCACGTAGTTTTTTGAAGCGCCGCCTTCAACTATATAAGATGCCAGCGTGAAGGGCGCTCCCGAGAATCCAATCAGCGGCAGGTCCGGGCGCAGCGCGCCACGCGTCTTCCTGATAGCCGCGAAAACAAATTCGAGCGCTCCCACATCCTCAACCTCGCGCAGGCGCTTCACATCCTCAATCGAGCGCACCGGATGGTGAATCACTGGTCCTTCGCCTTTGCCGAATTCCAACTCGAGTCCCATCGGCTCGACGATCAAAAGGATGTCGGCAAAAATTATCGCGGCGTCCACGCCCAGCCGTTCCGCCGCGGTGACGGTGACTTCAGCAGCAAGCGAGGGCGTCTTGCACAATTCAAGAAAACTCATGCGCGCGCGCACGTCGCGATACTCCTGCATGTAACGTCCTGCCTGACGCATCAACCAGATCGGAGTGTAAGAAACAGGCTCGCGACGACAGGCTCGCATGAACGTGCTGTTGCGTAGCGCTTCAGTAAGATTTGCTTTGTCTGTAGTCAAATCATCAACTCCGAAATTCCGTAAGCTTTCCGAAATCATGGACTAAGTTGTTTTGCAACTTTAACTTTGCCACTGCGTTAAATGCATTGCCGTTGCGGAGTGTTCCAAACAACTCTTTTCATTTGTCGAGCGCGCTCAGGGATTCAGACTACAACAAACAAGCGAGCAGCAGGTAGCGACCATGGCCCGGGCAACTTTGCAGATGGCGATCCTTTTCTAATTTCAAGGCAGCGCCGTTAACACCAGCAGTTCTTTTAGCGTCCTTATCAATGTGAATCAGCGCTCCGAATTTTGCGACAACCCGAGGAGACTCTCCAAAATTATGAAATCCCTCGTACTTGCCGCCGCGTTAGTCTTTTTCTTTTCGCCATTAGTGCGCTCCCAGTCAAAATCGTCAACGCAATCGACCACATCGAGCAGTCATAAGACTGAAGCAGCCGCTAACGCTCCTGCCGCCGCGAGTCCGAGTCCGGAAACATCGCCTGGGCCAGAGCCCGACTCGAATTCAAGGTCATCCACAAAAGCCAGCACCGGAAAGTCTGCCTTTACTCTGCCGCCGGAAAAGGCGCAGCCAGTGAGGCTGCCGCTATTCAGCAAGGCGCCGGTGATTGACGGTAAGTTGGACGATGAAGTCTGGAAAACTGCGGCAGTCTTCAAAGACTTCTACCAGTGGCGGCCCAGCGACACTGCATCAGCTTCGGCGCGCACCGAAGTTTACGCTGGTTACGATTCGCGTTTCATTTATTTTGCTTTTCACGCCTACGATGACCCTGCAAAGATTCGCGCCACTGTCGCGAAGCGCGATTCAATTTTTGACGACGATTCGGTTGGGCTACTGCTCGATACCTTCAACGATAAACGCCGCGCTTACGAACTGTTCTTCAATCCGCTCGGTGTTCAGCAGGATGGATTTCTCACGGAAGGCGGCAACGACGACTTCAGTGTGGACATCGTCATGGAGTCGAAGGGATCGCTGACGCCCGATGGCTATACGGTCGAGGTAGCGATTCCCTTCAAGTCGCTTCGCTATGAAGCCGGCAAAGGAAAACTGTGGGGCATTCACATCCTGCGCCAGATCAAACACGTCAATGGCGAGCAGGATTCCTGGATGCCGATATCCAAGGACCAGTCAGGCTTGCTGAGTCAGGCGGGCCACATCACCGGGCTGGAAGGTATTTCAACTGAGCGCACACTCGAGCTGATTCCGAGCCTCACATTATCGGAGACCGGAAAGCGCAAACCTCCGATCACGGTAGCGCAGATTGCGCAGGGCGGAAGGTTCGTCAACGAGCCGATCAAGTTTGATTTGGGCTTAACTGGAAAGTACAGCTTGACGCCGCAGGTGACGCTGGACTTCGCTGTCAATCCCGACTTCGCGCAAGTGGAGTCAGATCAGTTGGTAGTGACCGCCAATCAGCGCTTCCCGATCTTCTTTGAAGAGAAACGGCCATTCTTCCTGGAAGGCATCGACATTTTTCGGACGCAGATTGCCGCCGTTCACACGCGAGCCATCATCGATCCTGACTATGCGGTGAAGTTGACTGGAAAAGTCGATCGCAACACTTTTGGTCTGTTGGTCGCGTCTGACAACGGTCCCGGCAACTTCAGCGAAGACGAACGGCCCAAAACCAGTCCGAGGCTACTCGATAAAAATGCTTCCATCGGCATCCTCCGGTTGAAACGCGACATTGGCAAGTCAGACTCCTTCATCGGTTTCCTGGGAACCCACAGACGTTTTGTCGATACTTATAACGAACTGGCGGGCTTCGACGGTCGCTTTCGAGTCAACAAGCAGACAACATTTAGCTGGCAGGCGCTGGGAACGCGGTCACGCCGTCAGTTTTTTTTCCCCGAACAAGGACAAACGCTCGATCGAAAAGAGAATGGCTTTATCTACGCGGTGGATTACAACCAAAGCGGCCGCCACTTTGGCCACGATTTCTCCATGGTCGGTCGCACCCGATACTATCGCGCGGACGTCGGCTTTAATCGCCGCAACAATACGAACAATCCGAATTGGTTTATTCGCTACAACTCCGAACCAAAACCCAAAGCGCGGCTGATCTCGTGGCGAGTCTACACGGATTTGTCGGCAAACTTCGATTGGCAGGGCCGCTCGCAGAACGCGAATGACGAAACGCAGATACAGTTTAGTTTCAGAAAGGAAACCTATCTGGGAATCGGCGTGGACAAAGGTTACGAGCGCGTCTTTGAAAGTGAGTTTGGACCAAAACGCCAGCCGGGTTCAAACTGCGTCGTCCTCAAAAACTGCACCTTTGCCGGCGACGATAACGAGCGCTCCTCGTCTAACCGCGGACTTTATTTCTTTGCCGGGTCATCGCCCAGCAAGAAATACAACTTCAACCTTGTCGTAAACCGTCGCTGGGGTGATTTTGATTTCGACTTCGGCGCCGGGCCAAGATTTCCGCGCGTGAGTCCGACCGCGCTCGCGGCGGCTAACTTCGCGGCGGCGAATCCTACTGTTTGCGATCCGGCTCCTCCAGGCGCGCCGCCGAAAATACTGCCACCCAGTTGCAAAGCACCGCAAGATCCGGGGCCCGGCGATTTCTGGCATTTTGATGGTGGGGTAACGTATCAGCCAACCACTGCGTTGAGCGCGACGCTGAATTTTACCAAAGAAAGACTGCGGCGCTACGACACCGGCCTCTTGGCGTTTGACGAGAACATCATCTCGCTGCGCAGCACTTATCAGTTCAGCCGGTTCTTGTTTGCCCGCGGTCGGATCGATTTTGATTCTATAGCTTCGAACTATAAAGGACAGTTTCTGTTGGGCTACACGCCGAATCCAGGCACGGCCTTGTACGTGGGCTACAACGATGATTTGAATCGACGCGGGTTCAATCCGTTCTCCGGCGTGCTTGAGCCGGGCTTCCGCCGCAACGGCCGCACGTTCTTCATCAAGATGTCTTACCTGTTTCGCAAGAGTTTTTAGTTTTCAAGTCTTACTGAGCACCACCGAAGAAACCTTTGTTAGTGATCAGACGTAAAAAATTGCACGAAAGGCGTCGGCGGTTTTTTGTTTAGACCGCTCTCGGCGCCTAATGTTTGGTTTGAATCTCCCCGAACCGCCCCTTGACCTGGGCTTTGCCCCCTGATGTGCGCAACGCGAAGTCTTCGTTTTATGTCCGATAAGCTTTAGCTTGTCGTGGCGCTTCGACAAACTACAGTTTATCGGACAATTTAATCGAAACTGACCCACTACCGGCGCACTGCTTTCCAAACTAGCTTCTGGTTCCGTTAGCGGCCGCCTTTTGATTTTGGTGAACACGAGCGCTTCGCTTTCTCGCTTAACAATGCAGTTGCCGTTGTTTCTTCGGAGCCGCTAGTTTCAATTGAGTGAAGAGAAGTAGTCGTCTATGAAAACTTTGGTCCTCATTCTTAGTGTTCTATTTCTTTTTGTATTGCCGGTCGACGCTCAGTCAACAGGCACACCAGTCGCATCGCCAACGCCTGCATCTCCGCCGCCATCCCCAGGCGCGACTCCAAACGCGAATACAACCGGTCAAGCATCCACTCCAAAAACTCGAGTCGAGGCGCCGCCGGAGAAAGCCAAGCCGCTTCGCATTCCGCGTTTTGATAAAGCGCCGGTGATCGACGGCAAACTCAATGACGATGTTTGGAAGCAAGCTGTTGTCCTAAAAGATTTCTATCAGATCAATCCCGGAGACAATATCGCGCCGTCAAAACCTACCGAGGTTTTCATCGGTTACGACTCGAAGTTTCTTTATATTGGTGCGCACGCCTTCGACGATCCAACCAAGGTCAGAGCGAGTGTCGCCGCGCGCGACAGCGTTTTTGGCGAAGACAATTTGCGAGTTTATCTTGACACTTTCAACGATCAGCGCAAGGCGTACGTATTAGGTTGGAATCCGCTCGGCGTGCAACAGGACGGCATATTCACGGAAGGCAGCGGCACCGACTTCAGCGTCGATATCGTGATGGAGTCGAAGGGTGAGCTCACCAGTGACGGCTGGACGCTTGAAGTTGCAATTCCATTTAAGTCGCTGCGCTACGAAGCCGGCAAAGACAAGTTGTGGGGTTTTCACGTTTGGCGAAACATCGATCGCTTCAACGACGAGCTGGATTCGTGGGTGCCCATGAACAGAGATCAGCCGGGCACGCTCACGAAGGAGGCGCACCTGACTGGTCTCGAGGGAATTTCAACTGAACGAACGCTCGAGGTCATCCCGAGTTTGACGCTGTCGGAGACTGGTAAGCGTGTAAGCGCGCTTCCCGCGGGCAGCACGGGTCTTGACGATCCGGGACGCATACTTAACAAGCCGATCAAGTTTGATCCGGGGCTGACTTTGAAATATGGCCTCACGCCAACAGTCACGCTCGACATGGCGCTCAATCCTGACTTCGCGCAGGTCGAGGCGGACCAAACCGTGGTCACCGCCAACCAGCGTTTTCCGATTTTTTTCGAAGAGAAGCGCCCGTTTTTTTTAGAAGGCATCGACATTTTCCAGACCGCACTGCAGGTGGTCCACACGCGCGCGATAGTTGATCCTGACGTGGCCCTGAAACTTACAGGCAAGCGCGGCCGCAATACGTTTGGCATTTTGCTGGCGAGCGATAACGCGCCCGGCAATTTCAGCGAAGAAGATCGCGCCGATAGGGACAACTTGCCTGCGATTCAGCGGTTTCTTGATAAGAATGCTTTTATCGGTGTGCTGCGCTTGAAAAGAGACGTGGGCAAGGAATCAAGTCTGGGCCTGCTCGCAACCAGCTACGATTTTATCGAGAAGCACAACAAGTTGCTGAGCATCGACGGACGCTTCAAGCTGAACCCGCAGACGGTTTTGGATTTCCAGGCGATTGG
>Ga0137410_10001544_pt1 | contig 15770 bp, 18 predicted proteins | sample CZODoug1_16funga_FD_108878 | JGI IMG/M metagenome (GOLD analysis project Ga0137410, IMG submission 108878) | Vadose zone soil fungal communities from Angelo Coast Range Reserve, California, USA - CZODoug1_16fungal (Illumina Assembly) | ecosystem: Environmental > Terrestrial > Soil > Vadose zone... | reverse complement strand
GGCGACCCCCTGCGCATGGGCCACCGCGACCCACGAAAAAAGAAACCCGCTCAAAAGAAAACGTGACGGCCCAGTCATAGGAGAAATAGGTTCCGGCAAATTATTCCGGCTTGATCCCCGCCTGCTTGATGGCCCGGCCCCATTTCGCGATCTCGCTCACGATCAGCTTTTCGAGCTCCGCCGGCGTGGAAACGCGCACTTCCGAGCCGTCGGCCGCGAGACGGCTCTTCACGTCGGGCGACTGGAAATTTTTCATGACCTCCTCGTGGAGGCGGCCGACGATCTCGCCGCTCATGCCCGCGGGCCCCACCAGTGAGTAATACTGTTGAACGTCAAACCCCTTCAGTCCCGACTCGTCGAGCGTCCGCACATCGGGCAGGATCGAACTGCGCGTCAGGCTCGCGATGCCGAGGGCGCGCACGCGGTTCGACTTGAGCAGCGGCATGGCGGGCAGGAGATTGCAGAACATCAGGTCGGTTTCCCCCTGCACTACGGACAGCACGCCCGGAAGCGCGCCGCGGTAAGTCACGTGCGTCAGTCTCGTCCCCGTCATGGCGGCGAGCATTTCGGACGCAATGTGCGCCGCGCTGCCGGGGCCCGGCGAAGCATAGTTGAGCCCGCCCCGCCGCGTCTTCGCGAGCGCGACCAGGTCCCTGGCCGAACGCGCCGGCACCGAGGGGTGCACGACCAGCACGTAAGTCGTCGAGGCGAGCAACGAGACCGGCGCAAAATCCGCGGGCGATTTGTAGGGAAGATTCGGATGCAGCGCCGGCGAGCTGATGAGCGTGAGCGTGGTGCCGAGCAGCAGCGTGTAACCGTCGGGAGCGGCCTTCGCGACATACTCGGAGCCCAGCAGGCCCGATGCGCCCGGCCGGTTCTCGACGATGATCTGGCGCCCGAGCGGGCGCGAGAGCTTTTCCGACACCACGCGGCCGACGAGATCGGCCCCGCCGCCCGGCGCGTTCGCGACGATCAGGCGGATCACCTTGACCGGATAGTTTCCTCCCGCGCCGGACAGCGCGCCCTGCGCGCAAGCGGGACCCGTGGCGGCAAACAGAGCTGCGAGCGGCAGGGCCAGCCGCAACAAACGTCGAGCGTAAGTCATGATGGATAAGGGTAGAAGGATGACCCGATTTTCGTCACCATTGTCTCATCCTCCTTATTTCTTGGCGCCCCCCAGCCGCTCGAGTTCGCCGGCGAGCGCCACGGCGGTACGCTGCCACATCAGGTCAAGCGATTCGACAAGCTGCGCCGAGTCCTCCCGCTCGCCACCCCGGGCGAGCGCCTCGAGGTGCGCGGCGGCGGCCGCGAGCGCCGGGGCTCCCGAGTTCGAGGCCGCGCCCTTCAGCGCGTGCGCATCGCGCGCGAGCTGCGCGTAGTCGTGCCGCGCGCACGAGCCCCGCACGGCATCGAGGAGTTGCGGTGCGTCGCGCAGGAACATGTTGATGATGTCTCTCGTCATCGACTGCTTCCCGTCGTCGTATGCGAGCAGCGCCCTCAAGCGGCCGCGGTCGACCAGGAATTCCGCGGGTTCGGGCCTCGCGGCCGGCGGCTCCAGCCCGCCGAGCTCGGCCGCAAGGGTCTCGGGTTCGATCGGCTTGGCGAGGTAGCCGTCCATGCCCGCAGCCAGGAAGCGCTCGCGGTCACCGGGCACGGAGTGCGCCGTCATCGCCACGATGCGCGGCGTCGCCGCGCCCAGCCGCTGGCGGATGCGAAACGCGGCCTCCACGCCATCAAGGTCGGGCATCTGGATGTCCATGAGCACGATGTCGTAGCGCCCCGTGCACGCCTGCTCCACGGCATCCAGGCCCGATTCCGCGGCGTCCGAATCATGGCCCATCTTGCCCAGCAGCGCCTGCGCGACGATCCGGTTCACCTCGGCGTCGTCCACCACCAGCACGCGCAAGGCGCGGGACTGGGTGGCGTCGGAGGGACGGGGCATGTTTTCCTTCTTTCAAACAAAACCGGTGATGAGCCTCAACCCCGGTTGCGATGGACGACTGATCAGGCTACTTCGCGTCCCGCATCGCCTTCGCTTTTTGCGCGGCCGGGCGCTCCCAGCAGCGCTTGAGCCACGCTTGCGTCTTCGGCCACTTGGAGATGTCCATCGACAGCGCGCGAAAGAGCGCCGCGGCGACGTTCAGGTCCGCCACCGAGAAGGCGGGGCCGGCGAGCCATTCCGATTTCGCCAGCGCAACCTCGAGCGCATCGAGCGCCGGCACGATCTCGTCCCACGACGATTTGACGATTTCCGCTTTGCGCTCGGCCTCCGGCAGGTCCTTGGTGTGCCGGCAGTAGTTCACCACCTGGCGGTCGAGACGGTCGGTCTCCCACAAACTCCACTGCAGCACGAGCGCCTCGTTCCTGGGTTCCTTGGGGAAGAGCGGGCTGTTGTGCTTCTTCGCCAGGTAGAAGTTGATCGCCATCGACTCGGACAGGATGAACCCGTCGTCGTCGATCGTCGGCACCCGGCTGTTGGGGTTGAGCACGCGGTATTCCGGCGTCTTGGTTTCCGGCGCGCGCGGCAGCCAGTCCTTGTGCTCGTACTTGAGGCCAAGCTCTCCCAGCATCCACAGCACGCGCACGGCGCGGGACTTTGCGGAACCATACAGGCGCAGCATGTCGTTCTCCTCCAGAGTCAGGCAGGGATGAAAGTCTACGCGAGGCCCGGCCTATCCGGGTATCGCAATGCGGACTCCGGTCGCCGCCCGCTGCAACAATCAGGATTAGAATCCGGACACTCAAGGAGAGCACTATGAAGCTGTTCGGATCACCGGGTAGCCCCTTCGCGCGCAAGGTACGCATCGTCATCGAGGAGAAGCGCATCCCCTGCGAATACGTCGTCGCGCGCGGCTCCGCGCCCGGCTCGCCGGTGCCGCAATTCAATCCGCTCGCCAAGGTCCCCACGCTGCAGCTCGACAATGGCAAGGGCCTTTACGACTCGCCGGTGATCGTCGATTACCTCGATGCGACGGGCCCGGGGCCGAAGCTGATACCAGAGGCGCTGGAAGAACGAATCGAAGTGAAGCGCTGGGAGGCGCTGGGCGACGGCATTGCCGAAGCGACGGTGGCGATCAATCACGATCTGCGGGAGCCCAAGGAAAAGCAGCACCCGGCGGCGTGGCACGAACGGCACCGGCTCAAAATCGACCGCGGCCTCGCGACGGCGGAGAAGGACCTCGGCGGCGCGGAATTCTGCTTCGGCGGCCGCTTCACGCTCGCCGACATTGCGGCGGGTTACGCGCTGAGCTATCTCGATTTCGCGCTGCCGGAAATCGAGTGGCGCAAGACCCATCCCGCCCTCGCCCGCCTCGCCGGGCGCCTGTTCGCCCGGAAGTCGTTCAGCACGACGATGCACGCGAAGAGCGCCTGAGCGAAGAACGCAACCATCACTGAAACCTGAGGAAGAAAATGGCCACCGCTAACTATCTCCCCGACGTCCTGGAAACGACCGACGCCGAGCGCCTCGCCACCGGCTTCATCTTCACCGAAGGCCCGCTGTGGCACCCGGACGGTCACTGGTACTTCGTGGACCTGCGCCGCAACCGGCTGCACCGCATGAAGCCCGGCCAGCCACCGGAGATCTTCAAGGAAACGATCGGTGGCAACGGCACGACTTTCGACTTGCAGGGACGCGTGGTCATTTGCGAAGGCGAGGCCCGCCGCGTCTCGCGCTACGGCCACGACGGCAAGCTGGAGGTCGTCACCGACCGCTTCGAGGGCGGACGCTACAACCGTCCCAACGACATCGTGTGCCGCTCCGACGGCAGCCTCTATTTCACCGATCCGGACAAGCGCAGGCCCTACTCGGAACGGGAGATTCCCGCCCCCGCCGGCGTGGACAACCTGTGGGACGGCGCGCGCGTCTACCGCGTAAAGCCCGACGGCGCCGTGAGCGTGCTCGCGCACTGCGAATATCCCAACGGCCTTGCGTTATCGCCCGACGAAAAGACGCTCTACGTCGCCAACACCCGCTCGTCGAAATACATCCACGCGATCGAACTGGACGCGAACGGCAACATGGCGCGGCGGCGCATCTTCGCCGACATGAACGAAGGCACGCTGCCGGGCATCCCCGACGGGCTGAAGGTGGACAGCCAGGGCCGCGTCTATTGCACCGGACCCGGCGGTATCTGGGTCTTCACACCGGACGGCCAGCGCGTCGGCATCATCAAGTTCCCGGAGCAGGCGGTGAACTTCGCGTTCGGCGGGCCCGACCTGAAAACGCTGTTCTGTTGCGCCTACACGTCGGTATACACCCTGCGGGTCAAGGTACCGGGGAACCCGCACCCCTGGTACCGTCTAAGAAAAGGATGAAGGCAGAAGGAGGAAGACGGAAGTGTCCGTAGCTCTGCAATCCTGGCCGCAGGTCAGGGATTGGCGCAAGGAGCAGCGCGCCGAGCTGATTGCGCGCCGCCTCGCCGTGCCGCCGGGCACGCTCAGGCAGTGGAATGAGGCGATCGGCGAGCTGATCGCTTCCGGGTTCCCGATGCTCGCCGTCATGACGGTCGGCTACTGCTGGCCTTTCAAGAACGAATTCGACGCGCGTTTCGTGATCCGCCGTTTCCGCGACCGCGGCGCGGTCGCCGCGCTGCCGGCCGTGGTGGCGAAGGCGAGCCCGCTGCAATTCCGCAAGTGGTGGCCGGGTGCGCCGATGACTTCCGGCGTTTACGGCATCCCGGTACCCGATGGCACCGAGCTCGTCGTGCCGGACGCCGCCATCGTGCCGATGAACGGCTTCGACGAGCAGGGCTACCGGCTGGGCTACGGCGGCGGCTATTTTGACCGCACGCTTGCCGCCACGACACCGCGCCCGCTCGCGATCGGCACCGCTTTCGAATTCGCGCGGATGCCGACGATACAACCCCAGCCGCACGATATCGCAATGGATTTCGTCGCGACCGAGGCCGGCCTCCATGTCGTTGACGGCGCGCGGCTGGTGCGCATCAGTGCCGGGGAATGCCGTGTGCGCGCACAACGCTTGTGCGATGCGCGCCGCCTGCCACGCCCGAAGCACCTCGAGAGCTGCGGTTACAGCTCGCCGCCCTGCTACGCCGGAGAGTTCCCCGGCTATTTCGGCGAAACCGGGGACGAGACGGCGGGCGGGACAGCGGGGAAGAAAAGTTGAAGCCCCGGAATGACGAACCGGCCGCCGCGTGGAGCGCCGCGCAACTTGAGGCCGACAAGAAGCACTGGCTGTTCGCGCTCGACGAGCGCGCACGGCGCGACTTGCTCGCGGCGCTGAAAAAGGCGTGGGACCCGGCCAAGGCGCTCCTCGACTACCGCCGGGAGGATTTCGACCTGGGCTCCGGCTGGCCGGTCATCGAGGCGGCGTTCAAGGAAGCGAAGCATGGGCGCGGAGTCGCGCTGATCAAGGGTCTTCCGCGCGACGGCCTGGACGAGAAAGTCTTCGAGCTGCTGACGTGGGCGATCGGCCTGCACGCGGGGGTCGGGCGGCCGCAGGGCAAGGCGAGCCACTACCTCTCGGCCGTGCGCGATGCCGGCACGGCCTACCGCACCGGCACCGGCCGCGGCTATTCCTCGAACGCCGAGCTCGATTTTCACACCGACTCGACCGACGTGGTCGCGCTCTCCTGTTACAACAAGGCCCGCTCGGGCGGCATGAGCATCACCACCAGCACGCCGACGGCATACGCGCGAATGAAAGAAGAATTCCCGGCACAAGTCGAGTGGCTGCACCGCCCCGTGCATTTCAGCCGGCAGGGCGAGCAAGCGCCGGACGAGGCGCCCTCCTATCCTCACCCGATCTTCGACGAGCGCGGCGGCAAGCTCTACAGCAAGTGGAACTGGAACCGCGTGACGTCCGCGCAAAAGCTCGACGGCGTGCCGAGGATTTCAGCGCAGCACCAGGAAGCGCTCGACACCTTCGACCAGGTGGTGCGCCGGCCGGACCTCGCGCACGCGATGTGGCTCGAGCCCGGCGACCTGCAGGTCATCAACAGCCACGTCACGCTGCACTCGCGCACCGACTTCACCGACCACGACGACCCGGCGCAGAAGCGCCTGCTATTCCGCCTCTGGCTCGCGCCGCCCGACGGCGATCACCTGCCTGAAAGCTGGAGGGTCCTGTTCAAAGCGGTCGAGCCCGGCACCGTCCGCGGCGGCATCATCGGCCAGGCGCACGACCCGCGCTGCAAGGCGTTCGAGAAACGGCAGGCTGCCGCGCTCGGCATGCGCCTACCCGCGTGATGAGTGATGGGTGATGCGCCTCCCGCGCCGCGGGGAGCGCGGTCACTGGTCACGCCCTTCAGCAATCATTCCATTGTTCCGACGTTCGACGCGGCGACGAGTTCCATCTCGGTGAGTTCCAGCACCTCGCGCGGCGTGAACCCCGGCGCCACCTCGTCGAGGACGAAGCGGCCGTCGTGCCAGCGCAGCAGCGCGAGATCGGTCACCACGTAGCTGACGCAAGCCTTCCCGGTCAAGGGATAGGAGCATTTGCGCCGCAATTTCGGGCGGCCTTTGCTGTCGCTGTGTTCCATGACGATGATGAGATCGCCTTTCCCCGAGAGCAGGTCCATCGCGCCGCCGATTCCGCCCCGTTTGGCATCGGCCGTGCTCCAGTTGGCGACGCTGCCGGACTGGTCCACCTCGTAGGCGCCGAGGATCACGGTGTCGATGCGGCCGCCGCGCGCCATCTCGAAAGAAGTCACGCTGTCGAAAAACGACGCGCCGGGTTTCAGCGCGACGAACTGGCCCGCGGCGTTGTAGATGTCCGGATCGACTTCGTTCTCGCCGCTCAGCATCTCACCGTAGCCGAGCACGCCGTTCTCGGCGTGAAGGATCACATCGCGGCCCACGAGGTAGTTCGACACCATCGTGGGAATGCCGACGCCGAGGTTCACGTAAGTGCCGTCCTTGACCAGCGCCGCGGCACGCTTCGCGATGCCGGTCCGCGTCAGGCCCGGTTTGCCGTTGTAGAGGCGCGGCTTGTCCGAGGGGCGCCGCTCGGGCCGGCGCCAGAGATCGAATTTCTGCGTCGTCTTGACCACGCGCGCGACGAATATGCCGGGCAGATCGACAAGCTCCGGCGGGATTCCGCCCGGTTCCACGATTTCATCCACCTCCACGATCGCGACGCGCGCCGCCTTGGCGAAACTGGGGTTGAAATTCTGGCTGCCGCCGCGGAACTGGACGTTGCCCAGGCGATCGGCCCGGTATCCCCGCAGGAAAGCGTAGTCCACGCGTATCGCCTGTTCGAGGACGTGGGGCTTGCCGTCGAACTCGCGGATTTCCTTGCCCTCGGTGAGCGCGGTGCCGACGCTGGTCGGCGAATAGAACGCCGGTATCCCCGCCCCGCCCGCGCGGCAGCGCTCGACGAGGATGCCCTGGGGCACCAGCTCCACCTCCATTTCCCCGGCGACGATCTGCTCCTCGCTCGCCGTGGGCGTACCGGGTCGCACGGAAAACGCGGCGATGAGCTTCTTCACCTGCTTGTTCTCGGCCAGGATCTGGCCGCGCGTCGCGCCCGGGTCCCCCAGGGAGTTGCAGACGAGGCAGAGGTTCTTCGTGCCCTTGTCGCGCAAGGCGAGTATCAGGCTGGTCGCGAAACGATGCCCCACGCTGAATCCGGCGATCGCAATGGTCGCTCCGTCACCGACGTCCGCGACGGCCTGCTCCGGTGACGCGAAAACCTTGTTCATCGTTCAACCCCGTGCTGTGACTGGTGGCTGGATTCTACCCGTCACGGCGCGTGGCGGCTGCGCCTCAGGATATCGCAGGCGCTTGCGATGCCAGCCTCGCAGCCGATGACGATATGGCGCCGCACCGCCTCATCGCGGCGGCCGGACTCGACCAGCAGCATGCCGTAATTGAAGTTCGCGACGCCGTTCCCGGGCTCGAGCGCGAGCGCGCGCTCGTAGCTCGTCCTGGCTTCCACGGGACGCGCGAGCCAGCGGTGATAGAGCACGCCCCGGTTGATCCAGGCCTCGTGGTTCTTCGGGTCGAGCGCCACCGCCTTGTCGCAATCCGCGGCCGCGTCCTGTGGTCGCTTCAGCCCCATCTTCACCGCGCAGCGCTTGTCGTACGCCGAAGCGAAGCCGGGATCGAGCGCGATGGCCTGGTCCATGTCTTCGAGCGCCTCCTTCAGCCGGGCGCGAGCGAGGCGCAGCGAGCCGCGCGCCACGTAGGCGTCCGGCGAGCGCGGATTGAGCTCGAGTGCACGATCGAAATCGGCGCCTGCCACCTCCAGGCGCCCCGCGTCGAAGTGAATATAGCCGCGCGCGAGGTAGGCGCGCTCGACGTACGGCGCGCGCGGATCCGTATTCTTGCTCACGGCGTCGTCCCACAGCTTGAGCGGGCTGGAGAAGCTGTCGAGCCGATCCCGTGCCCCGGCGACGAGCACGAGACAAGCGAGCGCGACGATGCCGACGCGCCAGCGCGTCGCCAGCCCGACGGCAATCGCCGGCACGATGGCCGGCAAGCCGATCATCCAGAGATAGCTCCGGTAGAGCACGAACGGCTCCTGCACGCGCACCGTCACCATCTCGGTCAGAGCGAACAGCCACGGGCAGAGCAGGCCGAATCCGAGCAGGCCGAGACGGCCGCGTTTCAGGATCAGCCAGGCCGCGACCACCGGGTACGCCAGCCAGACCAGGAGCGCGGCCGAGTGCGGCCACCCCAGGAGCTGCTGCGGAAATACGGTGCGCACGTCGATCGACATCCATCCGGGCCACGGGACGAGCCAGGTGAGGAGGTAGCGGAAGAACAGCATCGCCTGGTTCTGAACGCTGAGCGGATAGGCGAGGCCCGGGTCGATGTCTCCGCCCGGTGCGCCCAGGCGACCGAATACGTCCGAGGCGAATGGCTCGTACGCGGCGCCGATCACGCCCCTCGACATCAGGATCACGATCGCACCGATCGCCGCGAACAGCGCAAAAACCCGCGCCACCCGCCGTGCCACCTCGAACGACACACCGTGCACCAGAACAATCAATGCCGCAGCCACTGCGGGCACCATCACGGCATGCTCCTTGGAAAACGCTGCCAGGAAATAGAACGCCGCGGCGGCCGCGTCCCAGCCGACAGAGCGCCTGACCAGCCCCTCCAGCACGCACCACAACGCGAGCACGGAGAACAGCGTCGCCATGACGATGGAACGCTCGATGAGATACGCGACGCCGTAGACCGCCACGGGGTGCAGCAGGAACAGCAGCGCGCCCGACAGCGCCAGCCAGTTCGAGCGCGGGTCGTCGAGCACGGCGCGGAACAGGCGCGCCAGGAAGCCGCACAGCAGCGCCGCGGTTGCCGCGTGTAGCAGCACGTTGGCCAGCCGCTGCCACAGCAAGTCCTTGCCGAACAGCTTGTAGATCCACCCGAAGCTCGCGTCGGAGAACCAGCGCAGCCCGAAGCGCGATGCCGCATCGGCGTAAAACGTCCTGAATGCATAATCGCGCAGGTTGTGGGAATCGTCGAAAACGAGCGGGTTGCGCAGCGAGCCCCAGTACAGGGCGAGCGCGGCGGCGATCAGCACGAGCGCCGCCAGCGCGAACGGCGGGCCGGACTGTCGCCACCCGGACGGCGATGCGGCCGATGGCGCGGGCTCGGCGTGGTGCTCGCGACGGCGCGGACGGCGTTTTTTCATCAGACCTCGGAATCCGGCCGACAGGCTACCGGGAAATTCCGCCCGGGGGTCAATCCGGTTACCGCGATCTGTTTGCCTCGTCGCCGGCCTGCGCCCGTTTTAGGAAAATACTTGGAATTCAAGGGAATATGCGCTATAATGCGTCATCAGGAGCTCGGAGCTGCCGGGCTCTTTTCGTTTACCCCACAGCCTTTCGGATTTCACGCAGAGCGAAAAAATCATGTCGATCGTCAAACCAGGCAGGGCCGCATGAGCATTCCCGTCGTAGAGCGCAAGCAGTTCATGGTTGGCAAATACGAGGTGATCGCCCAACCCATCCAGCACTCGGCGCACATGCTGCGCTACACCGTCTATCTCGACAAGACGCGGATCGGCGCCATGGTCAGCATGCCGTCCGAATCCGATTGCCGCTTCCTGGAAGAGCCGCCGATCGTTCCCCCGCTCAAGATCTTTTATGTCACGAGCAAGCCGGGCCGCCCGAAGAAGAATGCGAGGCCGGCGGCCGCCCCCTTGGAAAAGGATCAGCCGGGTTACCGGGAGCCGATTCCGTCCGACGTGCCGGTCGAGGGCATGGTGCAGCGGGGAGACGGCTAGTTCAGCCTGTAGCGGGTACGTGAAAAAGCCGGGCTTGCGCCCGGCTTTTTTTACGCAGTGCGGACCGCTTAGGCGGCCTGGATGTTGCTGGCCTGCGTCTTGCCCTTGTTGCCGGCGGTGATCTCGAAAGTCACCTTCTGGCCTTCCTTCAGCGACTTGAACCCCGCCATGTTGATCGCGGAGAAATGGGCGAACAGATCTTCGCCGCCGCCATCAGGAGTGATGAAGCCGAAGCCTTTTGCATCGTTGAACCACTTGACTGTACCGGTTGCCATTGTTGCGTTCCTCTAAAATTAGGGCTGAGCCCACATATCGTGTTTACCTCTAAGCCCAGGAAGAACGGACGAACCGCAAGTCACTATCCCACAAGTACCCGAACTAAACATCGAGCGCGCACGGTATAGGGGTAACCGCCCCTCGTCAAGCAAAATCGCCGCAAAACCTACGGCTGGTTGCGTTTGGGGGGTCTTTGGTGGAATTTCCGCATCGGCTTGTTGCCGCGCGGCTGGCCGCCGGGGTTATTGGGCCGGCCCCCGGGATTGTTGGGGCGCCCGCCGGAATTGGGATGGCCGCCGCCGGACATGTTCCGATTCATGCCCTGCTGCTGCGGAGCCCCCTGGCGATTGCCGGAAGCCAGCATGATCTCGAGTTCGTTGATCTCGTCCCACTCGGCATCGGTCCGCTGCCGCTCGGGTATCGCGAGCAGCGTGCGCAGCCGGGCGGCGGGGGATACGGGTTGCGGGTCATTCATGACCGTATTATCTCACCTTCCCCGATTTACGTTTGGCGGATGGCGAAATCCATCACTCTCGTCTCGTCACCCTTAATCGTCACCCGCGGCCTCTGCGAAGTCATCGGCAAGCATCTATCCCCATCGGATCGGCCGCCTTGCGCGCCACCGGGGGTCCGATCACCAACGAAAAACGTTGCGGCCCCTCTTCCTCCCCTCGACGCGCTACCTCGTAACAATCATCCGGTATTGCGCCAGACACTCGCCAGCCACGGCTGCCGCTCCCGCGGCAGGCCCGCGGGCCGATAATAGTGGGCGAGCTCGACGAATCCCGCCGTGGTCAGGTAGCTGCGCCAGGTCGGCAGATCCCAGTACGCGCCGTAGCGCTCCTGTCTCCAGCCCTCCTCGTTGTTGCCGCGCGGGTTTGAGCTGAACAACACGCCGCGCTCCTTCAGAGTGGCGCGCAATTCGCGCAGCACGCGCGGCAATTCCCGGCCGGGAACGTGAAAGAGAGCGGCGTTCGCGAACACGCCGTCGAAGCGGGCAGCGGGCAGCGCCTGCTTCAGAAAATCCTGCCGCCACACTTCGCAGTCGCTGTAGGTACGGGCCATCGCGGCGAAGCGTGCCGAGCCCTCGAGGCCGATCGCAACGTGGCCGCGGTCGGCAAACGCCTTGAGATCGCGCCCCGGCCCGCAGCCCCAGTCGAGGATCGTGAACGGCGACCTGCCCTCGATATGCTGCAGCAACGCCTCGATATTCTGGCTGACATCGTGACCCCGCGTGCCGCTCCAGAAATCCTCGGCGTTCCGGTCGTAATGTCCCAGCGTCCGCGCGGCAATCGCCTGCAGGTCCGGCGATTCGGGCTCGCTCTTTGCGTCACCGTTAATTGTCACCCGCGGCCTCTGCTACGTCTTCGGCAAGCATCTATCCGCATCGGATCGGCCGCCTTGCGCGCCACCGGGGGTCCGATCCCCAACAAAAACGTTGGGGCCCCTCTTCCGCCCCTCGCCGCGCCATCCCGTCACTTCGAAAGCGCGGAACGCACTTTCGCCAGCAGTTCCTGGGTGGCGAGCTGGAACAGGTATTCCGGCGTCTGCAGGAAGATCATGTCGATGCCGTGGTCGTGCAACCGCCGCACGCGCGAGGCGATGCCGTCCCAGGTCTTGTCCGCGTAGCCGGTGCCGGCGGTGAGGTAGATGCCCTTCGCCTTCGCTTTCTTTGCGACGCGGTCCACGAATTTCCACACGTCCGGGTGGTCGTAGTCCATCGGGTGCCCCAGCGCGATCGCCGTGTCGGTCATCGCGATGCCGAAGGCGCGCAAGCCGGGGATGTCGAGGATCTCGTCGGTCTGCTCGATACCCAGCTTGCTTTCCACCGACGGGATGATGAGCGTGCCGGCGGCCTTTTCCGCCTCGAACTGCTTGAACTGCTCCGTCGTGGAAGCACCCTGCCCGACGAAACGCGCGATGTACGGCCGGCTGTGCCAGCCCGAGCTCGCGTCCACCGCCCAGCGCGCTTCGTTCTTCGAATAGACATTGACCTTCACGCCGTCAGCGCCGACCGCCAGCGCCCGCGCGACCCGCGATGCCACGCCCGGGTCGTCGCCGCTGTGCCAGGGATCGTTTTCGATGCGCGAGAACACCGCCATGTCCGAGCCCTGCGCGGCGCGCACCATGTCGCCCAACTCCTTCCAGCCGATCGTGGTGAACATCTGGTCGGCGTAGATGAAATCAAAGCCGACGTACGCCAGGATTTCCACCAGCTCGACGCTGTACGACATGTTCAGCACGCCGATCGCCGGCTCGCCCCTGTTCATCTTGTCGATCAGGCGCTGCACTTTCGAAATGGCCATTTCCACCTCCGTCCCGGAGAGTTTATCCGACAACCCGGCCGGCAGACGCGGCGGGATCAGGGCGCCGATTCCGAGTTAAACTATTCAGCCTCACCTTCGTCGGTCCGGATCATGAGCGATACGCATCCCAGGAAGGGCGCCGCCGATATCGGCGGCGACCAGGCCGGTCCGGTGGACACCATCGATCACGGCATGAAGTTCTGGGAGCGGCAGGCCAATGGGCTGCGCGCCGTCATGCAGCGCATCCAACTGGTGAAGACCGACGAGTTGCGCCGGGCGGCTGAAGACCTGGGCGACCGTTACGCCAAGCTCGAGTATTTCGAGCGCACGACCCTGGCGCTGCGCACGATACTGCTCGAGAAAGGCCTCATCACCGAGCAGGAGCTCATGGACAGGATGGCCGAGGTCCGGGCGCGCTTCGACGTTCCCCGCAAGAAAGAACTTCCGGTGAAGAAGAAAACCGGCCGATGAAAGCGGCCACACGACAGCAGGGCGCGGCACCCCTGCCCTCCACCTACACCCCGGCGCCCGGGCATCGCTACGAAGTGGGCGACCGGGTCGTGGTCAAGCGCCGCTATCCGCCCGGCCACCGCCGCACACCGAGCTACATCCGCGGCAAGACCGGTGTAATCGAGCGCATCTGCGGTGCTTTCCCCAATCCGGAGGAACTGGCCTACGGATTCGACGGCGAACCGAAGAAGGTTCTGTACCGCGTGCGCTTCTTGCAAAAGGAAGTCTGGCCGGCCTACCGCGGGCCGGAGCGCGACGTCATCGAGATGGAAATCTTCGAGCACTGGCTGGAGCCTGCAGGGGCAACATCAAAACATCGAAAGGGCACGTCATGAGCGATCCCACTCACGACTACTACGCCAGGAAGAAGCGCGGCCACGATCACGACCACGACGATCACGCGCCGGCTGAAGAGCGGGACGAGGGCCCGCCGTCGGAATACGAGATCATGAGCCGCGCCATGCAGGAGCTGCTGGAGAAGAAGGGCGTGATCACCGCGGAGCAGGTCCGGCGCAGGATGGAGCAATTCGAGGAGGAGCTGCCCTACCGCGGCTCGCGCGTCGTGGCGCACGCCTGGTCCGACCCGGATTTCAAGAAGCGCCTGCTGGCGGACGGCAAGGCCGCGGTCGCGGAGTTCGGCATCGACATGGAAGCCGACCGGCTGATCGCGGTGGAGAATACCCCGGACGTGCATAACGTCATCGTGTGCACGCTGTGCTCGTGCTATCCGCGCACGCTGCTGGGCATGCCACCCACCTGGTACAAGAGCACGAATTACCGCTCGCGCGTGGTGTACGAGCCGCGCGCGGTGCTGAAGGAATTCGGCACCGTGCTCCCCCATCACGTCACTGTGCGCGTGCACGATTCCAACGCCGACATGCGCTACGTGGTGGTTCCCATGCGCCCGAAAGGCACCGAGGGCTGGAGCGAGGAACGGCTCGCGGGGCTGCTCACGCGCGACACGCTGGTGGGCGTGACCGTGCCGCGGATTGAAAAGAAAAGGTAACGGCGGAAGGCCTGCCCGAAACCGGGTGATGAGTGGCGGGACACTCGTTACTGGTCACCCGTCACTGCAGTTGTATCCCCGTCTCCCTGATCAACTTCGACCAGCGTTGAACGTCGGCCTGAATCACCGCCGCGAATTCGGAGGGCGAGTTCGCGACGGGCTCGGAGCCGTCCGCCGCGAGCCGCGTCCTGAACTCGGCCGATTGCAGGTGCCGCACGATTTCGGCATTGAGCCGGGCTACCAGCGGCGCCGGCGTGGCGCCCGGCACGAGCACGCCATACCAAATGTCCGAGGTATAGCCCGGCACCGTCTCCATGACCGTTGGCACGTCGGGCATCTGCCCGAAGCGCCGCGGGCCTGACACCGCCAGCGTGCGCAGCTTGCCCGCCCGGACGTGCGGCAGGATCGGCACGAACGCCGCGAACCGCATCTGAATGTGCCCAGCGAGCAGATCGGTGATCGCGGGCGACGAGCCCTTGTAGGGTACGTGCACCGTCTTCACACCGGCCATGTGATCGAACAGCACGCCGGCCATGTGTGTCGCGGAACCATTGCCCGACGAGCTGTAGTTGAGCTGGCCGGGATGCGATTTAGCGAACGCGACAAGTTCTTTCACGCTCTTCGCCGGCAGCGACGGATGCACCACCAGCAGGAACGGCGAGGACGCGGCAAGCGTCACCGGGGCGAGATCGCGCACCGGGTCGTAGCCGGCCTGGGGAAACAGATACGGGCTGATCGTGAGCATCGCGTTGGTGCAGGCGAGCACGGTATAACCGTCGGGCGCCGCGCGGGCAACGGCCTCGAGGCCGATGACGCCGGTCGCGCCGGGGCGGCTCTCGACCACCACCGGCTGGCCCCAGCTTTCGGTGAGACGCTGAGCAAGAGCGCGCGCGATGATGTCCACGCCGCCGCCGGGCGTGGCCGGCACGATGATGCGGACCGCGCGCGTCGGGTACTGCTGCGCGAATGCCGTGCCGGCGCACAGTGCAATCGCGCCGGCCAGCAGGATCCGCGGTCTCATTCCACTTATTGAACTCAGCGCCATCACCACTTCCATTCTCGCCACGATGGTCGCACAGATTGGCGACGGCTTGCAGCACCCGGCTCAGCCTCGACGCCGCGCGGCGATTCGTGGACAATCGGCTGCGCCTCTTCGTCCCGCCATGGAAACGCTTCCTTCCCAGCAATCGCTCGCTCTCGAGCAAGGCGCCGCTCTCGCCTGCGCGGTGAACGACTATGCGGAGTTATCCTTCCTCCTTCCACCTTGCTCATGGCCGAACTAGACATCAACGAGGTGTTCCGCGGCGGCGGGCGATCGGTCGAGTTCCTCGACCGGATCAACATGGCCTCGATCGTGATGCTGGACGAGGCCGGGATCGTGCCGCACCCGGTCGCGTGCTCGATCGCGAAAGGAATCGCGCGGGTGATCGAGCAGGAGCGCGGATCGCCTCCGCGACGCTCGGCGGACTACCTG
>Ga0137410_10001543_pt1 | contig 15775 bp, 16 predicted proteins | sample CZODoug1_16funga_FD_108878 | JGI IMG/M metagenome (GOLD analysis project Ga0137410, IMG submission 108878) | Vadose zone soil fungal communities from Angelo Coast Range Reserve, California, USA - CZODoug1_16fungal (Illumina Assembly) | ecosystem: Environmental > Terrestrial > Soil > Vadose zone... | reverse complement strand
GGTATGTCGGCGTACAGGTCCCCGCCGACTCTCGGGAACAGCCAGTTGCCGCTCGTCACCATGTCGCGTGCGATCAGCGCGAAGCGCGGTTCATCTGCGGGCCAGGGGTGGCGCAGGCCGATGCCCGTGGCGATCAACAGCAGGCCGAGACCGCTGATGAGGAGGAGATCGCGCCGCACCCGCACAGCAGTGACATCCGGTGGCGGTGAAGGGTGCATCGCGAAGCGCCCGAGGCCTTCAGCCCTCGGTGACCTTGAGTCCCGCGCGGTAGCGCGACCTGAGCCACATCACACCGAACATGTCCACGATCCCGACCCACAGGCGGTTGTGCAAGCCGTATTTCGATTTTCCGCGCGTGCGCGGCCGATGGTTCACCGGGATCGATACGACGCGGCTTCCTGCGCGCAGGAACAGCGCCGGCAGAAAGCGATGCATGTGATCGAAGGCAGGCAGAGAAAGGAATGTGTCGCGGTGAAAGATCTTGATGCCGCAGCCCGTGTCCGGCGTGCCGTCACCGAGGAGCTTGCCGCGCACGCCGTTGGCGATGCGCGACGACAAGCGCCGCAACCACGTATCCCGGCGTGTAACGCGATTGCCCATGATGAGCAGCACGCCCGCGTTCGCCGGGTCGCGCCGCGCGTCGAGAAACTTCGGCAGATCGGCGGGATCGTTCTGCCCGTCGCCATCGAGGGTCGCGACCCAGGGCGCGCGTGCCGCGTTCACGCCCGAGCGCACGGCGGCACTCTGGCCGCTGCGGAACGAATGGCGAAGCAGGCGCAGGTTTGGCAGCTCGCGTTCGTGCACGCGCCGCGCGATATCGGCGGTCGCGTCGGTGCTGCCGTCATCGACGAAGATGATTTCGAACGGCGTGCGCCCGCGCAGGGCGGCATCGATCTCGCGCGCCAGCAGCTCGATGTTTTCCGCTTCGTTGCAGACGGGAATGACGACCGAAACTTCGGGTTGCATGCCGGATGCCGGGCCGGTCGTGTTCATTGTGAGGCCGCGTAGTATACCGGTATGCTCATCGGATGGAGTGCGCGACACCGGACATGAAAACGACCGGCCGCGAGCGTGGCCACGATCACCACGCCCACTCGCATGCCCATTCCGGCGACGGCAACCGGCTCATGTGGGCGCTGGTGCTCACGGGCGGCTTCGCAGTCGTGGAGATCGCCGGCGGCTTCCTCGCGCACTCCCTGACACTGCTCGCCGACGCGGGCCATATGCTCACCGATGCCGCTTCGCTCGCGCTCGCCTGGGTCGCCCTGCGGTTCGCCTCACGACCCTCGGACCGGCGCCGGACCTACGGCTATCAACGGTTGCAGGTGCTCGCCGCCTTCGTGAACAGCATCTTGTTGCTGCTCGCCACAGTCTGGATCGTTTACCAGGCGGTCCTGCGGCTGCAAAATCCGGGGGCTGTCGCGGGCGAACTGATGTTCGGCGTGGCGGCGGGCGGTCTGCTCATCAACATCGTGGCGCTGCTGCTGTTGCGGCGGGGCGATGCCGAGAACCTGAACCTGCGCGCGGCGTCGCTCCATGTCCTGAGCGACCTGCTCGGCTCGGTCGCCGCGCTGATCGCGGCGCTGGTCATCATCTATACCGGGTGGACGCGCATCGATCCGCTGCTGGCCTTGCTGGTGGCAGGCCTGATCGTGCTTTCGGCGAGCCGCCTGCTGCTGCAGTCGGCGCACATTCTTCTCGAAGGTTCGCCCGAGTGGCTCGACATCCCGGAGCTCGAGCGTGAATTGCGCTCAGCGGTCGCAGGAGTGGTCGACGTGCATCATGTGCATGTCTGGTCACTCACTTCACGCCATCCCTTGCTCACCCTGCATGCGCGTCTTCAACCCGGCGCCACGCCAGCGCTCGTGCTCCAGGAAATCAAGATCTTCCTGTCGCGCCGTTACGCCCTCGAGCATTCGACCATTCAGCTCGAAGCAGCCGACTGCGCGGACGACTGAAGACACCCGCGCGCCACAAAAAACAACTGCTGTACCTCGCGCTCCACCCGCTGGCGTAACTGTTCCAGTTCCTGTTCATCGAGCCGGCGGGGAACCGGTATCGGTTCGCCCGCTGCGATCACGATGCGGCAGAACGGCTTCGGTATCACGAAGCGATCCCAGGTGCGCAACACCCAGGCCCGATCCGCGTAGTAACTCATGGGGATGAGAGGCACGGCGGCGAGCTGCGCCAGCTTGACGATTCCGGGCTTGAACACCGAGCGCGGCCCGGAGGGACCATCGGGAGTCGTTGCCGGCGATACGTGGTCGCGCGCAATGGCTTTGCACATCGTGCGCAGCGCGTCCGAGCCGCCACTCGTGCTCGAGCCACGAAACACGATGCCGCCACCCATGCGCCGCGCCATCTCGCTCGGGACATGCCCGTCAACCGAGGCGCTGATCAGCCAGCCGATGCGTGCGCCGCGATCAATCAGCAGGCGCAGATAGCGCCAGCAGAAGAGCTGGTGACGGTGCCAGTAACAGATCACCGCTGGGTCGCGACGCAGCATCCGTTCCTCGATGTGGGCGCGACCTTCGACGTGCACGATCCGGCAGGTGAACCAGAACGCGCGGAGCACGAACATTCCGAGCGGCACGCCGATCCAATACAGGAAGCGCCGGCCCCACGTCATGCGCCGTTGCGAACGGCTGCCGCGTCCCTTACGCATAGTAGTGAGGATAGTCCGGAGTCAGCCCCTTGAAGCGCCGGTGTATCCACAGGTACTGCTCGGGCAGGCGGCGGATGTGCGCCTCGATCAACGAGTTGAAGCGAGCGGCGTCCGCCACGCGATCGCCGCTCGGAAATCCTTCGAGGGGCGGGAGAATGTGCATGCGGTAACCGCGCGCGCCTGCCAGGCGCTCGGTAAAGTACGGCAACACTGCCGCACCGGTCATCTTCGCCAGTCGTGAAGTCGCCGTGTTGGTCGCCGCAGGAATGCCGAAGAAGGGCACCATTTCCGCTCCCTTCTTCCTGAAGCTCTGATCGGGCGCATACCACACCGCCTCGTTTGCCCCCAGCGTCGCAACCAGCCGGCGAATGTCATCGCGCGGAATGGCGCCCCGTGTATGGCGCGCGCGGTTGTGAGCCAGAAACAGACCGAGGAGCGCGTTCTTGGTCGGCCGATACATGATGCTCACCGGATGCGCGACGGTGAGCGCACGCGCGCCGATTTCGAGCGTCGTGAAATGCGCCGACAACAGGATGGCGCCACTCCCTCGCTGCAAGGCCCGCTGCAGGTGCTCGATACCTTCGACTCGCGCCAGGCGACGGATGCGCGCGTCGCTGCTCCACCACGCGATGGCGGTCTCGAACAACGAAATGCCGAGGCTGCGAAAATGGGCGCGCAGGATTCGCTCGCGCCGCGTGGCGTCGAGCTCTGGCAGGCAGAGCTCGAGATTGCGACGTGCGATGCGCACGAAGTTGAGCGGCAGCCAGTTGAGGACCGTGCCCAGCACGACACCCAGCGCGGCCAGCAATCGATACGGCAGGGGCTCCAGCACGCGCAGGAGCGCGAGTCCGATGGCGGTCGGCCAGTAGCGCGGCGCGAACAATGAGAGCCGTGAAGCCATGCCGGTCCTCAGCGACGATACGGGTCGCCGTTCGGGCCCGGCAACTTGAAGCGCTTGTAGCTCCAGAGGTATTGCTCCGGACAACGCCGCACCTGCGCCTCGATCAACGAGTGGAAGCGCGTGGCATCGGCGATTGGATCCTCCGACGGAAAGCCCTCCAGCTTCGGCAGAATTCGCATCAGGTATCCCGACCCGTCGCTCACACGTTCCGGGAAATATGGCAGCACCGGCGCTCCCGAGATCCTCGCGACGCGCGAGGTCGCCACGTTGGTCGCGGCCGGAATACCAAAGAACGGCACGATCGCGCTCGCCTTGCCGAAGTCGCGCTGGTCCGGCGCGTACCAGACCGGCAGATTCGCCTTGAGGCTGTGCAGGAGATCGCGCACGTCGGTGCTCGAGATGGCACGCGTCGCGTGCGCTGCGCGTCGACGCAACGACAACTCCGCTATCAACGCATTCTTGGGCGTCTGATACATGATCGCTGTGGGAACCCGAAGGCAGAGCGCCCTCGCTCCCATCTCCAGCGTCGTGAAGTGCGCCGACAGCAGGATCGCACCTCTGCCCTCGCCGAGTGCCGCGCTCAAGTGCTCGAGACCCTCGACACGCACGAGCTTGCCGAGTCGACGATCACTCGCCCACCACACGATTGCGGTCTCGAACAGCGAGCGGCCCAGCGAAGCGAAGTGGCCGCGAACCAGGCGCCGGCGCTGACGCTCGTCGAGCTCAGGCAGGCACATCTGGATGTTCAGCGCGGAAACCTGCCGCTCGCGCCGCGCAAACACATAGGCGATAGCGCCAAAAGCAGCGCCGAGCCACATCTGCACACGAAACGGCAGCCAGGTGAGCGAGCGTATGAGCCCGAGACCGAGCCATGTCGGCCAGAATCGCGGCCCCGCGAAATGCCAGAGAGCTGTGCGCGCCGGTGAAGGAGTGGTGCCGGGAAGAGGACTCGAACCTCCGACCCGCGCATTACGAATGCGCTGCTCTACCAACTGAGCTATCCCGGCGTGAGGGCGCGGATTCTAAAGAACGACTCCCGGCGCGGCAACGCGCGGGCACTGCTTTTTCAGGCCTTGCGACGCACGCGGATCACGACGTCGACGCCCGCCAGTTCGGTGCCCGCGGGCAGCTCCGGCAGCCGGCGAAACTCCACTTCCGGGACGCCCACATCGGTCAGCTCGCCGCTGTCGAGATTGTGGAAGTGATAGTGCAGGCCCGTATTGGAATCGAAACAGGCCCGCGTCGAGTCGATGTTGATCTGCCGCAGAAGGCCGCACTCCGCGAACAGATTCAGCGTGTTGTAGACAGTTGCCTTGGAAATGCGCGCCCCGGAGCTGCGCAAGCCCTCGAGCACCTGCTCGGCCGAGAGGTGCTGGGCGGTCGCGAACATCAGCTCGCCGACCCGGAGGCGCTGCTCGGTCGGAGTGACACCGTGCGCCTGCAGGAGCCGGGCGACGCTTTCGCGCGTGGCCGGAGGATGGATGGGGGCTGACATGGCGCCGCATTATACGGACTTGCCTTCACTTGTGAATCAGTGGCTTAACTCACGCCCGCGCATATCCGGAGCGACGCGCCGTTTATGCGTCTCGGCCGGCGCGCGGGCCCTCCTCATGATCACTGCCTGTTCCTCGTTCCCTTCCGGAGCGCGCCATGGACGGCCGGCTTCACGATTGGCATGCGGATCCTGCGGTCGATTGCGCCGGCGTCACGCTCATCGAACTGCTGATTACTTGCGTGCTCCTCGCCATCCTGGCGTCCTCGGCGGTTCCTGCCTTTCACCAGTTCACGCTCGACGCGCGGCGCACGACTCACGTCAACGGCCTTCTGCATGCCTTGCACGCGGCGCGCAGCGCGGCGATCCTGCGTGGCGAGCCGACGGTCGTCTGCAAGAGCGCGGATCAACGCCAGTGCACGCCTGGCGCGGCCAGCTGGAGTGATGGCTGGATCGTGTTCGCGAACCACGACCACGATTCACCACCGTTGGTTGACGCCGGCGAAGAGATCCTGCTCGCCCAACCGCGCATCGACAAACTCTCGATCGAGAGCTCGCGCAGCGCCGTCAACTACTGGCCAGTCGCTCTCGCCGGAACGACGGCGACTTTCATTTTCTGTGACGAGCGCGGAACGAGCAGCGCGCGCGCCATCATCGTCAGCCAGACCGGGCGGCCGCGCATCTCCGAGCGCGACTCGGCGAACCAGCCGCTGAAATGCACGGCTGGCAAGCCGAATTAAGTTCAATCGCGAAGCGTGGCCGCGCCGTTCGTCTGCCGGATTGATCCGCCGATCGGGACTGCAACCGGTTCGGTGGCGGCGCGGCTATATTCCGCGCCATGGGGGGCCGACGCACATCGGGATTCACGCTGCTCGAGCTCATGCTGACGCTGACCGTCGTCGCCGTCATCGTCGGGCTGGCGGTTCCCAATTTCCGCGAGTTCATCCAGAACAGCCGCCTCACAGGCGCCGCCAACGATCTTCTCGCTTCCATACAGCTCGCACGCACCGAGGCGATCAAGCGCCAGCGTACGGTCGCTGTGTGTGCTTCCGCGAATCCGACCGATGCGCTGCCCGCCTGCGATGCCACCTTCCGAGGCTGGGTCGTGTGGGTGGACACCAACAATGATGGCGTGATCGGTGCGGCTGAAACGGTCGTCACACGCCACGACGCGCTCGCCCCGTCGCTGCAGCTGATTTCGGACGGCGGCGGATTCGTTTCCTACCAGTCGACCGGTTTCGCCCAGACCGATATCGCCGGTACGCCCGCGACCACCCATGTTCTGATCTGCGACGAGCGCGGCGAGATGCCGCCGGTCGGGATTACCTACCGCAGCAAGCGAGCCATTTCTCTCAGTGCTTCCGGTCGCGCGTCGGTGCTGAGAGAAACTGGTCAATTCGCGCTGCTCCCGCCGGGCGCGCCCGCAATCTGCCCATAAGAGGTGCACCCATGAACTCCAGGCGAAGGCGGGTGTTTCACGTACGGGGGTTCAGTATCGTCGAGGCGCTGGTGGCACTGGTCGTGCTCTCGGTAGGGATGCTGGGCATAGCTGCCTTGTACGTTGAAAGCCTGCGCGCGGGGCGCACTGCGGTCTATCGCACGCAGGCGGTGAACCTGGCGGCCGATATGGCGGACCGGATTCGTGCGAACCGGGCTGCAACCAACTGGGCGCTTCCGGTTGGCGCCAATCCGGCTGAACATCTCGAGTGCATCAACGGCGGCGTGACCTGCACGCCGGAGCAACTTGCAGAGGGAGATCAGTTCAGCTGGCGGAAGTCCATCAACGACGAACTCCCGGGCAACGGCGCGACACCCGCCAGCGGCACGATCGACGTCGACGCCGTCGCTTCTCCTCCTCAGTACCAGATCACGGTCACGTGGTTCGAACCGGGTGGCGATCCGGCGGGATCCACCTACATCCTGACGATGCAAACATGAAAACGTACCAGCATTCATCTCGCGGCCTGAGCCTCATCGAGCTGATGGTGGCGCTGACGATCGGTTCGCTGCTCATCATCGGCGCGGTCACGGTGTACGTGCAGAGCCGCACCACCTACCGCGTCAACGAGCAGGTGGCGCGGCTGCAGGAAAACGCGCGCTACGCGCTCAGCATGATCGAGCCCGATATCCGGCTGGCGAATCACTGGGGACTGATGAGCGATCCGCTGTTGATCGGGGGCACGGTTGGCAACATGCCCATCGCGGTGCCCGCGGGCGCACAGTCCTGCGGTGCGAATTTCGCGATCGATCTGCGACTGCCGGTCGACGGCGAGAACGGTGCCTACGCGCTTGGATGCCCGGTCGCGGCGGTTGGCGTCGCGGCGCAGGCACAGTCCGACACACTCATCTTGCGGCGTGCCAGTACTCAAGCGGTGGCGGCCGATGCGGATCGGCTGCAGGTGTACACGACCCGGCAAGGTGGCTCGAGCCGTATCTTCCAGGGCGGCGCCGCGCCGGGACCGGTAGTGGTCGACCCGCTCTATGGACCGAGCGCCGAAGTGCGCGACCTGATCGTCCGCGCCTACTACGTCTCTCAACAGTCGAGTCTCGGGCCGACGATTCCCGCTCTGCGCCGCAAGACCCTCGAGGGCGGACCCGGACTGGGTCCGCATTTCGACGACGAAGAGATCATGCCCGGCATCGAGGACATGCAGGTGCAGTTCGGGCTCGACACCGGCGCCGATCTCAATGGCGATGGCGTGCCGGACGACAGCGACGGCAATGGTCAACCTGATTTCTACACGGGCGTGGCGTCGCGCTATGTGAGTCCTGGCGATCCGCTGGTCGACGGAAATCCCGCCAATGGCGAGGCCGTGGTGTGCGCCGTGCGCATCTGGATTCGCATCCGCGCCGAGACCCCCGAGGTCGGGTACACCGACGGTCGCACCTACACGTACGGCGACGTGGTGAATTTCGTGCCGGGCGATGACTTCCGTCGCCTGCTGGTATCGCGAACGATCCAAATCCGGAACACGCAGACATGAACGTGCGCAATCGTAGATCGAAACTGTCCAATCCCCGCCCGAGCAGCGCCGAGAGCGGCGCGGCGCTGGTCGTCGGAATGATCCTGCTGCTGATCCTGACGCTGCTCGCCATCTCGGGCATGAGCACCTCGACCACCGAACTGGTGATGGCCGGTAACGAGCAGTACCAGGAGAACGCCTTCCAGGCCGCCGAAACCGGCATCGAGCGCACGGTCACGACCGGCAACTTCAATGCGGTAGCGGAGGTAATCGGCGCGCCGGTCACATTGCCGAGCGCGGATCGGGGCTGTCTCAGCGACCCGACCCGCTGCCCGACGTATACGGCCACGATCCGGCCGCGCGGCGCGAGCGCGCCACCGCCCGGGTACAGCCTGGATCAATTCAGTGCCGAGAATTTCGAGATCGAGAGCCTGGGCACGTCGGTGCGCGACGCCACCGATACGCACATCCAGGGGCTGTTCCTGATCGTGCCCAAGGCCAACTAGCCGGAGACCATCCGCATGCGTACCTCAATTGCCGCTCTCGGAATCGCGGGATTCCTCCTGGCAGGCACTGCTGCAGCAACGCTGCGCATCGTCGAACAGGGCATCGAGACTTCGACGCTGAGCGTCAGTCTCCCGGATGACAACACCGGCTCCATAGCTGTGAGCGCCTGCGCGAGCTGCAAGCCCATGGTGCTGCGACTGTCGCCCGAATCGCGTTTCTTCATCGGCAAGAGCCAGGTGACCTACGCCGAGATCAGGTCGCTGGCCCGCGGCGGCGCTTCGCGCCAACTCAACATCTTCTACGAGTCGAAGGGCCGCGCAATCACACGGCTCGTCGTTCCAGGTGCAAGACCGGCACCACCGGCCGTGCAGCAGCAGCGCAAGGATTGAACCATGCATCCCAAGCATCCACATCCACGTCTTGCGGCACTGGCCGGCGGCATCGCGCTCGCCGTTTTCTGCGGCAGCCCGGCGCTGGCCGACGACACCGAGATCTTCGTCGGTCAACAGAATGGTGCGCGGCCGAACATACTCTTCATCCTCGACACATCGGGCAGTATGCAGTCCGATGTCAGCACACAGCCGCCCTACAACCCCGGCGTGACTTACAACGGTTCGTGCGCCGCGGGCCGGATCTACTGGCGCAAGGGCGGCGGCAACCCGCCAGACTGCAGTGATGACCGCTGGTTCAACGCCAGCCAGCTGGCCTGCAATGCGGCGGTACAGGGCATCAATTTGACCGGCCGGTATCTCGCGCAGCGCGCGGGGCAGTGGAATGCAGGCTCGAATCGTTGGGACTGGGTGAACAATTCCGTCAAGGACCAGCCGGTCGAGTGCAGCGCGGACGCGGGTATCCATGGAGCGACCGCCGGCGATCCGGAGGTGTACGCGTTCAACAGCGGCGTGGCCAATCAGCGTTGGACGGCGAACGCGAGCAGTCAGGTCGACTGGGACGCGAACCCGCTAAGCCAGAGCTACACGTTTTACAGCGCCAACTGGCTCAACTGGCGCAGCGACACGAGCAACTTCGTCACCCTTTCGCGCCTGCAGATCGTACAAGACGTCGCCAGCGCCTTCGTGCAATCGATCTCGGGTGTGAACATCGGCCTCATGCGCTACAGCAACAATGGCGGCGGTGGTGATGCGCAGGCCGAAGGCGGCATGGTCACGCATGAGATCGTGCCGGTCGAGGGCGCGCGCCAGGACCTGGCCGACAGCATCAACAGCAATACGGCTGACGGCTTTACTCCGCTCTCCGAAACCCTTTACGAAGCGCACCAATATTTTTCGGGTGGCGACGTCTTCTATGGCCGCGACTGCGCGAAGACGGGCGCCACGCCTTGCTCTCAAGTCCGGCCAGGCGAACCGTTGCCGAGCGTTCCGGCGTCGCGCGAACCGGGTGACCCGACGCACTACCGAAGTCCCATCCAGCACTCCTGTCAGAAGGACTTCGTTGTTTACCTGACAGACGGCGAGCCGACGCAGGACAACAGCGCCGACGCCAAGATCGAGGCGCTACTCGGTCATGCTTGCGACGGCACTGGGCCGGGTCGCTGTCTCGACGACCTCGCCGGCTACATGAACCAGAACGATATGCAGACTGGTCTTACCGGCACCCAAAACGTGGTCACGTATACCATCGGGTTCGGCGATGACGTCGCGGGGTCGACATTCCTCGACGAAGTCGCTACCGAGGGCGGCGGCGAGAATTTCTTTGCCGGCGATACCGAGTCTCTCACTACGGCCCTGTCAGACATCGCGAAGAAGATCTCGGACACTTCGACGACCTTCGTGGCGCCGGCGGTCGCCGTCAATGCGTTCAATCGCACCGAGTCACTGGCCGACCTCTACATCTCTGTGTTCAAGCCGACCAGCTCCTATCATTGGCCCGGAAATCTGAAGAAGTATCGCGTCGAAAACGGCGTCGTGGTGGGCGCCGACACGACTGCGGATGGCAATCCCGACCCGGCCATCGATCCGATCACCGGATTCTTCAGCCAGGGCTCCAAGAGCTTTTGGTCCGCGACAACTGATGGCGCGAATGTCACTGCAGGCGGTGCCGCGAATGAGCAGCCGGCCGATTCCTCAACCCGCAAGGTCTATACGTTTCTCGGCAACGACGACCTGACGGTGCCTGCAAACCGTGTCACCTCGGCCAATGGCGCGCTGGGCGATGCGATCCTCGGGACCGGGTTGCCAGATCTGCCGACGCGCGTGCAACTGCTCGACTGGGTCGTTGGATTCGATCTCAAGGACGTCAACGACAACCAGCTCACGCTGGATGCGCGGCATGAGATGGGCGATCCCGTTCATGGCAAGCCCGCGGTTGTCATCTACGGCGGCAACGCCGGCTCGCCTGACATCGACGACGCGGTCGTGTACGCGCCGACCAACGATGGATACCTGCATGCCATCAATGCCAGGACCGGCGCGGAACTGTGGTCGTTCATAGCGCCGGAGCTGCTCGGCGATCTGGTGAACCTCTACCAGGACGATCCGACCACCAGCAAGCATTACGGACTGGATGGCGACGTGCGCGCCTTCAAGGTCGACGTGAACCAGAACGGCATCGTCGAGCCCGCGGGCGGCGACAAGGTGTGGCTCTTCTTCGGCATGGGGCGCGGCGGGGATCATTACTACGCGCTCGACGTGACCGACAGGAACGCACCGCATCGCATGTGGACCCTCGGGCCGGCGCAGCTGCCTGGGGTCGGTCAGACCTGGTCAACGCCCACGCTCGCCCGCGTTCGCATCAGCGGTGCGAGTCAGAATTCTCTCAATCTCGTGCTCGTGATGGCGGGCGGCTACGACCAGACGCAGGACAATGACCAGATCGCGACGTTTTACCACCCGGATACGCTCGGCAACCGCATCTACATGGTGGACGCGGAGAGCGGAAACCTGTTGTGGTTCGCAGGTGGGCCCGGCGGGGCCGTGACACCGGATCTCCCGCTCCCTAAGATGAACAATTCGATCCCGTCGGCGGTTCGCGTGCTCGATCTCGACGCGGATGGGTTCGCCGATCGCATGTACGCGGGCGATACCGGCGGGCGCATCTGGCGCTTCGACATCATCACCGACACCGACGCCGCAGCTCCCGGACAACAGCTCCCGAGCGCATCGAATCTGGTGACCGGCGGGGTGCTCGCATCGCTTGGCAACGCCGACCTGGGCACGCACCCCAACACCTCCACGCGGCACTTCTACCAGACTCCCGACGTGTCGCTGGTTCGACGTCGCGGAGCGAATGCTTATCTCAATGTCGCAGTCGGTTCCGGCTGGCGCGGTCATCCGATGAATACGGAGACCCAGGATCGCTTCTACGCAGTGCGCGACTATCAGCCCTTTGCGGTTCTCACCCAGGCTGACTTCAATGCGCTCACGGCAATCACCGACGGCGACCTGGTGGATATCACCGATTCCGTCACCCCCCTCGTACCAGAGGGCTCCAAAGGCTGGAAACTGGAGCTGCGGCTGCCCGGCGGGTTTGCGGGCGAAAAGGTGCTGGCGGAATCGCGCACGTTCGACAACATCATCTTCTTCCCGACCTATCTGCCACGTGGCACGGCGGCCGCGGATCCGTGCGCGCCCGCGGGCACGAATCGCGCCTATGCCATCGCCATCGACGACGGACGGCCCGTGATCGACCGCAACCGCGATGGACTGACCACGACCGAAGACCGCTACGCTCCGCTGGCGACCACTGGTATCGCGCCGGAATTCAGCCTGCTGATGACGAGGAGCCAACCGGGCGCGGGCGGCCAGGGCGGCACGCTCGGTGGACGCGCACTCACGTGCCTCGTCGGGGTCGAAGTGGTCCAGGGTCTGTGCGCGAATGCGGGTGCTCCAGTGCGCACGTATTGGCGTCAGCTCGGCGCCAAGTAGTCGCGGCCATGCGCTCGCAAGGCGGCTTCTCGCTGATCGAGCTGATGATCGTCGTCGTCATCGTCGCGATCATCGCCTCGATCGCCGTGCCGAGCTATCGCAGCTACCTGTTGCGCGCACAGCGCTCGGACGGCAAGACAGAGCTGTTACGCATCAACGCTGCCCAGGAAAAATTCTTCCTGCAGAACAGGCGCTACGCCACTGATGCGGAGCTCGATCTGGCGCCGCCAGGCGGCCTCGGAATCGCACGCACTTCCGAACACGGCCATTTCGCACTCGATCTGCCAAATGTCGCTGGAACGACCTTTACCGCCCGCGCCACGGCGATCGCCGAGCAGCTCGACGACAAGGCCTGCCGGACATTCACGGTTGATAACCTGGGGCAGAAGGGCGCCACCAACGCCGCCGGCGCCGATAACAAGGTGGCCTGCTGGAAGTAAGTAGCCTCCGGGCCTATCGCGGCACTGCGCCTGGGGCGCGCAGCGCTTTCGGCAGGCTGAAGACGACGCTCTCCGGGCGGCCCTGGACTTCTTCGACGACGGCGCCGCCCCACTCCTGCAACCGGGCGATCACGATCTGCACCAGGATCTCCGGAGCCGACGCACCCGCAGTGACGCCGACCACCTGCTTGCCATCGAACCATTCGCGCCGCAGGTCGTCCGGACCATCGACGAGGTAGCCCGGCACTGCCTTTTTCTCCGCGATCTCGCGCAAGCGGTTCGAATTGGAGCTCGCCGGTGATCCCACGACCACCAGCACGTCGCATTGCTCCAGAAGCTTCTTCACTGCGTCCTGGCGGTTCTGCGTCGCGTAGCAGATATCCTCGCGTCGCGGACTGCTGAGCGCGGGAAAGCGGGCGCGCAAAGCATCGACCACCCGCGCCGTATCGTCCACCGACAAAGTCGTCTGCGACACAAATGCCAGCCGGGTCGGATCGCGCACTTCGAGGCGCGCCACATCCTCGGGCGTTTCAACGAGAGAAATCCGGCCGCCGAACGATGCGTCGAACTGTCCCATCGTCCCCTCGACCTCCGGATGTCCCGCGTGGCCAATGAGCACCACATCGCGCCCGTCGCGCGCGTAGCGCGTCACTTCCATGTGCACTTTCGTCACCAGCGGACAGGTAGCGTCGAACACGGTGAGCTTGCGTCGCGCTGCTTCGTCCTGCACGGCGCGCGATACACCATGCGCACTGAACACCACGGTCGCATCGTCCGGGACTTCGCTCAGTTCCTCGACGAACACGGCACCGAGGTTGCGCAGGCGATCGACCACGTAGCGGTTGTGCACGACCTCGTGACGCACGTAGATCGGGGCGCCGAACAGCGCCAGCGCGCGCTCCACGATGTCGATGGCGCGGTCGACGCCGGCACAGAAGCCACGTGGATTAGCCAGGAGCAGGCGCATGGCTGGTGATGCTCAGCGAGTCGTGACGGGCTCGGAGCGTGCGCGCCGGCCCTCGAGGATCGCATCGAGGATCAGGAGCGCGGCGCCGATCGTGATCGAGGTGTCCGCCATGTTGAATGCCGGGAACTCCCATTGCTTCCAGTGAAAGTGAATGAAATCGATGACATGGCTGTGCCAGACGCGGTCGATCACGTTGCCGAGCGCCCCACCCATGATAAGCGCAAGACCCGCGGCCAGCAGCCGGTGGCGCCGCGAATCGAGCTGGCGCATCCAGAACAGGATCGCGCCGCTCACTAGCACGCCGAGCGCAATGAAAAACCAGCGCTGCCACCCCGAAGCGTCGGCCAGGAAGCTGAAGGCCGCGCCGGTGTTGTAAAGGAGCGTGAACTCGAGAAAAGGCAGCACCCGCACCGCATCGAACAGCTCGAAGCGCGACTCGACGAACGCCTTGGTCATCTGGTCGAGCAGGATCACGAGCAGGGTCAGGGAGCCCCAGCGCAACGCGCCGAACTTCAGGTACCACTTGGTGGCTGCAGGTGTCGCAACTGTTTCCGTCACACGAAGCGCCTCGTTTCGCCCTGGCCGTCGAGATTGCTCGCGCAGCGCCCGCAGAGCTCGGGGTGATTGCCATCTGACCCGACGTCGGGCCGATGGTGCCAGCAGCGCACGCACTTGGTCGAATTCGACGGCTTGACGCTGATCCAGACTCCTTCCGGCGCCGCACCGATCGCCGCTACCGCACCCTCGGGCGGCCTGCTGATCGAGTGTACGCGGGCCTCTGAGGTAATGAAGAGAAAGCGCAGCTCCTCACCCAACGAGGTGAAGCGTGGAAATTGCTCGGCGCTGCAGTAGACATCGACTTCGGCATCGAGCGGCGCGCCGATCGCGCCCTGCTCGCGCAGCCCTTCCAGCTGGCGCGTGACATCGGCGCGCAGGTTGATCAGGGCCGGCCAGTCGATAGTGCCCGCGGTGATTTCCGGCAGTTGCGTCCAGGTCGAATGCAACACCGACAGTTCGCGCTTGCCGGGAAGAACCCGCCAGATCTCCTCGGCAGTGAAACTCAGGATCGGCGCGAGCCACCTCACCATAGCCTCCGCAATCCACAGCAGCGCTGTTTGCGCAGAGCGGCGCGCGGCACTCGCCATGCGCAGCGTGTACAGGCGATCCTTGAGCACGTCGAGGTAGAAACCGCCCAGGTCGAGGACGCAGAAGTTGTGCACTTTCTGGTAGATGAGGTGGTACTGGTAATCCCGGTACGCGGTGATGACTTCGCCCTGCAAGGTTGCGGTGCGCGCCAGTGCCCAGCGGTCGAGCGCCAGCAAGTCCGGGATGGCGGCTGCATCCTTCTCCGGATCGAAGTCGTGCAGGTTGCCGAGCAGGAAACGCACCGTGTTGCGCATGCGGCGATAGGAATCCGCCATGCGCCTGAGGATCTCGTCGGAGACACTCATTTCGTTGCTGTAGTCCGTCGCGGCCACCCACAGACGCAAGACGTCCGCGCCAAGACTGCCGACGACTTTTTGCGGCGCGATGACGTTGCCCAGGGACTTCGACATCTTGCGTCCCTTCTCGTCCACGGTGAAACCGTGGGTGAGCACCCGCTGGTATGGCGCCCGGCGATTCTGCGCCACCGAAATCAGGAGTGAACTGTGGAACCAGCCGCGGTGCTGATCCGAGCCTTCGAGGTAGAGGTCCGCCGGAATGCGGATCTCCGGGCGCATCCGCGGGACGCAGTGATGCACGCAGCCTGAATCGGCCCAGACGTCCATCACGTCTTTCACCTTGTCGTAGTGGTGGCTTTCCGCACCGAGCAGCTCGACGGGATCGAGCGCGAACCAGGCTTCGATGCCTTCTTTTTCCACGCGCGTGGCAACGGCCTCGATGAGCTCCTGCGTGCGCGGGTGCAGCTCCCCCGTGGTCTTGTGCACGAACAGCGTGATGGGAACGCCCCAGGTT
>Ga0137410_10001540_pt1 | contig 15797 bp, 15 predicted proteins | sample CZODoug1_16funga_FD_108878 | JGI IMG/M metagenome (GOLD analysis project Ga0137410, IMG submission 108878) | Vadose zone soil fungal communities from Angelo Coast Range Reserve, California, USA - CZODoug1_16fungal (Illumina Assembly) | ecosystem: Environmental > Terrestrial > Soil > Vadose zone... | reverse complement strand
GGGAGGGGAGAGCGAGGCCCGGCGGGGCGATGCAGAGGTGGCCGGCGGGACCTATTCGATCGGCGCCCCACGGGACTCGGGTTTTCATTTCGACAACGAGAAGTGGGCGCATCCTGTGAAGGTCGCGCCGTTCCGGATCGCGCGCGTGCCCGTCACCAACCGGGAGTTCCTGGAGTTCGTCCGCGAAGGCGGCTACCGCCGGCGGGAATGGTGGTCCCCGGAAGGGTGGGAATGCAAGGGTGAGGCGAGCGCCCCGCGTTACTGGAGCGTGCGCGACGGCCAATGGCTCGAGCGCCGCTTCTCGGAGTCGGTGCCCCTCCAGCCCGACCTCCCCGTCATGCACGTCGATTGGCACGAGGCGAACGCCTACTGCCGCTACGCGCGCAGGCGCCTGCCCAGCGAAGCCGAGTGGGAGATCGCCGCCTCGCTCGAAGGAGCCGGCGGGAGGCGCCGCTTTCCTTGGGGGGACTCGCGCGATCCCGGCCGCGCCAACCTGACCAGCGCCGGGCGAGTCCCGGTAGACCGATACCCCTCCGGCGACAGTTTCGGCGGATGCCGCCAGATGATCGGCAATGTCTGGGAGTGGACTGCGAGCGCCTTCGAGCCTTATCCGGGTTTCGTGGCCGATCCCTATCTCGAGTACTCCAAGCCCTGGTTCGGCACCCACAAAGTCCTGCGTGGGGGCAGCTTTGCGACGCCCCTCCGCCTGATCGCAAATAGCTGGCGGAATTTCTACCAGCCGAACCGGGGCGACGTCTTCGCCGGGTTCAGGACCTGCGTATCCCAGTGAAAGCGATCCGCTCGAGAAGCAATCCGACGGTCAAGGCCCTGGTCAAGCTGGCCGGATCCTCGCGCGAGCGTCGCAGAACCGGCAGCACGCTTCTCGAGGGCGAGCGCCTGGTGCGGGCCTACGGGGAGAGCGGGGGCAGGGCGGAGGCGATCCTCGCGAGCGAAAGCGCCCTGGCCGATCCGGCGCTGCGTGCGTTCGTCGAGAACCTTCCGGCCGGGTCGCACCTAGCGCTCGCCGATGCCATTTTCGCTGGAATCTCGCAGCTCGCGAGCGCGGCCGGCGTGGCGGCTGTCATCCGGACGCCGGAGCCGGGTCCTTTGCCGAAACCTGTTACGGGATGCGTGCTGCTGGAGAACATCCAGGACCCGGGGAACCTGGGATCGATCCTCCGGACCGCTGTCGCGGCCGGAACGCGCCAGGTGTTTCTCTCGCGCGGGTCGGTCTTCGCCTGGGCACCCAAGGTCGTCCGCGCGGGGATGGGAGCCCACTTCTTTCTGTCGATCTACGAGGGCGTCGATCTGGAGGAAATCTCGCGCTCGTTCGCCGGCCGGATCATCGCCACTGCTCCGCGCGCCGCAGGTTCACTCTACGATCTCGATCTGAAGGGGGACGTGGGGTGGCTGTTCGGGAACGAGGGTGCGGGTTTATCCTCGGCGACAAGAGCCGTGGCCGCGACCCAGGTGCGAATTCCGATGCCGGGTTCGGCGGAATCGTTGAACGTGGCCGCGGCGGCGGCGATATGTTTGTTCGAGCAGATCCGCCAGCGGGCTAGTACACGCGACGCTCGAGCTTGAACTCCTGCATGATGGTCGTGGCGATTTCCTCGATCGACTTGGTCGTCGAGTTGGCCCAGCGTATGCCCTCGCGCTGCATCAGTTTCTCGGCCTGCTGCACCTCGTAGCGGCAGTTCTCCAGGTCGGCGTAGGTGCTGTTGGGACGGCGCTCGTTGCGGATCTCGCGAAGGCGCTCCGGCGCGATCGACAGGCCGAAGAGCTTGTTGCGGTAGCCGTCCAGCGCCTTGGGCAGGCTCAAGCGGTCGAAATCCTCGGGGATGAGAGGGCAGTTGGCCGCGCGGATGCCGAACTGCAGGGACAGGTACAGGCTGGTCGGGGTCTTGCCGCTGCGCGACACGCCGACGAGGATGACATCCGCCTTGTCGAGGTCGCGGGAGGAGGCTCCGTCGTCGTGTGCGAGGGCAAAATTGATCGCGTCGATACGGTGGGTGTACCCTTTCGCGTCGCGGGTGCTGTGCGAGCGCCCGATGGTGTGGGTCGATTTCGAGCCGAACTCCGCCTCCAGCGGATCCAGGAAGTTCTGGAAGAAATCCAGCACCAAGGCGTCCGCCTTGCGCACCGTTTCGCGTATGTCCGCGTTGACCAGCGTCGTGAAAACGACCGGCCGGAAGGTGGCGGGCCGCGGCGTTCCGTTGATGCGTTTGACGCAGGCCTCGGCCTTCGCGACCGAATCGACGAAGGGGACGGTTTCGTGGTTGAACTCGATGCCGTCGAACTGCGTGAGCAGGCTGTGGCCGAGCATCTCGACCGTGATTCCGGTGCCGTCCGAGACGAAGAATACGGTTCGGCGGCGATCAGGCATGAGATAGGGTCGGGAGGGGTGGAAAGGCTGCGCCGGAAGGACGCTGTCTGTAAAATAGCGGTTTCAACAAGATCCTTCAACCTCGACGAAGGACAAGTCATGGCCGGGCTCAAATATGTGGTGAATTTCGACCGGGTCGCGATGGCCGACGTCGAGCAAGTGGGAGGCAAGAACGCCTCCCTGGGGGAAATGATCTCCCGGCTTTCGCAGGCCGGCATACGGGTCCCGGGCGGCTTTGCCACCACCGCCGACGCCTTTCGCGAATTCCTTGCGCAGGGTGGCCTCGCCACCCGCATCGAGACGCGCCTCAAGGGACTCGATACCGAAGACGTCGATGCCCTCGCTCGCTGCGGAGAGGAGATCCGGGGCTGGATCGAGGCCGCGGAGTTTCCGAAGCGGCTCCAGACCGAGATCGCGGAGGCGTACCGGGGGCTGACGGGCGGCGACGAGGGTGTGTCGGTGGCGGTACGCTCGAGCGCAACCGCCGAAGACCTGCCGGATGCGTCTTTCGCCGGCCAGCAGGAGACTTTCCTCAACATCCGCGGCCTGCCCAGCGTGATGGCCGCGCTCAAGCGCGTGTTCGCGTCGCTGTACAACGACCGGGCGATCTCCTATCGCTGCCACAGGGGATACGCGCACGCGGCGGTGGCGCTCTCGGCCGGCGTGCAGCGCATGGCGCGCAGCGATCTTGGCGCGAGCGGCGTGCTGTTCACCATGGACACCGAGTCCGGGTTTCGCGGCGTCGTATTCATCACCGCGTCCTGGGGTCTGGGTGAAATGGTGGTGCAGGGCGCGGTCAACCCGGACGAGTTCTACGTTCACAAGCCGATGCTACGCGCCGGCAAGTTTCCCATCATCCGCCGCACCCTCGGCTCGAAGCTGCAGCAGATGGTTTTCGGCGATCAGGCCACGGTCGGCCGCTCGGTGAAGACGGTGGACGTTTCGGAGGCCGACCGCCAGCGCTTCTGTCTGAGCGACGGCGACGTGATCGAGCTCGCGCGTTTCGCCGTGGCAATCGAGGAGCACTATGGGCGGCCCATGGACGTCGAGTGGGCGAAGGATGGCTCGGATGGCAAGCTCTACATCCTCCAGGCGCGGCCGGAGACGGTGAAATCGCGCAAGACCGCGGAAGGCCAGGAGCGCTTCCTCCTGCGGCAGAGATCCGAAATCCTGGCGTCGGGCCGGGCCATCGGGCACAAGATCGGAGCGGGAGCCGCGCGGGTGGTGAAGGATGCCTCCGAGATGGGGCGCATCAAGCCGGGCGAAGTCATCGTCACCGACATGACCGATCCCAACTGGGAGCCGGTGATGAAGCGCGCCGCGGCCATCGTGACCAACCGGGGAGGGCGCACCTGCCACGCGGCCATCATCGCGCGTGAGCTCGGCATTCCCGCGGTGGTGGGTTGCGGGGATGCCACGACCAGGCTCAAGGACGGCGAGGTCTGCACCGTCTCGTGCGCCGAAGGCGATACCGGCAACATCTACCGCGGCAAGCTCGAGTTCGAAGTGACCTCGCGTGACTACGGCGAGATGCCGGACTGCCCCGTCAAGATCACGATGAACATCGGCAACCCGCAGCTCGCCTTCGACTTCCAGGCCCTGCCGAATGCGGGCGTCGGGCTCGCGCGTCTGGAGTTCGTCATCAACAACATGATCGGCGTGCATCCCAAGGCCGTGCTCGACTATCCTGATTTGCCCGGCGACCTGAAGAGCGACGTCGAGCACGCGGCGCGCGGCTATGCGAACCCGCGCGCGTTCTTCGTCGAGAAACTGACCGAGGGGGTCGCGACCATCGCCGCGGCGTTCTGGCCCAAGCCGGTGATCGTGCGCCTGTCCGATTTCAAGTCGAACGAGTACAAGAAGCTGGTCGGCGGGTCCCGCTACGAGCCCGACGAGGAAAATCCGATGCTCGGCTTTCGCGGTGCGTCGCGCTACGTCGGGAAGTCGTTCCGTGAGTGCTTCGAGATGGAGTGCGAAGCGATGCGCAAGGTACGCAACGATATCGGCCTGACCAACGTCGAGATCATGGTCCCGTTCGTGCGCACCCTGAAGGAGTGCCGCGAGGTGATCGACTTACTGGCCGCGAACGGCCTGAAACGGGCCGAAAGCGGCCTGCGCCTCATCATGATGTGCGAGGTGCCCTCGAACGCCGTGCTCGCCGAGCAGTTCCTCGAGTATTTCGACGGTTTCTCGATCGGCTCGAACGACCTGACCCAGCTCACTCTGGGGCTGGACCGCGACTCGGGGCTGGTGGCCGACGCCTTCGACGAGCGCGACCCCGCGGTGAAGGCGATGCTGCGGCTGGCGATCCAGGCGTGCCGCAAGGCGGGGAAGTACGTCGGCATCTGCGGCCAGGGTCCGTCCGACCACCTCGATTTCGCCAAGTGGCTGGTGGAGGAGGGGATCGAGAGTCTCTCGCTGAATCCCGACACCGTGGTGGATACTTGGCTGCAGCTCGCGCGGGAAACCGGTGCGTCGGCCAAGGCGAAGGTTGCGGTGGACTAACAGTCAGAGCAGCGCTAGCGTGCGCGTAGCAACCGCTGCTGCTCGCGTTTCCATTCCTTCTCCCTCTCCGCGGCGCGCTTGTCGTGCTGTTTCTTGCCCTTTGCAAGGCCGACGTTTATTTTTACCCGACCGCGCACGTAGTGCAGGTCGAGCGGCACCAGCGTGTATCCCGCCCGATCCACCTTGCCGATGAGACGGCGGATTTCCTCCGCGTGCAACAAAAGCTTGCGGGTGCGCACCGGATCGGCCTGTACATGCGTGGAGGCGGCGGCGAGCGGGCTGATGTGCGCTCCGATCAGGAAGATCTCCTCGTTGCCGACCATCACGTAGGCTTCCTTCAACTGCGCTCGTCCCGCCCGGATGGCCTTGACCTCCCACCCCAGCAGAGCGAGCCCGGCTTCGTAGCGCTCCTCGATGAAGTAGTCGTGCAGCGCCTTGCGATTCTCGACGATCGTCACGGCAACCCGGTTTCCATGCAATCTGCGATTTTACAACGATGAGCATCGTCTCCCGCTCGGCCCTGGTGAGTCACAGTCCGCAGCAGATGTTCGCGCTGGTCTCGGAAATCGAGTCCTACCCGAAGTTCCTACCCTGGTGCGACAGGGCGCGTGTTTCCGAACGCGGGCAGAATCGCACCGTGGCGACGCTGCGCATCAACTTTCGCGGCCTGAAGGAAGAATTCACCACCGAGAATCATGACCGGCCCAATGAGCGCATCGACATGAAGCTGGTTTCCGGGCCTTTCCGCAACCTGGAGGGAAGCTGGCGCTTTACCCCGTTGTCGGAGACGGCCTGCAAGGTCGAGCTGAATCTGCGCTACGAATTCGCGAATGCGTTGCTCGACAGGGTTGTCGGGACCGTTTTCGACGAAATTGCAAACAGCCTGGTCGATGCCTTTGCGCGCCAGGCCGACCTGCGATTCGGCTCCTCGTGAAAACCTCGCGGGTCACGGTCGATGTGGTATTCGCCCGCCCCGAAGGGCAGATCCTGCGCCGCGTGCGGCTTCCTGCGGGAAGCACGGTCGAGGACGCTGTGGCGGCGAGCGGCCTCGCAAAGGAGCTCGGGCCCTTCGACCCGGGACCCGTGGGAATTTACGGGAAAGCGGTCCCCCCGGGGACGATCGTGCGGGAAGGCGACCGGGTGGAAATATACCGGCCCTTGCAGGCCGATCCGAAGGACCTCAGGCGGGCGCGTGCAGCGAAGAAACGCCCGAAGACCTGATCTCAGCCGCAGAACTGCGAGACGTCGGCACGCGCCCGCGCTTTGGCCGCTTCGATCTGCGCGTCATCCATGTAATAGCGCTCGCCCTTGTCGTTGATCTGCGATATGCGGCCGCCGATCTCGTAATTCGTGAGGAGCTGCCTCGCGTTGCGGCAGTTCGCTTCCTTGACTTGGGCTTCGGCGGTTTTTTGGGCGGTTTCTTTCGACGCCTTGGCCTCATCCTGCTGGCGCTTGCGGTAGTCCTGCTCACGCTCTGCCGGCGTCCTCGGTCCGCTCTTGGCGGCGTCGCTCGTCGACGCCTTGTCGGCCGCCCCCGCGGGGGCCACGGCCGATGCCGGCGGAATGCCGCCGCGGGACATCGGTTCCCGCTTCATGCTCGGCGGACAGGGATTTTGCGAATAGGTCATCGTGCCGTTCGAATCGAGGCACTTGTAGATCTGGGCCTGCGCTGCCGCTGCGCCCAGAGCCGTGATGACAAAAAGCGCGATACGAATCATGGAAATTCCCCTCGAGGGGTCAGGCGCACCATAACCAGTTTTAACGCGCCAGTCAATCGAGCGGCGGACTGAAAAGTGCAGGATTTACCGGGAGTTGCGTCTTGCGTATAATGCGCTCTTTTGGGTGTGGTCATGCGTCTGGTTCAGAAGGCTCTCACCTTTGACGATGTCCTCCTCGTCCCCGCCCACTCCCGCGTCCTGCCCCGAGAAGTCAGCCTCAAGACGCGGCTGACGCGCAACATCCAGCTCAATATCCCGCTCGTTTCGGCGGCGATGGACACTGTCACCGAAGCGCGCCTCGCGATCGCCATCGCGCAAGAAGGCGGCATCGGCATCATCCACAAAAATCTTCCGCCGAAGAAGCAGGCAGCGGAAGTCGCCAAGGTAAAGCGCTACGAATCGGGCGTGCTGCGCGACCCGGTGACCGTATCGCCCGACATCACGGTGCGCGAGTTGCTCGCGCTTACCCAGCAGTACAAGGTGTCGGGTTTCCCGGTGGTCGAATCCGGCCGCGTCGTCGGCATGGTCACCAACCGGGACTACAGGTTCGAGACGAACCTGGACGCACCGGTGCGCTCGATCATGACCCCGCGCGACCGGCTGATCTATGTCAAGGAGGGTGCGAGCCCGGAAGAAGCGCGCGCGCTCCTGCACAAGCACCGGCTGGAGCGCGTGCTCGTCGTGCGCGAAGGCTTCGAGTTGCGCGGCCTGATCACCGTCAAGGACATACTCAAGTCGAGCGAGCACCCGGACGCCGCCAAGGACCAGCAGGGCAAGCTGCGCGTCGGCGCCGCGGTCGGCGTCGGCGAAGGGACCGAGGAGCGCGTCGCGGCGCTGGTCGAGGCGGGAGTGGACGTCATCGTGGTGGATACCGCGCACGGGCATGCGCAAGGGGTGCTCGACCGGCTGCGCTGGGTCAAGAAGAACGCGGGCACGGCGGAAGTGATCGGCGGAAACATCGCCACGGAAGACGGCGCCAAGGCGCTGGTCGATGTGGGCGCGGACGGCGTGAAGGTGGGCATCGGACCGGGATCGATCTGCACCACGCGCGTCGTCGCCGGCGTCGGAATCCCGCAGATCACTGCGATCCAGAACGTCGCCGCGGCTCTCGAGAAGAGCGGCGTGCCCCTCATCGCCGACGGTGGCGTGCGCTTCTCCGGTGACGTCGCCAAGGCGATCGCCGCCGGCGCCCACGCCGTCATGTTGGGGAGCCTGTTCGCGGGAACGGAGGAATCGCCGGGGGAGATCGAACTGTTCCAGGGACGCTCGTACAAATCCTACCGCGGCATGGGTTCGCTTTCGGCGATGCAGCAGGGCTCGGCCGACCGCTACTTCCAGGACTCCTCCGTGCACGCCGACAAGCTGGTTCCCGAGGGCGTCGAGGGCCGGGTGCCTTACAAGGGACCGGTAACGAGCGTGATCGAGCAGCTGATGGGCGGCGTGCGCGCGAGCATGGGCTACTGCGGCTGCGAGGACATCGACGCGATGCGAACCCGCGTGCAGTTCGTGGAGATCACCTCCGCCGGGATGCGCGAATCCCACGTCCATGATGTGCAGATCGTCAAGGAAGCTCCCAACTACCAGATCGGGGACTGACCCCGGCCTCGTGCACGACAAGATCCTCATCCTCGATTTCGGCGCGCAGTACTCGCAGCTGATCGCGCGCCGGGTCCGGGAAGCGAAGGTCTATTGCGAGCTGCATCCTTTCGACGTCAGCGAAAGCTTCATTCGCAGCTTCGCGCCTCGCGGGGTGATCCTCTCTGGGGGCCCGGCTTCGGTATACGACGATGCGACGCCGAAGGCGCCCGACGAAGTGTTCAAGCTGGGCGTCCCCGTTCTCGGGATCTGCTACGGCATGCAGACGATGGCGGCACAGCTCGGCGGCCAGGTCGAGAATTCCAGGGTACGTGAATTCGGATACGCCGAGGTGCGCGCGCGCGGGCACTCGAAACTCCTGGAGGGGATCCAGGACCGCATCAACGGCGACAAGCACGGCCTGCTCGACGTGTGGATGAGCCACGGTGACAAGGTTACGGCGCTGCCTGCGGGCTTCGAGGTCATCGCGAGCAATGACTCCACCCCGATCGCCGGCATGGCCGACGAGGCGCGCCGCTTCTACGGCGTGCAGTTCCACCCGGAAGTGACGCACACCCGACAAGGCGGTGCGATCCTCGCTCGCTTCGTGCACAGGATATGCGGTTGCGGCGACCACTGGAACATGCCCGACTACCTGGCGGAAGCGGTCGAGAAGATCCGCCGCGAAGTCGGTGGCGACGAAGTACTGCTGGGCCTTTCTGGCGGCGTGGATTCCGCGGTCGCCGCGGCGCTCATTCACCGCGCGATCGGGGCGCAGCTCACTTGCGTCTTCGTGGACACGGGGCTGCTTCGCCTGAACGAGTCCGCCCAGGTGATGGACACCTTCTCCCGGCATCTCGGCGTGAAGGTGGCTCTCGTCGACGCTTCCGCGCGCTTCCTGACCGCGCTGGCGGGTGTCACCGACCCCGAGGCCAAGCGCAAGATCATCGGCCGCGAGTTCGTCGAGGTGTTCCAGGCGGAGGCGACGAAGTTCCCTAAAGTGAAGTGGCTCGCGCAGGGGACCATCTACCCCGACGTGATCGAGTCGGCGGGCGCAAAGTCCAAGAAGGCGCACACCATCAAGTCGCACCACAACGTCGGCGGTCTGCCCGAGACGCTGCATCTGAAGCTTCTCGAACCGCTGCGCGAGCTCTTCAAGGACGAGGTGCGCGAGCTCGGCCTCGCGCTCGGCCTGCCGCGAGAGATGGTGTTCCGGCACCCCTTCCCCGGGCCGGGCCTGGGCGTGCGCATCCTTGGCGAGGTCAGGCCCGAGTTCGCCGACCTGCTGCGGCGCGCCGACGCGATTTTCATCGAGGAGCTGCGGGCGGCAGGCTGGTACGACAAGGTTGCGCAGGCGTTCGCGGTATTTCTGCCGGTGAAATCGGTCGGGGTGATGGGCGACGTACGCACCTACGAGTACGTGGTAGCACTACGCGCGGTGCAGACCACCGATTTCATGACCGCACACTGGGCGCCGCTGCCGCACGAGCTGCTCGGGAAGGTCTCCAACCGCATCATCAACGAGGTGCGCGGGATCAACCGCGTGGTGTACGACGTCTCCGGCAAGCCACCCGCGACCATCGAATGGGAATGAACGCGGAAATCGACTTGGCGATGATGCGCGAAGCCCTGCAGCTCGCGGCGCGGGCGGCGGTGCAGGACGAAGTGCCAGTTGGGGCGCTGGTGGTGAAGGAGGGAAAAGTCATCGGCCGCGGCTTCAACGCGCCGATCTCGAGCAAGGACCCTAGCGCCCATGCGGAAATCCGGGCTCTGCGCGACGCCTCGTCGACACTCGGCAACTACCGCCTCGAAGGCTGCTCGCTCTACGTGACACTCGAACCTTGCGCGATGTGCGCTGGGGCCATCATGCACGCGCGCATCGCGCGCCTCTTTTATGGTGCGTCTGACCCCAAGACGGGCGCTTGTGGCAGTGTGGTCGACTTGTTTTCTGAAAGCAAGCTCAATCACCACACTACGGTGACGGGCGGCGTTCTCGCGGTCGAGGCAGGGCGCTTGCTCTCGGAATTCTTCGCGGTGCGGCGCAATGCCGAGAATTGAAATCTCGATCCCGGGTCAGAGCCTGAAGCTTGTTTCGGACGACGGCAGGGAGCTCAGGCGCTATTCCGTTTCCACATCACGCAACGGCGCCGGGGAACTCGAAGGGAGCTTCTGCACGCCGCGCGGCGCGCATGTCGTGCGCGCGAGGATCGGCGCTGGACAGCCGTTCAACACGGTCTTCAGAGGACGTCGCCCGACGGGCGAGATCTGGACTCCCGATCTCGGTGAGCGCTATCCCGGGCGCGATTGGATCCTCACGCGAATCCTGTGGCTGTCGGGATGCGAGCTCGGCAAGAATCGGCTCGGCGACGTCGATACGATGAGGCGGTATATCTACATCCACGGCAGCCCCGACTCCGTGCCGATGGGCAGGCCCGGCTCGATCGGCTGCATCCGCATGCGCAACCAGGACGTCGTGGAGCTGTTCGACCGGGTGCCGGCTGGAACGGACGTTGAAATATCCGGGTAGCCGGGAGTCATGAAGGATCGCGCCGTCGCCGCCGTTCTCTCGGGCCTGATCGGCTGGCTGGGGGGCGTTGCGGGCCTGACGCTGCTCGCGATCGCCAACAGCCCGGGCTGGTTTCTGAGCCATCCGCTGGAGGCAGTGGAAGGAGGGGTGGGCGGCTCCCTGACTTACGTGCTGCCGCCGGTCCTGATCATGAGCTGCGCGGCGTTGGCTGCGCCCGCGCGCATTTCAAGCGGAGTCACGGCTGTCGTCGGCGTCGCCTGGCTGGCGCTGGTTTTCGCCTGGTGGGCCCGAGGATCGATGGCCCATGGCGGCGATTTTCCTTGGTGGGGCTTTGAACGCCACTTTCTTTCGGTGCTGCCCGTGCCTTGCTCCTGCGCGCTGGCGTTTGCACTTTCGTTTCGCAGAATGCGGCGAGGGCACGGGCCGCGGCCACCCGGCGCGTCCGAGGGATGAAGATCTCCGTAGTCGTCCCGGCGTTCAACGAGGAGCGCCTCTTGCCGGACACGCTCCGCAGCATCCGCGTGGCCCTGGCCGCGTTCGACACACGCGGTTGGGCGTCCGAGCTGATCGTCTGCGACAACAATTCCAGCGACCGCACGGCGGAGATCGCGCGTGCAGACGGGGCGACGGTGGTCTTCGAACCTTTCAATCAGATCGCCCGCGCGCGAAACGCAGGCGCCGCGCGCGCGAGCGGCGATTGGCTAGTGTTCGTCGACGCGGACTCACAGCCGAGCCTGCAGCTTTTCGACGACGTGGCCGCGGAGATCGAAGCCGGACGATGCCTCGCGGGCGGCAGCACGGTAGCGCTCGAAACCGATCGTTTCTATGGGTGGCTGTTCGTGCGCTTCTGGAACGCGCTGAGCCGGCTCCGCAAGTGGGGTGCGGGTTCCTTGGTTTTTTGCGACACCGGCGCGTTTCGGGAAATCGGCGGCTTCAGTCAGGCGTTGTATGCGGCGGAGGAGATCGATCTTTTCGGGCGACTCAAGCGCCTGGCCCGCTCCAGGAGGCGTTCGGTGGTGATCCTGCACCGAAATCCGCTCATGACCAGCGGCCGCAAGATGCGCCTCTACAGCCTCGGGGAGCACCTGGTTTTTCTGGTGAGGATGGCGTTCTCCGCCGGCCGTTCCTTGCGCGACCGCGACGCCTGTTTCCCGTGGTACGACGGTCGCAGGTAGTTACCCTCTGTTACACTTGCCGCCGCACGCATCCACTATAGTTTCCCGCATCGTTTCGAGCCTGGGCATTCTCCGAGTGCGTCTCCCGATTCTCGCTTTTGCTGTGCTGTTCGCGCTTTCGGCCTGCCACGGCAAGACCAGTCCGCCCGGCGAGGCGCCGACCAGCGTAACGGCAACCCCGGGAGACGGGCTGGTGGTCGTCTCCTGGGACACGCTTCCCGATCTGACTTACTGGATTTTCTACCAGCCCGGCAGCACAGTCGACGTCGCCACGCCCAACTCCATCGCGATCCGCCGCGCCTTCTCGCCGCGGGTGGTTGGCCCCCTTCCCAACGGAACCCAGTACGCGGTGGTTATGAACGCAACCCACGACGACAGCGCGGCCGGTCCGAGCTCTCTTCCGGTCCTGGCCACGCCGAGACTTGCAGGGGCGAGCTGGGTGTCGGGCACGACGCTCGGCGCACCGCCGCAGAACCTGAAGTCGCTTGTCCCAGGCGGCAGCCGGTTCGTTGCAGTCGGTGACACCGGGACGATCTTCGCAAGCGACTTCAGCTACACCAGCGCCAATCCCAATCCCGAAGGGGTGACCGCGTGGACACCACCGACGACCCTCCCGGCAGGCTTTGCGGCAGATCTGAGCTCGGTGATGTTCAACGGGTCGTTCATCGCGATGGCGACGAATGGCTCGATCATATCGAGCGCCGACGGGTTCAACTGGAGCGCCAACGTCTCGGTTCCGGCTACCGGCATGAACGGACTCGTCTCCGGATTCGTCTCGGGCGTCACGCAAACCTTTATCGCCGTCGGCAACGCGGGCCAGATATTCACCACAACGGACCTGGTGACCTGGACGCAAGCTCCTTCCGGAACCACCAACGACCTGACCAGCATCTCGATTCTCAACGGAAGCTTCTTCGTGACCGGAAGCGGCGGTACCTTGCTCATCAGTCAGAACGGCACCACCTGGAGCGCGCTGCCCTCGAGCACGACCAACACCCTTCGCAGCGTGACCTTTACCCCAATTTCATTGAACATCCACTACGCTGCAGTCGGCGACGCAGGGACCATCGTTGTGAGCGCCGATGGCGTGAGCTGGACCGCCATCGCGCCACCGCAGCCCCAGAGCCTGCGGAGCGTCGCCATAGGCGGCGCGACCGCCTCGCGATTTCTCGCGGTCGGCCAGGGCGGTGCCGTGGTCTACAGCGACGACGGGCTCAACTGGTCGATCGCGTCCTCGGCGTCCGATCTGGAGAAAGTCCTCTTCTTCGGGGGGATGTACCTTGCGGTGGGGGGCGCCGGCGCGAATGCGGTTTCGCGATGAGCGGGGCACCCGCCGCCTTTCGCGTATAGAATCACCCGCCAGGGGTCCCTAGGGGGAGAACAACATGGCAAGACTCAATATCAACGGCAGAACGCGCGACGTGCAGGTGGAAGCAAGCACGCCGCTGCTGTGGGTCATACGCGAGCAGATCGGCCTCACCGGCACGAAATACGGCTGCGGCGTCGCGCAGTGCGGCGCGTGCTCCGTGCATTTGAACGGCGAGGTGGTGCGTTCCTGCTCCGTCCCGGTCGGTTCCATCAAGGCGACGGACAAGATCGTGACTATCGAAGGCTTGTCCCGCAACAGCTCCCACCCGGTTCAAAAAGCGTGGGCGGCGATCGATGTGCCGCAATGTGGCTATTGCCAGTCCGGGCAGATCATGGCCGCCGCCGCGCTCCTGAAGAGAAAGCCGCAGCCGAGCGATGCCGACATCGACGAGGCGATGACCAACATCTGCCGCTGCGGAACGTATCAGCGCATCCGGGCGGCCGTGCACATAGCCGCCGACATGAACAAGAAGGCCTGAGGCGGAGGTGACCATGAAGACGACCACCACGAATCTTTCCCGTCGCAAATTCATCGTCGGCTCCGCCGCCGCGGGCGGCGGGCTGGCGCTTGGTATTCCGCCCTTCAGCATCGGCGAGGCCGCGGCGCAGGGCGCCCCGGGCACCGAAATCAACGCCTGGGTCGTCGTCCGGCCCAACGACACCTGCGTCGTGCGCATCGCGCGCTCCGAGATGGGGCAGGGGACGCTCACCGGCCTCGCCCAACTCGTAGCCGAGGAGCTCGAGTGCGACTGGAACAAAATCGCCACCGAGCACGTCAATCCCGGTCGCAACCTTGCCAACAAGCGCATCTGGGGCGAGATGGCGACCGGCGGCAGCCGCGGTATCCGCACCTCTCAGGACTACGTGCGCCGCGGAGGCGCGGCTGCGCGCATCATGCTCGTGCAGGCGGCGGCCGATCAGTGGAAAGTGCCGGCCGGTGAGTTGAGTGTGTCCGATGGCGTCATCGTCCACGCTGCCTCGGGCCGCAAGACCACATACGGCAAGGTCGCCTCGGCCGCGGCCAAGCTGACACCGCCCGACCCGAAGAGCATCAAGCTCAAGGACCCGAGAGACTGGAAGATCGCCGGCAAGCCGATGAAGCGGCTGGACACCGCCGACAAGCTGAACGGCAGCAAGGTCTACGCGATCGACGTGAAGCTGCCCGGCATGCTGCTCGCCGCAGTCAAGAAATGCCCGGTGCACGGCGGCAAGCTCTCGAGCTACGACGAAGCCAAGGTTTCGAACATGCCCGGGGTGAAGCGCGTGGTCAAGGTTCACGACAACGCGGTCGCAGTCGTCGCCGACACCTGGTGGCGGGCGAAGACGGCGCTCGATGCGCTGCCCATCGTCTGGGACGAAGGCGGGAACGGATCGCAATCGAGCGCCACCATCGCCGAGCGCCTGAAGGAAGGGCTGACCGCGGACGACGCCTTTACCGACACCAACAACGGCGACGCGCTCAAGGCGATCGCGGGCGCGGCGAAGAAGGTCGAGGCGATCTACAGCACGCCTTTCCTGTCGCACGCGACCATGGAACCGATGAACTGCACCGCCCTGGTCAAAGCAGACAAGGTCGAGGTGTGGACCGCGACGCAGAGCGCCGAGGGTTCGCTTGCCGCGGCGTGCGAGGAGGCGGGCGTGCCGCTCGCCAACGGCGAGGTCAACAAGCTCGATTTGGGCGGCGGGTTCGGCAGGCGCGGCGGCACGCAGGACTATACGCGGCAGGCGGTTGCCATCGCCAAGCAGTTCCCGGGTACCCCGGTCAAGCTGATCTGGAGCCGCGAAGAAGACCAGGCGCACGACTTCTATCGGCCGATCTCGCAATGCAAGATGAGCGCCGGACTGGACGAGAGCGGCAAGCTGGTCGGCATGCACATCCGAGTCTCCGGGCAATCGATCAACGCGCAGTTGAACCCGGGTGCCATCAAGGACGGAAAGGACACGCGCCAGCTGCAGGGCTTGTGGAAGGAGCCCGGGGATGCGCAAATCGGCTACAGCGTGCCGAACCTGAGGATCGAGTACGCGATGCGCAACTCGCACATGCAGGTCGGTCCCTGGCGCGGCGTCAACACCAACCAGAACGGCGTGTACCTCGAATGCTTCATGGAAGAGGTGGCGCGGGCAGCCGGCGCCGATCCGCTCGAGTTCCGCCGGTCGATGATGCACAACCATCCTAAGCATCTCGCGGTGCTGAACGCCGTGGCTGAGAAGGCGGGCTGGGGCACGCCGCTGCCTGCGGGCGTGCACCGCGGCATCGCTCAGTTCATGGGCTACGGCAGCTACTCGGCCGCCGTCGCCGAGGTCTCGGTGAGCAGTGAGGGCAAGGTGAAGGTGCACCGCATGGTGCTCGGGGTGAACTGCGGCCACGTGGTCAATCCCGACCAGGTCGCGGCGCAGGTGGAGGGCTCGGCGGCCTACGGCTTGAGCGCGGCGTTCTACGGCGAGATGTCGGTCGAGCGCGGGCGCATGGTCGAGTTGAACTTCGACAAGTATCAGATCTTGCGGCTCACCGAGATGCCGAAAGTCGAAACGGTGCTGGTGCC
>Ga0137410_10001539_pt1 | contig 15805 bp, 14 predicted proteins | sample CZODoug1_16funga_FD_108878 | JGI IMG/M metagenome (GOLD analysis project Ga0137410, IMG submission 108878) | Vadose zone soil fungal communities from Angelo Coast Range Reserve, California, USA - CZODoug1_16fungal (Illumina Assembly) | ecosystem: Environmental > Terrestrial > Soil > Vadose zone... | reverse complement strand
CGATTGGGCTGCGGAATAGCAATCGTCGGACGCAGGCGATAATAATTCGATTCGCCGAAGGGCACGACGATATTCAGGCCGTCGGCCGCGCCGCGCTGAAACAACACGACGAGCTGCTTCTTGTTCGGCATCGGCGTGGCCGCCACGGCGCGCTGCAAAAACGCGGGCATCGCGCTCAGGCCAACCATGGCCACACCGCCCTGCTTCAAGAAATAGCGCCGCGAAAATTTCAAGCCTCGCACGCCTTCACAGCATTTGTAACTCATCGCGACCTCACTTGCCCTATGGAGTGCGGCGGCTTGCCGCCGCTTCTTACTTCCGCGACCGCTTGTCGCACTCACAAACGCCCGGGCCGCCGGAAGAGCGGGAGCAAGCTCCCGCACTCCAGATCAGCGGCGCTGAAATTCCGGCGCGCCCAGCACCAAGCCCGCGACGACGCCTAGATCTACCTGCTTGCGTGGATCATCGAGCTTGGCCTGCAATACTTGCGGGTTATCGAGTTGTTTCTCGAGCGTCTCAACCGTGGTCGGTCCCGCCTGCCCGCCGAGGAATACTTGCACCGCGCGGTCGAGCGCGCTCTTCGCGTCCGCCGAGGAATCCAGGCCCAGCAGCGAAGGCACGTCGGTGCGCGCTCCCCGCATTTTGTTCCCCGCAAGAGCCAAGGAATAGTTGAGCCGGTTCAACAGCGCGCCGGTGTTCACCCACGCATCGGCCTTGTCCGCATACCCGGTTGGGGGCTGGCATTGATACAGCGGCTCACCGATTCGCCCCACCCACTGTACCAGCGGCAGGGGCGTATCCACATCCGTGCCCAGGGCGCGCACCTCGGAAACCACCAATTCAAACGGCGTCTTGATCTTCGCGCGGTACGATTCCCGCGACCAGAATTCCGGCGACCAGATCATGGTCTTCAGCACCGCACGGATATCGCCGTCGCTCGATTGAAACGTCCGCGCCATGCGCTCCACCAGCGCCGGCGGTGGAGTATCGGAGACAAAACGGCGCGCCAGTTTTGTGGAAATAAATTTTGCCGTATTCGGGTGATGCACGAGCAGGTCGATCACCTGCTCGCCGTCCTTCATCCCGCCCGCGTGAATCTTTTTCCCCAGCACGTATTTCGGATCGGGATCGTGCAGCCTGTCGTCGAATTTGAAATCCGCGTACTGCCTCGGCTTGTCAATCGTCCAGCCCGTGAAGCAGCGCGCAACTTCCGTGACGTCCTTCTGCGTGTAGCCGCCGTCCACGCCGAGGGTGTGCAACTCCATCAGTTCGCGCCCGTAATTCTCATTCAGCCCGCGCTCATTCTTTTTCGCTTGCTGCGGGTTTGCCGATGGACGCGGAGGCCAGCCAAATCCTCCACGGCGCCTCTGCTGGCGCATGGCCCGCTCGGCGGCCTGCCGCTGCGCCGCCCGCGGATCCGCGCTCAGAAAATTGTCCAAATAAAAAAGCATTGCCGGGCTCTTGGCCGTCGCGGTCAGCAGGTCCTTGAATTTTCCCAGCGCGTGCGGCTGGATGACGTCGCGTTCATACGACGTAAGGTAGTAGCGGTCTTCGCCTTTGGCCGCGAAAACGTTGAAGTGGTTAAACCAGAAATCATCCATCACCTGCTGGAGTTGCCGCTCGCTGTAAATCGCGCGCGTCACCTTGGCCATGCTCAGTTCCGCCACCACGCGCTGCGGCCTTTTGCTGCCGTCCGCAATCGCGCGCGGAACGTTGTTGGGGTCGCCACCGCCCAAAACGTCGCGCCTGCCGGCGCCATTTGCCGCCGCGTTGCCCCGCGTTTGTTGTTTCATCGGAGCCGGCGCGTTGGGATTGTCTGGCCAGGATTGCGGCGCCGAAACGGGAGTGGCGGCCGGCACTTCTGAATTGGCAGGCTGCCCTGGCGCAGTCTGCATGTCTTTCTCTACGACCGTGGCGGCCGCATCGGGGCGACGCTGCTCTTGTTGCGCGCGTGCCTGCGCCTGCTTCTCAGCTTGCTTTTCCACTTGCTTGGGCTGCGGGTATTCATCTATCAATTTCGCGGTGGACATGTGCAGCGTGGGATAGTCCTGCAGGCGCGCTTCCATGGCCTTGTCATCGATGGAGTTGGGATTGAGTTGCTGCTCGATCCACTTGGCGAGTCCCATTTGGCGCACGTGCTCGAGGTCGCCCGGACGCGATCCATAGGCGAGACGGTTTAATGCATGAAGAATAGCTTCATCGGGACTGAGTTCTGTAATCGGCAACCCTTTAAGCGCAGGATCAGTCTTGGGCTTCTTGTCCTTCGCCGCTGCGGGAATCGCGGCGCTCGCCGGCGACTCGACGCTGAGCGACAAAATGCAAGCCAAAGAGAGGATTGCCGCGAGTAGAGACTTGGGCGTCGCGGATATCGCAGGGATACGTTGAAGAGACGGCGAGGCGGGACGTTCTTGCGGCCTCATTGCACTCTCCTGCCGGACAGCATATTGGGCGAATTGCCGGTCACCAATAGAATAACCCTTGCCCGGCGAAGAAGTTGCAGAAGTACAGAAACCGTGCCGAATCCTTACTACGGTCGAAAGTACAGGTAAGAAAGGGTTTATTAAATCCGGTAGGCGTTCCGTGTGATTTCTCGCAACCAAAAAAGGAGTGGCTGAGATTGAACGGAAGATACGGGCGAATCGGCAGTTTCACCGTGTCGAGTAGGGGCGCAGCATGCTGCGCCCCTCCAGGAAGACAGCCGTCCACTCGCCAGGCTCTTTGAGGCTTGTGTGCGACGGAGCCACTCCCCGCATTTCACTCCGTTACGTCAAAGTCCACAGTCCGGTCCGGCGCATGATTCTTAGCGCTGTCGACGGCCTGCATCACCAAACGGTAGGAACCGGGCTTCAGGTCGTCTACTTTCACTTTCATTCCTACAGGGATCACGGAATTTCCCTTTTGGATGAAATCATCGGCGCGAACGACTTCCGTGAAAAATACTTGCTTGTTGGTCGATCGCTCGAAAATGCGGTAGGCCATGCCCACAATCGGCGGGGTCGCCGAGGTCAGCAGTGGCTCATAAATCTCCGTGTACAGAACCACGTTGTCCGTATGCTTGAAGCGATTGCTGCCTGAAGGAACGATCTGCAAGCCCTTGACCACCAGCGGGGTGCGATCTTCCAGCAGCACGGAATCCAGGCCGCTAGGAATATCGTTCAGCCTCTGCGCGGAATTCGTCAGCGCCAGTCCGCTGAGACTGAAGTGTTTTCCGTCATAGGGATCGATCGCGAGGGGCGATTCGAATTTGCCAAAGGCGTCGCCGCCCGCACTCAGGACCACGGCCAGTTTGTAAGTGCCCGGTGTGGCATCGAACTGGTTTTCGTAGCGATACGGCAACTTGGAGAACTCTTTCCATTCATCCTTCTCCAAGTCCATGTTAACGGTGTCGCTGAATCGCGCTCCGATCGTCCCGTCCGCCCGGTAGGCAATACCCAGCACGTTCAAGTTAGCGTGATACTTTCCTTTTTCTTTGTTGAATTGAAATGTATCCGCGGGAATCTCCATCGCCAGATTAACCCGCGCCGTCTCCGGTGCGGTGTAGAAATAGGGCGCCTGCAAGACGCCATGAATCGAACCGGGCTGAGAGCCCATGGCGTGAGATTCGAGCTGTTTTTCCAGGGGCTTGCCTTCGAGCACGTTTGCGGATCGCGTGTTGCAGTATCCGCTGCGCGCGCGCACGTTTAGTCCGCCACGATTCAGCTTCACTTTCAGCGTGTGGCAGCTTCCTTCCGGCGTGTCGCCGGGCACGTAGCCCAGGATGTAGAACTCGTTCTGCTCTCGTCCGATGCGTTCGAGTCCACCCAGCAGGTCGTTGGTGTTGAAAATTGTGAATCCGCCCGTTCCTTCCGCCAGCGCAGCCAGGATCTGCTGGTTGGTCGAAGCCGAAGGTGGGAATGGCGGCACGATAGTCCGCGGCTGGTTGAAGGGCGAATTGTTATAGTTAGAGACGGGATTGTAACCGCCACCGCGGGTGCCGCCTCCCGTGCCTCCGCCCGTGCCGCCTTTACCGCCGCCTCCCGTCCCGCCACCTGCACCGGGGCCACCCTTACCACCCCCTCCCGTGCCTCCTCCACCCGTGCCACCGCCTCCGCCACGGCCGCCGCCCGCGCCACCCCCACCTGTACCACCACCTCCACCTCGGCCACCACCAGCGCCTCCGCCGCCACCTCCACCACCCGGCCGCTGCGGATCAGGCATGGCCATCGCCGGATAAGCCGCGAGGAGGATGTGTGGACGCGGTGAAGTCTTTCGTGCGGGAACGTGGTTTGAAACGGCATGGGTCTTCCCAGCCGTCGATCTCCTGCCAGCGCTTCCGCCCGGAGCCGTCGCCACCAGACCGCGTGCATCCAGCGCGTAGACGGCAACATTCGACTTGTTGCAAGCATCAATGGTTGCCGTTAGCTCTGATTGGTTTTCCTGCGTCAACGCAAACCCTCCCGAAAACAGCACCACCATTTTTCGGCCGGGGATGGCGCGGAGGTTTTTCGCCAGGCTGCGCACCGCCAGGAGCATGCTGCGCGCCCCAAAATCCGCCGCGGCATTGCCCAATGACGATAAACCTGTCGACGCTACCGTGACGGGCACGTCCGGCGCGGGTGCGTTTGGATCGACCGAGGAGCTTTTCACTCCCGATACCGCCGCGCGGAGCACGTCCGCGTTCGCCGTGAAATTCTGCACGATGCGGAGCGAGCCCCCAAAATCCACGACGGCCATCAATCGATCGGGACCGGCGTTCGCCGCGATGAACTTGGTGGCGGCGCTTCGCGCCTGGATCTGGTCCGGCGCCGCCATCGTCGAATTGTCGAAAAACAAAATCAGATACCGGCGTTGCCCGTTTGCCTGGGTAGCTGCATCGGCGCCGGTGGAAAAACTGGAAACCGGCTGTTCCTTGTTATCTTCGAAAACCTTGAAATCATTCTGTGCCAGGTCGCGGACGTAGTTGCCTTTCTTGTCCGTGACCACCGAATCGACCAGCACCAGCTTTGATTCTTTCTTGATCACCACCGCGGGCTGCTGCTCCGCCGGTGAGGCCGCCTGCGGCGGTGGAGGCGTGGGTTGTCCTTGCCCCCGCGAAGGAGCAGGAACCGCGCACATCACCCCGGCAGCCAGCCACCCGGCCAATCGAATTGTTCGCCTGAAGTTTGTCAGCGTATTCATATTTCCCTCCACTACAGTCACCGAAGTTCAATAAGGAATGACCACTGCCCGGTTGCGTGCTGCCATCTGCGCACCCTCGGCGTCCCGTACGACCAGCCGCACTAGGTAGGTGCCCGGCTTCACGTCAAAACTGGTTTTCACCGTGAACCCCGAACGGCTCAACCGGCTGTAGGTCGTGTCGAGCAATTTCATCTCCACGACCTTTGAAAGGCCGGTGACAAAATTTCCATTCTCGTCGAAGATTCCCGTGACGATCGTCAATTGATCGTTGTTGCGCCCCTGCACTTTCCGGAAGTGGATGCCTTTCACGTCAAACCGCGACAACACCGCGAGGCGCGCTTGGGCCTCATCCTTCTTGAAAAACTGCGTTTGCAGCTCCACCGGCAGGTCGCGGATTTCCTCTTGAGAAAACAGGGCTTCCTGCATCTCCAGTTTTGTCGCTTCGGCGGGGTCGGTGAGCGTCTTCGGCGCGAAGTAGCCGTGTCGCGCCTGGATGCCGAATTTTTCCTTGCTTGTGAGTGCGACCTTCAGCGTGTGAAACCGTCCGTCAATTTTCAGGTTCTGCGGAGAAAATCCGAGCAAATAGGAAAACGCCGGCGCTGCCCCCGCCTCTCGCATGGCTTCATCCACGTCGTTGCGGTTGTGGAAGAACTTGCCGCCCGTTCCATCGGCTAACTGCGCGAGAACGTCCTCTTGCGCGAATTGCGCGGCCGCGCGATAGGAGGCTTTATAACCTGCGGTAAGGATCGTGTCGTTCGACGAATCGGCGATGTCCCCCATCACGTCGGGGGTGTAGAGGCCCCGGGCATCAATCGTATTGATTACGATATTGGCGCGGGTCGCGCGATCAACCATTTCGGAAGCTTCGGACTGCAGGGTCGTGGTGATGAAGCCAGGCGATACCAGGACGAGCACGCGCTGACCGGGCATGTTTGCCAGGCGTCTTACGACATCTTCCAGATGCCTGTAGGCATACTGCGTCTCGTTGTCGCCTTGCACTAACATGCGATCCGCCGCGGCTCGCGCCAGGTTCTGTGCGGCGGCCATCATCGTGGTGTCCCCTTTGAAAGCGCACTGGAGCGCCTCTTCGGTGGCGACGCCGAACGCCTGCTGGTCAGACTTGTTGACGATCAGGTCGGCCTGGTAATAACTGACGTCAGGGCAATCATGAAAATTGTGGCTCGTCACGGAATGCGGCACGATTCCGAGCAGCGCTTTTGCGAGTTTGTCATGATCATCCGTGAACTCCTGCGTCAACTGCCCAGAAGTCGTGTTCAGCGAAACGCGATCGCTCGCCGCCAAAGCCCCAAAGAAGCGTGTCGCCGAATCACGGACAAACACCGCATCGGCCATCGAGAGGTGCACGTCGTCGAACACCATGGAGACAAATCGCTGCGGCAGAACTACGGCTTTGCCGCTGGCTACATCCGCACTCGACGAAGAGCCCTCTGCGGCACTGGATGCTACCGCTGAGGCCGTGCGCGTCTCGGATGTCTCCACGCCAAAAGAAGAAATTGTCTGTAGTTTCCGGTTGTCGTAGAGCTGAAAGTTTTCTTTCTTGAGATTGGACACGATCTTGCCCTGCTGGTCGCGAACCACCACGCGCACTAGCACCAGGTTTACGTGCACCTTGAACGTAGTCGGCGTATCGCGACTAGAGACTTCCTCATTCGAGCCCGCTGCGGGTGCTGGCGGAGACTTCGCCGTCGAATCTGTCTTTGCGGGTGCATCCTGTGGCGGTGTCGCTGGTGCAGGCGTCTGAGCGGAGAGCCGGTTGCCGGAAATCGATAGGCAGCAAGCGAAAACTACCAAAATGATGCGTCGGAACCCGGGGAATAGCAGTGAGTGAAACATCCCTGCCCTTCAGAAACCCGCATCCTTAAGGTGTCCGCGGGCTTGGAGGGGACGAAACCCAGGGGATGCGATGCTGCCAATCAGTGATTTGACTATACGCTCGCCGCGATTTTTGTGTCAATCACGCAGCTCGATATCCGGCCAGGCTCCAGACATCCTGCACTTCGTCATGGCGAAGCACGTAACGGTCGCCGTCGTCCACCAGCACGCGAAAGTAAGTTGCCCCGGGCGAGTACCAGCGATCTTCCACCACCACGACTTCCCTTGCTCCGTCCCTCAGATTCAGTCTCAAGGGACGCTCGTCCGCCTTAAATCCGGAATAACAATCCACACGGACAATTTGTTCACGCATGGGCCCGCGCCCCTCTGCGGCTATCCGCCAGCTCCGCGTTCCAGGCGGCGCCCAGGAAAATAATCACCGCGGAAAGCTGCATCCAGATGATCAAGCCGATCACCGCCGCAAGGCCGCCATACACGACGCCGTACGGGACGCGGCGGACGTAGACTCCAAACACCACGTCCACCACCCACCACAGGAGCGTCGCGAGCATCGCTCCGGGCAAGACGTTGCGCATGCTGTCCTCCTGGGGCCGCGCCACGCGATAAATCACTGTCAGCGCCATCATGCCCAACACCATCGCCGCGGCGGGAAAAAAGAAATTCCACCACCCTTGTAAAATGGCGTGCTTGCCCACTTCATGGGCAATCCATCGCCGCAACGGTTTACCCAGAACGCCGAGGATGGCCGCCCCCAGCAGCGGAGCAATCGTCACTAGTAGTAGCAACAGGCCGCGAACCTGACGGTGCAGAAACCCGAATTTTTCAGTGTCCCCATAAATGATGTGAATTCCTTGCATCACCAGCTTCATCACCTGCGAGCCTGCCAGCAACGTTCCCGTCCATCCCAGCGCCGCGATTTTCCACGCTTCCGGTCCGCGCTTCACCAAAAATTCCGAAACGATCGTTTGGCTTCCCGGCGGCAAAAATTGTGTGAGATCCTCGATGAGGTCAAACAAACTCGTCCTGCCGCCGATCCGGCTCGTCGCCAGCGCCACGGCAATCAACAGCGTCGGGAAAAACGCCAGAAAAAGATTGAAGGCAATCGCCTGCGAAATCACGCTGCACCGTGGAAATACGCGGGCAAACATCCCGTACACCCGCCGAAGGAGCCCCGCCGCTGAAATCATAGCCGGCCATTATACCTGCGACGGCCCTTGCCTGTCTGAAGCCTTGCGCGTCCGGCGGCTGATTCGAATCGTGGGTCGAAGCTAGGCCTGCTTCTCCATGTGCAGGACCGGGAGGGATTCGCCGTTCGACAGTGGAATCGAGATGGGTTTGACAGCGACATAGCCTTTCACGCCGAAGAGCTTTGCCCCGGTCAACGTCGCCCCCATCTCAAAGCGAGTAAACCCTGCGGCGCGTGCGGCATCTTCGCAAGCCTGCAGGATCATGCCGCCAACTCCGCGGCGCGCCCAATCGGGATGGATGAAGAAAGCGCGAATCTTTGCCGCATCGCGAAGAGGGTCCAGTAGCGCATCCTCGCGACCAGTCCAATGGTCGCTCCCGTAGAGCGTCTTGCGTTTGCTCCAGCCGCCGCAACCGACGATCATCAGTTCGGGTTGCGCATGCTTTGCTCCGGTGCGCTCGATTGCGGTAGGCTCGGCCTGCGCCACGATATACGTTCCGTCGGCGATGAGCTGGCTATCGACGCCAAAAACGGTCTTGAGCGCGCCCTCGATCTGCGCAGGCGTGTAGTCCTGCGTCTGTAATCCGCGCACCGATGCGCCGATCAGTTCGCGCAGAACGGGAACATCTTCAGGAACAGCGAGGCGGAGGTGGATGTTCGCTTGCATCATCGCTAGAAACCGGAAGCCACGGGATGGATTCTACCGCCGACTGATTGAGGAGCGTGACAGAATTCAAATTGTCCAACATCATCATCGGCTGCAATGTTGGGCGATTCGCAGCCAGCCTCATGAACGAGGGGAGGCGGGTGATCTCTGATGCTCTATATGATCATCGAGCGATTCAAGAATCGGGACGCGAAAGCGGTTTATCGCCGCTTTCGCGAGAAGGGGCGCATGGCTCCGGACGGCCTCGCCTATGTGGAAAGCTGGGTGGAGACAAACTTTGATCGCTGCTTCCAGTTGATGGAGTGCGGCGATGTGCACTTGCTGGAACAGTGGGCGGACCGCTGGCGGGATCTCGTCGACTTTGAGTTCGTCCCGGTGCGCCCTTCGAAAGAAGCGGCTGAACTCATTTCAGTTGAACTCTGAATCACGACTTTTCGCTCGAGCGCTGAGGAAAAGCCGCGAAGTCCTGCGGCCGGACAGCGAAGAGAAAAGGTTCTTGGTTTCCGTGGGTTGCTCAGCGCTACAGGCTAGATTTCGCTCCGCCCGCAGCGTACACTTTTTTAGAAGTAATCCAGTTGATGAGGACTCATTCATGACGACACCCGCACATTCCGTTCCTGCATCCCAACTCGCCCGCGGCGCGCGCAGCGAAGAAGTCGTCGCCAAACACAAGAAATACCTTTGGCCCTCGGTGACCAACTACTTCCAGCAGCCGCTCGTCGCCGACCGCGGCGAGATGCAACACCTGTGGGATCTTGACGGCAACAGGTACCTCGATTTCTTCGGCGGCATCCTGACCGTCTCCGTGGGGCACTGCAACCCGAAGATCACCAGCAAAGTGAACGCGCAGGTCAACCGGCTGCAGCACACGTCGACGCTCTATCCCAACGAACACATCGTGGCACTGGCAGAGAAGATCGCGCAAATCACGCCAGGGAACCTGCAGCAGAGCTTTTTCACGAATTCCGGCACCGAAGCCAATGAAGCCGCCATTCTGCTCGCGAGGATGTCCACCGGCAGCCACGACGTGGTGGCGCTGCGCCATGCCTATTCCGGAGGCTCGGCGCTTGCCAAAGCTGTCACCGCGCACGCGCCATACCGCAAGGGTGGCGTCATCAGCGTCGGTGTCTCGCACGCCGTGAATCCCTACTGCTATCGCTGCCCGCTGCACCTGAAATACCCCGATTGCGAAGTGGCCTGTGCCGAGGACGTGGAAAACCTCATTCAGACCGGGACCAGCGGAAACATCGCTGCGTTCATGGCCGAACCAATTCAAGGCGTCGGCGGATTCATTACTCCGCCGAAGGAGTACTTCAAGATTGTCTTCAAGATCGTGAAGAAATACGGTGCGCTGTTCATCGCCGACGAGGTGCAAACCGGCTGGGGACGCACCGGAAAGAAATGGTTCGGCATCGAGAATTGGGAAGTCATTCCGGACATGATCACCAGCGCGAAAGGCATGGCCAATGGCGTGCCGATCGGCTTGACCGTGACCACGCCGGAAATCGCCGGCGGCTTCCAAGGAATGAACATCGCCACGTTTGGCGGTAACCCGGTAACGAGCGTGGCGGCCAGAGCCACCATCGAGCTGATCGAAGAAGAGAATTTGCTGGAGAACGCGGATGTGGTCGGCAAGTACTTCCGCGGTAAGCTGGAAGAGTTGCAGTCGAGGTATTCGCTCATCGGCGACGTGCGCGGCATGGGGCTGATGCAGGGGCTCGAACTGGTGAAAGACCGCAAGACCAAAGAACCCGCTCCCGAAGCCACCACGCAAGTGATGGAGCGCGCCCGCCAGAACGGCCTGCTCATCGGCAAGGGCGGCCTCTACGGCAACACCCTCCGCCTCGCCCCCATGCTGAATACGACCAAGCCCGACGTCGACGAAGCCATCAAGCTCCTGGACAAGTCCTTCAGCGAGGTCAGGAATTGAGAATCAGAAGTTTGTCGGTAGTGCTTGCCATTCTTTCTGCGGCAATCTGCGCTTCACATCTTCAAGCTCAATCACTGTCGAGCGAAAAGAAGCTGGTTTGGAAATCCGTGGGCTTTGCCATTGTGAAGTTCAATGACGAAGCGCCGAAGTCCTGGAACATCTATCACACCGAGAAAAAGGGACTTCTGCTCGTACACCTTTGGAAGCGCTATTTGCTCGTCGATATGAAAGAACAAGAGGCCTACGAAATCGATCCTCAAACAGTGAAGCAGCGCGGCGAAGATGTGGAATGGTCACCCGCCGATAAACCCGATCAGCCGCTGGAGACGCCCGAGTGGAAGACGCGCGACGTCGGGAGTGTGCAATTGGTGAGATTTCGCCTTGGCAAGGATGGCCACGTCCTGGAGCTGCAAATCCCGCTTCTGATCAACGGCAAACCGGCGTACTGAACTGCAGTATTAAGTTTTTAGTCTTAAGTTTTTAGTTTTGGTTATCCGCTCCTAGGCTGCGAATCGAAGTAGGTCGTGCGGGGAGTTCTCAGCCTTTTGCTAAATGATAACCAAGGAATCCAAGAATACGCCTCTAAGCGCCGGTAAAGAGCGTTCCAGCCAACACCCAGAGTTTTTTTCTTCTCTATTTAGAACTTATAACTGAAATCGTTTTTCAGCGGCGGTACACGCCGTAATACCACGGAATGCCGAGCGCGCCCGGTTCCACACCCACGACCACCGAATCGCCGGCGCGAAAGCGATCGTAATCATCAAAATCTACCGCTAGCCGCTCGATTTTCTGCCCTTCGCGCCAGGAATGAACGAACAGGCGGCGCGTGCCGCGGACGATTCCCGGCATGTTGTAGCGGCTGTCCACGGTAGTGGCGTGATAGGCCACGTTTCTTTGCGAGTCCAACTTCCCGTTCACAACCAGTATGGCGGCTAGAATCCAGGGCAGCGGAATGAATCCCGAGTAGACGCGCTTGAGCACTTCGAGTTCCCGGCGATTTCGCGCGCGACGGTCAAGCACCACGGCGATGGCCAGCGCGAAAAAGAAGAGCCCGCCGAAGCACACCAGCATGAGGTCCAGATCCAGCGGCGGATAAATCTGGCTGACGTACGGAAACGCCAGCGACCCGGCGAGAAATACCGCCGTGCGCTTCAAGAGCCGCCGGCGGAACATGACTTCAGCGGCAGCGGAAGTCAGTCCGCAGGAGGGACACTGATCCGCTGTCCGCTCGGAGCCGCAATCAAGGCAGCGTGTCATCGCATTTAGTATAAAACGGGATCAAGAACCAGTGACGGAGAGTAAGGAAAGAAGATCCTGAAAAAGTTTCTGGCTTTCGGACCCGGAAACGGCCATGGACACGCCCATGCCGCGCTCCGGCTCGATCCGTTTCACAAAACAGTCGAGTCTTACGGGGCGATCGAGGGTCAGTCGCGCGGTGAAGCCGGCGCCCACCCAGAGCGGATCGACGGCTTCGATAAACATTCCGTTGGCGCTGATGTCGCGTGTGCTTCCGCGAAGGACCGCGGAGCCCCATTCGATCTCGAGGTCTGCGCGGAACGAGTAACGCGGCGCCCGGCGGCGTTCGAGGCGCCGGGCGGGATGATCCCCACTGCCCATGAATCGAGTGCAACCCCCTGCCAGGGATTACGTACCACGGCGCTCGGGCGAAATCGCCGCTTCTCTCTTGAAAGCATACCTCTTCTTCCGCCACAACACATACGACGCCGGAGAAGGATGTTTTGTTCCCAGCAACCTGATTTTCCATGCCAAGGAAGTCATGCAGTTGACATACGAATCTTACGAATGGAAGAGCCGATGCCTACTCCCGATTGGACGCGGAAGGGTCCTTGGCGGGACCATTTCCACTTGCTGTTTTTTCGCTGGCGCGCATGCGGCGCTGCACTTCGGCCTGCAGATATTTGCGGAGGCTTTCCGGAACGATGCCCGGGGCCGCCAATTCCCGCAGATCGGAAACCGTGAGCTCGGGAAGGTAGGAAAGAATCGTGGCGAGCGGTGCAGAAGGGTGGCGGACCAGTGCGAGGCGGACATTGTACGTGATGGACCATTTGTGATGGCGAACGATGGCCGGAATCACGGAAGTGGGAAGCTTTTCGCGGGAGAGCGCTCTCAGGATTTGCGCTTCCGTCATATACGGATTGTCGAGAACGATCGAGATGACTTGAGCGTGACCTTCCGCGAGCAGCGCGCCGGCCACGCGCGCCGGGCCGCGCCGCGCCAATGTGATTTTCTGCCCGAGAGGAAGTTGCGGTAGGCGCGCCAGCAATTGATCTTCGGCGCTGCGCTTCAGCTCGGCGGAAACACCGGGCAAAATCGCAACCTGCACAAGGTCCATCAAATAGAGGTCACGGAGAAGGCGCAGGCTGATCAGGCGCGGCGCGCGCGGATGAAAAGCCAGCGATCGCTTCACCCGGTAGCTCTTGAGCAAAAGTTTGCGCCGCGCCACCTCCTCAACAATTTCTCCCGGGAGGTTTTTTCTTTCCAGCAGCAGACAAACATGCGTTTCTTCGAGGGCCGGATTGTCAAGCAGCGCGAGGAGCACATCCGCCGAGGGATGATGCAAGAGGATGGCAAGCTCCTCGCCAGTGGCGATGAGCGCGCGTTCGCGATCTGTTGGTTCTCCAGACATCTCAATACCTCGCGGCGCGTGCCGCTGCCTCCGCCGGCGACATTCGAAGCCCGCCGATTTGCGCCTGGGGCAAAACCCGTTTCAATGCCGCGTCAAGTTGCATGTCAAAAAATGCGCACCGGCCTACGGTTCCTCCTGTCTTCACAATCATAATATTCTCGCGCCCGAGGCTCGAGTGTTCGGCAACGGTGTTCACTAAAGAGGATAATTCGCCTGCTGCTTGAAGCAATATCTCACGCGCTGCAGGATCTCCGGCATCGGCCGCGGCAGCCACAACGGGAAATACTGACGGAAAAACCTTATCTGGCTGCAGGCCGGCGCGCTGTTGCAGTTCCGCCCAGGAGGCGCAACCGAGCTGCTCTAGAATCTTCATTCCCAGTGGCGAGTCCGTTCCCCGCTGCTCTCGTTCTTTCATCGCTCTTGCAACCGCTCGGCTGCCGATGTCAAACGCGCTGCCGTCGTCACCGAGCCGCGGGCCTTGTCCCCCCGTGCGCCAGATTTGTCCCTGTGCATTGCGTCCAATCGCAGCGGATCCGGTTCCAGCCACAAGGACGATCACCGGGCCTTCCCCGGCTGCCGCTAGAGCTATTTCCAAATCCGTAAAAATGCTGACCGCCGCGCCCGGAAATGCTCCTGCGATTGACGCCCGCATCTGCTCCTTCATCTCCGGCTTCCCCGTGCCCGCCAATCCCGCACCTAGCGCAGCGACCGCATTTCGCGCAACCCGAGCTTCTTGCAACGAAAGACCTGCCGCTCTATCAATTTCGCGCGTAGCCGACTCCACGCCAACGCGTGAAGGGTTCGATGGCCCAGAAAAGCAGCGGGCCAGAATCTTTCCAGCCGGGTCCATCAATACGCATTCCGTCTTAGTGCCGCCGCCATCGAAGCCCAGAACGAAATTCATGGAAAGAGCATACGTGAAAAATGGCGAACCCGAATCGATTCGGCGCAAAGAGCGTGCGAAAAGTATTGACGCAAGGCGCAACGACTTCTTGACGAGGTGACGCGAGGCCACTATCCTCGACGCACTTTCCGGAGCATTCGAAGCGCGCGGCGGAAAAGACACTCGATGCGCATTCATCCGCTGGACCTGGTCATTGTCATTGCGTACCTGCTCGGCGTCACGGCGTTGGGCATGCGCTTCCGCCGCGGTCAGCAAAACGCCACCGACTACTTTCTGGGCGGCCGCACCGCGCCATGGTGGGCGCTGGCCTTTTCGATCGTGGCCACCGAAACCTCCACGCTTACGATCATTGGCGCGCCGGCCATTTCCTACGGCGGAAACCTCACCTTCCTTCAACTGGTCTTCGGCTACCTGTTTGGCCGCGTGCTCATCGTGCTGTTGTTGCTGCCCGGCTATTTTCGCGGCGAGTTTTTGACCGCTTACGCGCTGATCGAAAAGCGGTTTGGCCAGCAGATGCGCGCGGTCGCCGCCAGCACTTTCCTCGTCACCCGCGCCATTGCCGAAGGCGTCCGCGTTTCTGCTATCGCCCTGGTCGTCAGCGTCGTACTGGGAACCTCGGAAAAGCTAGCCGTCGTCATCGTCATTGCGCTCACCGTGCTCTACACCTTTGAAGGCGGCATGAAAGCCGTGATTTGGACTGACGTGGCGCAGTTGCTCCTCTATCTCACCGGAAGCGCGGTCACGTTTTTCGTTCTGCTGCACCGCATTCCCGGCGGATGGACCGAAGTGACGCAGGTCGCAGCCGCGGCCGGTCACAAACTCCAAGTACTCGATTTTTCCTGGAATCTCGCCACCAAATATACCTTCTGGTCCGGACTCATCGGCGGCGCCTTCCTCACCATGGCCACTCACGGCACGGACCAGATCATCGTGCAGCGCCTCCTCGCGGCGAAGAGCGAGCGGGACAGCCGCCGCGCCCTGCTCGCCAGCGGCGCCATCGTGCTTTTCCAATTCACCGTGTTTCTGCTGATTGGCGTGTTCCTCTATGTGTTTGCGCAGCATTCCCCGCTCTTGGCGCCCGGCGAACGCACCGACCGCATCCTGCCGCTCTTTCTGGTGCGCGAGATGCCCGTGGGACTGGCTGGCCTGCTGCTCGCTTCCATCGTGGCCGTGGCCATGTCCAATGCCAGCGGCTCCTTGAATTCTCTGGCCGCTTCGAGCGTGCTCGATTTTGCAAAGCTGCGCGGGCAAAGCGCCGACCCCGCCCGCTTCGTGCGCCTCTCCCGCGGCATGACGCTCGCGTGGGGACTGGTGCTGATGGGTTTCGGTCTGGTGAAGTGGGGCCCGCTACTCGAAACCGGGCTGACCGTAGCGTCGCTGCCCTTCGGCAGCCTGCTCGGCCTCTTTCTTCTCGGCACGTTCGACCGCGGCGCCAACGCGCACGGCGCCCTGGCCGGAAT
>Ga0137410_10001537_pt1 | contig 15814 bp, 10 predicted proteins | sample CZODoug1_16funga_FD_108878 | JGI IMG/M metagenome (GOLD analysis project Ga0137410, IMG submission 108878) | Vadose zone soil fungal communities from Angelo Coast Range Reserve, California, USA - CZODoug1_16fungal (Illumina Assembly) | ecosystem: Environmental > Terrestrial > Soil > Vadose zone... | reverse complement strand
CCGGCCCTTCGACATCGCTTCGGAGGCCGGGGTCGCCCCGCCGCCGGGACCCGCCGTCATCATGGAGTTCGTCGCGAAGCGGCGGCTCGACTTCGACCCCGGCGCGCGCCACGCCTACTCGAATTTCGGCTACTGCGTCCTGGGCAGGGTCATCGAGAAGGTCAGCGGCCAGCCCTATGAGGACTATGTCCGGAAGACCGTGCTGACGCCGATGGGCATCACGAGGATGCGGCTGGGGAAGACGCTGCTCGACCAGCGGGCCGAGGGCGAGGTCCGCTACTATCCGGTGACGGGACTGCAGGCGCGGCCGGTCTTCGCCGCCATCCCGGAGAAGCAGGTGCCGTGGCCTTATGGCGGTTTTTATCTCGAGGCGATGGACGCGCACGGGGGATGGCTCGCGTCGGCGTCCGACCTGGTGCGCTTCGTCGTCTCGCTCGACAAGGTCCTGGACGCGAAAACGCAGGCGACGATGCTCGCGCGTCCGCCGGGCTTGGATCCCGTCTCGGCCTATTACTACGCCTGCGGCTGGATGGTGCGCCCCATGGGGAAGGAGGGACGGATGAACGTGTGGCACAACGGCAGCCTTCCGGGGACGAGCACGCTGCTCGTGCGCCGGCACGACGGCCTGGTCTGGGCAGCGCTCTTCAACGACCGCTCCCGCGGCGAGGGGAAGATCGATCCGGCGCTGCATATCGCGGCGGACGCCGTGAAGGAATGGCCGACGGTCGACCTCTTCGAGGCGACCCGCTGACGACCTCCGGCGTCCCTTCTTTTCGGGCACCCGGCCGGGGCGTTCAAGGGGATCGAAGAGATTCACGGTGATCTGTGTGCCCATCTTGTCCTGGGCCGGAAGCGGGGAGGGCCGCGCCGCGAGCCGCGGCCCTCCCCGGGGACGTCGACCTCGATCAACCCGGATCCGGCTGTGCCATCGCCAGGATGGTCTTGCGCGGGAGGTCCAGCTTGTGGTCCTCTCGGGCGTGCTTCTGCAGCTCGGCCACCAGTGTGTGTCGTCCGCCGATGGGGCCGTCGGCCATAGGGATCCATGAGAATCGTCCTCGGTCTGTTCGCGCTCCTCCTCGGGGTTCCCGACGACGGCGCCAGCTTCAAGGAGTTCGACCGGCGGGCCAGGGCCGGCGAGCGCCTGAACGTCGTCTTCTTCGGCGCCTCCCTGACGTGGGGGGCGAACGCCAGCGATCCGCTGCAGACCTCGTACCGGGCTCTGGTCGCCAGGCGGCTCGAAGGCCGCTATCCGGAGGCGCGCTTCAAATTCTGGGACGCGGCCATCGGCGGTACGGGCTCGCAACTCGGCGTCTTCCGGCTGGACCGCGACGTTCTGAGCCGGAAGCCCGATCTGGTCTTCCTCGACTTCACCGCGAACGACGATATCCACTCCGCGGATCTCGATACGCTTGCGTCCTACGAATCGCTCGTGCGGCGCATGGTCCAAGCTCGCATCCCCGTCGTGCAGGTGATCTTCCCGTTTCTCTGGAACGTGAAGGACGGAACGCTCGAGGCGATGAAGCGTCGGACGGCCCATCGGGAAATCTCGGCCGCCTGTCGGACAGGGCTGGGCGACGCCGTCGAGCCGGCGCGCAACCGGGTGGCGGCGGGCGAGACGACGCTCGAGAAGATCTGGCCCCTCGACGGGGTCCATCCCTGCGACGCCGGGGTTGTCCTGTTTGCCGACGCCGCCTGGGACGCGTTCGGGGAGGCCGTCACGAAGGGCCAGGTCTGCACCGCCCCCGCAAAGACGATCCATGGGGATACGTATCTGACGCCGGCGCGGGTCCGGTTCTCCACGCTCAGCGACCTCCCCGCCGGCTGGGCGACGAGGCGATCGCCGCGACCGGCGCCGAGCCGCTCCGGCTCAAGTTCCGGGGCAGCATGGTGATGGTGTTGGGGGAGACGACGACCAAGTCGGTGAAGTACAAGGTGACAATCGACGGCAAGGTCGTCGAGCATCGGGAAGGCAAGGAGAAGGTCCAGATCTTCGACGCGGCCAAGCTGGCGAAGATGATCAACGGCAACCGCCACCACGCTCAGGTCCTCGCCACCGGTCTCGAGGCTGCGGTCGAGCAGCGACTCGAGATCGAGCCGCTCTGGACGGGGAAGGATCAGGAGCTCCGGCTCGAGAGCGTCTGCATCGCCGGCCCCGGGGCCGGGATCCTCCGCTAATAGTCCGTATTGGACCCGTCGGGCATCTTCGGCAGCGGCCACTTGTACTTCCGCTTCGGGTCCGCGTCGACCTTGGCGATCATCGCCTCATCCATCTCGACGCCCAGCCCCGGCCCCTGGGGGAGCGACGCGTAGCCGTCCTTGTCGACGTCCCAATTCTTCCGCGCCACACCCGGCGGCATGATGTGGCCGTCGAGGTAGGCCTCCTGGATCAGGAAGTTCGGGATGGAGGCGACCGCGTGGATGCTCGCGCTCAGCCCGAGTTCCGACATGGTGCAGTGGGGGGCGAGCGGGACATTATAGGCCTCGGCAAGCGCGGCGATCTTCTTCATCTGGCTGATGCCGCCGGTGTGGCCGCAGTCGGGCTGGAGGATGTCGACGCAACGCTCGTGCAGGTAGGGCAGCATCTCCCAGATCGTGCGGTCGCGTTCGCCGGTCGCGATCGGGACGCGGACCGCGGCCTTGATGCGCTTGAAGACCTCGATGTTGCCCGGCACGGCGGGTTCTTCGATCCAGAGGACGTCGTAGGGCTGAATGGCCGCGGCGAACTGGATCAGCAGCGGCGGCGGCAGGCAGCAGTGGGCATCGAACATGACGGTGCCGTCGGGTCCGACGCGCTTCCGGGCTTCCGCGACGCGGTCGACGAGACCCTGGACCTCTCCGGGTGTGCCGGACCAGGGCTTGGGCCCGCCGGCCGAGACCTTGACGGCTTTCGGCGTGGTATAGACGCGGATCCTGTCGCGGCAGGGTCCGCCGAGCAGGCGATAGACGGGGACGCCGTAGAGCTTGCCGGTGATGTCCCAGAGGGCCATGTCGATCGCCGAGATCACATGGGTCATGAAGGGTCCGCCGCGCATGTCGCGGTGGGAGCGGTACAGCTTCTGCCACAGGTGTTCGATGCGGGTGGGATTTTCGCCGTCGAGGAGTTCGAAGAGCGAGCGGGCGAGGGCGCAGGCGACGGCGGGGTCGAGTCCGGTGACTTCGCCCCAGCCGGTGACCTTCTGGCTGGTTTCAATCTTGAGGTAGGCCTTGGTGCCGGCCGAGAGGGCGGTGAGCGCGCTGATTCGGATGGCGGAGCCGCGGTCTTCGACCTGGGCGGCGGGATTGTTGTCCTGGGAGACGGCGGGGGACAGCAGCACACCGGACGCCGCGACCGCGCCCACAGCGGAGATCAGGCGACGACGCCCGATGACGGGTTCCAGCGGCCGGTGCTCCATGACTCCTCCTGTAGTCGGGTGACGGATTCTACTCTTCAATGGCTGATTCCCGCGAGCGTGTTACACCGGGGGCGGATTTGAGGGATGTGCAGGATTCAAAGGGGGTGGGCGACGCGCCTCCTTCTTCACCTCCGGGAGCTTGAGGTTCTTGTCGGGGATGCAGGAGTCCTACACTTCCTCAAGGCGGATTTCTTCACTCGGCGCTTGAGAGGGAGCATCCGTTTCGAATCGTACCCTAGGGGATCAATGGCGGCCGGCCCTTGGGTGACAGTTCCCGCTTGAACGTGATGGCGCGTGTGGGGTCTTCCCCAGGTTCGTGCCCCTGATCCGGACCAGGGATCTTTTCCAGTTCCCCCCGGCCCGCAGGGGGATCGTTTGCCGGTCGCGTCAGCGGCAGGCGTAGGTCCGCGTCGTCCCCTTCGAGGGGATCGACAGCGTGTAGGACCGGCCGTCCGGCGCGACGGACAGCCGCACGACCTCGCCCTTGCAGGCCTCGTCGTCGTTCGCGGTGAACTCGGGCGGAGGATTGTCCACGGGCGTTGTCTCGACGTTGCGGTGCAGCTGCCAGATGTCCCGGATCGACGGCGTCGACTTCAGCGTGCGCCAGACCTTCACCGTGCCGCCCTTCTTCGGACCGTTATTGATCACCGCCGCCGTCGGCGCGATCGCGCTCACCAGCGCGGGATGGTTGCTCGGGTCCCAGCCGTGGTGCGTCACCTGGTAGACATCGACCGCCCCGATCAGGTTCTTCGGGCACACCAGCCGGTGCTCCACGTTCCAGGTCAGGTCGCCGAGGTCGAGGAACTTGAACCCGCCGGCCCTCAGCAGGAAGCCGACGCTGCGCGCGTTCTCGCCGGGATCGGGCTCTGCCGCCGGATGCGCGGGGCAGTCCCGGATCTGCGCCGTACCCTCGCGGTCGCCGATCACGTCGCCGTTCGAGGTCAGGAACGTCACGTCGACTCCCTCCCGCAGCGGGAGCCTGTCGCCGGCCCGGACCCAGACGCGCCGGCCCTCGCTCGCCGACATCCACGCGTCCTTCATCTCCGCGACGATGTCCTCCTGCGGGGTCGCGGGGAAGACGTGGCCGTAGAACTTCTTCACGGGGAGCCTCTTCGCGACCCGGCCGATCGCGCCCCAATGGTCGAGATGCCAGTGCGAGGTGATGTAGTGATCGATCTGCGTGCAGCCGGCGTCCTTCACCGCGCGGACGATGCGGTCCGCGTCGCGGTCTTCGGGCCAGCCGGCGTCGACCAGGATCGACTCGCCCGCGGGCGTCACGATCAGCGTGGCCGCGCCGCCTTCGACGTCGACCCAGACGATCTCCAGGCCCTTCCGTTCCTGGGAAGCCGCGGCGAGCGTGGAGACGAAGAGCAGCGCGAGTCCGGGGAGCCGCCGCATCTAGACCTCGGCCAGGCGCTCGGTCGAGTCGCCGAACGAGTCGGCGTGCACGCCCATCTTGTCCATCATCGACAGGTACAGGCTGCACATCCGGCGGTTCGGCTTGCCCGAGTAGTCGAGCGCGCGGCCGCCCGCGAGCTTGCCGCCGGCGCCGCCGACCAGGACCACCGGCAGCTGGGAGCAGTCGTGGCTCGCGCCGTGCATCATGCTCGACAGGTAGAGAATCATCGTGTTGTCCAGCGCCGTACGCTCGCCCTCCTGGATCGCGGCCAGCCTCCCGGCGATATAAGCGACCTGCTCGACGAAGTAGCGGTTCACCTTTAGCCAGTCGGCGTTGTCCGTGTGCGAGAGCAGGTGGTGGATCATGTAGTCCACGCCGAGGTGCGGGAAGCGCATAGACGAGTGGTCGTTGTTCAGCTTCAGCGTGCAGAGGCGCGTCGTGTCCGTCTGGAACGCGAGCACCAGCAGGTCGGCCATCAGTCGCATATGCTGGTCGACGTCCTGCGGGACGCCGTCCGGCGGGCGCGGCGTCGTCGGTTTCTCCAGCGTCGGCCGCCAGCCCTGCAGGCGCTTCTGCTGGCCCGCCTCCTGGATGCGCTGCTCGACCTCGCGCACCGAGTTCAGGTACTCGTCGAGCTTCGCGCGGTCCGTATAGCTGACCTTCGCGTTGAGGCTCTTCGTCTCCTCGAGGACCTGGTCCAGCACGCTCGTGTCGCCCTTGGCGACGTCGTCCCGGAAGAGCCGGTCGAACGCGAGCGCCGGGTACAGCTCCAGCGGCGTGGGCGTCGTCGGCGAGCTCCACGAGATGTGGGAGCTGTAGATCATCGAGTAGCCCTTGTGCAGGGCGGAGATCGACGCTTCGCAGCCGAGCACGAGGCTCGGGACCTTCGTCTCGCGGCCGAGCTTCTGCGCGAGCAGCTGGTCCATGCTGACGCCCGACTTGATCCCGCCGCCGCCCTCGAGGACGGCGCCGGTCAGCAGATCGCCGGTCTGCGCGCTGTGGATGCCGCCCTTGCCGGACTGTTGATTGTAGAGGCCCTTGAAGAAAACGGTCTTCTCCTTATAGGGGCTCAGCGGCTCGAGGACCTTGCCGAGTTCCAGCGCCTTGCCCTCGCCCTTCGCCCACCACTCCTTGCCGTGGAAGCCGTTGCCGGAGAAGAGCACCGCGAGCCGCACGGGCGGCTGCGCTTTCGGCGACTCCTGGCCCCAGGCGCGGATCGACTCCATCCAGGGCAGAGCCATCGACACGCCCGCGCCCTTCAGAAAGGTCCGTCTCGTCAGCATGCTCATTCCTCTTTCGTCGCCTCGAGGCCCCGGTGATAGCGGAACTGCCGGCTCTGGGCGACCGAGAGCACCGTCCCCGACAGCGGGCCGCCCTTCTCGAGACCGTCGACCATCGCGTCGATGAGCGGCTGGTCCGAGAGGGTGGTGCTCCTGCCCAAAGCATACCCCAACAGTTTCCGGCAGAACGTCGTTTCGACCTCGCGGCGCCGCTTCTCGAACAGGTACGCGCGCAGGCCGTCCAGGCCCTCGAAGCGCGTGCCGTCCTTGAGCTCGACGGCGACGTCGACCGCGCGGCCGCCGGCGTCCTTGTCGCGGAAGCGGCCGATCGGGTCGTACTTCTCCATCGCGAAGCCGAACGGGTCGATGCGGACGTGGCAGACCGCGCACTCCGGCACGCGGGTATGGCGCGCGACCATCTCGCGGACCGTGCCCTCGGCGGCGCCTTCCTCCTCGGGGAGGCGGGGGACATTGGCGGGCGGCTTCGGCAGCTTTTCGCCGAGCAACGTCTCGACCAGCCAGTTGCCGCGCAGGACGGGGCTGGTGCGGGAGGCGCCGGACTCCTGCGCGAGGACGCTGCCCAGCGTGAGGATGCCGCCGCGGCCGTATTTTCGGACGCCGTCGACTCGCCGCCACTGCGGGCCCGCGATGCCCGGGATCCCGTAATGCTTCGCGAGCCGTTCGTTGAGGTACGTATAGTCGGCGTCGAGCAGCTCGCGCGCGGGACGGTCGTTCCGGAAGAGCTCCATGAAGAGCAGCACCGGCTCTTCGAAGAGCGCGGCGCGGAGCCCGTCGTCGAAGGTGGGGAACAGCTTCTCGTTCTTCTCGCGATTCTGGAGGAACGCGCGCACGTGCAGCCATTGGGTGGCGAACTCGACCGCGATCCCGCGGGCTCTCGGATCTTTTAGCAGGCGCCGGACCTGTGCCTCTATTACGGCCGGCTCGTGCAGCGCCGCCTGCATCAGCTCCGCGTCGGGCGTGCTCGCCCAGAGGAAGTAGCTGAGCCGGGTCGCGAGCTCGGCGTCGGAGACGGGCTGCGCTTCGTGGCCGGCCGCGGCCGTCTCGAGCTTGAAGAGGAACGAAGGCGAGACCAGGATGCGCGTCATCACGCCGCGTAGCGCGTCGAGGTGGCTCATCTCCTTGGCGCGGAGGGCGCCATAGAGTGCGTTGAGCTTGCCGAACTCGGCGTCGGTCAGCGGCCGTCGGTACGCCCGGGCGGCGAAGCGCAGCAGGGCGTCGATCTGTGCGGGCTCGCGCGATTTCACCCCGGCCTCGAACGCCTCGGCGCGCTTGCGGAAGGGTTCGCGCAGGCTCTCGAAGTACGCCACCGCCTCCTTGCCGCCGTCCTGCGTGACGAAGCCGATGAAGAGCGGCAGGTTCTTGTGCTCGGTCACCGGCCACTGGCTGATGAACTTCTGCTCCTCCCAGAGTTTCTCGAGCTGCGCGTTCCGAGCGTCGTCGAGGAAGAGCTGCGAGAGCAGCGCATCCTCGCGGTGGAAGAGCTTGAGGCAGACGACTTCGTCCTCCGGCACGATATGGGGGAAGCAGATCACCTGCGGGAAGACACGGCGGAAGGCCTCGAGCCCCCCGATGAAGCGTTTCGAGGCGTCGGCCGACGCGATGCAGGGCGCCTTGACGTCGATCGGGCGCCCGGCGGGCAGGGCGGCGGTCGAGACCGAGCACTGGAGCACCCGGTCGGCGCCGGCCGCGGGCGCGGCGTCGACGGCGAAGTCGTGGTCCTTCATCAGGCCGGCCGGGATGCGAAAGGAGACCGCGCGTCCGGCGGGAAGGATCAGGTCGTCCCCGGTGAAGAGCCCCGCGTCGAGTCCATAAGGGCCCTGCGGTTTCGCGAGGGGCGAAAAGGCTATCCCCTGCAGCAGCGGACTGTCGCCCGCGACGAGCAGGTCGTAGAGCAGCCGGTCGGGCGACTTCTCGGCCGCGGGCCGCGGGCCCGTCAGCAGGTCCTGCACCTTCTTTGCAAGCTCGGGCGAGGGCGCCTGGCGCCACTCGTCGAGCCGCGAGACGGGCGGGACTTTCATCACCATCGTGCCGGCGTTGTTCCTCCTGCGCAGCGGCGCTTCGCAGAACTGCCAGACGTCCGCGTTGCCGTGGCCGTCCGCGTGCGGGTTGCCCTGGCGGATGCTGTCGGCGACGTCGTGCGACAGGTCCCAGACGGTGTTGCTGCCGTCCTTGAGCACGAAGCCCACTTCGGTCAGGTCGCAGATATGGTCGTTGTCGCGCGGATCGACCGCGAGGACGACCATATCGCCCTTCCGCAGATTCACCTCCTGCGGCGGCACGACCTTTTCCTGCACGACGCCGACGGTGCCCTCGGCGAGGGGGAGGCCCTTGTCGCCGCGCCGCGCCTCGAGCCACCACGCGACGCCGTTGCCGCAGCCGTGGACCTGCTGGATGCGCGCTTCGATCCGGATGCGGCCCTCGACCGGGCTTTTCCACGCGATCGCCGCGACCTTGTCGGGCGTGGGATGCACCTGCACCTGGTGGGGATTCGCGCGTCCGGGGATGTGCTCCTCCTTGTCGGAGGCGTTGGAGACGACGACGGGCAGCTCGCCGGCGGCCGAATGCCAGCCGGAGATGGATGGCGTCTTCGGGTTCGGCGGCGCGGCGACGCTGAGCAGGGTGAGCGGCGGCGCGACGACCATGGCGACGGGATCGAGATCCCGCGGGCCCGCGACGGCCGTGGCCTTGAGCGCGACGAAGTCGCTCCAACGCTTCACCCAGGCGGGATCGAGCTTGCCGGGGTCGCCGGCGGCGACCGCGCCCAGCACCTCGGCGGTGTCGGCGTAGACCGACTTCAGGTCGAGCTCGAGGGCGGGACCATATTGCGCGTAGTTCTTGAGCAGCAGATCCGGCGACTTCGCTGTGACGAAGCGCGGCTGTTTCCAGACGACCTGGCCCGCGTCGGCAGCGCCGGAGTACTCCGCGGAGGAAAGCGCGATCGTGACGTCGTTCGCGCCCGGGACGGGCTTCCATCCGAAGCGCAGCTCCTGCGACGTTTTGAACGCCGGATCCGCCGCTTCCTGCCGGAGGGTCTTGCCGCCGCCGTAGCTGCCGATCTTCACCGTGCGCCAGAGCGCGGTCTGCCAGCGGCCGATCTCGGCGACGAGCGCGTCGACGTCCTTCGCCGTCGCGGTCTTCCACGTCGCGCGGAGGGCGTCGAGCGGGGTCGACGGCGTCGGGTCGTGGAGCGCCGTCCAGAGGATGCCCAGGTACTTCGGGCTCAGCTTCAATTTCGCCGCGACGTCGTCGATCCGGCCGGCGGCAAGGTCGTCCCGGTGGACGATCGTCGCCGTGAGATACGGCTTGAGCGGCAGCTTGCCGTCGGCGCTGACCGTCGCGAGGAAGGTGCGCAGCGCGACGAGCGACTCGTCGGTCCAGTCGCGCTGGTTCTTTGACGGGGAGAAGCGGAAGCCGTCGGGCAGCAGGACGACGCGCGCCGCGACTTCCTTCGCGGCCGCGAGGTATTTCTGCAGCAGGGTGGGGGAGAGCACGAGGGCGTCGCCCGCGTTGCTGAAGCCCTCGCCCGCGGCGCCGTCGGCCGGAAAATCTCGCGCGGGCTCGAGGTCGACGCCGCTCAGATCACGGATTGTGTTGTTGTACTCCGCGTTGCTGAGGCGGCGGACGACGACGCGGCCGGGGTCGCCCGCGCGGGCCCTGGCCTCGACGCCGATCATCTCGCGGGTCCAGGCGACGATCTGCTTCCGCTCCTCGGCGGGGAGGGGCGTGGCCTTTTTGGGAGGCATCTCGCCGTTCTCGAGGTTTTCGATGACGAGCGGCCAGGGCTTGAGGTCGCGGCGGATCTCGGCGAGGCCGGGGAAGCGCTCGAGGTCGAGGTCGCCCTTCTTCTTTTCGGTGGAGTGGCAGGAGAGGCAGTATTTCGCGAGCAGAGGGCGGACGCGTTCGACGTAGTCGGCGCCGAGGTCGGGGTCCGGCGCGGCGGGGGCCGCGGAGGGGGCCGCGGAGGGGACGAGCAGGAGAACCGGGAGCAGGAGCCGGGGGATCACGCGGGCTCGCCTCCTCGGAAGTCCCGGGCGGCCGCTCCATCCACCCCGGGCTCAAAACGGTATACCGTATACCATACACGGGACCCGGGCCGGAATTTCACGGAAAACGGCGGCCCGATACAGGGTACCGCGTGGGGGGGGGAATGGGGAGCAGGCGCCCGGCCGCTGAGGCTGACCGCCAACAAGACGGGCCTGACCACGTCCGTCTTGCCGGGCCGTGATGGCCGCTGGGGAAGCGAGAGGGGGATGGGGGTGGCAAAGAGCCCCTGATCATTCTGGATCGGCGTGCCCGTGCCGTCCGGGGAATTCCGGACGTCATCAATCCTCAAGTCGCGTCCGCCGCGAGGCGGAGGCGCGGCGAATAGCCGGGCGCGCCCGGCGGGGCGCCATCGGGCACCACGGCGCTGGGGATCAGCGAGCGGAGCTCCGCGCCCATGAGCACGCCCCAGCTGCGGCCGAGCTCCGACTTGGGCTTTCCCGTCAACGCCGCCCACGCGTCCGGGTCCGGCCGGTACTCGTCCGAACACCACTCGCCGTGGCCGGTGACCATGTCGAGGAGGCCTTCCGGCGTCGTCAGACCTGGATATTTTCCGGGTGGCCAGGTCATCCGCCAGGTGAAGTTCTTGAGGGCGTCCGCGGCGGGGATCCAGTCGGGCCCCCAGGGGAAGAAGCGGCCCTCCGCCCCGCGCGCGGCCAGCTGCCACTCGGCGGTGGTCGGGAGCCGCGCCCCGGCCCAGGCCGCGTAGGCCTTCGCGTCCTCCCACGAGACGCCGCTCACGAAATGATCGGGCTTCGCGTGGAGCGGCGGTGTCCAGGCGATTCCCACGGCCCGCTTGTAGGCGTCATACTCGCCGACGCTGACCGGTCGCCGCGCCAGCCGGAAGGGCCTCACGTCGACCGACGCCGGCGGGCACAGCGCGGCCAGCAGCGGCTGAAGGAAGCCGGCATTGCCCGAGCGCTCCCGAAAGTCCTCGCGGTCGGTGAAAAACCGGGTGCGATCCGGGTCGTCCTCGAGATGTCGCTCGCTGACCTCGATGTTGTTCCGGATGAAGCGCGCAAGATCCTCCGGCTTCAGCCCCGTCCGGACGCTGCCACCGGGGAAGGAGACCCACTCCACCGGGACCTGCGGCACCGCGGGCGCCGGCTTGCCGAGCGGGAGCATTTCGACGCAGTCGCGACGCCGCCAGAAGCGCACGTTGCCGTCGAAGTGGCTGGTCGCGACGAGATCCGATCCCGGCACGAAGCAGGCGCCGGAGACGATGAAGTCCTGCTTCCAGCCAGGATTGGGGCGCTCCATCCAGAACTCCCGCCCCAGGCCCGTGCCGAGGGAGTCGCGCGTCGAGTCGAAGACGCGCGCGGAGTTGTCGCTGAATGCGGCGACGAAACGCCCGTCCGGCGCAAACTCGAGGGCGTTCACGGCGATCGGCTTCGGCGGCGTCGTCTTCCACGAGGTGCCGGCCTTCCAGCCGTCGACGGGCCCCGTCAGCACCTCCTGCATGCCGCCCTTGCCGCCGCCGAAGACGACGCGTTTCCCCGTGGGATGCACCGCGAGGCTGTAAACCGGGGGCCATCGCGCGACGTTGCCGGCGGAGAGCTTCTCCTTGCCGTCGGCGGTCCAGCTGACGAAGTATCCGTCGTCGTAACCCGCGACGATCGAGTTCTCCGCGAAGCCGACGGCGGTCGACATCGCCTCGCCGTCCTTCAGCTCGAAGCGCAGCGCGCGCGTGTCGGGATCCCAGACGCGGACGAACACGTCCGCCCCGCAGGTCGCCCACGCGCGGCCGTCGGGGGCGATCGCGAGGTCGCGCAGCGTCCCATGCTTCGTGTCGAAGTCGGCGACCGCCTCGCGTCCGTCGCCGCTTCGGACGGTGACGCGTCCCCCCGTCGTCGCGACGAGCAGGCGGGCGCCGTCCGGCGTCCACTTCGCGCGGACGACGAAGTCGCCGACGTCGAACGCGTGAACGACGCTTTTCTGCGACAGGCTCCAGAGCAGGACGCGGCCGGTCTCGGCGCCGACGGCGAGGAGCGCCCCGTCGGGGCTCGCGGCGACCCAGGTGAGGGCGGTCATCGGTCCCCTCCCAGTTGGTTGATGTCCGAAGTCTCGAGAATGTTCTTCGGGGCGCCGTCGCGGGCGACTTTCAGCATGGCGCGTCCGATCCGCTCGGTCGTGGTCGCGACGGACGGGAACAGCATCCTCAGGATCGGACTGAACGGCGTCATGAGCCTATAGAGGATCCGGTAGGACGACGTCTTCGACTGGATCCCGTGCATGGGCTGGATGAAGCCGGGCCGGAACATGAACCGGCCCTTGAAGGGGAGCGCGAGCAGCGCGTTCTCGGTTTTCCCCTTCACGCGCGCCCACATCGATCCGCCCTTTTCGCTGCTGTCCGTGCCCGCGCCCGAGACGTAGACAAACGTCATGTCGGGATTGACGCGCGCGAGCGGCGTCGCGGCCGCCATCGTGAGGTCGTAGGTGACCCGCGTATAGTCGGCTTCCGACATCCCGGCCGACGTGACGCCGAGGCAGTAGAAGCACGCGTCGTAGCCGGCGAGGTCGGCGTCGACGGCGGCCAGGTCGGCGAAATCCTTCAGGACGAGGTCGCGCAGCTTGTCGTGGCGCTGGCCGGAGGGGGAGCGACCGACGGCGAGGACGCGGTCCATGCCGGGATCGAGGAGGCATTCGCGGAGCACGGCCCGGCCGACCATGCCGGTGGCGCCGAAGAGGATCGCCTTCACGGACCCAGCTTAGCAAAACAAAGGGGAGAGGGGGCCCTGTCGTGGGGGCCCCCTCTCCAGAGGACGAGGAACTTACTGGAGCTTGTGGGGAGGAATGAAGATGCGCGTCAGCGTGGTGACCGCCGGCGTGCCGGGTGGTTCGTCTTCCGTGCTGAAGTCGTTGTCGTTGATCAGCACGAAGTCGCCGCCGCCCAGCCAGGCGATGCCTTCGACCTTCTTCACGAGGCCGGGGAAGTCCGTCGGCCCGTCGAAGACGAGCTTCTTCGACACCGGCGTGACGCCGGCCGGAAGCTCGGGGGCCCCGGGCACCGCCACGGGGTCCGTGGCCTTCTCGATCAGATCCAGGCTCATCCCCTCAGTGGCCGTCGCGCCCGCCAGCTTGACGAGGAAGAGCTTGGTGGTCTTCGTCTCGCGCTCGAGGACGAGCAGCTTATCGGTGTCGAGGCACACCATTTCGCTGACCTTGACGTTGCCCTGGGAGGAGGAGCCGGCGACGTAGTCGAGCGTGAACTCGGTGATGGGCTGTTCCTCGTAAATGTACTCGTGGACGATCGACAGCGCCGCGCGGTCGATCTTGAGGAAGCGCAGGCAGCGCGAATTCCGGCCGACGTTGACGCCGCTGACCTTCTGTTCCAGCGGGCTCTGGATCATCGTGTACAGGAACTTCTCGTCGGGGGAGATGGCGATCGACTCAAAGCCGCGGTTCAGGCGACGGGCGTTGTAGTACTCCGGGAAAAGTCCCGTGCCCGGGACCTTGGAGGCGCCCAGCGGGACCAGACGGTCGATGATCCTGCCGTCGGCGCCGACGTGAATCAGGTCGGGGCCGTATTCGGAGGCGATCCAGAACTCGCCGTTCTTGAGGCGCACCAGGGCCTCGCTGTCGATGGCGTTCACATCGCCGGGGAGCTTGTTGCCGGCGCCGTCGAAGCCCTGCTCGATCGCGGGGACGGAGACGCCGGAGATCGGGAAGCCGCCCGCCGTCTTCAGCTGGATGATGTCGAGGACCGTATACTGGCCCAGGCAGACCTGGAGCTTGTAGATTGAGGGGGAAAAGTTCGGCACCGGGAAGATCTTCCCGCTGCCGCTCCCGATCTTCATGCTCAGGAAGTTTTCGAGCTGCGCGTCGCCCGTGTCGATGTTCGGACCGCGGTCGGTGATGGTATAGAGGATGCCGGGCTCATCGCCCTTGCTGTGCCAGGCGCCGCTGCCGATGCCCACGGTGAGCTTCTTGTTCTTCGTGATCGGTCCCGGCGCGGCGGGGGGCACGGTGACGCCCGAGAAGAAGGCGATATCGAGCGGAACGTCCTGCTCGAAGAACGGGCCGCCGTCGCAGTGGGCGGCCGGCAGGATGGCGGCGCAGCAGGCCGCCAGGAAAATCGCGCGGAACGGCTTCATGATGCCTCCCTCCGGTAAGATGGCGCCCCGGAGCGGGACGCCCGACGGGCGCGAGAATAGGGGGCGGTCGTAAACCGCATGCGAAAATCCGGTCAGGAACCGATGAGATTTCAATCGTGAATTTCCGATGACGCGCCGCGAATCCGCTGCGATCCTGTCCGCGCTGCTGCTCACGTCGATCGTGGGGATCTTCGACCACGGGCTGTGGACCCCCGACGAGCCCCGCGACGCGGAAATCTCCCGCGAGATGGCGGTCCACGGGCTGTCGGCGGCCCCGACGCTCAACCGCGAACCCTTCCTCGAGAAGCCGCCGCTGTATTACTGGGCGACGGCGGCCGCGCTCCGCATCCTCGGCGCCGGCGCCGGTCCCGCCCGCCTCCCGTCCGTGCTCTTCGGCGCGATCACCCTCGCGTTCACGTTCCTGCTGGCCCGCCGGATGGCGGGACGCGAGGTCGCCCTGCGCAGCACGCTCATCCTCGCCGGCATGGCGCTCTATTTCATCGTGACGCACCGCTGCCTCGTCGACAACGCGATGGTCGCCTTCACGACGGGCGCGTTCTATCTCCTCCACGGCGCAGTCGCGGACGGGAAGGGGCTGCGGAACTATCTCCTCGCGTACGCCTGTGCAGCGGCGGCCTTCCTGAGCAAGGGGCTCATCGGTACGGGTCTGGTGGCCGCCGGCTTCCTTGGCTTCCTCCTCTGGTCGCGGGAATATCGCGGAATCCTCCGCGCCCAGCCGTGGTGGGCCGCGCTGCTGCTGGTCGCCGTCGCCGGGACGTGGACGGCGTTCCTCACGCCGGCGCAGCGGTCGACGTTCTGGATCGACAACCACGTCGGACGATTCACCGGACTCGGGCGGACCGGCGGGCACGTCCAGCCCGTCTATTACTATGGCTATGCCTGGCTCTACGCCTTCGCGCCGTGGACGCTGCTCGTGCCCTCGGCCGTGGCGTGGGCGTGGCGGGACGCGCGGACCCGGCCCTCGACGCGCTTCCTCCTGTCGTGGCTCGGCGCGGGCTTCGTCGTGCTCACGGTCTCGGCGACGAAGCGGGAGCTCTATCTCCTCCCCTTGTGCCCGGCGCTGGCGATCCTGCTGTCGATCTGGATGGACGCGGCGCCTGCGGATTCCCCGTGGACCCGTCTTCCGCGGATCGCGTTCACCGCGCTGCTCGTGCTCGGCCACGTGGCCGCGTGGGGCGCCGCGATCTATGTCCGGAATTTCTGGGGACTCGCGGCGCTCGTCGCCCTCGAAGCGGGGCTGTTCGCGGTCCGTCGCAGCGCGTGGCCCACCCGCGTCGGCCTCGCCACCGCCGCGCTGTTCGTCGGGAGCGCCGCCGTCCTCGTCCCTTATGGAGATTCGCGGAAGGATCTGTCGTCGTTCTGCCGCAGCCTGCCCCGGATGGAGCGCGTCCCCGCGTACCGGCCCGACGAGACCACGCGGGCGATCATCCCGTTCTATACGGGGTCCTCGGTGCGTTCGATCGGAACCCTCGAGGAAGCGGAAGCCGCGGCCCGCGTGAAGCCCGCCTTCATCGTGGTCGTCTCCAGGCGCCGGGATTCGAAGGTCGACGACGAGCTCGCGCCATG
>Ga0137410_10001535_pt1 | contig 15828 bp, 8 predicted proteins | sample CZODoug1_16funga_FD_108878 | JGI IMG/M metagenome (GOLD analysis project Ga0137410, IMG submission 108878) | Vadose zone soil fungal communities from Angelo Coast Range Reserve, California, USA - CZODoug1_16fungal (Illumina Assembly) | ecosystem: Environmental > Terrestrial > Soil > Vadose zone... | reverse complement strand
TCCAGCACCCACACGCCGCGGTTCACCGGGCTGGTCCGGTTGGGGAAGGACGTCATCGCCAGGATGCCCGGCAGGGTCAGGATGCCGCCCCGGTTCGCGTCGGTCAGCGAAACCTTGCGCAGCTCCGGTCCGCTGACCGTCTTCTCGACCCCATAGATCGCCGCGAGGGTTCCGTTGAGGAACGAGTAGTCGCAGTCGATGAAGGTCATCAGGCTGCGGTTCTCGCGCACGATGCTTTCGAAGAGCAGGCGCGCCTCGTCGACCATCGCCGTGCGGAGGGCGGGGGTCATCTGCGGGAACTTTCCGGCATCGAAGGTCTTGCCTGCGAGCTTGTCCAGGCCCAGCCATTGGGCGCCGAAGCCGTCGAACAGGGCGCGGGAGCGGGGGTCGGCCATCAGGCGCCGGGCTTGCACGGCGAGGACCGCGGGGTCGCGCAGCTTGCCGGAGTCGGCCAGCCCGGACAGCTCTGCGTCCGGCATCGTCGCCCAGAGGAGATAGGACAGCCGGGAGGCCAGCTGGTGATCGTCGAGGGGGACGATGTCGCGGCCCGGCTCCGGCTCGCCGGCGGGCGTGATGAAGAGGAACTGCGGCGACACGAGGATCGCCTTCAGCATCAGGCGCAGGGCCGCGGGATAGGGCTGGCCGTTCCCGGTCGCCAGGACGGAGACGCGGACCAGGACGTCGACTTCCGCGTCGGTGGGCGGACGTCGAAAAGCGCGGCGGGCGAGGGAGCGGGCGATGTCCCGAGCCGGCCCCGGCGGCTCGCCGAAGAGCTGCGTCTGGATGGGGCTGGGCGGCGCTCCGGCCGGCGCGAGGACGCGGTTCAGCACGTCGTTGGCGATCAGGAGGTATTTCTCGACCAGCAGCGGCGAGAGGGAGTTCGTATACCCCGCGCCGAACACCTCCTCGGGCAGCTCGCGCGCGATCTGCGGATCGACCCCGAAGAGGTCGTGCAGGGTGTTGCCGTACTCGACCCGGCTCAGGCGGCGCAGGACGAAGGGTCCGGGATCCTTGGGGCTGAAAAACTTGATCCCCGCGACCCAGTCCACGAACACCTTGCGCTCCTGGTCGCTGGGTTGCTTCTCCTGGGCCGGCGGCATGTCGTGGGCGCTGAGGTTCGTCACCGCCCGTTTCCACAGCGTGCGGAACGCCGATGCCCCGGGACTCTTCACCGCGTATTCGAAGGTGACTCCGGCCTTCTTCTTCTTCTCGCCGTGGCAGCGGGCGCAATAAGTGGCGACGAACGGAACGATCTGTTCCTTGTGCGTCTTCAGGGCCGCGGCCCGGACCGCCTCAAATTCGGCATCGCCGTCGGGTTCCGCCCCGAACGCCGCGGCGGCGGACAGCGTCAGGGTGCAGATCAGGAAGCGCAGGGGCGCGAGGTTGGTCGGCGTCATCGGTTCGATTCCACCAACGATACGCTGCAGCGGCGGGCAAAGGCTTGGCCTCCGTACTGAAATCCTTCGGGAGGCCTCCTTGCCTTGACAACCCGGGGGGGACCGGTCAGAATTCAATTGCGACCGGAAGAAGGGCCCAGGAAGTCGGGTTGGGAGTCCGTTAGAATCGAGAGACGGCTTCCGGTCGATCCCACCATCGACCGCAGAATCTCCTCGTCGCGGTCCCGCCTTCTATCGCTGGCTCCCCGGTACAGGCAGGACTGTATGGACGTCGGCACCGAGGATCGCAGCGTGCACTCCGGATCCCTTCTGTTCCTCCAGGTCCGGACGCAGCGCTGCGCCGTTCGGCTGTCCCACGTGCGGGAGGTCTTCCGTCCCTTGCCCCTCCAGACGGTTCCCGTGGCGCCCCCGTTCATCCTGGGCCTCTCGGTCATCCGCGGCGAACCCGTTCCCGTCGTGGACCTGGGCGGCGTTCTGGGTTATCCGGATGAGCCTCACCCCCGGAGATTCGTGCTGATCCGCGTGGGCGACCGCTCCGCCGCCCTGGCCGTCGAAGGCGTCCATCAGATCGTCTCCGAAGCCGCCCTGATGCGGACGGAACTGCCGCCCCTGCTGGGCGGCGCGGGGCGCGACGCGGTCGAGACCCTCTCGGCGCTCGATCAGGATTTCGTCAGCGTCCTGCGGACGGGACACCTGGTGCCCAAGGAGATCTGGGGACGACTCCAGGCGGGGGGAGTCCCGACATGACCCCTTCCGTCGACGCGGCAGGCCTGAACGAACTGCGCGACTTCGCGTCCCGGGAGTTCGGCCTGAAATTCGGCGAGGACAAGCAGGACTTCCTGACGCAGACCCTCTTGAGAAGAGTCGAACTGACCCGGAGCTCTTCGGTCGAGGAGTACCTCCGCTCCGTGCTGCCCACGAGCGACGAGCACCAGGCCGTCTCCGCGTCCCTGACGGTTCCCGAAACCTATTTTTTCCGGGGCGGAGATCAGCTGCACGCCTTCCAGGACCTCGTCCTCCCGGAGCGGATCCGGCAGCGCCGCGCGGTCCGCGAGCTCCGGATCCTGTCCGCAGGCTGCGCCACCGGCGAAGAGCCCTATACGATCTCGATCGTCCTCCAGGACTCCTTCCCGGAGCTGGCGGGATGGAGGGTCGGGATCTCGGGGTACGATCTGGTCCCTCATCATCTGAGTCTGGCCCGGGCGGCTCGATATTCGACCTGGTCGATGCGCGAAACGTCGCAGGCGCGCCGGGAGCGCTGCTTCCGCCGCGAAGGATCGGACTTTGTCCTGAAGGAGGTTTACCGCGAAGGGGTCGCCTTTCGCGAGGTCAACTTCAACGCCCCGCCGCCGGATGCCCTGCCGCCCGCGGCGTTCGACGTCATCTTCTGCCGGAACGTGATCATGTACTTCACGCCCGACGCGATGGCGTCGATGATCCGTCGCCTGACCGTCTCGCTCGTCCCCGGCGGCTACCTGTTCCTGGGCCACGCGGAGACGCTCCGCGGCCTTTCCTCCGACTTTGCGCTCCGCCACACCCACGAGACCTTCTACTATCAGCGTCGCGACGGAAGCGAGCCTCCGGCCGCGACGGACGGGACCCTGCCCCCAACGGCGTCTGCCGCGTCGTCCGAAGCGGCCCCCTTCCCGCAGGACACGGAGTGGGTGGAATCGATCCGGGCGTCCTCCGATCGCCTGGAGCAGCTGTATCGCGATCTGGACCGGTCGAAGGTCGCGACGCCGGAGGCGGCCGGGTCGACCGGGAAGCCCCTGGCCGCTGCGCTGGAGCTCCTTCGACGGGAGCGGTTTCAGGACGCGCTTCAGCTCGTGGCACCGCTGGCGGAGCGGAACCCCCGCGAGCCGGAGGCGCTCCTTCTTCATGCGGTGCTGTTGATCCACTGCGGGCGTCCGTCGGCGGCCGAAACCCTTTGTGCCGAGATCCTGCGCGCGGACGACACCAGCGCCGAAACCCACCACCTCCTGGCGATCTGCCGCGAGCAGGCGGCGGATTGGAGCGGCGCCGTGGAGCAGGATCGGCTGGCGGAGTATCTGGATCCCGAGTTCGCGATGCCCCGACTCCATGCCGGCCGCCTCCATCGGCGGCAAGCGGACCTCGCGGCCGCGCGGAGGGAATTGACCCAGGCGCTGTCCCTCCTCGCGCGGGAAAAGCCCCTCCGGCTGCTGCTGTTCGGCGGCGGATTCAGCCGGGAGGCCCTGATCGAGCATTGCCGGACGGAACTCGCGGCCGCAGGAGCGGGCTCATGAAGCCTCGCGTCGTTCCGGTGCAGGAGCGCCTCCGGGCCCTCCGGGCGGAGTTCGACCAGACTTTTTCCCTGCCGCGCCGTCCGGAGGGGCGCGAACGGGAGGGCTTTCTCAAGATCCGCGTGGCGGGCGACGCTTATGCGCTGCGTCTGAACCACGTGGACGGGCTCGCGTCGCGGCCGCGCATCGTCCCGCTCCCCAGCCGCTGCCCGGAGTTCCTGGGCATGGCGGGACACCGGGGCGGCCTCGCCGCGCTCTTCAGCCTGCCGCGGCTTCTGGGATATGCCGGCACGGAAACGCCGTCCCGCTGGTTCGTGCTGCTGCGGGCCTCGGGAAGCCTGGGCCTCGCCTTCGAGACGTACGAGGGGTTCGCGTGGATGGACACGGCGGAAATCCGCGGCATCGGGGATGCGGTCCGGAGGCGCCACGTCCTCCAGGCGGTCCAGCATGAGGGCCTGACTCGGTTGATCGTCGACGTTCCGGGCGTGCTGGGCGCTTTGACCCCAGCAAAAGGGGAGAACTGATCATGGAAGGCAGCTCGTTTCTTCGGGGCCTGTCGGGGAAGATCTTCAAGGCCAATCTTTCCACCGTGCTCCTCTTCGGCGTCCTGTGGCTGGCGATCATCCTCTACTACCACGGACGGAACAATCACCTGGACGATATCCGGATCAGCGCCGACCACGTCACGATCGACCTGCTCGGAGCCCTGACGGCCGAAAAGGAATTTCTCAGCCGGGATCTGAGTTCGCCCTCCTTCTTCGAGGCCGAGACCGGGAGCGGCGCCCTGAAGGCCACCCGGAACCTGGTCGACTGGGAAACGTCCGTCGCCTCGCTCCGCACGAAAGTCCAGGACCTGGAGAGGCAGATCGACCGGAACGCCGACTTCGACGCGGACGCCATGCGCCGGCTGCCGCGTGCCGTCGACGAGTATGCCGCCCACTTCCGGGAGCTGGTCCATGCGTATCACGGACTCGGATTCGACAGCACCGGATCGTTCGGGACCCTGCGCAAAGCGGTTCAGGACATCGAGACGGCGTTCAAGGGATCCGCCGATCTCTCCCTCCAGCTGCTGCTGCTCGAAGTGGAGAGGGATCAGCAGGAATACTTTCTCCGCCTGAATCCGGCGCGGATCGAGGAGGTGAAACAGGACCTGGTCGAGCTGCGGAAAAAGGTCGAGGGCCTCCCGACCCGCGCCGCGGTCTCCCCGAAAGTGGACGAGTTCGAAAAAGCCTTCGGCGCCATCCTGGGCGGACAGAAGCGGATCGGAGTCGCGGGAGGCGAAGGCCTGCTGTCCTCCCTGCGGTCGGCGGCCGTCCAGGCGGAAGACAGCGCGCGGAAGCTGTCGGCCCGGGCGAGCGATCTCGACGAGGAGGCGGCCGCGCGTTTTCCCTGGATGCTCGGGCTCGGCGGGCTCGCCGGCCTCGGAATCGCCGGGGTGATCGGCGCGATGCTGGGGAAGGGCGTGGCGGCTCCCATCATGTCGCTGGCGGCGAACTGCCAGAGCGCGGCCGCGGAGCTCCAGGCCGCGGCGAACCAGCAGGCGACCGGGACCAAGGAGCAGTCCACGTCGATGAATGAGATCTCGACGACGATCAACGAGCTTCTCGCGAGCTCGCGGCAGATCGCCGAGAGCGCGCGGCGGGTGGCGCAGATCGCGGAGCACGCCGGAACCGCGGCGCGGTCGGGGGAGACCACCGTGCAGAAGTCCCAGGACTCCATCGGGGGCATCCGGCGCCAGGTGGACCTGATCGTGACCCATATGCTCGACCTGGGCCGGAAATCCCAGGAGATCGGAGGCGTCCTCGAGATCATCAACGAGCTGGCGGAGCAGACGAACATTCTGTCCATCAACGCGACCATCGAAGCGGCGGGCGGCGGCGAAGCGGGGAAGCGCTTCGGCGTCGTGGCGGACGAGATCCGGAAGCTGGCGGACCGCGTCGGAACCTCGACCAAGGAGATCCAGGGGATGATCGAAGAGGTCCGCAGCGCCGTGAACGCCACGGTCATGACCACCGAGACGGGATCGAAGGCGGTGGACTCGGGCGCCCAGCAGTTCTCCGAGGTGACCGCCGCCTTCAAGCAGATCGTCCAGCTCGTCGGCACCAACAGCGAAGCAGGCCGCGAGATCGAGCTGACCACGAAGCAGCAGGCGACGGCCGTCGAACAGGTCAATGCCGGGGTGCTGACCGTGGGACAGGCCACCCGCGAGATGGAGGCGAGCACGGCGCAGACGTTCCAGACGGCGACCCAGCTGGCGACGCTGTCGAGGGACCTGTCGAGACTGGTCAATCCTTCCACGAACGGACGCGCATGACGAAGGATCCCTATAAGTACTACCGGATCGAGGCCCGGGAGCTGGTCGACGGACTCTCCCAGGGAGCCGTCGAGCTCGGGAAGGGCGGCCCCAGCCGGGACATCGTGGTCCGCCTGCTCCGGCTCGCGCACACCCTGAAGGGCGCGTCCCGGGTGGTGAAGCAGGGGCCGATCGCGGAACTGGCCCACGCGATGGAGGACGTCCTCGCGCCGTATCGCGAAGGGCAGGCTCCGGTGCCCGGCGAAAGCCTCTCCCGACTGCAGCGACAGGTGGACGAGGTTCGCGGCAGACTGCAGGAGCTGGGATCCCCTGCGCCCGCCGCCGCGCCGGCGGCGGCTCCGGTTCCGCAGCCGGCAGCTCCTTCGAATTCCTTCGAGACGGTCCGCGTCGACCTGTCGGAAATGGACGCGTTCCTGGACTCCGTCACCGAGCTCGAGACCCAGGGCGGCAGTCTGCGCGCGGGGCTCCGGAAGCTCCAGCGGGGCGGAGCCCTGGCGCTCGATCTCCAGCATCGGATCGCCCGGCCGTCCGGCGGCGAAGCCCCCCGCGCGGTGCTGGTCGAGGAGCTCCGGCGGGAGATCCGCGGCGCGCAGCGGCACCTCGCGGCGGACGTGGAGCAGCTGGAGGCGCGGATCGGCCGCCTGCACGAAAGCGCCCACCAGATGCGGCTGCTGCCGGTCTCGATGATCTTCCCGACGCTCGAACGGGCGGTGATCGATGCTGCCTCCTCGGTGCGGCGGCTCGTTTCCTTCCGCCCGGCCGGCGGAGAGCATCGGCTCGATGCCCAGATGCTCGGCGCGCTCCGGGACGCGCTGCTCCACGTCGTCCGGAACGCCGTCGCCCACGGAATCGAATCCGCGGCCGAGCGCGCGGCCGCGGGCAAGCCCGCGGAGGGGGTCGTCCGCCTGGAGGTCGAGCCGCGGGACCGCCGCCTCGCCTTCCTCTGCTCCGACGACGGCCGGGGGATCGACGTCGACGCCGTGCGGGCCGCCGCGCTGCGGCAGGGGCTCGTCACGGCGGAAGCCGCCGGCCGCATGGGGATCCGCGAGGCGGTCCAGATCCTGCTCCAGGGAGGGATCACGACGACGTCGGGCGTCACGGAGTTGTCCGGGCGGGCCATCGGCCTGGACGTGCTGCGGGAGACGGTCGCCCGCCTGCGGGGGGAACTCTCCGTCACCAGCACGCCGGGAAGGGGAACGACCGTCGAAATCATCGTCCCCATCTCCCTGGCCTCCCGGGCGGTCCTGCGCGTCGAGGCGCTCGGCGCGACGGTCCTGATCCCCCTGGAGTCGATCGTCCGGACCGTGCTGCTCAAGCCGGCCGACATCACCCGGTCCCTGGGACGGGACACGATCCGCCACGAGAACCGGATCATCCCGCTGATGGGGCTGGCGGACCTGCTGGGTCGGGACGGCCTGTCTTCCCGGAAAACCAGCTTCCCCGCGGTGATCGTCCGATCGGGCGCCGAGGAGGTCGCGCTGAGGGTCGACCGCCTGGTGGGCGCGGGCCGGGCCGTCGTCCGGCCCCTGCCTGCAGAGGCGCAGGCGGATGCCGTGCTCTATGGAGCATCGCTGAACAGCGACGGGAATCCCGAGCTCGCGCTGGATCCGGCGGGGCTGCTGGCGACGGCGGGAAAAGCGCCGGGCTCCGCGCCGCGCGTCTCCGCCAAGGAGCGGAAGTCGATCCTGGTCATCGACGACTCGCTCACGACGCGCATGCTGGAGCAGAGCATCCTCGAGACCGCCGGCTACGAGGTCGATCTCGCCTCCTCCGGGGAGGAGGGCCTGACGAAAGCGCGGCAGCGGCGATATGCGCTGTTCATCTGCGACGTGGAGATGCCCGGCATCAGCGGCTTCGAGTTCATCTCCCGGACGCGGGCGGAGGGCGCGCTCAAGGATGTTCCCGCCATCCTGGTGACCTCCCTGGGATCGCCCGAGGACCGGAGCCGGGGGAAGCGGGTGGGCGCGCGGGCCTACATCGTCAAGAGCGAGTTCGACCAGGGCTCGTTCATGCAGATCATCCGGGGCCTGATCGAGTGAGCCCCATGAAGATCCGCGTCCTGGTGACCGACGATTCCCCGACGGTCCGCGCCCGACTCGCTGAGCTGCTGGGGGCCGATCCGGATTTCGAAGTGGTGGCGCAGGCGGAGAACGGCAAGCAGGCGATCGAGCTCTGCCGAGACCTCCGGCCGGACGTCGCGACCCTGGACATGATGATGCCGGTGCTGAGCGGTCTCGCCGCCACGGAATACATCATGGCCTACAACCCGACGCCGATCCTGATCGTGTCGTCCTCGAACAACCGCGGCGACGTTTTCAAGAGCTGCGAGGCGCTCGCGGCCGGGGCGGTGGACATCCTCGAGAAGCCCGATGGAACGGAACCGGACGGGCAGTGGGAGAGGAAGTTCATCGCGGCGGTGAAGATGGTGTCGAGGATCAAGGTCATCACGCATCCTAGGGCGAAAATCCAGCCGCGGGCGCTGCCGGTCGCGACCGCGTCTCCGCGGGGGAACGAAGGCGGTCCGTACCGGCTGATCGCGATGGGAGCGTCCACCGGAGGTCCGGCGGCCGTGCTGCAGATCCTGAAGGGGCTGGATCCGGGATTCCCATTGCCGATCCTTCTCGTACTCCATATCGGGCGGCTCTTCTCCGCCGGACTCGCCGAATGGCTGGACGGCCAGTCGTCGATCCGGGTCAGCACCGCCGTGGACGGCGAGCCGCTGCCGGAACGGGGCAAGGCGCGGATCCTGCTGGCCCCGCCCGATCGCCATCTGGTCATCGACGGGAATCGCCTGCGTCTGACCGAGGCCCCCGAACGCCATTCCTGCCGGCCCTCCGTCGACGTCCTCTTCGAGTCGGCGGCGCGGACCTGGCAGGAACGGGCCGTCGGCTGCCTGCTGACGGGGATGGGAAAGGACGGAGCCGAAGGCCTTCTGGAGATGAAGAAAGCCGGAGCCTGGACGCTGGCCCAGGACGAAGACTCCTCGGTGGTCTACGGCATGCCGCTGGAAGCCGCCCGACTGGGCGCCGCGCGGCAGATCCTGCCGCTGGCCGAGGTGGCTCCGACGTTGTCCATCCTCGCGTCCGCAAGACGGTTCGAGGGACGCTCATGACCGCTTCCGTGCTCGTCGTCGACGACAGCCTGACGGTCCGGATGGACCTCCAGGACTCCCTGGTCGATGCCGGCTTCGCCGTGACGCTTTGCACGTCGCTGTCGGAGGCGCGGCAGATGGTCGCCACGGCGAGCTTTGCCCTGGTCGTCCTGGACGTGCTGTTGCCCGACGGAGACGGGGTTCAGTTCCTGAAGGAGCTCCGCTCGGCGCCGGCGACGGCCGAGATCCCGGTGCTTCTGCTCTCGACCGAGGCGGAGGTGCAGGACCGGGTCCGCGGCTTGACGACCGGCGCCAACGGGTATATGGGCAAGCCCTACGACGCGGTGGCGCTGGTGGCCCGTGCCCGGGAGCTCGTGGGACGGGCGAAGGGCCGTCGGACGACGCGACGCAAGAGAACCGTGCTGGTGATCGACGACAGCGAGACCTCGCGCGAGGTCCTGCGGGCGGGTCTGGAGTCCACCGGATACGCCGTGATCACCGCCGCGCGAGGCGAGGAGGGTCTGCGCGAGGCGGCCCGGTATCGGCCCGACGCGCTGATCGTGGACGGCGTCATGCCCGGGATGGACGGGGCGACCGTCATCCGGAATCTGCGCCTGGACGCCGGGCTCCGGACCACCCCCTGCCTGCTCCTGACGGGAACCCTCGACCAGCGCGAGGAAGCCCGGGCGCTCGACGCGGGGGCCGATGCGTTCATGCGGAAAGACGAGGACGTCGAAATCGTCATTGCCCGGCTGGGGGCGATCCTGCGGAGCACCCGGAGCCCGCAGACCGCGCTGGAGACGGCCGCCCTCCCGGGGCCGAAGCGGATCCTGGCCGTCGACGACAGTCCGACCTACCTGAACGAGATCACGGAGCTGCTCCGGGGCGAAGGCTACGACGTCCTCCCGGCCCGTTCGGGCGAGGAGGCTCTCGAGCTGCTCGCCGATCAGCTGATCGACTGCATCCTCCTGGACGTGCAGATGCCCGGCCTGTCGGGCAAGGAGACCTGCATCCGGATCAAGAACGTCCCCGACTGGCGGGAGATCCCGCTGATGATGATCACCGCCCTGGAGGAGGGCGAGGCGATGATCGAGGTCTTCAACGCGGGCGCGGACGACTATATCCGGAAGTCGAGCGACTTCGAGGTCCTGAAGGCCCGCCTGAGGGCGCAGCTCCGGCGCAAGCAGTTCGAGGACGAGAACCGCGCCATCCGGGAGCAGCTGCTCAGCCGGGAACTGGAGACGGCCGAAGCCCGCCGGGCGCGCGAGGTCGCCGAGGTCCGGGCGGCGCTGATGGGGGAGCTGGAAAAGAAGAACGACGAGCTGGGCCGGGCGAACGACGTCCTCCGGGAGAGCGAGGCGCGCTTCCGGAACATCGCGGATAATTCCCCGGTCATGATCTGGATCGCCAGCGAAGACGGACTCTGCACGTATTTCAACAAGACCTGGCTGGAGTTCCGCGGGCGGAACATGGCCCAGGAGCTGGGCGACGGCTGGTCGGAGGGCGTGCATCCCGAGGATCTTCCGCGCTGCCTGGAGCTGTACCGGAAGTCGATCCGGACGCAGGCCGCCTTCAAGATGGAATACCGGCTGAGGCGCAACGACGGCGAGTTCCGCTGGATGCTCGATCACGGCGTCCCCCGCCACGACCCGGACGGCCGCTATATGGGCTTCATCGGGACCTGCGTCGACATCACCGACCGGCGCGTCATCGAGCAGATGAAGAACGAGTTCGTCTCGATGGTCAGCCACGAGCTGAGGACGCCGCTGACGGCGATCCGGGGATCCCTGGGCCTGGTCGCGGGCGGCATCACCGGCAAGCTGCCCGACACGGCGAAGACGATGATCGACCTCGCGGTGCGAAGCACGGACCGCCTGGTGCGGCTGATCAACGACATCCTCGACATCGAGAAGATCGAGTCCGGCAAGATGAAGTACGTGATGAAGCCGGTGGACCTGGCCACGATCATCGACCAGTCGATCGACGCGACGCGCGCCTACGGGGAGAACTTCAAGGTGGCCTTCGTGTTCGAGACGAGGATCGCGGGCGTCCAGGTCAACGGCGACGCGGACCGGATCATCCAGGTGCTGGCGAACCTGCTGTCCAATGCGGCGAAGTTCTCGCCGCCCGGCATTCCCGTGACGGTGTCGATGCTGCGCCGGGAGCGGTCGGTACGGGTGGCGGTGACGGACCGCGGCGCCGGCATCCCGGAGGAGTTCCGGGGCCGGATCTTCCAGAAATTCTCCCAGGCGGACTCCTCGGACACGCGCCAGAAGGGGGGGACCGGCCTGGGGCTCAACATTTCGAAGGCGATCGTCGAGCGGCACGGGGGGAGCATCGGTTTCGACACCGAAGTGGGGAAGGGGACGTCCTTCTACTTTGAGCTGCCGGTGACCGGCTCCTGAAGGGGGAGCCGAGAAAGGGATTCGAACCCTCAACCCGCGCTTTATGAACCGTTCGCGAGTGCTTGAAACCCCAAACCCAGAGCGAATATAGCGACCACGATGACTACATCGTCTTGAAAAAGGGGTTCCGGGAACAGGTCACTGGTCTTCTGGATTTGTTTGATACCGGGCTCTCCTCAGCCTGGTGACTCTTGAGTCGGAGAGTGCGCGGTTGTAGAAGGGACGTCATCCCATATTGGGCGGCGCGGGGACATCCCTGTTTCAAGACCCATCAATTCCCAGTTGTTTGCGATGACATTTCCATGGACCATCGAAGGCTTCGCTCCACCAGCGGAGCCGCCATCGGAAGGCGTGCATGTTGGAAGCTTCGCGGATCACTGGCCGAGAGAAGGCTGCGGGGCGATCCTGCTTGAGCGGGTGACGCTCACGGAAATGACTCCAACAGCCGTGGAGTGGTCCTTGGGAGGCTCGGATGACAGAAGAGCAGGCTCCTGTCTCCGCGAACCCCTGAAGGTTTCGGCGGGATCGATCGCGCGGGGGGCAGGTCAAGGGTCCCCGATCATTCCCGCCATCCTCAAGCCAACTCCGGCCGGCTGCACCCGCCAGGATCCACGCAACGAAATGACCCTTCCGGGATCTGCAGCAAGTACCTCGTACCATCCTGAATACGCCTGATGAAGCCTGGATCGTCCGATCGGTTTTCACCTGTGGCTTCTGCCCGCCCCGCTCCACGCCGGTTTCCGATCGGCGCCGAACTCCATCCTGGGGGCGCGCATTTCCGTGTGTGGGCGCCTCGGGCGAGCAGCATCCGGGTGGAACTCCAGGATCGAGACCTGCCGGTCCAGCTCGGCCGCGAGGAAGGGGATTACCACTCCGGATGGGCCCCGGACCTGGCGGCCGGAACCCGGTACCGCTTCTGGGTCGAGGATCGCGGTCCTTTTCCGGATCCCGCCTCGAGGTTCCAGCCGGAAGGCCCGCACGGACCCTCTCAGGTGGTGGATGCCGGATCGTTCATCTGGACCGACCGTTCCTGGAAAGGGGTGGGACCCGCGCATCAGGTGATTTACGAACTGCACCTCGGGACCTTCACGCCGGAGGGGACGTGGAATTCCGCCCTGACGCAGCTCCCTCGCCTGAAGGAACTGGGAGTGACGGTTCTGGAAGTGATGCCGGTGGCCGATTTTCCGGGCCGCTTCGGGTGGGGCTACGACGGCGTCAATCTCTTCGCACCGTCCCGGCTTTATGGGGGACCGGACGATGCGCGCCGCTTCGTCGACCAGGCGCATGCCCTCGGAATGGGCGTCATTCTCGACGTCGTCTACAACCACTTGGGTCCTGACGGAAACTATCTCACCCAGTTCAGCGATCACTACTTCACCGACCGGTACTCCTGCGAGTGGGGAGCGGCCATCAATTTCGACGGCCCCCAGTCGGCTCCCGTTCGCGAGTACTTCATTTCAAACGCCGTCTACTGGATCACCGAGTTTCACTTCGACGGACTGCGTTTCGATGCGACTCAAGCGATCAAGGACGCTTCCGGGGATCACATTCTGGGCGTCCTTCAACGACGCGTGCGCGACGCCGTCCGCTCCCGGGAGCTGTATCTCGTCGGCGAGAATGAATCGCAGCAGTCGTCGCTGGTGCGGCGAACCGAGGCCGGAGGGATGGGACTCGACGCCCTTTGGAACGACGACTTCCACCACACCGCGTACGTGGCGCTCACGGGATCCCGGGAGTCTTACTTTGCGGATTATCTGGGGTCTCCCCAGGAGCTCCTTTCCGCGCTGCGCTGGGGATTCCTCTATCAAGGCCAGCGGTATTCGTGGCAGAAGAAGAGCCGCGGGACGCCGGGACTGGATCTGCCCGCCACGGCGTTCATCAATTTCCTGGAGAATCACGACCAGGTGGCCAATACCGGCCATGGCAGGCGCCTTTGGCAGCTTTCTTCTCCCGGCCGCTACCGGGCGCTCACGGCCCTCTGCCTCCTGGGACCGGGGACTCCGCTCCTCTTCCAAGGGCAGGAATTCGCAAGCTCGAAGCCGTTCCTCTATTTCGCGGATCATCCGGCTCCGCTCGGACCCGCGATCGTCCGCGGTCGGACCGAGTTCCTGGCCCAATCGCCTTCGCTGGCCAGTGTGGAGGCCCGGGCGCTGCTGTCCGATCCGACGGATCCCTCCACGTTCGAGCGCTCGAAGCTCGATCTGGAAGAGATCGACCGCCGTCCGGACATCCTCCGCCTTCACCAGGACCTCCTGGCCTTGAGAAGGGACGATCCGGTGATCCGCGGGCAGCATGTGGGACGTTTCCACGGCGCGGTGCTGGGTCCCGATGCTTTTCTGCTTCGCTGGCAGGGAGAGCAGGAGCACCGGCTCCTGGCCGTCAATTTCGGCTGCGATCTTCACCTCGTGCACGCTCCGGAGCCGCTGCTGGCTCCGCCGGAGGGACTCGCGTGGGAGATCGCCTGGTCCAGTGAATCCCCCGCCTACGGGGGCCGCGGCATCGCTCCCCTGGAGCGCGAAGGCAGCTTGCTGTTCCCCGGAGCCGCGGCCGTGCTCCTTCGCGGCGGGAGGCGCCCCTCGTGACGACGCAGATTCCCGCTTTGCCTGTCGTCCGCCGTCCGGCCGATATCCGGAGGGAGACTCTCCTCGATCGCGAATGGCTCGTGACGAACGGACTTGGGGGCTATGCTTCGGGCTCTCTTTCAGGCGCCTGCACGAGACGTTTTCACGGGCTCCTGGTGGCTGCGCTTCCCGCTCCGCTGGGCCGGGTGGTGATGCTCGATCATCTGAGGGAGGAAGCGAGGCTGCCCGGCGGCAGGATGCTCAGGCTCGGGGAAGAGGAGTGGGCTCCCGGCGTCCTGGAGCCCGGCGCACGACTTCCGACGGAATTCCGGCTGGAACTGGGTTTGCCGGTATGGACCTACGAGGTGGGCGATGCCCTCATCGAGAAGCGGCTGGTCCTGCCCCACCGCCGCAATGCGGTCGCAGTCCTGTACCGGTTGATCCGAGGGAAGGCTCCGCTCCGGATTCGTCTGAGACCCTCGGTTCATTTCAGGCCCCACAACGGGCCGCTCGGCGGACCGTCGGAGGCTGCGTATTCCGTCACCTCTTCCGGAAGCCGGCATGCGCTCTGCTGTGACCCCTACCCCCCTCTTCAATTCAGATCGCACGGGACGAAAGTCAGCCTGGTGCTCGACGGCGGCAGCAGCCGCAACGTGCACTACCGCGTGGAAGCGGCCCGAGGCTACGATTCAGACGGGAGGCTGTGGAGTCCGGGCTACCTCCGAGCGGACCTGGAACCTGGGGAGCTTCTGACCTTCTCCGCTTCGGTCGAGCCCGGGCGATCCTTCGAGCCCATCGACGGTCGGGCGGCGCTCGAGGCTGAACACTTGCGCCGCCGCAAACTGCTCGAGATCGCCGTTCCGGAGACCCGGGAAGGCCTGGGCCCTGAACTCGTCCTCGCCGCCGACCAGTTTCTCATCGTTCCGGCCACTCGACCGGGAGACTCCGCCCGGCTGGAAGCCGAAGGCGAGGAAGCCGTCACGGTGGTGGCCGGCTACCCCTGGTTCACCGACTGGGGACGGGACACCATGATTTCGCTCGAGGGATTGACGCTGGCGACCGGCCGTTCTCGCGAAGCCGGCGGCCTCCTGGCCACGTTCGCTCATTACGTGAAGGACGGCCTGATCCCGAATCAGTTTCCCGAGGGCGAGAGCCAGGGCATCTACAACACGGCCGACGCGACGCTCTGGTTCTTTCAGGCCGCCGAAGCCCATCGGCGGGCGACCGGGGACTCGGGGCTGCTCCGGTCCCTCCTTCCGACCTTTCATGACATCGTCGAAAGCCACCGTCGCGGCACCCGCTTCGGAATCCGGGTCGACCCTTCCGACGGACTACTTTCGCAGGGAGAGGAGGGCTATGCACTCACCTGGATGGACGCCAAGATGGGCAACTGGGTGGTCACTCCGCGCCGGGGGAAAGCGGTGGAGATCAATGCCCTGTGGTACAACGCGCTGCGGCTCCTGGAAGCCTGGAGCCGGCAGGAAGGCGATCTCGGCCGCGCCGAGGACCTCGCTCGAACCGCGTCCCGGGTCTCCGAGTCGTTCAACCGGAGGTTCTGGTACGAAGCGGGCCGCCATCTTTACGACGTGGTCGACGGGGAAGGAGGGGATGATCCCTCCTTCCGGCCCAATCAGATCCTGGCCGTTTCCCTTCCGAATGCGGTGTTGGGACTGGAACATTGGGGGTCGGTCGTGGAGTCCGTGATCGAACGGCTCCTGACTCCGGTGGGGCTCCGGTCCCTGGCGCCGGGCCACCCGTCCTACCGCGCGACCTACGAAGGAGACCTCCGCGAAAGGGAC
>Ga0137410_10001534_pt1 | contig 15843 bp, 9 predicted proteins | sample CZODoug1_16funga_FD_108878 | JGI IMG/M metagenome (GOLD analysis project Ga0137410, IMG submission 108878) | Vadose zone soil fungal communities from Angelo Coast Range Reserve, California, USA - CZODoug1_16fungal (Illumina Assembly) | ecosystem: Environmental > Terrestrial > Soil > Vadose zone... | reverse complement strand
CCATACAGAAAGCGCAGCACGCCGCGCTCGAGCGCCATGCCGATGACGGCGGTGACGAGGAACGCGGCCGGCAGCGCGGCCAGCACGTACCAGTCGAAAGCAGACGAGAAATGCTGGCGAAAAATGCCCTGCACAATAAAGGTCGTGTAGGCACCGATCATTAGGAACTCGCCATGCGCCATGTTGATGATGCCCATCAAGCCGTAGGTGATCGCCAGTCCCAGCGCCGCCAGCAACAGGATCGAGCCGAGACTCGCACCCGAGAAAAACGCCAGCGCCAGCTCCGTCTTGCGCAAGCGCGCGTTGATTTCCTCGAGTGATACTTGCGCGGTGGCGCGCACGCGCTCGTCGCTCTCCGGGTAACTGCCGTCATTGGCGCGTGTCACCAGCGTGGCCAGAATCTGCCGCACTTGTGGATCGTTGCTTGCTGCCAGCGCGCGCGCTGCCTGTAAACGAAGCGCCGGGTCCGCGCTCTTCAGCGCCAGCGATGCGGCAACGAGTTGCAGGATCGGTTTGATTTCGCTGTCGCTCTCGCGGGCCAGCGCGCGCTGCAAAATGGGCAACACCGAATCACCTTCCGCGCCCTGCAATGCGCGCGCCGCTGCCAGGCGCGTGGCGCGATCCGCGCTGCCCAACTGCAGCGCCGCCAGCGCGATGTCCAGTTCGCCGCGCAGACGGTTGTTGATGACGATCGATTCAAGATTCGGCGGCGTCGCGCCCAGCGGCGCGCCGGTGGCAGCGTCGCTCACCTTGCCGCCGGCGACTACGACGGCGCGCTTGCCACCGTCGATCAACGCCAACGAATCATCGGCGAGCGCCTGCAGAATGATCGCGGCGCGTGGGTCTTCGGCCATAAGCAACTTGTGAATCGCATCGACCTTGGCGTCCGAATCCGCAGCACCCAGTTGCGCGACGAGCGCAGGATCGATCGCCGCGCGCGCCGGCGCACTGGCCGTTGTCGCCAGAAGAAGCGCTAACAGGAGCTGCAACGCAAATCGCAAGATCATCACAGCCACCTCGGCAACAGATCGATGGATCGGCCGCGGCAGCGCGCAGCAAGCACTGAATACACGCGCGGGACACGCGGCATCACAATTCCAAGAGCACGCCTGTCCTTGCGCCGCCAACAGGAGCCAGGTCGACCCGCACGCAGGTCATCGCACAGCGGCGCGCACACGCCACGGAAGGTCACCGGTCCGCAGCGCGGTTCGCATGCGCGCGGTCGCGCGTGATCACCCGCGATCGCGGTGTGACTCCGGAGCACGCAACAGCGGGCGCGATACCGAGTCGCGCCCGCGCGCCGTCAACTACGCCGGATAATCCGGCTTCTTCTCGTTGCCGGAGATATACGGGCTCCACGGCGCCGCGCGCAGCGGTCCCGGTGTTTTCCAAACGACATTGAATTGGCCATCGGCGCGGATTTCGCCGATGAACACCGGCTTGTGCAGATGATGGTTCTTCTCATCCATCTTCACCGTGAAGCCGCACGGCGCATCGAAACTTTGTCCTTGCACGGCCTGGATCACAGGCTCGATGTCTGTCGTCTTCGCCTTTTCGACCGCCTGCTTCCACATGTGGATGCCGATGTAGCTCGCTTCCATCGGATCGTTGGTGACCACCTTATCGGCGTTGGGTAGCTTCTGCTTGAGGGCCCAGTCCTTGTACAGCTTGATGAACGCCTCGTTGGCGGGATTCTTCAACGACATGAAGTAGTTCCACGCCGCGAGGTGCCCCACCAGCGGCTTGGTATCGACACCGCGCAGCTCTTCTTCACCGACGGAGAAAGCGACCACCGGAACATCCTTCGCCTTCAAGCCCGCGTTGCCCAATTCCTTGTAGAACGGCACGTTGGAGTCGCCGTTGATCGTGGAGATGACACAGGTCTTGCCGCCGCCCGCAAATTTCTTCACGTTGGCGACGATGGTCTGGTAGTCGCTGTGGCCGAACGGCGTGTAGATCTCCTCGATGTCCTTCTCGTCGACGTTCTTGCTCTTAAGAAACGCGCGCAGGATCTTGTTGGTCGTGCGCGGATAGACATAGTCGGTGCCGAGCAGAAAGAAGCGCTTGGCGCCGCCGCCTTCTTTGCCCATCAGGTATTCGGTCGCCGGGATCGCCTGTTGATTCGGCGCAGCGCCGGTATAAAAGACGTTTTTCTCGAGCTCCTCGCCTTCGTATTGCACCGGATAAAAGAGCAGGTGATTGAGCTCCTTGAACACCGGCAGCACGCTCTTGCGCGATACCGAAGTCCAGCAGCCAAACACCACCGCGACTTTGTCCTGCGTGATCAGCTGTCGCGCTTTCTCGGCAAACAGCGGCCAGTTGGAGGCCGGATCGACCACCACCGCCTCGAGCGGCCGACCCATCACGCCGCCTGACGCGTTGATCTGCGCGATCGTCATCAACACGGTTTCTTTCAGCGCGGTCTCGGAAATCGCCATCGTTCCCGACAGCGAATGCAGAACGCCGATCTTGATCGGTGTTGCCGCCTGACTGAACGCGGTCGAAATGGTGCTGCAGCCAAGCGCAACGGCGCCCGACGCCTGCAAGAAATGCCTGCGGTTCATGCTCATAGGTCGTTCCTCCGAGAAATGCACGTCAAAGACGACGCTTCGAAGAAATGCGATCAAGAACCGTGCCGGGCACGAACGCCTCGAAATCGGGAGCGCACTGCGCGACCGCAGCGCATATCGCACCGCAGTTATGCGCATCGCGCGCCAGCGCACTGTCGTTGTGCGCTTAGACGTTACGCGGACAGCTCAGACCCATACCCGACGCTGAGGCATGAAAAGCGTGCCATGCCGAGGTCCGAGAAACGTCAAGAGCTTCGTCAGCGCGAGGGCGGGTAAAGAACTTCGTGCACCAATTCGCTGTGGCGTCAAGCGGCCGCACCGAGTCGCGCCTGCTTCGTGTCCAGTGTCAAGGGCGCTGGACCTCAAGTGCTGGCCACATTCGGCGGGCAGTGGCCACAAGACGCGTCGGCTGATTCAAGAAATGAAGCTGTTTGCGGCAGCAAATTGGCGAGCATCGCGGAGAAGCTGCCCAAGGATTCGGCGGCGACGAGGCGCCCGCGACAGGTCACTCCAAAATTCAGACGCGCAATTTGAATTCTTTGCCCGACGTTGGTCCGCATAGCCCGGGCGCCACAGGTCGTCGTCGTCCCCGCCGGTCGCGACCTACCGGCGCAGGCGGCGACGGTCATTTACCTGCACGCCAGCGCGCCTCAAGAATGTTCGAGCTGGTTGCTGCCGGGGCGCGCGGACTACCCGGATCAAACAGGCACCGCTCGCCGATCTTGAGCAGACGCGCGGTGGACCCTCGCCGAGGACGGTCGATGAGTTCAATGAGGGGTTAATGAGAGGCCAATGAAGAGTCAATGGGAAAAAGGTCGATGAACGCCCGATTCTCTCGATTTCCTCACGATCCTCCTGGATTGGTCGCCGATTAGTCCTTGAACAAGTGCGCGAACGCCCGGCTCACGGGCAGGCGCTCCGCGGTTTCCTTCACGATGACCTCAAGGCGATCGGAATCGGCGCGTTCGGCGCCGGCGATCGCAGCGACGTTGATGACAACGCCGCGATGGATTTGCCAAAAAACCTCGGGGTCGAGACCGGCGATCAATTCCTTGAGCGGAGTTCGAAGCAAGGCCTCGCCGTCGTTGAAGACGACACGGGTGTATTTGGCATCCGCCTGGAAATAGCGGACATCGCTGACGTTGATCAGCCGAATCTTGCGACCGGCACTGGCCTTGATCCACTTGGTACGGCCCGGCGCCGCTTGCGCGCTCTGCAAATTGCGCAGCACGTTGAGCAAACCCGCGCGCGGCTGTTCGGCCTCGATCAGTCGCTTGACACACATGCGCAGCCGCTCGCGATCGATCGGCTTGAGCAGGTAGTCGATCGCACCGCGCTCAAAGGCTTCGACCGCGTATTGGTCGTAGGCGGTGACAAAGACAATGTGCGCCGGCGCCAACGCGGAATCGCGAGCGAAACCGATGATTCGCGAGGCGACTTCCAGCCCGGACATTCCCGGCATTCGGATGTCGAGGAAGGCCACGTTGGGCTCGTGTTCCAGGTATGCGTCCCAGGCGTCCAAGCCGTCTTCCACGGCGGCCACGACTGTCGCTTCGGGCCAGACTTCGGCAAGTTGCTCCAGCAGGCGCGTGCGCATCGGTGCCTCGTCTTCGGCCACCAGGATCCGCGCGTTCATCGCGCGCCTTCGATCGGCAGCGTCAGTCGGACAATCAATCCACTGGGATCGTTCTCGAGCAACTCGAGGCGCGCCTTGCCGCCATAGGCGAGTGCCAGCTGCTGCTTGACATTTTCCAGGCCGTGGCCAGACCCCGGCACATCGGCCATTCCCACTCCCGTGTCTGCGACTTCGAGGACCACGTCCTGCCCGCTTGCGCGCGCGCTGACGGATATCTCGCCTCCACGCAGCGACGGCTCGATCCCGTGCTTGATCGCATTTTCGACGAACGTAATAAGTAGCGTGGGCCGGATCTGGAAATCCCGCAGATGATCGGGGGTGTCGATCCGATAGGCAAGCCTGGGCCCGAGACGAAACTGCATGATTTGCAAGTAGCTTTGGATCAAGGCGATCTCACTATCGAGCGACACGGCCGCAACGCGAAAATTGCTCATCGAATTGCGCAGGAACCGTATCAAGTGCCCGGTCAGCGCCGCGGCCTCCGGCGCGCGCTGTTCCGAAATTTGGACCACCGCGCCCAGGGTGTTGAACAAGAAATGAGGTTCGATTTGTGCCTGGAGCAGGCGGAGCCGGGACTCCGACACTTCCTTTCCGAGCCGCTCGCGGTCCGCCGCCGCCAGCAGTTGCGCGTTCAACGCCGCCAGTTCCCGGTTGCGCAACCAGACAATGAAGGCGTAGGCGGTGCCGAACGCGACGCCAAGAATCAAAATGCCGACGGCGATCTTGCTTCCCGCTCGTTGCAGCATCAGCCAAGGGTTCTCACCGTCGAGCAGTGCCGTTACCGAGGCTCCCGCCAGCCCGCCGGCGATGGTGAGACCGGCCACGATCAGAACATTGCGCGGTCGCACGCGCGCAAGCTTCCGTGGATGGAACCAGGTCCCGACGACCGCCAGGCCGAAAAAAGCCACCATCAAATTGACGATCACCACCCCTTCCAGGACACCGAACTTGTTCGGCCATGCAACGTGGAACAACCAGCCGATGAGGCTGCAGGCGCAGCAGATGGCCGCGAGCCAAGCCCATCCGCGCCACCCGCGGTAGCGCCAGATGAAGTCACGCAACTGGCGCCGTTCGATGGTCGACATGCCGACACAATTTCGCAGCGCCTTGCGTCGGTGGTCGCTGTTGGACCACGCGGGATCGACCGGTTTGCCCTCGTTGAGCGCATCCAGCATGGCGATGTAGCCATCCTCCCATCGACGATAACCGCCGTACCAGCTCGCAAGAAATGTCACGTCGCGTCCCGTCCTTTCCAGTGCCAGGAAGCGAGCATCGGACAACTCGTTCCGCGCGCGCAAGTTTTGCGACGAATATCACGCGCCACTGCATGAATCGCGGCGTTGCGCGATAAACGAAGGCGCGCCGCCACGGCGGTTGCCTCGACCCGTCGAGCGCGGCGGCCGTTCCCGAACCGCGCCCCCGGCGGCACGGTTGCAAAGCGCGTTTGCGCATAGGGCACCCTGGGTATCGGTCCGACAGACCGAGGTGCCCACAGCGAGCCACCCTCCGATCTGGCCCATTCGTATAAGGTCATGACCGCTCCGACATATCGGTCCGCGCTTCTCTCCTACAATCTGCGATTTGCCACCCATTGGCCCGGGCGGCGGCCGGCCACTACGCCAAGTTGCTCGCGGCCTTCGATCGGGTGGCGTCCTTCCAACACTCTGAGAACGCATCAGGCCCGCGATGAACACGCGCATCCCTGAGACTTCTCCCGCGGCGGCAGTCGCCGAGGCGGGCGCGACCTCTGTCACTTCTCGTCCCCGCAACGCCCCCTCAGAGTTGGCGACGGCCCCGAATCCGTCGGTCGAAGCGCGCTTGCGCGACCTGCTGGCGCGCCGCATTCTCATCCTGGACGGCGCGATGGGGACGATGATCCAGCGCTACCGCCTGAGCGAAGAGGACTTCCGCGGCCTGGACCGCACGCGGCGTTTTGCCGAGCATCCGGTCGACGTGCGCGGTAACAATGACTTGCTGGCGCTGACGCGACCAGAGTTCGTCCAGCAGGTGCACGAGGAATATCTCACTGCCGGCGCCGACATCATCTCGACCAACACGTTCGGCGGCACGCGCATTGCGCAGGCCGACTATCAACTGGGCGATGTGAGCTACGAAATCAACGTCGCGGCGGCACGCATTGCCAAGGCCGCTGCTGCGAAATTCGATTCGACGCAGCGCCCGCGCTTCGTCGCCGGGTCGATGGGACCGACGCCGAAGACCGCGTCGATTTCACCCGACGTCAATGATCCGGGCGCGCGCAATGTCACGTTCGACGAATTGGCATCGGCTTACGGAGAACAGGCGCGCGGCTTGCTCGACGGCGGCGCCGACCTGCTGTTGATCGAAACGATCTTCGATGTCTTGAACGCCAAAGCCGCAATCTTCGCGGTCGAAACCGAATTCGAACGGCGCGCGACGCTGGGACTGCCGCGTTGTCCGCTGATCATCTCCGGCACGGTCACTGACGCATCCGGCCGGATCTTGTCGGGTCAGACGGTGCCCGCGTTCTGGAATTCCGTGCGGCACGCGCGCCCACTCGCGATCGGCTTGAACTGCGCGCTCGGCGCCGCACTGATGCGGCCCTACATTGAAGAATTGGCAACGATCGCCGACACGTTTGTCAGTTGTTATCCCAATGCCGGCCTGCCCAACCCGATGAGCGAGACCGGCTTTGATGAAACGCCGGAGATCACCTCGCGCCTGTTGCAGGACTTTGCGCAGGCCGGATTCGTCAATCTGGCCGGCGGCTGTTGCGGCACCACGCCCGAGCACATCCGTGCGATCGCGCGCGTGATCGACGGTGTGCCGCCACGCCCGGTCCGGAGCACAGCGGCGAGCGCGGACACGAGCCGCTACGCGTTGCGGCTTTCGGGTCTGGAGCCGCTCACCATCGGTGACGATGCGTTGTTCGTCAATGTCGGCGAGCGCACCAATGTCACCGGCTCGAAAGCCTTTGCGCGTCTGATTCTCAACGAGCAGTTCGAGGACGCGGTCGCGGTCGCACGCCAGCAGGTGGAAAGCGGCGCCCAGATCATCGACGTCAATATGGATGAGGCGATGCTCGACTCGGCGCGGGCGATGACGCGCTTTCTCAACCTGATCGCAAGCGAACCTGACATTGCCCGCGTGCCCGTGATGATCGACAGCTCCAAATGGAGCGTGATCGAAGCGGGTCTCAAATGCGTGCAAGGCAAGAGCGTGGTCAATTCGATTTCACTGAAAGAGGGCGAAAAGGAATTCCTGCAGCATGCGCGCTTGTGCCGGCGCTATGGCGCGGCCGTGATCGTGATGGCATTCGATGAGCAGGGCCAGGCCGATACCTTCGAACGCAAGGTCGGCATCTGCAGGCGGACCTACGACCTGCTGACAAGTGTGGTGGGTTTCCCGCCGCAAGACATCATCTTCGATCCGAACATCTTCGCGATCGCCACCGGCATCGAGGAGCACAACAACTACGCGGTCGACTTCATCGAAGCCACGCGCTGGATCAAGCATCATTTGCCACATGCCAAGGTGAGCGGCGGCGTATCCAACGTGAGCTTCAGCTTTCGCGGCAACGATCATGTGCGCGAAGCGATTCACACCGTGTTCCTGTACCACGCGATCCGCGCCGGCATGACGATGGGCATCGTCAATGCTGGCCAACTCGGTGTGTACGAAGACCTCGATCCTGACTTGCGCGCCCGCGTGGAAGATGTTGTGCTGAACCGGCGGCCCGATGCCGGCGAGCGACTGGTCCAGTTCGCCGAGCAGATTAAGGCCGGCGGCAAGGAGCGGAAAGAAGATCTTGCCTGGCGCGAGGCGCCGGTCGAGAAGCGCCTGTCGCATGCGTTGGTGCATGGAATCACCAACTTCATCGTCGCCGATACCGAGGAATGCAGGGCGGCGGTCGCCGCGCGCGGCGGCCGCCCGATCGAAGTGATCGAGGGCCCGCTGATGGATGGCATGAACATCGTCGGCGATCTGTTCGGCGCCGGCAAGATGTTCCTGCCGCAGGTGGTCAAGTCGGCGCGCGTGATGAAGCAGGCGGTCGCACACCTGGTGCCCTACATCGAGGCAGAGAAGGCGGCCTCGGGCGCGGCGGCGCGCGCGAAGGGCAAGGTGGTGATCGCCACGGTCAAGGGCGACGTGCACGATATCGGCAAGAACATCGTGTCGGTCGTGCTCCAATGCAACAACTTCGATGTCGTCAATCTCGGCGTGATGGTGCCGGCGGAAAAAATTCTGCAGGCAGCGCGCGATGAGAACGCGGACATGATCGGACTGTCGGGCTTGATCACGCCGTCGCTCGAGGAAATGCAGCACGTTGCGCGCGAGATGCAGCGCCAGGAATTCTCCATGCCGCTGCTGATCGGCGGCGCGACCACGAGCCGCGTCCACACGGCGGTAAAGATCGCGCCGCACTACACGCGCGGGCCGGTGATTCACGTGGTCGACGCGAGCCGGTCCGTGGCAGTGTGCCAGAGGCTAGCGTCCGAAGACGGTGCGCAGAAGTTTCTCGCTGACATCAAAAGCGAATACGAACGCGTGCGCGAGCAACATGCGGCCAAGCGCGGACCCGAGTTGATTTCGCTGGCGCAGGCGCGCGCCAATGCGACCCGCATCGACTGGACCGGCTACGCACCGCCGCGACCCAAATTCGTCGGCCGCCGCCTGTTCCGCAATTTCGACCTGGCGATGATTGCGCGTTATATCGACTGGGGCCCGTTCTTCCAGACCTGGGATCTGCACGGACCGTTTCCGGCGATTCTCGCCGACGATGTGGTTGGCGAACATGCGCGCCAGGTATTCGCCGAAGGCGAGAAGATGCTGGAGCGTGCGATTGCCGAGCGCTGGCTCACCGCCAACGCCGCGGTCGGGTTTTATCCGGCAGCCAGTGTTGGCGACGACATCGAGATCTACACCGACGAGTCGCGCAAGTCGGTTCTGTTCACTTGGCATGGCCTGCGTCAGCAGACCCGGAAGCCCATGCGTGATGGCGTGGTCAATCCGAATCAGTGCCTTGCCGACTTCATCGCGCCCAAAGATTCGGACTCGGAGGAGTACATCGCTGACTACATCGGACTGTTCGCCGTCACGTCAGGAATCGGCCTGGCTACACGCACTGCAGGCTTTCAAAGTAAACACGATGATTACGGCGCGATCATGTTGCAAGCAATCGCCGATCGCCTCGCCGAAGCATTCGCCGAACTGATGCACGAGCGTGTGCGGCGTGACTTGTGGGGCTTTGCCGCCGACGAATCGCTGAGTACTGACGCGTTGATTAACGAGCAGTATCGCGGCATCCGGCCTGCGCCCGGCTACCCAGCCTGTCCGGAACATTCAGTGAAGGCGAAGATGTTCGAGGCGCTCGGCGGCGGCGAGATAGGCATGGCGCTCACCGAGAACTATGCGATGAGCCCGGCGTCAAGTGTCAGCGGCTTCTACTTTTCGCATCCGCAGGCGAAGTATTTCAACGTCGGCAGGATTGGCCGCGATCAATTGGAAGACCTCGCGCGCCGCAAGCGCGAATCGGTCGCTGAACTGGAGCGATGGCTCGCGCCTAATCTGGGTTAGCCCGCTTGGCTAATCGCGCCGTGCGCACTTTCATGCGCGAACTTCACGCGCGCGCGGCTGCGCTCGCTGGCGCGAACACGCCGACGTCGTCGAAGAAGCGCAGCGCCAGTGCGGCGAGCGGCGGCCCGCCGGCCTCGCAAAACGGATGTCCGCCGGGACCGCCGGTCCAGACGTGGCCGAGTCCGGCGATGTTGATCTGGCGCACGCGCAGCGCGCCGTCGTGCCGGTAATCGGTGATGTTGATCGCCGCCGCGGTGGCGCCTGCATTCGCAGCCACCGCAGCGGCTTCCACAGCGCCGCGCCGATTGGCCTCGAGCGCCTGTGCCAGCAGCTGCTCGGCGCAGCGCGGGTTGACCACGTCATCGTTGCTCCCTTGAATGACGGCGATCGGCGCGCAGGCGGTCGCATTCGCTCCCAGGGCGCCCAGCGGATTGAGCATGAGTCCGCTGCGCAAAACATTGCGCGGGTTCTGCACGCTGAACTGGCCGAGCAGCGGCGGCGCCGCCACAGTCACGGCGCCAGCGAAGCGCGATGGATGATGAAACGCGAGCAGCGCTGCGAGTCCGCCGCCGGCTGACAAACCGACAACTGCGCGCGCGGTCTGGATCGTGCGTAGCCGGGCGACGGTTTCATCGAGCATTTGCAGCACAACGGCCACGTCACCCTCGCCCCTCTGCGCCCAGGGATGGAACCAGTTCCAGCAACGATAGATATTGGCGACGCGGTTCTGGTCGGGGCAGAGCAGGCGAAAGCCGCGGGCATCGGCCAGTCGCGTCCAGCCCGACGCCTGCGCGAAGCCGAGCGCGTTCTGGCGGCAACCATGCAGCAACACAATCAGCGGCGCCGGATCATCGTCCCGCAAACCGCCCGGCGCGTACACGCTGTAGCTCCAGGTGCCGCGCGTGCTGGCGCCGAGCAGCGGTGCCGAGAAAAGCCGCGCGCGTTGTGCCTTGACTTCACCGTGGCGCCAATGGCCGCGCCAGAACCCAACGCGCGAGCGCAGCCACGTACCGAGTGCGCGCGCTTTGCCGGGCAGCCAGGACCTCATGGCCCGACCCTAACATGCGCGGATGTCGTGCCTGATTCCGATCGCACCCCGTCGCACGGATGTTGCGTACGTGCGCGGCGCGATCGCCCCGCTCGCGCCATGCGACATGACGGCGAAACATGTGGCCGGGGCTGCGGGTGTCATTCCGCTCCACCCTCGCGCCCACACGCGTGACGACACAACGAACAAATGTCCGCGCGCAAACCTCCGCGGGAAATTCGTCCGTCAGGTCGGCGCAGCAACGTCAGCGCGGCAACTCGCTACGGCGCGGAAGGTCCGCGCCGCGCCGGGAACAGGTTATGGCGGCGGCAGCAGCGGCAAAACCAAGAGCACTGCGCAGCGCGGCAGTATCGAGCGTCGCCAGAGCAGTCGGCGACAGTTGATCGTGCTCGGCGAACCAGGTGATAAGCGCGGCCTGAAAAGTGTCGCCGGCGCCGACCGTATCGACCACAATCACCGGCACCGAAGGTACAAACACATGACCGCCCGCGCACCAGGCGTCGGCACCATCGCCGCCGCGGGTCAATACAACAACAGCGACGCCCGCACGCCGCCAGCGCGCCGCGAGATCGGCCGCGGCCTGACCGGGGAACAGCAGTTCGCAGTCCTCGGCGCTGATCTTCAGAATATGCGTGCACGCGAGCATCCACTCGACCTGCGCCCGCCAGCGCAGCAGATCCGGTTCGACGTTCAAGCGCACATTCGGGTCATAGGCGATCACGCGCTGCGCGTGCTCCCGCGCAATTAACATGCGCAAGGTCGATGCGATCGGCTCGACCACGGTCGCAAACGAGCCGACATGCAGCGCGACGGCCGCGGCCGGCCATTGCGCCAGCGCCTCCGGTCGCAGCTGGCGATCGGCGCCGCCTTCGCCGTAGAACGCGTATTCGGGCACGCCCGCATCGTCCAGTCCAACCAGGCCCAGCGTCGTTGGGGCGACCACGCGCTGTATGCAACGCGTATCGACGCCTTCGGCGGTCAGCGCGCGCATCAGGCGGTCGCCCAGCGGCCCGCGGCCGATCCCGGCGAGAAACGCCACCGGCTGCGCCAGTCGCGCCAGCCCGACCGCAACGTTGTAAGGCGATCCGCCCAGCCGCGCGTCCAGCGTCAGGCCATCACGGGTCTGCGCCGCGACAAACAGATCGAACAGTGCCTCGCCCGCAACCACCACCATCGTGCTCTCCTCCCCGCTGCGAAAGGCGCCCTGCCCGCACGCGCACACCCGCTCTTGTCCACGACCCATGGCGCACGCGGACGCCCGCCGGGCAGCAAGGTTAACGTCACCGGCGCGCCGCTGAATGCGGCAATGACCACTACGCGTCCCACTCAAGAGCGTGATGCGCCTGTCGCGGCGCAGCAGAAATTAATTAATCAAGTTAGTTGATTTACTAATTCGACCTCGCGATAATCGCCGCCGCGCATGGCGCCCGCTGCTCAGGCGGCGCCCGCGTGAATGCGCGGCCCCGACGAATTCGGCCAGCCCGCGCCCGAATACAGACGAGGAGACCTCCATGATCAGCAAGTCCCTGGCGGCGACTGCCGTTTTAGGTGCGGTGACGCTCGCGTTCGCCGCCGATCAACCGGTGATCGGTCTGATCACCAAGACCGAGACCAACCCGTTTTTCGTGAAAATGAAAGAGGGGGCGACCCAGGAGGCCACGGCCAAAGGCGCCAAGCTCCTCTCTGGTGCGGGCAAGGCCGACGGCGACAACGCGGGCCAGATCACGGCAATGGAAAACATGATCGCGGCCGGCGCCAAGACAATCCTGATCACGCCGAGCGACAGCAAGGCGATCATTCCGGCCATCAAGAAGGCGCAGGCCAAGGGCGTGCTGGTCATCGCGCTCGACAGTCCCACCGACCCGGCTGACGCGACCGATGCGCTGTTTGCAACCAACAACTACACCGCGGGTCTGCTGATTGGTAAGTATGCGAAAGCCGCGTTCGGCAGCAAGCCGGCCAAGATCGCAACCCTCGACCTGTTCCCGGGCCATCCGGTGGGCGCGCAGCGCCACAACGGATTTGTTCAGGGCTTTGGGCTCAAGAGTTTCGACGCGTCGATAAACGAACTCGCCAAGCCGGCAGAAATCGTTTGCAGCGCCGACAGCTACGGCGACCAGGCCAAGGGCCAGACTGCGATGGAGAACTGTTTGCAAAAGGAACCGGGGATCAACCTCGTCTACACGATCAATGAACCCGCTGCCGCCGGCGCCTTCAACGCGCTGAAGAAAGCCGGCAAGGAAAAGGACGTGATGATCGTTTCGGTCGACGGCGGCTGCCAAGGCGTCAGTAACGTGGGCGCCGGCGTGATCGCGGCGACGTCACAGCAGTACCCGTTGAAGATGGCTTCGATGGGCGTGGACGCCGGCGTTGAGTACGCGAAGACGAACAAAAAACCGCACGGGTACACCGACACCGGAGTGACCTTGATCGCCGCGAAGCCAGTGGCCGGGGTCGACAGCAAGGACGTGAAATTCGGCATGGACAACTGCTGGGGCAACAAATAACGAATAACGAATAGAGCGTTGTTGCAGTTCATGGCACAGCGGCTGCACGTCATCGAACTTCGTCGTTGCGTTTGACTTGGCCGGTGCCGCTTCGGCACCGGTCGGCCGGGCGGCGCAGTCGCGATCGCGCGGGTTTGTGTGTTCTGGCCGGCGGACCTGCAAACCTGCCGCCCGTGGTTCCCCTGGGAGACCGGCGATGAGCACGTGGAAGGAGCGTTTGCCGCCGCTTGGCACGCTCGGCCCTTTCTTGGCCCTGCTGGCAGCGTGTGCGTTCTTTGCGACCCAAACCGATCGCTTCTTGACTGGCGGCAACCTGTCGCTGGTGCTGCAACAGGTGATGGTGGTCGGCGTCATCGCGATCGGGCAAACGCTCGTGATATTGACCGCGGGCATCGATCTGTCGTGCGGAATGGTGATGGCGCTCGGCAGCATCGTGATGACCAAGTTCGCCGTTGACTTTGGCATGCCGACGTTCTTCGCTGTCGCCTGTGGCATCGGCGTCACGGCGCTGTTTGGCCTGATCAATGGCCTGCTCGTCACGCGCGTTCGGTTGCCACCATTCATTGTCACGCTCGGCACTCTGAACATCGCGTTTGCGTGCACGCAGCTGTATTCGCACTCGCAGACCGTGACTGATCTGCCACCGGCGATGACTTGGCTGGGGTCCACCTTCTTGATCGGTCAGACCGACGTCGCGTACGGCGCGTTGTTGATGTTGGCGCTGTTCTTTCTAACGTGGTGGGCGCTGCGTGAGACCGCAGCCGGACGCCACGTCTACGCGGTGGGCAACAATCCGGAGGCCACCCGGCTCACTGGAATCGCCACCCATCGCGTGTTGCTCGGCGTATACGTGATCGCCGGCGCCTTCTACGGGGTTGCCGCCCTGCTGTCGGCGGCGCGCACCGGTGTTGGCGATCCCAATGCAGGCCAGACAGAAAATCTCGATGCAATCACCGCGGTCGTGCTGGGCGGCACGAGCCTCTTCGGTGGCCGCGGCGTGATCCTGGGTTCGCTGGTCGGCGCGCTGATCGTTGGCGTGTTTCGCAACGGACTGACACTGATGGGCGTGTCGTCGGTGTACCAGATCCTGATTACCGGGATTCTCGTGATCCTCGCAGTCGCGGCCGATCAGTTGTCGCGCAAGGGAGGTCGCTGATGACCACGGTCGTTATGTCGGCGAAGGGCTTGGTCAAGCGCTATGGCCAGGTGGTCGCATTGGACGGCACCGATTTTGAATTGCGCGCTGGTGAAATCCTCGCGGTCATCGGCGACAACGGCGCCGGCAAATCCTCGCTGATCAAGGCTCTATCGGGCGCGACCATTCCGGATGAGGGCGAAATCCAGCTGGACGGCAAGGTCGTGCACTTCAAGGGACCGATGGAGGCGCGCCGCGCCGGCATCGAAACCGTGTATCAGGATCTGGCGGTCGCGCCGGCGATGAGCATTGCCGAGAACCTTTTTCTGGGTCGCGAGATCCGGCGGCCCGGTTTCCTCGGCCGCATCCTGCATATGCTCGACAAGAAAAAAATGCTGGAAGAAAGTATCGCCCACATGCGCGACCTGAAGATCGGCATCCGCTCGATGACGCAGGCGGTCGAGACACTCTCCGGCGGCCAGCGCCAGGGCGTTGCCGTGGCGCGTGCGGCAGCGTTCGCGCAGCACGTCGTGATCATGGATGAGCCAACCGCGGCGCTCGGCGTCAAGGAAGGCAACATGGTGCTCGAACTTATCCGCCGCGTGCGCGATCGCGGGCTGCCGGTGGTTTTGATCAGCCACAACATGCCGCACGTCTTTGAAGTCGCCGATCGCATCCACGTTGCGCGGCTCGGCAAGCGTGCGACCGTCCTGAATCCAAAGAAAGTCAGCATGAGCGACACGGTGGCAGTGATGACGGGCGCGCTGCGCCCCGAGGATCTTCCCGCCGGTAGCGTCGCGCTCTGAGGTCGGTCGCAATGTGCAGGACCGAAGCACGACTGCGCGAGTCGTGGCGCGGGCTCTGCTCCGGGCGCCGTGAGTTGAGGCGGCACGCGCGCTCGGCCGATGGGCGGCTTGATCCCGTGCTCGACCGCACGCAATGACTCCGCCGCCGCGCGGCTCCAGCCAGGTCGGGCTCGGTCAATTCAACGAGCGCGTCGTCTTGCAAGCGTTGCGTGTGCACGGCCCGCTGCCCAAGGCGCAGATCGCACGCCTGACGCAACTGACCGCGCAAACAGTGGCGCTGATCATCGTCCGCCTGATGCGGCGCAGGCTCGTGCGCAAGTGCGCTCCATTGCGCGGCCGTGTCGGTCAGCCCTCGGTGCCGATTGCGCTGAACCCGGATGGCGCCTTCGCGATCGGTGTTCATGTAGGCCGCCGCCGCATGGACTTGCTCCTGGTGGACTTCGTCGGCGCCGTGCGCCGCCGCAGCGTGCTCGACTATCCATTCCCCGAGCCGGACGCCGTGGTGCGCGCCGTTGCGCGTGATGTGCGCACCATTCGCAAGCAACTGGGCAACGAAGAAAGCCGGCGCCTGCAGGGCATCGGTAT
>Ga0137410_10001530_pt1 | contig 15871 bp, 9 predicted proteins | sample CZODoug1_16funga_FD_108878 | JGI IMG/M metagenome (GOLD analysis project Ga0137410, IMG submission 108878) | Vadose zone soil fungal communities from Angelo Coast Range Reserve, California, USA - CZODoug1_16fungal (Illumina Assembly) | ecosystem: Environmental > Terrestrial > Soil > Vadose zone... | reverse complement strand
TGGGCGCTCCAGGACGCGGGCTACTTCGAAGGCGAAGCCCAGCTCAAGGAAAAAGGCGCGGAAACGATGAAAACCATCCCGCGCATGAACACCGCGCTGAAGATCGGCGTCCACGTCGGCGCGGGGACCGACGCCCACCGCGTCATGAGCTACAACCCCTGGGTCGCGCTGCGCTGGATGCTCGACGGAAAAACCGTCGGCGGCCAAGCGTGGCGCGGACCGGAAGAAACGCCCACCCGCGTCAACGCCCTGCGCATGTATACGCAAGGCAGCGCGTGGTTCGCGTTCGCGGAAAAAGAACGCGGATCGCTCGAAGTCGGGAAGTTCGCGGACCTGGCGGTGCTATCGAAGGACTACTTCAAGGTGCCGGCGGAAGAGATCGGGGAGATCGAGGCGGTGATGACGGTGGTGGGTGGGAAGATAGTGTATGAGAGACTTTGAGGAGCGATATCCTCGTCGGGGAGCCAGACTGCTCAACGTCTCCTATCGACCCAAAGCGGCCATTCGGCTATGCAACACTATTCGGGAAAAGTACGGAAATTTTCAGAATAGGGTTTGCTGCGAGGGCGGCGAATCGTCCGACGCGAGCGGCACATCGCCCGACGAGGCGCATGGGCGCTCCCATCCCGGTGATTCCCACTTGTTGGTCTTGCGTGCGTTAACGGATGCCTCAACGACGCGCAAGTTATTCTCGACATCAAGACCTGATACCGTGCGGCCCTTGAGCGGGATGATGTGATCCACAACGTGAAGCCGCCCAGTGCTTTCGGTCAGCGACTCCGCCTGACGGTGAAAACTGGCAATCGCCGCAGCGTTTGCCCAAGCAACACGACGCTGTAGGCGCAAGGTTCGTGCTTCGGACGCCCGCGCTCGTGCGATGCCCGGATTGCGCAGCCGCCATCGCTTCTGAGTCGCGCGTACTAGCGCGGCGTTTCTGGCAGCCCAAGCCTTCTGGCTGACGGCGTAGCGAGCTCGATTGAAAAAGTAGTTCCTGCGATTGATGCGGCGGTGCCGCTCCGGGTCGCGTCGGTAGGCCGCCGTGGCCTTCTGCCTAATACGGTCGCCGTTTTGCGCGTACCAAGCAGCATACGAGGCTTTCACGCGCTCTCGATTGCGCGCGGCCCACGCTTTGCCCCACGCGGCCTGCTTCTCTTTTCCCCCCGGCATCGCTCGCGCCAGGCGCGCGAGCTCGCGGTACTTCTGCGGGTTGAGCGCGTAGCTAACTTTCTTTTTAGTGCGCTGGCGTGCCCGCTCCTGCTCGATGTTCGCGGCGTAGGCGGTTCGGCGCCGGGCATTCATGGCTTCGCGGTTTTCGTCCTTCCACGCCCGGTTGCGCGCGATTTCGCGCTCGCGGTGCTCCGCATGGTAGGCCGCGTTGTTCGCCTTCACCTTTTCCTTGTTCGTGACTCTCCAAGCCCGTCCACGCTCTAGGCAACGCTCTTTGTTCCTGTAGTAATAGGCACGGGCGTTCTCTCGTGCCCGCGCTTTCTTTTCCTCGGGACTCATACGCGATCTGTGTCAACTTAACCGAGAGCGTCACCGTCGCTTGTTAGGTCGCATGTCACCTGCCTTCGGCAGCCGCCACGAACCAGCACAGCGTATTCACCAGAGCCATCTGCTCCGGCGTCGCGCAGCTCACCTCCAAGAGTCTCGGGCTCGCCACCAGCACCGCGAGCGAGCGCGCCCGCGACACGGCGACGTTGAAGCGGTTCTTGCTATACAGGAACTCAATGTTGCGCGGCAGATATTCGCCGCTGGAGGTGGCCATCGAGATCAGCACCGCCTCGGCCTCCTGGCCCTGGAACTTGTCCACCGTGCCGACGCGCGCGCCGGCCGGCAGGACGCGCTTTAGAAGGTTGACCTGTACGTTGTACGGGGCCACGACCAGGATATTCTCCGGGCCCATCGCTTCCTCAACACCCTTTCGATCCACGAATCTCTGGCGAAGCAGGCTTTCGTACAGCTCCTTTATCACAGCGCCCTCCTCTTCGCTCTTCTGCGCGCAGGCGTCGTGCACTACCGGCACGAAGACAAGGCCGGTAGGCTTGAGGCGCGCATCCGCCACCTGGCCCAGCACTAGGCGCTGGTTGACATTCGCCGCCTCGGCCTGCAGGCGCGAGTCATACACCGCGTTAGAGATGAACCCGCACACGTCCGGGTGCATGCGCCATGAATCGCGCAGGAACACGCCACGCTCGGCCGGGATGGTGGCAAGCCCGTCGAGCAGGTACTCGAGCGCCGACTCCCCCGAGCGCCCGGGATGCACGCCCTGGATCGGGTGGCCGAGCTGCATCTGGTCGCCCAGCAGTACAAGGTTCTTCGCCGCGACGCCCATCGCGACGAGGCTCGCGAGCGCCACCTGGCCGGCCTCGTCGACGAAAAGATAGTCGAACGTCAGGTCCAGCCCTGGATCGCAGAAAAGCCACTTTGTGCCGGCGAGGAGCTGTGCACCTGAAGCGACCGCCTCCTTGTTGGTCAGCACAGTCTTCACAAACTTGCCCTCGTACCTCGACTCGGGATCTTGCGCGCTCGCCTTCTTCAAGCCACGAAAGCTCACGCCCTTCTCAATAGCTACCCGCTCGATCTCGTCGAGCACCTTGTGGACTGCTTTGTGGCTGTTGGAGGAGATACCGATACGCTTCTTCCTCTTCAGCAGCTCGACCACCAGCCGCGCCCCGGTCCAGGTTTTGCCCGCACCCGGCGGCCCCTGTATGTAGAGATGTCGTTCGGCGAGTTCGTGAATCCTGTCCAGCGCCAGGACGTTCGGCTCCTCGCGCGAGAGCACGCTCCGGAGGGCACCGTAGCGGCCCCTTCCCGCCAGCAGAGCATCGGCGAAGCGAAAGAGCGCCGCCTCGAGGTCCTTGTTCAGCGAGAACTTGCCCGGACCAATGGAGAGCAGCTCGGGCGGTTTCGGCCGGCTGGGCCCGACCTTCAGGCGCAGGGTCCGCTTCGCCTCGTCGATCGACTCGATGCTGCCCGCGGGTTCTGCCGTGTCCGCGCGCAGGCAGTCGCTCCCCTCTTTCAACTTGAATTCCTGCTCGGGATAGCGGTAGGTGTAGACGATCGAGTTCTTGACGCGCTCGGGCCGAAAGTCGCGGTCGAGCGTCATCGCCCCAATGCATTCAACGTTCTCGACGAGCTCGTCCTCGTCCATCTCGCGCCGCGCAAAAACCTCCCACCAGCCCGGCTTGTCTTGGCGCCGGTGGAAGTCGAGGAGATGGAAGGCCAGCTCGCGGAGCTCCCGCTCCACCTCCGGCAAACCGGCCGCGGCCTCACCCGTCAGCCGCGCGCTGTAGCCCTCCAGCGCCGCCTCGTGCTCGAGCGCGGCGGCGTTGCGCGGTCGCTCTTCCCCCGCCGCCTCCGCGCCCCGCCCGGCGAACCACTCCAGCCCCTCGGGGCGCAGCCCGAGCAGCCATTCGTGCAGCCCGCGTGTCGAATCGCAATCGAAGCGGTTGTAGGACTCGATCTGGTCCAGCAGCCGCTGCTCCTTCGTCTCCCGCCATTTCTCGTAGTAGACGATGCTCGTGCCGGCGTTCGCCACTTCGCCCTTCCTGGGCGGCGCATAGAACTTCTCCACGTCCTTCAGCGAATATCCAGGCTCCGAGATGCGCAGCGCGTCGCACACCACGCGGTAGAGATCCACGAAACGCTCGGCACGCAGCAGGTCGTCAAGCTCCGTCTCGCGCACGCCGTGCTTCGACATCAGCGCCTTCAGCGCGGTGGGCTCGTAGTGCGCGTAGTGATAAATGTGCAGATCCGGGAAGCGTTTGAGGCGCGCCGCCACGAAATCCATGAAACCCTCGAACGCCGCTCGCTCCTCCGTGCGATCGTGCCCCCACCAACGCTGAAACACCCACGCCCCACCCTCGCGGCACGCCACTCCGAACAGGTACTCCAGGCCGTCCTCCTCGAACGGATCGCCCTCCATATCGAAGTACAGATCGCCCTCGCTCGACGCCGGCAGGCGCGCAAAGCCCCGGTACGGAACGGCTTCGAGCAGCTCATACCGGCGCTCGCCGGAACGGCGCGCCTCAACCTGCAGCTTCGCCTGCGCCGCGAGTTTTGTGAGCGTTTCTGGCACCATGCGCAGCACGCGGTTACCCTGCGGGAGCGCCGCCAGCGCCTCCATTGTCCGGATCCCCGCCGCCTCCAACCGCCGCACCTGCACCTTGCGAATCCCCGCCACGCGCGACAGGTGGTCGTCTGCCTCCCATTGCGCCGCGCAGCGGTTCCGCCAGTGGCACAGCTCGCACGCCTCGACCGGCTCGGGATACGTCTTCGGCCGCTCCGCCACGTGCTTCAGGAACCGATCGCGCACGTTGCGGTAGTAGTGTGCATAGTCCTGCACCCGAAAGTGCACCTCCGTCCCGTCCCCAAGCGCGAGATGCGCCCGCTCCGGCAACACCCCCTGCGCCGCCGCCACCAGATCCGAATAACACGCGAGCTGAATCAGAAACTTCGCCTTCGTCTTAAGCGCGAGCTTCGTGTCCAGCACCTCGTAGCGCCAGTCACCGAGCGCCGACGCCCCTTCCACCCGCCTCAGAAAATCCGCATGCCCGATGAACTGCCCCTCGCGCAGCGCAGCCTGGTAAATCACCCCCGCGCCCGCGCGCATGGCCTCGAGCGTCCGCTCGATCTTCTCCTCCAGCGACGCTCCGTCGATCTCCACCAACCTGCCGGCCCCTCGCAACCCATCCAAGAAGCCGGCCTCGTGCGCCCGGCCCTTCTCCTGCACGAGCTTTATCTGCTCGTCATCTACCGCTTTTTCGAGTGGCGTTTCGAGATCGATCAAATCGAGCGTTGTGCGATGCGTGCAACCGAGGTAGTTGACGATATCCGAGGCGGAGACGATAAGCGTTTGGTTGTGGCTTTGCACAGTGTGCGCTCAGGACTAAGCAGTTGCCGCGCTCAGCTCCTGCATGAGACTCGATCGCCGCCCGGCGTACTTGGCCTTCCGTAGGGGCTTCATTTCTGCTTTTTCTTAAAATGCGTACACTCAAAGATCCTCAAGCGTTATCTGGGGTCGATACGCGACGGTAAGGCCGGAATCGGTTCGGAACAAGAAGCTATTTTGATAGCGTGCGTCATAGGGATTGGGCAGTAGCCGTATGGCCGGAGCCTTGGATAGTGCCTGAATCACGTGGGCAATTACGAAACGTTGCGTTCGGCCCCTTCTCCGCCGCACGGCCAGGGCCAGCTCCGATGACCCCATCTCAAATTCCGGCTCGTCTCCGGTAGTCGCCTTGACTTCGATTTCATAGGTTATCGGCCCCACCTGAACGCGAAAGTCGCAGCCAGCGTGATCGTTCCCCGTTCGATCAGCGAACACGTATCGAGCATTCTCCGACAACCAGCAGGAAGCACCCACCTGGTCGCCAAACCGGCGCTTGAGGGCACGCCAGACGTAGATCTCACCAACGAGCCCGATGAGATTTCTTTCTTGGCTAGAGAGGCGCGGGGTTGGCCCGGTTGTCTTGCCCTTCCCGCCGGCTCCTTTGCCAGCCCCTCCCTTGCGACCGCCCGCGACGGGCGCAAGGCTTTCAGTGCTTCCGAGGTCGATATTGGGTGCTTCCGTTTCGGGAAGAAGCTTGTTTAGATGCTCAAGTAGGGTGGGCAAGTTGGATTCGTCGGTGTCGAAATCGACGTCACAAATCTTGATTTGGCGACGTTTCCTCACGACTTCATCGCGCGCCCGGTGGAGCACTTCGTCCGTCTTTTTCAGGTCATCCGAGCTTAAGCCCAGCGCTGAGGGGATCTCCTCGATCGTCTTTACCGCGGATGACTTGCGCGTCATCTCGTCTTTCACAATGCCCTGCGGCAGGCATGCGACGGCGATTGCGACCGCTTCACTCAATGCCAATTCTCTGATGTGGCCCGGGCCAACCTTGAGCGCCATAGAGAGCTTTTCCGGATCGCGTTCCACGTCTCGCGACCATACCAACGCATCCGCTTTGAATTGCTCGCACAGCAGGATCCCGCATTTCTGGAGCAGACTTTGTATGCGCTTGCACAGTTCGAGGTTGGCGCGGAACAACGCAGATGGATCGATGCGCGCATCCAGGCCGTCGCGAACGAGGGTGTCGCTCAGCGCTTCCTGATTCTCCGCTTTCGCGAAAACAACTTGAGCGCTCTCCGATGCGCCCAAGTTTCCGAGAAGTGCGGCAACGGGCTGCATCGCGTCCTTGAATCTCACTGCCCAGTTTTCAGAGCGAAGCTGTTCCGGAACGGTCAGTCCCTCGAATTGGGCGATAGCCGCGTTATAGATATGCGCTTGGGTAGACTTTGCCAGGTCTCGCAGTACAGCGCAGAACCCGTTTCTGGCTAGATCCAGATGGGCTTGGAATTCGGCATCGGCTTCGGCATTTTTCAGGTGGCGGTACGGTGCTCCCAATGCATTGAGCACCCGATTCCATCCGCCGCGCTCGGCAGCGCTGCCGACCTTTTCGCATACAGCTCGTCCCATATCTTCGTCGTTACGGGCGGCATGCGCATGTTTCAGGAGCTCGCCGACAGAAACATCCGTGCGCTTCCAGGCCGCGGCAACGAGTGCCTCGAGCTGCTCGCTTGAACGAACGTCCTCCAGCACGGAGAGATCGAACTTGGGTTGCAGGAGAGCTATCGCGGGACGCAACCGCTGAATCAGCCAACTAACATCGCCGAGCCAGGCTTTACGTACTTCGGAGATCTGGGATGGCGTAACGCGGACCTGCTTCAGCGCCCGAGCAAGGGCTGTTTCATCGGGTTCACTTTCCTTCTCGACAGCACTGAACACCAGGCGCAGAGAAGTCTCTAGATCTCCTCTGCCCAGCATGTCAGCAGTCGCCTCAGACAGGTCCTCCCAGAAAGTCGGAGCGGTGGGATCAATTAGAAGCATTACATCTGAACGAATCCAGATCGCACCCACAGCGCGCTCAAAAAGCACTTCCTCGCCATATGCTCCCTTCAAGGTGATCTCCGGCGCCTTGTGTACCTTCGCGCGACGCAACGTCTGAATGCCGGCTGGAAATGATTTGGTATGCGTACCCCAGGGGGACTGGCCCGCATATGCAGCCGCTGCTAACGCGGCGACGGGCAGCCAGTTCAGTTCGCTATCGGCAAGGAAGGGCTCAGACCCCGCGCGTCTCCACTCGACATCGGAGACCATGGGCGTAACGGAACATTGCGAAATGCACCGCATCCGGTCGCCAAATAATTTTGTGAACGAATCACGTAGGCGGCGGGCCGCGAGTAGCGGGATCTCGACCACGATGCGCTGATCCCGCCGCAACAGGTCGCCGATCTCGCCGCCTTGATCGGGCAAATACACGGGAGCTGCGTCGGCGTCATCGGGCCGGACGACGAGAACTTCGCTGCCCTTTATGGCGACTACCGCCCGAGGAAATGCCGCGGGATCCTGCGGCTGAAAAGTCTGCCAGCCGGTGTGCACTTGGCCCTGCAGAATGTCGCGCTGCTCAGGTCCGGCCCGTCCAGACGCTACGGCGTGGGCGAGCGCCTCGAGGAAGCGCGAACTGGACGTGGGTTCCTCGCCGGGAAACGGGACTATCCCAAGGGTCCGCAGGGTCTCGAGTGCAGCCGGCGACTTTTCAGCAAGCCTTGCCAGGTCCAAAGGCAAATAGTCGAGATGATTGAACTGCCATCGTGGTCCCTCCAACTTGCCGCTCGGGATCAAGAGCAGATCGCAAGGACGAAAAGACTGGTACTTGCCGTCCCGTTCGAACGTTATCCAGGGCTCTGCCTCGAGCGCGAAGCGCGGCGGAGATTGAAACCGCACAACGTGCGACTCGCCACCCACTTTGTCCGCCCGGGATTGCTTCCAGGACTCCGGCCATTCACTGAACGATCGCAAAAGCACCCTGGTCAGAGCCGCCTTTTCGGGTCCGTTCAGATCGCTCCAGCGATCGAAACCGTGAGGAACACGGATATCCGTCACCTGATAGTCGTACGCGCTCGCGTACCTTCGTTCAAGGCTGGCAATCACCGCAGCGACATAGCGCGTCCACAAGTCTGTCTCGATGCCCGAAGGCGCCGAGTTCGAAAATGTGGGCTCTTGGTCTCGACTCATCGAGAAGCGACTGCGCCAGGAATCGGGCGCTATTGCGCGCAAACGAATGCCCTCCGCGATTCCGGCTTCTTTCAGGGTTTGCTCGAGTGAAGCGGCGGTGGAGCCCCACACCGGATGGCTGGGTGGCAGGACGAGCCGATCCAGGCCGGCACCCTGCTCTCGCGATAAAACTTGCTCTAGATCGAAGCCCGGATCTAGCTCATCTGTCTTCCAGCCCGCGCCGAAGCTCACGTCCCTCACGAAACACCACCCGCCCCTGCACGGCACGCGCACCCCAGACAACAGGGATGCCAGGGTCTCTCGCCCGCGGGCGGTATCGACGAGCCTGACCCCCCAGTAAAGTACGTCCCGCTGGAGCGCCTCTTCCGGTGCTCCCAGCGCAATCGGCTCACCTTGCGCTAGAGGAAGTAGGAATTTCTCAAGCACCGTTCTACGTCGAAATTCCTCGACTAACGACGGTCCGCCTCGAAGCAGGTAGTCTCTTAGCGGAGACTTGACCCGCTTGCCGTCGATGGTCTTTACCATCGGCACGGTTTCATCCATAAAACCCATCTTGGCGCGGAGCTTCTCCGGAATGTCGCGTACGCCACCGTCCGGGCTGTCGTCATCCAGTGGCAGCGTAAATATAGTGCGCCCGGCGGGCGGAACACCTCTTGCGACCAAGCGTTTCCCCGAGAGAAGGACTTTGTGTCCCAAGAGCGGATGGGGACGGAAATCCGATGCCGGAAGCAGTGCGCTCACATCGGTCCAGAAGGCCTCCCAGTCGGCCGAAGAAAGTTCGCTTTGGTCGAGCAAGGCCTTGATTGCCGTCTCCACCAACTTCGCCTTTTGCGACTCGCTGGGGACAAACGCTCGCTCTGTCAAAGCTTGATGAAGCCGCTCGATGTTTTTCGTCCTCGTGGCGAGGTCAGCAACCGGATATGGGTAGGCCGCTGCGTGCGCCAATACTTTATCCACGAGAATCTTTGCGCCGGGCAAAGCAGGCAAAGGAGCCGTCTCGGAAATCCCTCGCCAACCTTGCGAGGTCTTGACGTACTTCAGCTTGGACAGATCCACCTTGGATACGGAGGCCTGCGTGCGGAGCGCCTGAAAGAACGGACTCGCCTGGGGATCTGCCGCGATAGTCGCCAGATCTGCACAGGCCGTAGCGGAGTGGTTGTCGTCGCCCCGCACGCCGTTAAGCAGCGCGAGCGCGAGCTTGGCGCCTTCCTGAAGCAAAAGCTGGTTGAATGGCTCGTCAAAGGGAATGTTTGCTCGGCTCATTTCGCCGAAGAACGGAGCGTTGAGGTGAATCGGTGTCCCGGTTTTCTGCTGAGTCGGAAGAAAGATGCTGAACATTCCATCAGCGGGATGCGGCCCAAGGCGTGCCGCAAGCGAAATCAACGCTTCATGCACGTCCGGCCATTTCCCGGGTAGCTTGGAGGCGGCAACTTTGAGCGCTTTTGCTCCCTTGGTATCCCTTGGTCCCCCCATTGTCTTGGACCAGACCCAGTAGTCGAATGGTGCGGCATTCTCCGTTTCGTCTTTGGAGATGACGCTCAGGCTTACCTTCGAAGAATGGACGCTGTCGGGCATCTGCCGACCTTCGAATGCATGACGATCCCTTCGATACACCTTAATGTTCGCGGAGACTGCAAGCCGAAGCTCGTTTGCCGACTCCAGGAACAAGAGATTCTCTAGATTGAAGGACGCCAACGTCTTCGTCACAAGGTTCAGTGCATCCTGGTCCTTGAGGGGAAGCCGGATCACGGTGCCGTAACCTTCCTGCGCATAGGTGGGCGTATTTCCGGCCAGTTGGCCTAGCGGAACGGGCAACAGGTAAGGGGAAAGGAAGCGACATTCGTTCTCGATCTTTCCGGGCACGCTCCAGTCGGACCAAAACTGCCTGAGGCGAACATCGGTCCACCCGGCCGCGAGCGGCAGCTCGCCACGATCAAAGTTAATCGAAGGCGGAGCGCACTTTGAGACTCCCTGTGCAACGTGCTTGCCAAATGTGCGCACGAAATCCGGCTGAAAGGCAAAGCAAAATCCGTCGAACTCCCGGCTGTTGCTATCGAAGCGGGAATAGATCTCCGGCGCGCTGGAAATCTCGAGCACGCTTCGAAAGCCGATTCCCTTGTTTCCTACGAACCGATTCGGATCCTTGCTGCTTTGCCCTAGGCGGCCGAGGCTCTCGAAGTCATCCTGAATGAAGGGCCGGCCGTCATTCGCCACATAAAGCGTTCCGTGTTCACCTTCCGCATCTTCAAGAGCTACCGCGATCCTGCCCTGCGTACCGGGCAGAGCTCTCAGGCTATCGTGCGCGTTCTGCAGAAGCTCTATGAGAAAGCGCCCGTGATACTGGTGCTCGATCTGCTCGGTTAGGCTATGAAGGCTGCGGTAGTTGCGCGTGCCGTTCGCGAGCTCATCCAAAAAGGACGACAAGGCGGCTGCCGTGTGGCGCTGAATCTTTGCGCGGATCTCATGCCGCATGCCCGCTTCGGCCATTGGCTAAGCAACGGGCTGCGAGGACATTCGTGTCTCTCCGCCCTTGTAATGCATGCCGCCAATGCAGCACGTCGAACCCTGGCGAGACAGGCGCTCCACGTGGTCCTTCGGCCCATGGTCGCCGGTGACGAGCGGATCCGGCAGCGTCAAGAACGGCAGCGAAGCGCCCATTTCCTCTCCCCCGAAGGAACCCGGTCTGATACACCGCAGCGCGGATCCCGTAAAGCCCGGTGAAGCGCTACCGGTGCGCTAGCGTACACCTTTAGAGTTCGATTTCCTCTGCCACCGGAAGCACCGCGATCGAATCGAGCTGCGGGAGGGCCTCCTGCCCAATCCCCTGAAGGTCGCCGACCACGCCGATAAAGCTCTCCTGCACGCGAGCAAGCTGGGCCTCCCGCTTCTTCCAGACCTTGAGCGTGGCAACTTTCTCGGCTTCAAGGTCGCTGCGCATGACGAGGAAGGTGTCGACCACAAACTTCATGCGCTGGGTGAATTGCGGACTGCACAGGTAGGTGTAGAGCAACTCCACCTTCTCGCTGCGTCCCAGATTGGCTTGGCGCTGCTTCCAGGTTTCGACGAGCATGCTCCTGAGAACCTCGGCCACCGGCCGTGCGGCGTCGAAGCGCGTGACCCAGACGTCGGATTCCCGGATAAACGGCTCGCGCGAGTCTTTCGGCATGGTCGCGGTCACGATCACCGCCAGCTCGGCGCCGATCGCCTGCTGCTCGTCCTTGAGCTTTCGAAGCCAGGCGGGCTGCCAGGCCTTGGTCTGCTTCGCTTCCCAGAGGATGGTGCCGCACACCGCGCCCGCTGGCGAGCGCACGCGCTGGACGAGGTCCGCGCCGTTCACGCCCTTCGGTACCGGCAGGATCTCGTCAAGCGGAAAGGCGGCCTTCAGCAACGCTTCCAGCGACAGTTCGAACGCCTCGCCCTGGAGCTGTTGCGAGCCTTGCTCGAGCTTGCGCTTCAGGTCTGCGGCTTCACGCCGCGCGGACTCGAGCTGAGTTCTCCATTGCGTTTCGCGCCGCCCGAGTTCCTCGCCGGCGGCCGAGCGCGCCTGCTCCTCGATCTTCTTGCGTTCCGCGTCAAGCTTGCGCTGATATTCGACGTCCTGGTTCTTCTTCGCCTCTTCCGTTTCGCGGAGCTGGCGCCGCAGGGCGAGCTCTTCGTTGCGGAATTTCGCCAGCTCGTTGTCCTTCGCGCTTAGCGTCTCGTTCAGGGCTTTGCGCTGGGTGTCGAACTGCGCCTTCGCCGCGGCGGCGGCCTGCGCTTCGAGCGCCTTCCGGCGCTCGGCGAGCGTGCGATCGAATTCCTCCGCGTGGCGCTCGATCGCGTGCCGCGAGATGCCTTCGGACAGGGGAAACTGGTGGCCGCATTTCGGGCACGCGACTTCTTCTTCGGCTTCGACAATGATGGTCCGGTCCATACAAACCTCCTCGGTCATGTCAATACCGCGGGATGCGGCGAAAGCGATGTCCTACCGTGACAACACCGCCGTCCGATCCCAGGATGGCGTAGGTGCGGCGAAGGTGATCCACCTCGCGCGCGACAGCCGGATTTGCCTTCGCCAGGCGCCGGCGTGCCGCCTTGTCGAAGAAGACGATCTCGCGCCCCCGGTTGTGGACGTGCCGCTCGCGGCCGTAGTCGAGCAGGAGCTCGATCGCCTCCTCGCGGATGCCGCGCTGCTGCATGCGCGCGCGGGCGTGGGGGCTAAGCAGCGAGCCCAAGGAGCCGTCCCTATGAGAGCGCTCGGCCCGTTAGGCCGGTTGCGGCGGTCTTGCCTTTCGCAATCGACATACCTGCCTCCTCGTGGCTATGAGGCGGCAGTATGCGAAAGGCAGTGGCTCAGGGCGTGAGCCTGGTCAGCGGTAGCGGCCGGCCGCCTGCTCCAGCGTGCCGGCGACGCGCTTCCGCAGACTTCCGGGCTCAAGGACCTCGACGTCGGCTCCGAACTTCAGCAGTTCCATCAGCAGCTCCCTGTCTTCGGCGTATGGAATCTCTAGGACGTAGCTACCATCCTTCTCTACGCGCGCCCGCTGCTTCGGGTGCCAGCTCTGCGCCGACACCCAGCGCGCCGCCTCGGGGGTGAACTTGAGCGTCGCCCATTCCACTTTGCGGCCGGCAAAGATGCCGTAGCCACTGGCCAGGTGCTCGTCCAGCTCCGCCTTGGGAATTTCCTTCGCCCGAGCGTCACGCAGTTCGACGTCGCGGATGGCATCGACAGCGAAGCTGCGGAGGTCCTCTCGAACGTGGCAGTAAGCATCGACATACCAGTTGTCGCGGTAGTGGACCAGGCGCTGCGGCGAAATCTCGCGCTCAGTGGTGCGGTCTTCCTTCCGGTTGTAGTGACGGATCCATAAGCGAGCCCGTTTGAGGAGCGCCGCCGCGATGGTGCTGAAGTGCGCGGGTTCACTCTGTCGCCGCTCTGGCTTGAAGATTCGGATGCGCGAGTCGATGATTCTCGCAATGGACTCGCCACCCAGAATCGCGTAGAGACGTTCCTGCAGCGGTTTGACTTGCGGTTCCAGCAGCCCGGGTTGCAACTCGGAAAGTAGAGCTTGCATGCTGAGGAGCGCGTAGGCCTCGGCAGCGCTGAACCAGAGCCCTGGCAACTCGTAGCGGGGGCCCGAGCGCGGCGTGCCGAAGTAGTAGCCATTCAGCTCACGGTTGTAGTCGATTGGGGCGTTGAATCGCGACCGCATGTACTCCAGGTCGCGCTTCACGCTCGCACGCGACATCCCTAAGACATCCTTAAAGACGGCGAAGGAAACAACCTTCCGCTCCTTAAGGAGATGATCGATCTTGTAGAAGCGCTCGAGGCGGTCCATGCAACTACACGACGATGCCGCAATCTCGGCCGCGTCGATAGACGTCGTCGAACTGCGCTTCGAGCCGAGCATTGACTCCGCGACGCCCCTCGACGACCTCGCGCGCCCACCGGAAATACTCGCTCTTCCCTTCCGCAGGCCAACTTACTGGCGGACTGTGCAGGATGGATTCGAGATTGGAAATCTTGTCGACGATCTTGATGACCTTGGCGCGCGGCGATTTGTAGGGCGCCTTCTCCACTTGCTGGCGTTTTCGTACCTCCTTCGGGAGCCTTTTGTCGTCTGTCACCTCGCGAACGAGATCCGCTACGTCCGCGCCGAACTCCTTCATTAGTTCGTTGTATTCCGTCTCGGTATCTTCGAGTGTGTCATGCAACAGCGCTGCAATGACGACGTTCGGATCGGCGCCATTGGTCGCGTCAGCGACGAGCCTTGCGACCGACGCCAGATGGTTTACGTACGGTTCCTCATCCTCCCCCATACGCTTCTGCTTTACGTGCTTGATCGCCGCGAATTCCAACGCGCCCGTAAAGCGCTCCAGGTCTTCAGATTTGGACGCTGAGTTTTCGTTCACGTTGGTGAAAGGATATGAATCACTCGACTCGCAAGCATCTCCTTCGTTTTCGCTCCGTAAGCCGCCATGTGCGGGCGATCGGAGCGAGTCTAGTGGCAAATTACCGGGCAATCAATTCCGCCCGCCGCAGCACGGCAAGTCCTGTCCCGCGCCCTAGCCCAGCCGGGAGGTTGTCCTCGTTCAGTTACTCAGGAATGTCGGGAACGGGATAGTAGGTCAGTTCTGGCAGAGGCGGAGCGCACGCGTCGACGCCCCAGGGACGAAGCTCGTTGAACGCGAAATCAGCGGCGCTTTCCGACGCCTGGCCACCTGGCTAACCCAACTCTTCAATTGCTTTTGATGATGACAGAACGGCAGCTATTGCCCGGTTGCCGCCATACTTCTGCGCTGCGCTCCGGGCCGCTGCCTGATCGTGCACGCGGCACCTTTCACCGCAGCGCGCGGTAAATCTCTGCAAGCGAATGCTTCCGACCGCCTTCGGCGGCCAGCGTCACGGACACCCGGGCCAGCTTCTCCGCGTCCCCACCCGCAATCTCGTCCGCGAGTGCCTGCGCTTCCGCGCCGGTCAGCGTGCGGACGTGGATGCGCGCGAAGCAACGGCCCGGACGAATCAGGGCGTCATCCAGGTCGCCGACGTTCGGCAGATTGGTCGAAAAGATGATCTTGCGGCCCTGCGAGCGCACCACGCCGTCGGCGATGGTGAGGAAGCGGTGCAGGTGCTCGTTGCCCTCCGCGCGAGGCTTCATCAGGTGGTCGGCGTCCTCGACGACGAAGGCGTCGTGGCCGCCAGTGATGAACTTCACGTAGATCTCGTCGGACGCGAGCGCCTCCATGTCGCCGGTATAGAGCGCATGCCCGTGCGCGCCCTTGCGGCGCGACATCTCACCCAGGATCGCGCGGATGAGGCGCGTCTTACCGGTGCCAGGCGGACCCTGTAGCACGAGCACCGTTTCGGGCGCGTCGAGGTAGCACGCGATGAAGTTGCGCACGCCACTCTTGATTTCCGGGTAAGCGCGATCGCGCAGGACATCGTTCGCCAATTCCTCGATGGCCGCATTCTGCAGCCCGCTGCAGGAGGTGAAGTGCCAGTCGATCGAGAACATGGGTTCGGTAATCAGCGTGGAACCGGCTTTCTCCAGGATGCGCTCCTTGGCTCCTTCGGCCCGCGGCACGTCCACAGCCCAGATGTAGAAGGCGCAGGAGCAATAGTCCGCCTTGCGGCCGCCGTGTCCGGACACGAAAAGTCCGTCGCCGTCGAGGATCAACGAGGTGGAATGGATGCGCTGCGCGCGCCATGCGTCGTCAATCGCGATAGCGTCGAGCAGCACATCCAGCTCGATACGCGCGGCGAAGCGAAGCTCGCGGAAGATCGGGTAGCGGGCGGCGCCCACGTCGAGCGCCTTCGCGAAGCGGTTCTTCAGCACGAGATCGGAGAAGTCCCAGAGCTCCTGAGTCAGCCCATTGAAATGATTGCTGTCGTTTCGGTTCATTGTCGTCAGATCGTCACGATCGAAAAAGTGGCCGGGGCTTTCACCCCGGCCGTTCAAGTTACAAAATTACTCATCGGATCTTCACCAGATCCTTCAGTACCGCGTCCAGGCCGCCGAACACCGAGATCTTGTCGATCTTCTCGGTGACCTTTTCCAGGGTCTCCAGCTCCTTCAGGCGCAGGGCGGTCGGGTTGTCTTCCATCACCCGCGCGGTGTTCAGCAGCGAGCGGGTAGCCGCGGTTTCTTCGCGACGGCGAATGACGTTCGCCAGCGCGACCTTTTCCGCTTCCACCACCTTGGCGAGAATCACCTTCATCTCACCCGGCAGGATGATGTCCTTCACGCCGACCGATTCGACCTCGAGGCCGAAGCCGGCCACGCGGCGCTTGATGTGCTCGGCGACCACCTGGTCGATCACCACCTTGTTCTC
>Ga0137410_10001529_pt1 | contig 15873 bp, 15 predicted proteins | sample CZODoug1_16funga_FD_108878 | JGI IMG/M metagenome (GOLD analysis project Ga0137410, IMG submission 108878) | Vadose zone soil fungal communities from Angelo Coast Range Reserve, California, USA - CZODoug1_16fungal (Illumina Assembly) | ecosystem: Environmental > Terrestrial > Soil > Vadose zone... | reverse complement strand
AGTCCCGCCTCCCGTCCCGACTCCCCGAGCACGAACGAGAATTCCCCGATCTGCGAGACGGCGACGCCCGCGAGCAGCGCGACGCGCCCCGCGTACCCCATCAAGACGGGCCCCACCGCGGCGGATAGGGATTTGCCGCCCATGATGACCGCGACACCCCCGAACGTGAGCAGCGGATGCGCTCGGACGGTCTCGAGCTGCACCAGCATGCCGACCGCGACGAAGAAGAGCGAAATGAAGATGTCGCGGAACGGCATCAGCTCGGCCATCGCCTGGTGGGCGTAGTCCGATTCCGAGATCACGAGCCCGGCGAGAAATGCGCCGAGCGCCAGGGATGCCCCCGCGGCCGCCGTACCGAGCGCCGTCAGGGTGCCGATCAGGATGACCGCGATGAGGAAGAGCTCCCGGCTGCGCGTCTTCACGATCTCGGCGAGCGCCCGCGGGACCAGGGTCCGCGCAGCGACGACCACGCCCACCACGACGAGCGTCGCCTTGCCGAGCGCGAATGTGAGGCCGAGCGCCCCGCCCCCCGCCGTCCCCGCGAGGAAGGGGAGCAGCAGCATGATCGGGACGACGCACAGATCCTGAAAGATCAGGATCCCCGTGGCGAGGCGGCCATGCGGCGCGTCGATCTCGCCCTTGTCGGTCAGGCCTTTGAGGACGATGGCGGTGCTCGACAGGGCGATGAGAAAGCCGAGGAACAGCGCCACGCGCCAGCTCGGCAGGAACGCGATGCCGGCGGCCACCGTCGCCAGGACGGTGAACGCCATCTGCCCGAGCCCCCCCACCAGCACCTGACGGCCCATCTCCTTGAGACGGCTGAGCGAGAACTCGATCCCGATCGTGAAGAGGAGCAGGATTACGCCCACCTCGGCGAGGCTCTCGACGCGGTGCGGATCGGACACGAGGCCAAGCGCGTTGGGACCGAGGATCATCCCGGCGACGATGAACCCGGGGAGCGCCGGCAACTTGAGTTTGTGGAACGCCAGGATCACCAGCAGGGAGCCGGCGAAGATGACGGCGAGGTCCTTCAGGACGAGGAGTTGTTGCACGGTTGCCTAAGATATGCCCTAACCCGTAGCTTGGGGGCCGTGAGCGACTGGCTAGAGCAACGTCTCGGTCTGAGTCCCGCGACGCAGATGCACTTGTTGGTCTCGGTGATCGCGATCGCCGGGCTCTGGCTCCTCCAGAAGATCGTCCTCGCCCTCGTCTACCGCCGCGTCACCGATCCCTACACTCGCTATCGCTGGCGCAAGGCCACGACGTACGTCTTCATCGTCGCGGGGATCCTGGTCGTAGGCCGCGAGTGGTTCTCCGGCTTCAAGACGCTCGCGACGTTCCTGGGGCTCGTCTCGGCGGGTATTGCGATTGCGCTCAAGGACCCGCTCACGAATCTGGCGGGTTGGGCGTTCATCGTGTCGCGCCGGCCTTTCGATGTGGGGGACCGGATCGAGATCGCCGGCCACAAGGGCGACGTCATCGACCAGCGCCTGTTTCAATTCACGTTGAACGAGATCGGCGGGTGGGTCGACGCCGATCAAAGCTCCGGGCGCATCATCCACATTCCCAACGCGAAGGTCTTCACCGACCCCGTCGCCAACTACGACAAGGGCTTCCGGTACATCTGGAACGAAGTGCCCGTCATGGTGACATACGAGAGCAACTGGAAGAAGGCCAAGGAGATTCTCACGGCAGTCGCGTTCAAGCACGCGGAGCATCTGACGGCGGAGGCGGAACGGGATCTGCTCACGGCGTCGCGGCAGTACTTCATCAACTACAAGAAGCTGACGCCGATCGTCTACACGAGCGCGGTCGATTCAGGGGTGCGCCTCACGATGCGCTACCTGATCGAGCCGCGGCGGCGGCGGGGCACCGTGTCGGCGATCTGGGAGGAGATCCTCACCGAGTTCGACAAGTGCACCGACATCGAGCTCGCCTACCACACGGTACGGTCGTTCCGCACGACGGAAGAGGGGAAACCAGGCATGCGCCACGCTTCGGGGCGCACGCACAAGAGACGCGACGACCCGCCGCCGCAGGAGTCCTAACGGACGGTGATGGACACGTCGACCCACACGTCGGGATCGAGCAGGTGCCGGACCCGCAGCGTGTATTGCCCCGGCGCGCTGGCCACGACGCCGCCGGCAAAGCCCAGAAGCGAATCCCCAGGCGCGAGCGCGCCGTGCATGCTGTAGCCGGCGCAGGTGACGCCGGGGTAGCTCAGTTTCAGCGTAGTCTCGAGATCCATCCCGCAGATGCGACTCACAACGTCTACCGGTGTCGCCGTCCCGTTTACGACGATCGACCTGATGTCGAGGGTGTCGCCGGTCTTCGGCTCGGCAGGGGAGAGCCGAACTGTTTGCTCGAGCCCCTGCGGTGTGATGACGACCCGGGGCCCGGTAAGAGACGCCGGCTGCGTTCCGCAGGCGATCATGATGAGGGACAGCAGGACGAGGGTGGTACGGGTCGACGGCATCGTTCCTCCTAGTAGCAGCACCGGGGAATCTACACCCGTTCTGAAGATGCGTTCACCCCCAGTCCTGTAACGCGTCTCCCTTGTCCACCACGGCGCGAACCAGCAGATCGAAGTCTTCCCGCCTGCTGCGGTGATTCGTGATCGCCACCCGAATTGCGAGACGCCCCCCGAGCACGGTGGTCGACGGCACCGCCAGCCCACTCTCCTGAATCTGCAGCAGGATCTCCTGATTGAGCTCGTTGAGGGCGCCATCCTCCGCGCCTGCGGCGGCGTACCGGAAACAGACGACGTTGAGTGGCGCGGGGGCGAGGAGCTCGAGCCGCGGATGCGCCTGGATGAGCCCGACGAGGTACGCCGCCTGCCGGACGTTCTGGTCGATGAGCTGGGCGAACGCGTCCACGCCGTGTGCCTTCAGCGACATCCACACCTTCAGCGCGCGGAAGCCCCGCGACAGCTGGACGCCCCGTTCGGCGAAGGGGAACCCACCGGCGGCGATCCCGCGCTCGAAGGCCGCCAGGTACGCCGGCGTGACGTTGAACGTCGCGCGGTGCGCGACCTGATCGCGGACCAGCGTGCACCCGACCTCGTACGGCAAGTACATCCATTTGTGCAGATCGAAGGCGACCGAGTCCGCCTGCTCGATGCCGCGCACCAGGGGACGGAGGGCGGGCGCGAGCGCCGCCAGCGCTCCGAACGCGCCGTCGACGTGCAGCCACAAGCCCTCTTCCCGGCACAGGGCCGCGAGCGCCGGGAGGTCGTCGGTGGCGCCCGTGTTGACGGTGCCCGCGTTGCCGACCACGCAGATGGGACGGTGCCCCGCCGCGCGGTCGTCGGCGATGGCGCGGCGCAGCGCGGCCACGTCGATCGTGTAGTCGGCCCCCACGGGGATGCGGCGCAGCGCCTGGTTGCCGAGCCCGAGCAGCTCCACCGCTTTGCGCACCGAGGAATGGGTCTCGGTGGACTCGTACACGAGCAGCTGCGGCTGGTCTGATCCCTGGACGCCGCGCTCGCGCACGTCGTAACCGGCGTGCGCGTTCCGCGCGACGGCGAGCCCCACGAAGTTGGCCATCGAGCCGCCCGACACCAACAGTCCATGCGTGCCCGCGGGCATGCCGAGCAGTTCGACGAGCCAGCCGATCACCTGGTTCTCGACCACTGCTGAGGCGTCGTCGAATTCGGCGACCTGCGGATTCATCCCCGACGCCAGCATGTCGGCCAGCATCGCGAGCGGCGTCCCCGTACCGATCACCCAGCCCCAGAATCGGGGATGGACGTTGCCGGTCGGGTAGGGGAGGATGTCGCGGGTGAACTGCTCGTAGACGGCCTCGGCGGGCGTGGGACCGCGGGGTACCGGCTCCGACAGCCGCCGGCGCACATCAGGGGGAACGGGGCGCCACGCCGCGCGCTCCCGCACCGTGCGCAGATAGTCCAGCATGTCGTCGAGCATCCGATGGCCCAGCGTGCGGAGCTCGTTCCATTCTTGTGGACCTACCGGATCGAGCGTGCGCTCTGTTTCGGGCGTCACGGCGCCGCCACGACGTCGTAGTGCAGCACGAACGGCTCGAGATCGAGGAGGTAGTCGGAGTCTTCCGAGTAGTAGTGGGCCTTTTCATAGTCGTCGCCCGCGAACTTGCGAATCGCGTCGAGCGACTCCCACAGAGAGATGAAAGTGAACTCGGTCTCGTCGCCCTGCGTGCGGCGCAGCACGAATACGCCCTTGTTGCCCGGTGTGGCGCGGCACTCACGCGCGCCGGTCCGCTCGAGGTACTCGGTGTACGCCTCTGCTTTGGCCGCCGGCGTCACACCGTGCCAGACGCGCGCGATGAGAGAAGGGGCGGTCACGTCACAGTCTCCTCAGCGGGCTGACCGGCAGCCGCAGAATTGACGGCCGGGCGAAGCTTGTGGGAAAACTGAATCCACAGCACCGCGCCCAGGATCAGCGCCATCGCCACGATGGTGCGTTGGGTGATCGGCTCGGCCAGGAGCAGCCAGCCGAGCACCACGGCGATCACGGGATTCACGTAGGCGTAGGTGCCGACGATCGTGGCCGAGGCGTGTTTCAGCGCGTAGGAGTAGGCGCTGTACCCCAGGATCGAGCCGAACACCACGAGGTACGCGATAGCGCCGGCGCCTTTGGGAGTCAGGTGCCAGCTGTGCCATTCGCCCAGCGCTGAGCCAACGAGGGCGACCACGGCGCCCCCGACGAGCATTTGAATCGACGCGGCGATGTACGGGCTCACCTCCACGGGGTGCCGCTTGGCGTACACGGAGCCGAACGACCACGAGCAGCTCGCGAACGTCAGCGCCAGCGGCCCGCGCAGGTCGGCGTTGAGAATCTCCGCCGGAGTCGCGCCCACGAGCAGCGCGGTACCGATGAACCCGAGGAGGAGTCCCGCGACCACACGCCAGTTCAAGTCCCCCGAACCGCCGGGGACGATCGCGTCGAAGAAAGCCGTCCAGATGGCGACGGTCACGACGAAGACGCTGGCGACCCCCGATGGCGTGTACTGCTCGGCCCAGACGACGAACGCGTTGCCGCCTGTCAGCAGAAAGAGTCCCACGATCGCCAGCGTGCGCCAATCGACGGCGCGACGCGGCAATGTGTAGCCGAGCACCCGCGCGATGCCAAGAAGCAGGACGCCGGCGATGAAGAAGCGCAGCCCGGCAAACAGGAACGGTGGGAGCTCACCGACGCCCACTTTGATCGCGAGATACGTCGAGCCCCAGAAGACGCAGACGATGAGATAGGCGATGAGGGCTTTGCCCTTGAGCGCGGCCATGTCAGTCAGGCTCCGTCGGAGTGAAACCGGGTTTCTCAAACAACGTCGACAGCACGATCGTCGTTCTGGTGTTCATTTGAGAATTCGGGCCGCGCAAGTCGCGCAGGATCGCCTGGACGCCCTCGAGGTCCGGCGCCACGACCTTGAGGATGTAGCAGTCGTCGCCCGCGATGTGGTGGCACTCGAGTACACCGGGATGCTTTTCCATCTCGCGCATGCGCGGTTCGTCGCCGACGTAGTCGGAATTCCCGTATCGGACGGCCACGAACGCCGTCACGGGGAACCCGGCCTTGGCGCGATTCAGCTGCACGCGATAGCCGAGGATGTGTCCGGCCTCTTCGAGACGCTTGACGCGCTCCATGACGGCCGGCCGCGACAGACCGACCTCGTCGGCAATCGCCTGATAGCTGGAGCGCCCGTCTTGTGAGAGAAGCCGAAGGATGCGTCGATCGATGGCGTCGAGCTCGGGCTTGGCGGGCATTTAGAAGGGCTCCGTACGCATTGTCAAACTATACGTCGTAGTTCTACGGTCTTTTAGAACGTATCATAAGAATACTGGGTTCCACCCTTACGGTGGCCTTTGATTAGGACACTCGCAGCCGCTACTATTCCGCCAATGTCTGACGCCATCGCCGACCTCCGCGCCCTCGTCCGGACGTTCCCTTCGGCCCTCTTGGGTTATTCGGGTGGCGTCGATTCGGCGCTGCTCGCGGTGGTGCTGCGCCAGGAGTTGGGGCGCGACCGGATGGTGGCGGCGATCGGACGCAGCGCCTCCTATCCGGAGGCGCAATGGCGCACCGCGCGCGAGGTAGCGGAACGGTTCGACGTACCGGTGCTGGAAGTCGACACGCACGAGCTCGAAGACCCGAACTACCTCGCCAATCCCACCAACCGCTGCTTCTACTGCAAGACCGAGTTGTGGAGCCGTCTGATGCCGCTGGCCCAGGCTCGCGGCCTCGCCGTCGTGTGCGACGGCACGAACGCCGACGATCTGTCCAAAGGCGAGCACCGACCGGGTCGCGCCGCCGGAGCACGGGCGGGCGTGCGGTCGCCGCTCGCAGAGGTCGGCCTCACCAAAGCGGCGATCCGAGACGCGTCGCGCGCGCTGGGCCTGCCGACGTGGGACGCGCCCGCGGCGCCGTGTCTGTCGAGCCGCGTGCAGTACGGACTCCAGATCACGCCGCTGCGATTGCAGCAGGTCGAGTCGGCCGAGGCGTACCTCCGCGAGTTGGGAGTCCGTGGCGACCTGCGCGTGCGGCACCGCGGCACTGCGGCGCGGATCGAACTGGAAGCGGCGTGGATCCCGTGGGCAGAGCAGCGACTCGAGACGATCGCAGAACGACTCAACACCCTTGGCTTCGCGCACGTCGAGGTCGACCCGCGCGGCTACCGTCGGGGGAGCCTGTTAGAGTCTTCATCGCCCTGAACCTTCCTGAGGGCGTGCGCCAGGGTCTCTGGGACGCGATCGGTCCCATGCGCGAGCGCGGTTTTCCGGTGAAATGGGTGCGCCCAGACGGCGTGCACCTCACGCTCAAGTTCCTCGGCGACGTGGACGACGCGCGGGAGCCCGAGTTGCGCGCGGCGCTGACGGAGGCCGCGGGTCGCGTAGCGCCGCGCGGCATCACGCTCCATATCGAAGGATTCGGCGTTTTTCCCGACTTCAAACGGCCGCGTGTCGTCTGGGCGGGCGTCACGCCCGATCCCGCCCTCGAGCTGTTGCAACACCGTGTGGAGCAGGTCTTCGCGCCCCTCGGCTTTCCGACCGAGGCTCGACCGTTCCGGCCCCATGTGACGCTCGGCCGCGGCGACTGCCGGGGTCTCGAGAGCGGTCTCGCCGCCATCGCCTTTACGGCGACGACGATCATCACGGACCTCGACCTGATGCAGAGCACGCCCCAAACGGGTGGGGCGGTGTATCAGGTGAAACATCGTGGACGGCTGTCTTAAAGGGCTCCTCCGACTCGGCTGCTTCGTCGCGATCGCGGCGGTGCTGCTGGCTTTGTGGTGGTTCCGGGAGCCAATTCTGCGCACCGGCGCACGCTGGTTTGGGCGGACCGAGGCGTTGCCGCCCGTCGCCGACACCGCCGTCGGCGCGCCGACGCCGAGAGCCGTCGCGTCAGGCCAAACAAAGGTAGGGACGCTCCGGGCCCCAGCTGGTCCCGATTCGGTCGTCTTGAATCCCAACGAAGTGGCATCCCTGATCGGCAGCTCGATCGACTGGCGGGTTCGCAAGACCTACGACTCACTCCGCGTCGAGCTGTTGGAGGGCTCCCTGGCGGTGCACGCCCGGCTCGATACGCGCGCGCTGCCGCCGGAAACATTTGGGCCCTTTGCCGCGCTCGTGCAGCCGCGCGAGCCGCTCAGGCTCGGCGGGACGATCGAGATCGAGCGGCCGGGGATCGCGCGCTTCACGATTCGCGAGATCAGCATACGCGGCATCGCGTTCCCAGGACCGACCGTAAAGTCCATCGCGCGCCAGGCGGCCGGTGCGAACGAGGACGGGGCCATTCCTCTCCAGGTCGATCGCGCGATCTCGCGGATCGTCATTCATCCGACTGGCGTCATTCTGTACCGCACGCCGGCGCGAGCGCCTCGATGAGGCGTCGCGTCCTGATCGTCGACGACGAAAAGGGCATTCGCGAGGCCCTGAAACAGGTCCTGGAATACGAGGAAATCGAGGTGCAGACTTGCGCCTCGGGGCATGAAGCCCTGCGCGTCTATCCAGAGTTCCGGCCCCACCTGGTGTTCCTCGACGTCAAAATGGAAGGGATGGATGGCCTCGAGACCCTGAAGCGCGTCCGCGAGCTGGACCCGGCCGCGCAGGTGGTGATGATCTCGGGGCACGGGACGATCCAGACGGCCGTCGAGGCGACGCAGCTCGGCGCCTACGACTTCCTCGAGAAGCCCCTCGACACCGACCGCATTCTGCTCACCCTCCGGAACGCCCTGCAGCACGTCGTGCTCGTGAGCGAAAACGTGCGCCTCAAGCAAGAAGTGCACGCGCAGTACGAGATCGTCGGCTCGAGCAAGGCGATCAAGCAGGTCATCGAGCGTCTCGAGAAGGTTGGGCCTACGGCCGCCCGCGTCTTGATCACGGGGCAGAACGGTACCGGCAAAGAGCTCGTCGCGCGGGCGATCCATGCGCTCAGTCCTCGAGCGGCTGGTCCTTTCGTCGAGGTCAATTGCGCGGCCATCCCGTCCGAGCTGATCGAGAGCGAGTTGTTCGGACACGTGAAAGGCAGCTTCACCGGCGCCTTCGCGGACCGCGCGGGGAAGTTCGAGCTGGCCGACGGCGGCACGCTCTTCCTCGACGAGATCGGCGACATGAGCCTCTCGGCGCAGGCCAAGGTGCTGCGCGCGTTGCAAGAGGGCGTCATCTCGCGCGTAGGCTCGGGCAAGACGTTGGCGGTCGACGTGCGCGTCATCGCCGCGACGAACAAGAACCTGGAGCAGGAGATCCGCGAGGGGCATTTCCGCGAAGACCTGCTCTATCGGCTGAACGTCGTCCCGATCGAGGTCCCGCCATTGCGGGAGCGGCGCAGCGACATCGCGCAGCTCGTGGCGCATTTCGCCGCCGAACTCGCGCGCAGCGGTCTCCCGCCCAAGGAGATCGAGCCGGCCGCGGTGCAGCGGCTCACGGCGCACGATTGGCCCGGCAACATCCGCGAGCTCAAGAACGGCATCGAGCGGCTCCTGATTCTTGCGGCTGGTGAGAAAGTTACGGAGGTCGATGTCGAGCGGCTGGTGGGGACCCCCGCGGGACAGCGCGGGGCGGCGGATGACGGTGGAGGAGATGCAACTTGGTTGCGCGCCGCTACGTTTGAAGAGTTTAAGCAGGCGGCGGAGCGCGCATTTCTGCTGACGAAACTCCAGGAACACGACTGGAACGTCTCGGAGACGGCGCGCACATTGCAGATGCCGCGCAGCAATCTCTATAAGAAGATCGAGCGTTACGGACTGGCCCGAGAGGGAGGAGCGTAGTGGCTGGCAAAGAGAAGGACCTCAAGGATCGGGATTGGGATCGCGAAATGCGCGAGGTCGACAAGCTGCTCGCAAAACTCCCCGAGGCCGATCCGTCGCTGGGCCGCGGGGCGCCAACGGTTCCGCGCGCATATCCCGCTCCCCACGCCACACCCACGTCGCATCCGGCTCCGGCGGGTCCCGCCTCGCGCCTCGCCACGTGGATCCGCGTGGGGCTCGGCGTGTTACTCGGATTCGGGATGCTGGCGTGGCCGTACAGCCACGTCTGCGGGGCGAGGCTGCTCTTCTATATGATCGGGGCGAGCACCGTGGTCGTGGCGGGCGTCTGGACCGCCGTCTCGTCGTGGAAACGGCGCATGGGATTTGCCCACCTCTTGTCCCTCGGCCTTCTGGCCTGGGGGCTGATTCTCGCGGCGGGCGTCGTCCTCCCCCGCATCGGTTATGCCAATCAAGCGGCAGTCTGGTTCTGCCCGGAGCCCAAGTAAATGCCTGAGGCTTTCAAGAATTTCATTGCCGGTGAATGGGTCGCGCCCTCCACCGGGGAATACTTCGACAACCGCAATCCCGCCGACTGGAACGACGTGATCGGCAAGTTCCCGCGCTCGGGACCCGCGGACATGCTCAAGGCGATCGAGTCCGCCAAACGCGGGTTCGCGCGGTGGTCCAAGACGCCGGCGCCGATCCGGGGGCAGGTGCTGCAACGCGTCGGGGAGCTGCTCGTGGAGCGGAAGGACGCGATTGCCCGGGCGATGACGCGCGAGATGGGGAAAGTGCTCGCCGAGACACGGGGCGACGTGCAGGAAGGGATCGACACCGCGTTCTATGCCGCGACCGAAGGGCGGCGGCTCTTTGGCCGCACGGTGCCCTCCGAGCTCCGCAACAAGTGGGCGATGAGCTATCGCCGGCCGATCGGCATCGCGGGCCTCATCACGCCGTTCAACTTTCCGTTGGCGATCCCCACATGGAAGATGTTCCCGGCGCTGCTCTGCGGGAACGCGGTCATCTTTAAACCCGCCGAGGACGTGCCACACACCGGTCATCTCTTAGTGGAAGTGTTGGTCGACGCGGGCTTGCCCCCGGAAGTCGTGCAGCTGGTGCACGGTCAGGGATCGGTCGTCGGTCGAGCGATGGTCGAGCATCGGGATGTGCCGGTGATCTCCTTCACGGGCTCCACGGAGACCGGGTCGATCATCGGCGCGACGTGCGGCAAGATGCACAAGCGGCTGTCGCTCGAGATGGGCGGCAAGAACGCGATGATCGTGATGGATGACGCCGATCTCGACCTGGCGCTCGACGGCGTGCTGTGGGGGGCGTTCGGGACGACGGGGCAGCGCTGCACCGCCACCAGTCGCCTGATCCTCCAAGACAAGATCCACGACCGCTTCTTGAAGATGGTGTGCGACCGGGCGGAGAAACTGCGCCTCGGTCCCGGTCTCGAGGACAAGTCCGAGGTCGGGCCGCTGATTCACGAAGGGGCCCGGCAGAAGGTCGCTGAGTACGTGGACATCGCCAAGAAAGAGGGCGCCAGCGTTGCCATCGGGGGCAAGATCCCCCAGGGGGACAAGCGCCTCGAGTGCGGGTGGTTCTACGAGCCGACCGTTTTCGCTGGTGTGAAGGCGGGGATGAGGGTCGAGCAGGAGGAGATCTTCGGTCCGGCACTCGCGGTCATCAAGGTCAAGGACCTGGACGAGGCGATTCGAGTGAACAACGACGTGATCTATGGTCTGTCGAGCTCCCTGTACACGCGCGACGTCAATGCGGCGTTCAGGGCGATCGAGGAACTCGACAACGGGATCACCTACGTCAACGCGCCGACGATTGGGGCGGAGGCCCACATGCCGTTCGGGGGCGTCAAACAGACGGGAAACGGCCACCGCGAGGGCGGGTGGGAGGTCTACGACTTCTACTCCGAGACGAAAACGGTCTACGTCGACTACTCGGGGCACCTGCAGCGGGCCCAGATCGACACGTACACGGAATAACTGTTGCGCTGAAGCGACGGTAGCCTAGCTGGCACAGTTGTTGATCCGCAGTCGCCACATGCCCATCGCGCCTGCCAAACGAGTCAGAGCCCTCTCCGGAGAAGGGGCGTTCGACGTGTTGGTCGCCGCGCGCCGTCTGGAGAGCGACGGCCAGCATGTCGTCCACCTCGAGATCGGAGAGCCCGACCGCGTTACCCCCCCCCACGTGGTCGAGGCAGGTGTCCGGGCGCTGCATGACGGCCACACCCGCTACGTGGATCCCGCCGGGCTGCCCGCGCTGCGCGACGCGATCGCCACGTCGTTGGCGTGGCGTGGCGTGCGGGAGAGTACGGCGGAGAACGTGATCGTGGTCCCCGGTGCCAAGCCGATGATTTTCTACGCCCTTCTTGCCGTACTCGAGCCGGGCGACGAGGTGCTCGTCCCTGACCCGGGCTTCCCGATCTACGCGTCGGTCGTGCGGTTCGCCGGAGCGTTGCCCGTTAGCTACCCGGCGTTGGATGTTGCTCGCCTCGCCGACCGGATCACGCCGCGGACGCGGGCGCTGGTCGTGAACCTCCCCGCCAACCCCACGGGCGTCGTCGCGACGACCGATGCGTTGAGCGCCATCGCCGCCCTCGCGCAGTGCCACGACCTCACCGTGATCTCGGACGAGGTGTACGGCCGCATTCGGTACGACGGGCGCGCGGACAGCATCGCCGCGCTGCCGGGCATGCTCGAACGCACGATCATCGTCGATAGCTTCTCGAAGACCTACTCGATGACGGGTTGGCGGCTCGGCTTCGGCGTGGTGCCGGCGGCGCTCGTCGAGCGTGTGACCAAGCTCGTGGTCAACGGCACATCCTGCACGCCGCCGTTCGTTCAGCTTGCCGGCCTCGCCGCCCTCACCGGGTCGCAGGACTGCGTGACCGCGGCCGTGGAAGGCTACGAGCGCCGTCGCGACTGGCTGGTGGACGCGTTGAACGGCCTCCCGGGCGTCCACTGTAGCTCACCGGGTGGTGCCTTCTACGCGTTTCCCGATGTCCGCCGGATCGAGGAGCGCACGGGGCTTTCTACCGAGCAGCTCGCAAGTCGCCTGCTGGACGTACACGGCGTGGCCGTCCTCCCCGGCACCGCATTTGGGGCGGGTGGGGCAGGGCACCTGCGCCTGTCGTTCGCCACAGCCGATGACGACCTCGAGGTCGCGCTCGGGCGGATGCGCGATTGCGTCAGCGACCTCGCCCCCTTGACGGCAGCGTGAGCGTGGCGTAGTGTCCCTGGACAACTGAAGACCCGTGGTCATTTGCCGCGTATTGCCGCCACGTTAAACAAAGTGCTAAAAAGCGAATCGCCCGCGGCTTTCTTTGTGCGGGCGACAGTGTTTTAAGAGAACTCGCTTTCTCCGCGGCCGCTCCCTCTCTCTCGAAGGGCGGCCGTTTTTATTTTCGCGAGGAGTGTGCCGATGCCTGTCGTGGCTGCCAGCCGAGTCCGCGCCCTCTCGGGCGAAGGCGCGTTCGAAGTGCTCGCCGCGGCGCGCCAGCTCGAAGGGGCGGGCCGGCACGTGGTCCACCTCGAGATCGGCGAGCCCGACGGGGCGACGCCGCCCCATGTAGTCGAGGCGGGCGCTCGGGCCCTGCGCGACGGTCACACCCGCTACGTGAATCCAGCGGGCTTGCCCGATTTACGCGACGCGATTGCGGCGTCACTCGCGTGGCGGGGCGTCCGCGCGACGGCGGATCGCGTGGTCGTCGTGCCCGGCGCCAAGCCAATGCTGTTCTACGCGCTCCTCGCCGTGCTCGAGCGGGGCGACGAGGTGCTCGTCCCGGACCCGGGCTTCCCGATCTACCCGTCGGTTGCGCGCTTCGCCGGCGCGGTGCCCGTCGCCTATCCCCTCGATGCCTCGGGTGGAGTGGACGTCGCGCGTCTCACCGACCTGGTCGGTCCGCGCACGCGCGCGCTGGTCGTGAACTTGCCGGGCAACCCCACCGGCGGCGCCGCGAGTCCCGACGACCTGAGCGCGATCGCCACGCTCGCACAGCGCCACGACCTCGCCGTGATCTCGGACGAGGTGTACGGACGCATCCGGTACGACGGGCGCTCGGGCAGCATCGCGGCGCTGCCCGGAATGCTCGACCGCACCGTGATCGTGGACAGCTTCTCAAAGACGTATGCGATGACGGGATGCCGGCTCGGCTACGGCGTTCTGCCGGCGGCGCTCGTGGAGCGCGTCACGATGCTCGTGGTCAACGGCACGTCCTGTACGCCGCCGTTCGTGCAGCTCGCGGGGCTCGCCGCGCTAACGGGATCGCAGGAGGGCGTGACGGCGGCCGTGGCACGGCTCGAGGGCCGCCGCGACTGGCTGGTGGACGGGCTCAACGGCCTCCCGGGCGTGCGTTGCAGCCGACCCGACGGGGCTTTCTACGCGTTTCCCGACGTCCGAGAGGTCGAGCGGCGGGCAGGGCTCTCGACCGAGCAGCTTGCCGCGCGGCTGCTCGAGTTGCACGGCGTGGCGGTCCTCCCTGGCACCGGCTTCGGGGCGCGCGGGGCGGGGCACCTGCGCCTGTCGTTTGCCGTATCGCCCCGCGATCTCGACCTCGCGCTCGATCGGATCCGCGAGTGCGTCAGTGAACTTGCCGTTGCCGTCTGACCCGATGGAGGCATCTATGTCCGTCCGCAAAGTGACCGTCGCCACCCTGGCGGGGCTGAAGGCGCGTAACGAGAAGGCCGTCTTTGTGACGGCCTACGACTACCCGACGGCGACGTTCGCCGATCGCGCGGGCGTGGACATGATCCTGGTAGGGGATTCGGCGGCGATGACGATGCTGGGTCTCCCCAGCACCGTGGGGATCGGCCTCGATGAGATGCTCGTCTTCGCTCGGGCGGTGACGCGCGCCGCGCGCCGCGCCTTCGTGGTGGGCGACCTGCCGTTCCTTTCCTATCAGCCGTCCGATGAGACGGCGATCCGCAGTGCCGGCGCCTTCATCGCCTCCGGGTGCGACGCGGTGAAATGCGAGGGCGGCGCCCGCGTTGCCCGGCGGGTTCGCGCGATGGTCGACGCTGGGATCGCCGTGATGGGCCACCTGGGGCTCACGCCGCAGAACCTGACGCAGTTGGGCGGCTACCGGGTGCAAGGGAAATCGCTGGCCGCAGCGGAGCGCCTGATCCGCGATGCCGAGGCGTTGCAGCGGGCCGGCGTGTTCTCGATCCTGCTCGAAGCCGTGCCGGCGGAGACCGCGGCCTTCGTCCGCGAGCGTGTCGGTGTCCTGGTGTACGGCATCGGCGCGGGGCCCTGTGTAGATGGCCAGCTCGTGATCTCGCACGACATTCTGGGCAACTTCGTCGGCGAGATCTCGCCGCGCTTCGTGAAACGCTACGCCGAGGTTGGCGCCGACATCGAGCGCGCGTTCTCGGGCTATGCGCGCGACGTCCGCTCCGGAGCGTTCCCCGGCCCGGAGCACTGCTACCCGATCGATCCCGCCGACGAGGCGGAAATCCGGGCGGCGCGGCAGGTGGAGGTGACGTCGTGACGACCACGTTCGCTCCGCCCGTCGGTTTTCGCCCCCGGCCCCAGGCCTGCCGCGCTTGCGGCACGGTGCACGACCCGGCGCCCGTCGCGGTGTGCGAGCAATGCCTCGGGCCCCTCGATCCGGTGCTCGATCCGGGCCGAGCGCTGCCGACGCGGGAGGCCATCGCCGCGCGGCCGCGCTCCCTGTGGCGCTACCGTGAATGGTTGCCGTTCGACGGAGAACCCACCCTTTCCCTCGACACCGGGAGCACGCCGCTCGTCGCGGCGCCGCGACTCGCCGCGCGGCTCGGCGTTTCCCGCGCGTGGGTGAAGAACGACGCCGTCTCGCATCCCTCGCTGTCGTTCAAGGATCGGGTGGTCGCGACGGCGATCAACGCGGCGGCGGCATTCGGACTCGACACCATCGGGTGCGCCTCGACCGGCAACCTCGCGAATGCCGTCGCGGCACAGGCGGCGCGTGCGGGCCTCAAGGCCTGGATCTTCATTCCTGAGGACCTCGAAGCCGCCAAGGTCGTCGGCACCGCCGTCTACGGCCCGCGGCTCGTGCGCGTGCGGGGCCATTACGACGACGTCAACCGCCTGTGCGCGCAGGTGGCCGATCAATTCGGATGGGGCATTGTCAATGTCAACCTGCGCGGCTACTACGGCGAAGGGTCGAAGACGATGGCCTTCGAGATCGCCGAGCAGCTCGGGTGGCGCCTGCCCACGGCCGTCGTCGCCCCGATGGCGGGCGGCTCCCTCGTGACCAAGCTGCGAAAGGGGTTTCAGGAGTTCACCGCGGCCGGGCTCGTCACCGGCAACCTGCCGCGCCTCTTCGGCGCTCAGGCGGCGGGGTGCGCCCCAATCGTCCGTCTCGTTCAGACCAACGCGGACGCCATCGAGCCGGTTGTGCCGAGGACCATCGCCCGCTCGATCGCCATCGGGAATCCGGCCGACGGGCTCTTCGCCAAGCGCGCGATTCTCGAGTCTGGCGGATGGGCCGCGGCCGTGTCCGATCCGGAGATCGTCGCGGGGATCCGGTTGCTCGCCGAGGAAACGGGAGTCTTCACCGAAACGGCTGGGGGGGTGACGGTCGCCGCCGCCCTCGCGCTGGCGGCGGAAGGCCGACTGCGGCCGGATGATGAAGTCGTGCTGTGCATCACCGGGAACGGT
>Ga0137410_10001527_pt1 | contig 15876 bp, 14 predicted proteins | sample CZODoug1_16funga_FD_108878 | JGI IMG/M metagenome (GOLD analysis project Ga0137410, IMG submission 108878) | Vadose zone soil fungal communities from Angelo Coast Range Reserve, California, USA - CZODoug1_16fungal (Illumina Assembly) | ecosystem: Environmental > Terrestrial > Soil > Vadose zone... | reverse complement strand
GCGGCTGGTTCAGGGCCTGGCACTCGGCGGCGAGTACGGTGGCGCCGCGACCTACGTGGCGGAGCACGCGGCGCACGACCGCCGCGGCTACGACACGAGCTGGATCCAGACCACCGCCCCGCTCGGTTTGTTCCTGGCGCTGCTGGTCATCTGGCTCTGCCGCAGCAACATGGATGCGAAGGAATTCTCCGACTGGGGCTGGCGGATTCCGTTCTGGCTGTCGCTCATCCTGCTGATCTTCTCGATCTACATTCGCCTCAAGTTGAACGAGTCCCCGATATTCCAGAAGATGAAGGCTGAAGGCAAAGGGTCGAAAGCGCCCCTGACGGACAGCTTCACCAAGTATCCGAACAACAAATACGTGCTGCTTGCGTTGCTCGGGGCGACGGCAGGCCAAGGCGTCGTCTGGTACACGGGGCAGTTCTACGCTCTCTTCTTCCTAATCATCACGCTCAAGCTCGACTACGTCTCGGCCTATACCCTGATAGGACTGTCGTTGCTGATCGGGACGCCGTTCTTCATCGTTTTCGGCTGGCTTTCCGACCGGATCGGGCGACTGAAGATCATCATGGCCGGTTGCCTGATCGCCGCGGTAACGTATTTCCCGCTCTTCGCTGGCCTCACGCATTACGTGAACCCCGCGCTCGAACAGTTCTCGCAGAAGAACTCGATCACGGTCGCGGCGGATCCGGCGACCTGCCAGTTCCACATCTTCGTCGGCCCGTGGAGCAAGTTCTCGGATTGCGATCGGGTCAAGGACTACCTCACCAAGCAAGGCCTGTCCTTCAAGTCGGTGAATGGCGAAGCAGGCAAGCCGCCGGTGGTCACGATAGGCGCCAACGCGAAGGTGGAGGGGTGGGACCAGAAGGCGCTCGCGGAAACGTTGAAGCAGGCAGGCGCCCCGTTCAGTGCCGACAAGAGCCAAGTGAACTGGGTGATGGCCGAAATACTCCTCGTCATCATGGTGATCTACGTCACCATGGTGTACGGACCGATCGCGGCGTTCCTGGTCGAGCTCTTCCCGACGGAGATCCGGTACACGTCGATGTCCTTGCCCTATCACATCGGCAACGGCTGGTTCGGCGGGATGCTGCCCCTGACTGCGACAGCGATGGTTGCGGCGACGGGCGATATCTACTACGGCCTGTGGTATCCGATCGTCGTCGCGGTGATGAGCCTAGTCATCGGCTCGATCTTCCTGTCGGAGACCAAGCATCGAGACATCCGGACCTACCAGCACCAGAACCCCTGAGCGGCAAATGGGGTCGTGAAAAAGCCCGCCTCGAGCGGGCTTTTTCATTGGGCGCGCTTCTAGGCGGGGGGCGGTTTTTGCCCGTATAATTCGCGCTTCTTTTTCCGCGCGCTCGGGCTTCCCGGACGCACCGGCCCGGCCAAGTAGCTCAGTTGGTAGAGCAGCGGACTGAAAATCCGTGTGTCGCTGGTTCGATTCCGGCCTTGGCCACCAAAACCTCCAGAAAGGTCCAGCGTGTCGTTCCCGACGACGCGCGCTCCGGCCTTGATGAGGCAGTTCGCGCCGTCGAGCCGGAGCTTCCTCCGTCGTCTAGTGATCTTGCTTCTCCGCGGGCTGCCTGGTGCCGACCTGGTCCGCAGAGATGAGGCTATCAAAAAAGCTGACTCGGCTGTTGGCGACCGATCGGAATTCCTCGTAACCGGCCTTGTGCTGTTGCTGCAGCGTTTCGACGTCCCGCCTGAAGGCTTCGGCCCGACCGAGGGAAGCGACTTTCTCGAGAACTTCCTCGACCGTTCCATAGGGCCGCAGGGCGTCGCGATCGTAGTGTCTCAACAGCAGATCGAAGACCGTCTCGATGCCTGCGGCGCGATCGCACAGGTCGAAGCTGAGATGCAGGGAATAGTCGTCTATGGTCTCGGCGCGGTGCGGCGTGCCGCTGCGCAGGAACAGCACGTCCCCGGGGCGCATGGTGATCTCGGTTTCCAGCGGGCCCATCTCCGATTCGCCCAGCTCCACCAGATTCGAGCGCCGCGGGGCCTGGCGGGCGTGCAGGCGCCACTTCTTGGTACCCGCGAGATGGATGGCGAGCACGTCGTCGGTGTCCAGGTGACCACGGTACGCTTCGTTGCCGCGCTGCGAGAAGAACACGACAGCGTTGCTGAATGTGCAGGAGTGCGCGCGGTCGAGAGCGGAGGCGAGCAAACTGACCTGGGGCTCCAGAATGTCCACGCCCTCGAGCAGGCAGGCGGCGCCGTTTTCAAGGTGCTGCTGCAGCACGCGGCGGTTGACGAATTCGATCGGGCGGCGCTGGACCATCTTGACGCAGCGCGCGGACTGCATGTCGACCAGCTTGCCGCGGTCGACGATCTGCAGGAATTCGAGATGCAGGAATGGGTTGTTGAGGTGCTTGCGAAGATCCTCGAGCCGGAAAATCGTCTGATCCTTGAGGAGCCCCGGATGATGGAGATGGTTGCGTTCAGGCGGCAGCGACGCGACCTCCTTGAAGAAGAAATCGCGCACCAACCTCAGTTGTGGAGCTAGCTCGGTCATGTCACTCCGCCAATTACGAATCGTTCGGCTGAGGACCCCGATCGTCCCTGAGATCGGGGATTGTGAGGGTAGCCCCTCTTTTTTTTGTACCGGTGCTTACGACAGGCCTTGCAGTGTCGCTAGTCTATAATAGCAGCTCGCGCAAGCCTATCCGCCATGCAGCTCTTCACCCTGGGATTGAGTCATCAGACCGCTCCGCTTGCCATCCGCGAGAGGGTGGTGTTTCAGGCCGAACGTCTTCGATCGGCGCTCTCGGAGCTGACTCTGCGTGAACCGGTCAAGGAAGTCGCCATACTGTCCACGTGCAATCGCACCGAGCTCTATTGTGCGCTGGGCGAACCGCAGGCCGCGTTCGAGTGGTTCGCCGGGTATCACCGCGTGCAGCCCCAGGAGCTCAAGCCGTATCTCTATACCTTGCCGCAAGGGGAGGCGGTGAGGCATGCGTTCCGAGTCGCCTCGGGTCTCGATTCGATGGTCGTCGGAGAGCCGCAGATTCTCGGACAGATGAAGGAGGCCGCTCGCGTCGCGGAATCGGCCGGCACGCTGGGGATGCTCCTCAACAAGCTGTTCCAGCGCTCCTTCGCGGTCGCGAAGGAGGTGCGCAGCAACACCGGCATCGGAGCCAACGTCGTTTCGATGGCCGCGGCGGCGGTCAAGCTCGCCGGCCGGATTTTCCCGAAGCTTTCCGATCAGAAGGTGCTGCTGATCGGCGCCGGGGAGATGATCGAGCTCGCCGCCACCCACTTTGCCGCGCAACAGCCGCGCGCCATGGCGGTCGCGAACCGGACCCTCGATCGGGCGGACGCTCTCGCGCGGCGTTTCGGCGCGGAAGCGATGGAGCTGCGTGATCTCCCGGAGCGCCTGCCCGAGTACGACATCGTCCTGTCCTGCACAGCCAGCTCCCTGCCGATCATCGGCAAGGGGACGATGGAGCGCACGGTCCGCGCCCGTCGCCACCGTCCGATATTCATGGTCGACCTCGCCGTGCCTCGGGATATCGAAGCCGAGGTCGCCGAGATGGACGACGTTTTCGTCTACACCATCGACGATCTCGCCGCCACGGTCCGCGAGGGCATCGACGCACGCCAGTCGGCCGTCGCGCAGGCCGAGGTGATTATCGAGTCGCAGGTCGGGTCCTTCCTGCACTGGATGAAAACCCGGGAGTTGGTGCCGTTGATCCGTCAATTGCGCGAATCGGCGGAGGAAGCCCGCTCGCACGAGGTAGACCGCGCGGTGAAGATGCTCGCGCGGGGGGATGATCCAAAAGCCGTGCTCGAAGCCCTCTCGCACGGCCTCACCAACAAGCTTCTGCACGCCCCTACCGAAGCGCTCAACCAGGGCGGCGAGGGAGACCAGTCGCTCAAGGACCTCGTTGCGCGTCTGTACCGCCTTCGCGCTCGCAGCTGAGCGCGCGCGGCTCTCTGTAAGTCGATGAAGACCAGTATCGCGGGCAAGCTCGCTCAAAAACGCCGGCGGCTGAGCGAGATCGACGCGCTCCTTTCTTCCGAGAACGCGGCACGCGACCTTGAGCAGTTTCGCAAGCTGTCGCGTGAGCACGCCGAGCTCGAGCCCCTCGTCGCGCTGTTCAACAAGTATCGCGACACCGAGCAGCACGTCTCGGAAGCGCAGCAGCTCCTCGCCGATTCCGAGGTGAAGAGTTATGCCGAGAGCGAGATCAAAGTCGGGCGCGAACGCCTCGTGTCGCTCGAGTCCGAGCTGCAGAAGATGCTTCTGCCCAGGGATCCGAACGACGAGCGCAATATCTTCCTCGAAATCCGCGCCGGAACGGGCGGAGACGAGTCCGCGTTGTTCGCGGGTGATCTGTATCGGATGTACTCCCGCTACGCCGAGCGTCAGGGCTGGCAGGTGGAGGTCATATCCGAGTCTCCCGGCGACGTCGGGGGATACAAGGAAATCATCGCGCGCATCATCGGTCAGGGCGCCTACTCCAAGCTCAAGTTCGAGTCCGGCGGCCACCGTGTCCAGCGCGTTCCTGAAACCGAGACCCAAGGACGCATTCACACATCGGCGTGCACGGTGGCGGTCCTGCCCGAAGCGAACGCCATCGGCGATGTCGTGCTGAATCCCGCGGACATGCGTATCGACACCTTCCGCGCGTCCGGCGCCGGCGGCCAGCACGTCAACAAGACCGACTCGGCGGTGCGCGTCACGCACTTGCCGACAGGCATAGTGGTGGAATGCCAGGACGGGCGCTCGCAGCACAAGAACAAGGAAAAGGCGCTCGCGGTGCTGAAGGCGCGCATCAAGGACAGGCAGCTGCGCGAGCAGCAGACGAAAGAAGCCGCCACGCGCAAGTCGCTCATCGGTTCGGGCGACCGCTCGGAACGCATCCGCACCTACAATTTTCCGCAGGGGCGCGTTACCGATCACCGCATCGGCCTCACCCTGTACAAGATCAACGACATCATGGACGGGGATCTGTCGCAGCTGACGCAGGCGCTGCTCGCCGAGCTCCAGGCCGAGCAGCTCGCGGCGTTCGAGGAGGAGCGTTGAGTGCCATGAGCGCGGTCGAAACCGCCTCGACCATCGAAGCCCTGCTGCGCGAATCGGGCTTGCCTCGACGCGAGGCCGAGATCCTGCTCTGCAGCGTCCTCGGGTGTGAGCGCGTCCACCTTATCGCCCATGCGGAAGACGCCGTGGATTCTCCGGGGACGCGCGCGGCGCGCCTGTGCTTTTCACGCCGGCGATCGGGCGAGCCCGTCGCATACATCACCGGCTTGCGGGAGTTCTACGGCTTGGCCATGCGTGTAACGCCCGACGTGCTGATCCCGCGACCCGAGACCGAGCAGCTCGTCGAGCTCGCGCTCGAAAGGCTTCCCGCGGGAGCGTCCGCGCGCGTCCTGGAGCTCGGAACGGGCAGTGGAGCGATTGCCGCGGCGCTTGCGGTGCAACGGCCCGCCTTGACGATTGCCGCAACCGATATTTCGGAAGCGGCGCTCAAGGTCGCGCGCCGAAACGCGCGCGAGCACGCACTCGAGATCGACTTCGTCAGGAGCGACTGGTTCGAAGCGATCGACCCCGGTCCGTTCGATCTCATCGTGAGCAATCCGCCTTACGTCGCGGACGGAGATCCCCATCTCGGACGAGGCGATCTGCGCTTCGAGCCGAGCGTGGCGCTGATTGGGGGCGCCGATGGGCTCGCCTGTATCCGCGAGATCGCCGCGGGTGCCCGGCGCCACCTCCGGGCCGGCGGGTCTCTGCTCCTGGAGCACGCTTACGATCAGGGAGAGGTTTGCCTTGCGCTGCTGCGGGGACTGGGCTACAGCGGCGTGGCCGGCTTTCGTGATCTCGCAGGCTTGCCGAGAGTGTGCGCGGCCAGCTGGCTAGGTTGATCGCGCGCGGGACGAGCGCTACAATTCCAGACTAATCTTCTCGGGTATTAGGGGCGAAACATGGATGCGCAAGCAATGATCAAGCAGCAGGTGACCGGCAACTCCGTCGTGCTCTACATGAAGGGCACGCCGCAGTTCCCGCAATGCGGTTTCTCCGCCAACGCCGTCCAGATTCTCAAGGCTTGTGGCGTATCGGAGCCGTTTACGGTGAACGTGCTCGAAGAGCCGGAAATCCGCCAGGGCATCAAGACATACGCCAACTGGCCCACGATCCCGCAGCTCTACGTCAAGGGGGAATTCGTCGGCGGCTCCGACATCATGCGCGAGATGTATCAGTCCGGCGAGCTGCAGAAATTGCTTCAACCCTGAGCGAGTATCCGGTCGATCATTCGCTCGGCCTGGGAGACGTAGCTTCCGCCGAACAGGTTCGCGTGGTTGAGCACGTGGTAGAGGTTGTATAGCGCTTTCCTCGTCGCGTAGCCCTCGTCCAGGGGCGCGGCCTCGGCATAGGCGGCATAGAACACCGGCGGGAAACCGCCGAATAGCTCGGTCATCGCCAAGTCGGTTTCGCGGTCTCCCCAGTAGACGGCTGGATCGAAGAGCACTGGGGCGCCGCCGGCGAGGAAAGCGGCGTTGCCGCCCCACAGATCGCCGTGCAGCAAGGACGCGGCGGGAGCGTGGCCCGACAGGATGCGCGGCACCGCCTCGAGGAGACGTTCTCCCTTTCGCAGCAGACTCGCGCTCAGCCCGTTGCGCCCTCCCAGATCGAGCTGGGGCCGAAGGCGCGCGTCTCTCCAGAACTCGGCCCACGAACGCGAGGGTCGGTTGGTCTGCGGGGTTCTCCCGATATAGTTATCGCGCCGCCAGCCGAACGACTCGCCGCGAGCCGAGTGCACCCTGGCGAGCATGCGTCCGAGGCCCGCGTAATCTCCCTCGCCGCTCATCTCCAGGTATTCGAGAACGAGAAAGGCCTCGTCACCCGCTTCCCCGCGGCACAGCGGGGGAGGAACCCGGGCTCCGGCGGCGGCGAGCGCCGCGAGACCGTCGGCTTCCGCCGCGAAATTGTCGAGCTCGGCGCGCTCGTTGACTTTTGCGAAGTATCTGCGCTCGCCGCCCTCGAGAACGAAGCATCGATGGATGCAACCGCCCCCTGCCGGCGTCGTCCGCTCGATGCGGAACGCGCCCGCGACTTCCGCAATGGAAGTCTCGAGCGCGGCGAGAAGCCGGGCGGAGATCAGGCGCGTTTGAGAGTCGCGCGAGCGCGCTTTACTGCGGCGCGCACGCGGGAAGGCGCGGTGCCGCCGACGTGCGAGCGGCTTGCAACCGAGCCTTCGAGCGTGAGCACGCGATACACGTCGTTCCCCACCTTCGCGGAGAAGCGGCGCAGCGCGGCCAGCGGCAACTCCTCCAGCGCGCACCCCGATTGCTCGGCGAAACGTACCGCCCGCGCCGCTGCCTCGTGGGCATCGCGGAACGCAAGACCTTTCTTCACCAGGTAGTCGGCGAAGTCAGTCGCCGTGGCAAACCCCTGCTGCGCCGCGGCGCGCATCGCCGGCGCATTGACCACGATACCCGCGATCATCTCGGCGAACACGGCGAGCGTGTCGCGCAGGGTATCCGCCGCGTCGAAAAGCGGCTCCTTGTCCTCCTGGTTGTCCTTGTTGTACGCGAGCGCCTGGCCCTTCATCAGCATGAGCAGCGCGACCAGGTCGCCGGCGACTCTGCCTGTCTTGCCGCGCGCCAGCTCCGCCACGTCGGGATTTTTCTTCTGCGGCATGATCGATGAACCCGTGCAGAAGCGATCCGGCAGCGTCACGAAGCCGAAGCCCGGGTTGGTCCAGAAGATCAGCTCCTCGGCTAGGCGTGAGAGGTGGACCATCGCGAGCGACGCGCAGGCGCAGAATTCGATCGCAAAATCGCGGTCCGACACGGCATCGAGGGAGTTCTCGCTCAAGCCCTCGAAGCCCAGCTCGCGCGCCACGCGCCCGCGGTCGATCGGAAACGAGGTTCCGGCCAGAGCGGCGGAGCCCAGCGGCAGGCGGTTGACTCGCCTCCGGCAATCGGCCAGGCGCGCGCGGTTCCTCTCGAACATCTCGAAATACGCGAGCAGGTGGTGCCCGAAGGTCACCGGCTGCGCAACCTGCAGATGGGTGAACCCCGGCATCACCGTGGCGGCGTGTCTTTCCGCCTGGTCGACGAGCGCCCCTTGGACCTCGCGGATCAGGCCGGCAACCTCGTCGATCGCGTCTCGCAACCACAGGCGCGTGTCGGTCGCGACCTGGTCGTTGCGCGAGCGGGCTGTGTGCAGGCGCTTGCCGGCGTTGCCGGCGATGGCTATGAGCCGCCGTTCGATATTGAGGTGCACGTCCTCGGCGTCGGGCGACCAGCGGAAGCGCCCCGCTTCGATTTCCCGGGAGATTCTGGCAAGGCCTCGCTCGATCGTCTTGAGATCGCCTCGGGTCAATATCCCTGCGGCGCGCAGCATGCGCGCGTGCGCGATGGACGCCCGGATGTCGTGCGGCGCCAGCCGCCGGTCGAATTCGATCGAAGCGGTGTAACGCTTGACGAGCTCGGACACGGGCTCGGCGAACCGCCCCGACCAGAGTTTCCCGCCCGGCTTGGGCTTCGCTCCCATGGTTGACTGTAGAATGCCCGAAGTCGTCGGTGCGCTTTTCCTGTCGCGCACCTGGACTTTGTGTCCGCAAGAAAATGCAAAGTATACGGCAAAACCATCTACCCGACGCCCTGCCGGACTTCCGCAACCTGGGTGTGGTTTCGCGCATCCTCCTTTCGGTCAACGTGCTCGCGTTGGTTTTTGCCGTGGCGCGCTCGCGCGAGCTCGCCGAATTCCCGGTGAAGGTCACCGAAATCGCCGGATCGCTCGAGCCGGTGCTTCTCGTGGTAGTGATCGTCCTCTACCTTGGGTCGACCGTTCTCGAGCGGCTCCCGTACACGCACGGCCTGTTCGTGGTTTTCGCGATCGTGCTTGCGACGACCGGCGCTCTTTTCCCCCTCCAATCGCTGCTCGGCGGCAGCGGCGACGGGCGCGAGCTTGCTTGGAGCCTGGCCTGCGGGCTGTCGGCGGCAGCGGCGCTCGCCTGGTATTTTCATCTGCGCAACCGGGCCTTCTCACCTGCGATTTCGGAAGCGCGCCTCCAGGCTCTTCAGGCCCGCATCCGCCCGCACTTCCTGTTCAACAGCCTCAATGCGGTGCTTTCCCTGATCCGCAAGGATCCGAAGCGCGCGGAAGGGGCACTGGAGGATCTGGCGGAGTTGTTTCGCACGGTAATGGCCGACAACCGCCAGCTGATCGCGCTGCGGGACGAGCTTTCCCTCTGCCGGCAGTATCTCAACCTCGAGCAGCTCCGCCTGGGAGAGAGGCTGCGGGTCGAGTGGCAACTCGACCCGACCGCCGAGGAAGCCCTCGTGCCGCCCATGGTTCTGCAGCCCCTGGTCGAGAACGCGGTCTACCACGGCATAGAGCCCGGAGTAGCCCCCGGGCTGATCCAGGTGCGCATCGAGCGACGCAGCGACCGGCTGTGGTTGCAGCTGACGAATCCCTATCACCCCGACTATCAGCACCGCCAGGGCAATCACATGGCGCTGGCCAATATCCGGGAGCGGCTGCAACTGCACTTCGATGTCGAAGCGAGGCTGGACACGCGCATCGCCGACGGCCGCTACGAGATCGGCATCGCGATGCCGTATCGCACCAGCCTATGAGCCCGATCCGGGTGGTCATCGTCGACGATGAGCAACCCGCGCGCAACCGCTTGCGGGAGCTGCTGGAGGACTGTCGCGCGGACATGCCGCATTCGGTAGCGGCGGAGGCGGCGAACGGCGTGGAAGGCCTGCAGGCCGTCACTGCCTCGCGGGCCGACGTCGTCTTCGTCGACATCCACATGCCGGAGATGAGCGGCATCGAGTTTGCAAGGCACTTGCAGGTGCTCGAGCACCCGCCCGCCGTAATCTTCGTTACGGCGCACGACCAGTACGCGGTAGAGGCGTTCGAGGTCAACGCGCTCGATTACCTGACCAAACCGGTGCGGGCGGCGCGGTTGCTCGCCGCGCTGAAGAAGGCCGCGGGCGGGACGCACCTCACGCGCGGAGTCCTCGAGAGTATCGACCCCGCACCGCGGCGGCACTTCAGCGTTGCCGAACGCGGCAGAGTTACGCTCGTTCCGGTCTCTGACGTCGTGTTTCTCCGTGCCGAGCTCAAATATGTCACCTTGCGCACTCGCGAGCGCGAGCATCTGGTCGAGGAATCGCTCACGCAAATCGAACAGGAGTTCGGCAGCGTATTCGTGCGCATCCACCGCAATTGCCTCGTGGCGCGGCGGTGGATCCGCGGGTTCGAGCGCGGCGCCGAGACCGAGGGCGAGGATGGCTGGTCGGTGATACTGGAAGGTCTCGATGAAAAGCTGCCTGTGAGCCGCAGGCAGTGGCCGCAGGTGAAATCCTTGGGAAAGGCAGGAGAGTGAATCAGAATCCCGAACGCATCGTGATCGCGTCGCGCAAGAGCCGGCTCGCGATGTGGCAATCGGAGCACATCGCGCGCGAGCTCGGGCGCCTCTACCCCGGCTGCCAGGTGAGCATTCTCGGCATCACGACCCGCGGCGACCAGATCCTCGATCGGCCTCTGGCCGAGGTCGGCGGCAAGGGCCTTTTCGTGAAGGAGCTGGAGGCTGCGCTCGAAGACGGGCGGGCCGATATTGCCGTGCATTCGGCAAAGGACGTTCCCATGCACTTGCCGCAGGGATTTTGCCTGGCCGCCGTCACCTTGAGAGAAGATCCACGCGACTGCCTCGTGTCGAACTCGATCGCAAGCCTTGAGGGGCTCGTCCCGGGGAGCGTCGTCGGCACCTCCAGCCTGCGACGCGAGGCTCAGTTGCGCGAGCGTCACCCTGCGCTGCAGATCCGGCCCCTTCGCGGCAACCTCGATACGCGCCTGGCGAAGCTCGACCGCGGCGAGTGCCAGGCGATCGTGCTCGCTGCAGCGGGCCTCAAAAGGCTGGGCCTTGCCACCCGCATTCGTTCGATGCTCGAGCCCGAGCAGAGTCTGCCCGCGCCGGGGCAGGGCGCGCTGGCGATCGAATGCCGGGAGGACCGCGCCTTGCTGCGCCGGCATCTCGCACCGCTGGAGGACCCCGCCACGGCCGCTTGCGTCCACGCCGAGCGTGCCCTGAGCCGCGCGCTCTCGGGGGACTGCCAGCTCCCGCTCGCGGCCTACGCTGTAGCGGACGGAACCGCGCTCCGCCTGCGCGGCCTGGTGGCGACCCCTGACGGCAGCCGCGTTGTGCGTGCGGAAGCGAGAGGCCCGATGGCCGCTCCGGAAAAACTGGGTGAGACGCTTGCGGCGAGCATGCGGGCCCAGGGCGCAGACGCCATTCTCGCGTCCCTGTCATGAGCGCAGCCCTTTCGGGGCGCGGAGTCGTTATCACTCGTCCGCGGGAGCACGCGCTGGGGCTCGCCGAGCGTATCCGCGCGGCTGGCGGCGATCCGATTGTCTTTCCGACAATCGAGATCCTGCCCCCGGAAAATCAGGCCGCCGTTGCCGGTGTCATCGCGCGCCTGGAGAAATTTCAGCTGGCGATCTTCGTCAGCCCGACCGCAGCCGTTCGGGGAAATGCTCTGGTCAGCGCGAGCCGGCCATGGCCCGCGAGCCTGCGCGCGGCCGCCGTGGGAGCTGGGACCGCCGCCGCGCTCGTCGACCGGGGATTTCGCGACGTGATATCGCCCACGGGAGAGGCCGACAGCGAGGCGCTGGCCGCATTGCCCGAGTTGGGAGATTTGCGCGGCAGTTCGGTAGTCATCTTCCGCGGTCAAGGCGGCCGCGACTGGCTGGGGCGGGAGCTGGAGACGCGGGGCGCGCGAGTCGAATACGCCGAGTGCTACCGCCGCGCGCGGCCCGAGTCAGACGCGCGCAGCCTTCTCGCGAGGTGGCAGAGCGGTGGAGTCGAGGCGGTCTCGATCACGAGCGCAGAGGGACTCGCGAACCTCTTCGCCATGCTCGGCCCGACCGGAGGGAGATACCTGTGTGAGACGCCGGTGTTCGTTCCCCATCCGCGGATCGAGCGCGCTGCTCTGGAGCGCGGCGTTCGCGAGGTCGTCGTCACCGGGCGGGGCGACGAGCGCACAGTCGGAGGGATGGCGGGGTTTTTTGCTAAAGTATGACGTCTTCCGATCAGCGATCCGCAGATGACATGGAAGACTCCTCGTCGTCAACCGAAAAGACCCAGCAAGCCTCCAGGGGCCGAGCGCGGATCGTGTCTCCGTGGACGGTCGGCCTTCTGCTCGTGGCCTTGGTCATGGGGTGGCTGTGGTACGACGCCCGGGGGCGACTCGACGCGCTACGCGGCGAGTTCGCGCTGCGCGTACGCGATATCGAGGCCGACAGCCGTGACGCGCGCCTGAGCGCGAAACAGGCCCAGGAGTCCATGCGCGAGGCGCTGGCGAAGGTCGCCCAGCTCGACCTGAGGTTGAGCGAGTATCAGAGTCACCAGACCAGTCTCGAAGCCCTCTACCAGGACCTTTCGCGCAGCCGCGACGACTGGGTACTGGCGGAAATCGAGCAGGTTCTCGCTATTGCCGCGCAACAGCTTCAGCTCGTCGGCAACGTACCGGTCGCCCTCGCCGCGCTTCAGGCTGCCGACGCGCGCCTCGCCCGCTCCGGGCGAGCGCAGTTCCTGCCCGTGCGCAAGGCCTTTGCGCGCGATATCGAGCGTCTGAAAGCTACCGGCGACCTCGACGTTCCGGGAATCGCCGCGAAGCTCGACCAGATGATCGCCGGTGTGGACTCTCTGCCGCTCGCGCAGGACATGCGCCCGCAGCCTCCGCCTCCGGAAACCGCCCCGGCCAGCGGACTGTGGGACCGGTTCGTCGATGACCTCCTCGCGGAGTTGAGACAGCTCGTTAGGATCCAGAAGGTGGAAGGCGCCGACGCGGCTCTTCTCAGTCCCCCGCAGGCCTATTTCCTGCGCGAGAACCTCAAGCTTCGACTGCTCAACGCCCGGATCGCGCTGCTTGCGCGCGACGAAGCCGCCTACCGCGGTGACCTGAACGCCGCATCGGCGTGGCTCGCGCGCTACGTCGATACGCGCTCCGGGGCAGCCGCGGCCATGGCGGCGACCCTGAAGCAGCTGCGTTCCGCGGGAGTCAGCCCGCTGTTTCCGACGATGAACGAGAGCATCGCGGCGGTGCGCGCCTACAAGGCGCCGCGCGAGCGGACACCGCCGTGAAGGGACTGCTCTGGGTGTTCGTCCTCGCGGCCCTGGCGGTCGCGCTTTCCCTCGCCATGCGGGGGAACGGCGGCTACGCGCTGTTCGTGCTGCCTCCCTGGCGCGCCGAGGTTTCGCTCAACTTCCTCGTGCTCCTCCTGATCGTGGGTGTCGCCCTGATCTATTTCGTGATCCGCGCCGTATGGCACACCTTGCAGCTGCCGTCGCACGTTCGCGCTTTCCGCAGGCGCCGCCGGGCGGAGGCGGGATACGCGGCGACGGTTGGAGCGATTCAGGCTCTCTTCGAGGGCCGCTTCGTGAGGGCGGAGAAGCTGGCTTCGAAGGCCTTCGATCTCGGTGCGGCGCCCGGCCTCGCGGGTTTGCTCGCGGCGCGCGCGGCTCAAAGGCTGCGCGATTTCGCGCGACGCGATCAGTGGCTCGAGCGCTCGAAAGGGGATGACGGGGAATGGCGGGTTGCACAGGCGATGACCCGGGCGGAGCTGCTTCTGGACGAGCGGCGTTTCGACGACGCGCGGTCGGTGCTGCGCGAGCTGCACTCGAGCGGACCGCGACACGTGGCGGCTCTCTTCCTGATGCTGCGCGCGGAGCAGGGGATGTCGAATTGGGAGGAGGTCCTGCGCACCGCAAACGCCCTCGAAAAGCACGATGCAATGCCGCCAGAAGCGCTCGACAGCGTGCGCGCCAGCGCGTACGTCGCCTTGCTTGCGCGCAGGTCGCTCGACCGCGACGGACTGACGCGGCAATGGGAGAACATTCCGCGCGCAGAGCGACTCCGACCCAGGATAGCGGCGACAGCCGCCCGTGCGTTCATGCAGCTCGGGGACTGCCCTCGGGCGCACCGTATCATCGAGGACGCCCTGGATCGCACCTGGGACGGCGCGCTCGCGCTTCTCTACGGTGAATGCGTGAACGAGGATGCGCTCGCTCGCCTCGAGCGGGCGGAGAAATGGCTGAAGGATCGCCCCGGGGAAGCCGAGCTGCTGCTGACGCTCGGCCGGCTGTGCGTGCAGCGCGAGCTCTGGGGAAAGGCGCAGAGTTACCTGGAGGCGAGCCTGGCCACGCGTCCGACCCAGGCGGCACACATCGCGCTTGCGAAACTGTGCGAGCAGCTCGGCAAGCCGACGGAAGCGGGCCGACATTTCCGCGCCAGCGCGGATCTGGTGCAAAGCACCCCGAGCTGAGCGCCGGGGTGCAGGCTCAGATGCCGAGTCCGGCGAGCTGCTTCTCCGGATAACGCGTTCCCGAGGCGACGCCGGGAGGGAAGGCCTTCGCGAGCTGCGCGATCTCCGCCGTGCTCAGAGTGATGCCGGCTGCCGCGGCATTCTGGTCCATGTACTCTCGCCGCTTCGTTCCCGGGATGGGTACGACGTCCCTTCCTTGAGCGAGCACCCACGCGAGGGCAACCTGCGCGGGCTTGACCTTGTGGGTGGCGGCAATCGATTCGAGGGGCTGCAGCAGATCGACGTTGCGCTTGAGGTTGTCGGGATTGAAGCGCGGATGGTCGCGCCTTCGGTCCTTGTCGCGCAGGGCGTCCAGCGACTTGATCGTCGCGGTGAGGAACCCACGACCGAGCGGCGAGTACGCCATGAACGCGATGCCGAGCTCCCGGCACGCCGGCAGGATCTCCTTCTCAACGTCGCGGGACCAAAGCGAATACTCCGTCTCGAGCGCGACCAGAGGATGCACCTTGTGCGCGCGCCGCAGCGTCTGGGCTCCCGCTTCGGAGAGGGCGAGATAGCGCACCTTGCCTTGTTCGACGAGTTTTTTCATCGCGCCCACGGTGTCCTCGATCGGCACTTTGGGGTCGACACGGTGCAGGCCGTAGACGTCGATCACGTCCACGCCGAGGCGCTTGAGCGAAGCCTCGCAGGCGAGCGGCACGTAGCCCGGGTGGCCGGCCGAAAGCCCCTCCGGCGGCTTGAAGCCGGAGAGGCCGAGGTTGCCGAATTTGGTCGCCAGCAGCACCCGGTTGCGCTTGCCCTTGATCGCCCGCCCGACCAGCTCCTCGTTGCTCCCTGCGCCGTAAGCGTCGGAGGTGACGATCAGGTTGACCCCGAGCTCGATCGACCGGTGAATGGTCGCGATCGACTCGGTCTCGTTCGGCTCGCCGTAGATGCCGGTCATGCCCATACAACCCAATCCCAGCGCCGGGACCTCGGGTCCGTTTTTTCCAAGTTTGCGCGTCTCCATGCTTCTCCTCTGCGGTAGGGTCATTCTGCGAGCCAGTCCCTGGCCCGCAGGAAATCTCTGTAGAGCCTGGCTTCCTCGCTCGAGGAATCCGGCTTCCAGTCGTAGCGCCACGTGACCTTCGGCGGCAGCGACATCAGTATGGACTCGGCGCGGCCGCCCGATTGCAGGCCGAACAGCGTGCCGCGATCATAGACGAGATTGAATTCGACGTAGCGCCCGCGGCGATAGGCCTGGAATTCCCTCTCGCGCTCGCCGTAGGGGAGGTCCTTGCGGCGCTCCAGCACCGGGAGGTAGGCCGGCAGGAAATGATCGCCGACGCTGCGCAGCAATCCGAAGCAGTGCTCGAAACCGCCGTCGTTCAGGTCGTCGAAGAAGATGCCGCCGATGCCGCGCGGCTCGCCGCGGTGCTTGATGGTGAAATATTCGTCGCACCAGCGCTTGAAGCGCGCATGCAGATCCGATCCGAAGGGAGCGAGCGCCTGCCGGCAGGCCGAATGGAAGTGGCGCGCGTCCTCCTCGAACCCGTAGTAAGGCGTGAGGTCCATCCCGCCGCCGAACCACCATATCGGATCGC
>Ga0137410_10001524_pt1 | contig 15885 bp, 13 predicted proteins | sample CZODoug1_16funga_FD_108878 | JGI IMG/M metagenome (GOLD analysis project Ga0137410, IMG submission 108878) | Vadose zone soil fungal communities from Angelo Coast Range Reserve, California, USA - CZODoug1_16fungal (Illumina Assembly) | ecosystem: Environmental > Terrestrial > Soil > Vadose zone... | reverse complement strand
TGAAACTTCGGCTCCCGCCACAAAGCGCAGCTGCGACACGACCGTGGTCGGCACCTCGACCTTGATGCTGCGCCCCGCATTCGCACCGCGCGGGATGATGCGCTCGCGCCAGGTCATGCGCGCCGTCGCGGCGAGCTCCGCCACCGGGCCGAGGTGATGCACCAGGTGGCTGATGTAATACGGCCCCATGTCGTGCAGCGGCCCGCCGCCATGACGGTAGAAGAAGTCCGGGTTTGGATGCCAGTGGTCCGGCCCGTGATTCATGAACTGTGCACTGCCGCCGACGATGCGGCCGACGCTACCGGCATCGACCAATGCACGCACCGCTTGGCACCCGGCGCCAAGAACCGTGTCGGGCGCGCAGCCCAATCGAAGTTGCCTTGCGGACGCCAGCGCGACCAGCTCCTGGCCCTGCGCGAAGGTCGCCGACAGCGGCTTCTCGTTGAACAGGTGCTTGCCGGCATTCAGAACCGCCATGCCGACCGCGTGGTGCGCCAACGGTGGCGTGATGTTGAGCACGATCTCTGCGGGGCCAGCGAGCAGCTCGTCGATACTCATCGCGGTCAGGCCGAATTCGGCCGCGCGGGCTTGCGCCACAGCAGGTTGCCCGTCGGCAATGGCGACGATGCGGACCTTGCGTTGTTTGCGCAACGTGCGCAAGTAAGCGGGGAAGATGTTGCCGGCACCGATGATGCCGATTTGGATGACCATGGATAACACGCTCCTCGTGATCGCAGCGGCGCGCCCACTACGCTAGACGTAGCATTTGCAGCAGTCGCTTGCGATAGGGTCGAACAAGCGCATGGCGGCGTGGCCGATCTGGCATCGTGTGATGTGACCCTCAGAGCCGCTGCCCGCTGGCCGCGTCGAACATGGAAATGCGGCGCACATCGGCGCGCACGCCCAGTGTGTCGCCGCGCCGGTGCGGCGTGTGGCTTTCGCTGTCTACGGCGATCGCCTCGCCGCCCAGTTCCAGCCACAGCACCACGTTGGCGCCCATCGGTTCAGCCAGCGTCACGATGGCGCGGCCGTAGGCCGGCTGGTCTGGCGCGACCAGAGCGATGTGCTCAGGCCGCAGCCCGAGGACCGCTCTGCCACCGGCGCTCGGCGACGCGGCGAACTCGTGCTCAGTCACGTCCAGCGACAGCGCCGCCGAACGCCAGAACAGGCGCGCGCCCTCCTGCACCAGTGTGCCTTCAAGAAAATTCATCGTCGGCGAGCCGAGAAAACCCGCAACGAAACGGTTCACCGGGTGCTCATAGACCTCGCTGGGCGTGCCGATCTGCTGGATCTTGCCGTCCAGCATCACCGCGATGCGGGTCGCCAGCGTCATCGCTTCGGTCTGGTCGTGGGTCACGTAAATCATCGTCGTGCCCAGCTGCAGATGCAGCTGCTTGAGTTCGCGGCGCAACTCGCTGCGCAGTTTTGCGTCCAGGTTGGAGAGCGGCTCGTCAAACAGGAACACACCGGCGTCGCGCACCAGTGCACGGCCGATCGCCACGCGCTGGCGTTGTCCACCCGACAGCTGCGACGGTTTGCGCGCGAGCAGTGGAGTCAAGTGCAGCATGGCCGCGGCGCGTTGCACGCGCCGCTCGATCTCGGCCTTGGGCGTGCCGGTGATGCGCAGGCCAAACGACATGTTGCGTTCCACGCTCATCGTCGGGTACAGCGCGTAGCTCTGAAACACCATGCCGATCGAGCGGTCCTTCGGGTCGGTCCAGGTGACATCGTTGCCGTCGATCAAGATCGCGCCGTCGTGCACGTCCAAGAGTCCGGCGACAGCGTGCAGCAAGGTCGACTTGCCGCAACCCGAGGGCCCCAGCAGTACCAGGAACTCGCCATGCTCGACCTTCAGGTCCATGTCCTTCAGGATGTCCACGTGTCCCAAGCGGACGTGCAGTTGTTCGATCGATACGCTGGCCATGACCCAATCCCAATCAACCCTTGACGGCGCCGGCGGCGATGCCGCGCACGAACCAGCGGCCCGAGACAAGATAGATCGCTAGCGGCACCAGCGATGTGAGGATGGTGGCCGCCATGTTGACGTTGTAGAGGCGTTCGCCGGTCGTGCTGTTGATCACGTTGTTCAGCTGCACCGTCATCGGTTGGTTCTCGCGGCCGGCGAACACCAGGCCCAGGATGAAGTCATTCCAGATGTTGGTCACTTGCAGGATCACCGCGACGATCAGGATCGGCGTGGACATCGGCAACATCAACTGGAAGAAGATGCGCCAGAAGCCACCGCCGTCGATGCGCGCCGCCTGGAACAGCTCCTGCGGCAGCGAGGAATAGTAGTTGCGGAACAAGAGCGTCATCACCGGCATGCCGAACACCGTGTGCACGAGCACGATGCCGGTCAGCGTGCCGAACAGTCCGAAGAACGCCAGGCCGCGCACCAGCGGGTACAAGAACACCTGGTATGGGATGAATGCTCCCAACAGCAGCACGGCGAACAGCCAGCCAGCCCAGCGGCTGCGCCAGAAGGACAATGCGTAGCCGTTGAGTGCGCCGACCAGGATCGATAGGAGGGTGCTGGGCACGACGATCCGCACCGAGTTCCAGAAGCCGACCTGGATGCCCCGGCACTCGAGTCCGGTGCAAGCGCTGGACCAGGCCTGCACCCAGGCGTCCAGAGCCGGATGCCCGGGCAATGAAAAGATCGCGCCCAGGCGGATCTGGTCCATGGACTTGAGCGAGGTCGCCAGCATCACGTACAGCGGCAGCAGGAAAAAGCCCGCGCTGATTAGGAGGAAGCCATAGACGCCAAGCCGCGCCGGCGTCAGCCGGGGCCGGCGCGGACGGGCCCGCGGCACAGGGACAGCGACGCCGATCGCCGCGCCGGAGGCAAGCGCGCCCATTCAGGCGGCTCCCCGTTGCGCCCGCCGCTCGCTGCGGCTGCGCGCGTATATCCATGGCGCCAGCGCCGCCGCCGCGGTCAGCAGCAGCACCGTCGAAGCGGCCGAAGCGAGGCCGATGTTGGCGCGGCCGAACAGGTAGTCGAGGATGAACTTGGCCGGCACCTCGCTCGCTGTCCCGGGACCGCCGCCGGTCATCGCGACGACCACGTCATAGACCTTCACGACGGACAGGAACAGCAGCACCAAAGCCGTCGCGACCGACGGCGCAATCATCGGCAGCACGATGCTCAGGTAGACGCGCCAGGCCGGAATGCCGTCGATGCGCGACGCCTTCCAGATCTCCTCGTCCACACCACGCAGTCCCGCCAGCAGCAGCGCCATCACCAGTCCCGAAGCCTGCCAGACCGCTGCGAACGCGACCGTGTAAATGACTTTGTCCTGGGTCACGATCCAGTCGAAAGTGAAGCCGCTCCATCCCATGTGGCGCAGCGCCGACTGCAAACCAAGTTCCGGGTTCAGTGTCCACTGCCAAACCAACCCGGTGGCGACGAAGCTCATCGCGTACGGGTACAAGAAGATCGTGCGCAACACGCTCTCGCCGCGTACCTTCTGGTCGATGAAGACGGCCAGCAGGAAACCGATCAGCATCGTCAACGTCATGAACACGGCGCCGAACAGCACCATGTTCTGCAGCGACACGATCCAGCGTTCGCTGTTGAACAGGCGCACATATTGCGCCAGGCCGACGAAGTCGCTCGCAGGGAAGGTGTGCGAACTGGTGGTCGAGATGCGCACCGACCAGAGCACCGTGCCGATGTAGCAGAACAGCACGGTCAGCGTCATCGGCAGCAGCGCGAGGTGCAGCGCCCAGCGGAAGCGCGGCCCGCGCCGCGTGCGCTTGGGAGTATTTTTGGGAGTATCTGTGTCGCCGGTGGCCAAGGCGGCTCCTCGCGCGAATCAAGTCACTCGGATCACTACCACAAGGCGCAATTCGGCGCGGCGTTCGAGAGCAACGAACCCCCGAATCGCGCGGCGGACCAGGGTGCAGGCGGTGGGGCCGGCCGTCTTATATCGGCCCCACCGTCGGCGCTCAACCCTTGATCGCGCTTTGCAGTGCCTTGACCACGTCGTCCAGCGGCTGGTCGTTGTTCCAGTATTTGGTGATCACGTCGCTGATGGCGCCGGCCATGTCGGGCGTGATCAACATGTCAGGATTGGCCAAGTGGCGGCTGCTGTCTTTCATGATCGTGATGCCGATCTGTGCGCACTGGTCCATCTGGGAGGTGTCGACGTCGGTGCGGATCGGGATCGAGCCCTTCTTGTTGTTGAACGCGACCTGTGTCGCCGGCGAGGTCATCACCGTGGCCAGCAGCTGCTGTGACTTGATCGCGGCGGGGTCGGTCGTGCGCGGAAAAACAAACACATCGCCGGCGATGATGTACGGCGACTTGGGGCCGAAGCCCGGGAAACAACCGAAGTCCTTGCCTACCGTCTGCTTGGCGGCCAGGAACTCGCCCTTGGCCCAGTCGCCCATGATCTGCACGCCGGCTTTGCCGGTGATGACCATCGAGGTGGCATCGTTCCAGTTGCGACCGGGTGAGCCCGGATCGACGTAGCTGCGCAGGCGCTTGAAATCGGTCAGCACCTTGCGGAAGGCGGGCGATGCAACCGTGGCGGCGTCACGGTCGCGAAAGAACTTGAGGTACAGCTCAGTGCCTCCAGCTTGCGCCAGCCAATCCTGAAACGTGATGTTCTCCTGCCATGCCTGACCGCCGAATGCGAGCGGCACGAGACCGGCGGCTTTGAGCTTGTCGAGGGCGCCAAAGAACTCGTCCGGTGTCTTCGGCTCGGCCGCGATCCCCGCTTTCTGGAATGCCGACTTCGAGTACCAGAACCATGCCGGCATATGGATGTTCACCGGCACCGCGTAGAAGTGGCCATCGACCTTGATGCTGCTGATGATGGGGGCGGGAAGGAATTTCTCCCACCCTTCCTTGGCAGCGACGGCGTCGACGTTGTTGAGCAAACCTTCCTTGATCACGTCGTGATATTGCTTGGACGTGTTGAACTGCGCGGCGGTGGGCGGGTTGCCGCCGACGATCCGGCTGATCGCCTGCGCCCGCGCGGCGTCGCCGCCGGCCACCGCCGAATCGACCCAGACGCCACCGGCCTTGTTGTAGGCAGTGGCCAGTTCCTGGATCGCGGCCGATTCGCCGCCCGAAGTCCACCAGTGGATCACTTCTGCCTTGTTCTGCGCTGCTGCGTCAGGCGTGGCCAGGACGGCCACGGCAGCAAGTACCGCGCCGAGCACGGGTTGAATGTGCAGTTTCACGGTTGTCTCCTCGTTGTGATGTGGGGCGGGTTGCCCCGGGGCTGGTATCGGGTGAATGAATTCAGCGCACGCGCCGCGCCAGCAGGAAGGCTCGCAACGCAAGCGCACTGTTCTTGAGCGTGCGTACCTGGGTGCCGTAGTCGACATGCGTGATGCCAAAGCGTCGCTCGTAGCCAAAGGACCACTCGTAGTTGTCCATCAGCGACCAGACGAAGTAGCCGCGCACGTCTACGCCGGCGCCGATCGCTTCGTTGATGGCCATCAAATGACGCTCGATAAAGTGAATACGCTGCCGGTCGGCCACCGCGCCGTTGACCACGTTGTCGTCGCTGGCCATGCCGTTTTCTGTGATGTAAATCGGTGGCAAGTTCCCGTAGCGCACCTTGAAGTCAACTAGGAGGTCGCTGAGGCCCTGCGGATAGACCTCCCAGCCCATCGCAGTGCGCTCCACGCCGGTGGGCGCGGCTTCCGCAAAACCTCCCATGCCGTCGGCTCGCACCACGGTTCGGAAGTAGTAGTTGATGCCGAGGAAGTCCAGCGGCTGCGAGATGGTCTGCAAATCGCCGTCCAGCAGCAGAGGCTCGGTCCCTGGCCAGAGGCGGAACAGATCGCTTGGGTAGCGACCGTTTAGCAACGGGTCCAGCACCCATTGATTGTTGAAGGTGTGGCCGAGGTGCGCGGCGTCGGCGTCTGCCGCGCTCTCGGTCGCCGGCGTGAAGGCGCCGACGTTGGCAACGATCCCCTTCATCGCGGACGGTTGGTTGGCGCGCAGCACCAGCATCGCCTGGCCATGGCCCAGCAGCAGGTGGTGCATCGCCTGCGTGGCGTGGCGCAGACTGGCAATCCCCGGTGCGTGGTGACCGTTGCCGTGTCCCAGGAAAGCCGAGCACCAGGGTTCGTTGAGCGTGGCCCAGGCGTCGACCAGGCCGGCGAGTTCGCGGCTCATCAGGTCGGCATAGTCGGCAAAGCGATATGCCGTTTCCCGGTTCAGCCAGCCGCCATGCTCCTGCAGGTGCTGTGGCAAGTCCCAGTGGTACAGCGTCACGAAGGTCTTCAGGCCCTTGCCCTTCAGCCGCGCCAGCAATCGCTTGTAGAAGTCGAGTCCCTTGGAGTTTGGGCGGCCCTTCTGATCCATCACCCGCGGCCACGCGATCGACATGCGGTAGCCGTCAACACCGAGACTGGCGATCAAATCAACATCCGCCTCCCAGCGGTGGTAGTGGTCGCAGGCGACCGCGCCCGTGTCGCCATTCAATACCTTGCCGGGGCTAGCGGAAAAGGTGTCCCAGATGCAGGGCAGCCGACCATCTTCGGTGGTGGCGCCCTCGATCTGGTACGAGGCGGTGGCTACCCCGTAGAGAAAGTTGCGACGCGCGATCACGCTGTCGGCTGGGATCTGCAGCGGAGGAATCGAATCGATCGTGGGTGCGGTGTTCGGACTTGGTCCTGGCATATATGGCCGGAGTGAATGAATTGCGGGCTGGGTGGAGCCGGTTCGATTTCGCCGGGTTGAGCGGTCAGAACGTCGCAGAGATCGTCGTTGTTACCCGCCCGGCGGCCGCGCCTCAGTCGGGCGCTGCCAGTCGGACGCCGCATCCTCGTTTCGGCAACGCTGCCGCGGGTTGCGGATGATACGTCTCGGGGAAAGCGGCCAACTGAGACTGCTGGAGATCGAAGCGATAGACTGCGAAGCGGTCGAACTGCCCCCTTGAATACAGGCGTGGCTGATACCGGCGTGACTGAAGCGACGAAAAATATCACCGACTTGGGCGAGGAGGGGTGTGATGGAAGAAGCAACGAGGGGATCCGCCGAGTCGCGCACTGTCGATGCCGGCCGCGGCATCACTTGGTGGAGCGAGGCCTGGACGCTGTTCACGAAGAATGCCGGCATGTGGATCGCGCTTGCCCTGATCTCGTGCGTCATTTTTGTCGTGCTCGCTTTGCTACCGGTTCTCGGCTCGCTTGCCACCTCGCTGCTGGCCCCGGTCTTCGCCGGGGGTTGGCTGCTCGCCGCGCGCAAGGTCGAGAACGGTGGTGCGCTTGAGGTGGGCGATCTGTTCGCCGGATTCAAGGAGCGGCTGACGCCTCTGCTGATCCTGGGTGCAGTGATGCTTGCGGCCTCGCTGGTCATCATGGTGGTTGCCGGTGCGCTCGGCATTGGCGCGGTCATGGGCTTGGTCGTCGGCGGCGCCAACCAAAGCGTCGGCGGCGTGTTGGCGGCGATTAGTACCGGCATGCTGGCCCTGCTGGTTGCCTTGACGCTCGGCGCGCTGGCTGCGATGGCGATCTGGTTTGCGCCGGCGCTGGTGGTATTTCGCAACGTCGCGCCGGTCGATGCACTGAGGGCGAGCTTTTCAGCTTGCATGAAGAACATCGTCCCGTTTCTGCTGTACTCCGTGATCTACATCATCGCCGCGATCGTAGCGACGATACCGCTCGGGCTCGGCTGGCTCGTGCTGCTGCCGGTACTTTTCCTCACCGATTACGTGTCGTACAAAGACCTGTTCGGCGAATAGGCGAGCGAATACGCCGATCGGATCGGCGGCGCGAGCGACCAGTGTTTTTCCGGTCCTGTGTTTCGTCCCGCTGGAAATGGCTGCAGCTTGTGAGGTCGCCAGGGCATTGTGTTAGCGCTGGCGCCGACATAGCCAAGATGCTCGTTCGAAAATGAAAGTCACAGGTGCTCCTCTCGAGCTCAAGGACCCACTCAAACATTGAACCGAAAGTGCAGCACGTCTCCGTCGCGAACGACATAGTCCTTGCCTTCCAGTCGCATCCTGCCCGCCTCCTTGGCGCCGGCCTCGCCCTTGCTGGCGACGTAATCGCCGAAGGCAATGGTTTCAGCGCGGATGAAACCTTTCTCAAAATCCGTGTGAATCACGCCCGCGGCCTGTGGCGCAGTGGCGCCGCGGGTGATGGTCCACGCCCGCACTTCTTTCGGGCCGGCGGTGAAATAGGTTAGTAGTCCCAGCAGCGTGTAGCCGGCGCGGATCAGACGATTCAAGCCGGGCTCGCTCATGCCCATGTCGGCCAGGAACAGAGCCTTGTCCTCGTCGGCGAGATCGGCGATTTCGGCTTCGATCTTCGCGCACACGGCCACCACCGGTGCCCCATGCGCGGTCGCGAACGCGCGCACGTTCTCGAGCAGCGGATTGTTCTCGAAGCCGTGTTCTTCGACGTTCGCCACGTACAGGGTCGGTTTCATCGTGAGAAGAAACAGCGGCCGCAACACCGTACGCTCTTCTTCGTAGAGATCCGCTCCGCGCGCGGGTTTCGCTTCATTCAAAGCCGGCAGGATCTTCTCCAGTGCCTCCACCAGCCGCCGCGCCTCCTTGCCCTCCGGCGTGTTGCCGCTGGTCTTGGCCACCTTGCTGTATTTCGCCATCTGCTTGTCGACGGTCTGCAGATCGGCGAGCGCGAGTTCGGTGTTGACGACCTCGATGTCGGAAATCGGATCGATGCGACCGGCGACATGAATGATGTTCGGGTCATCGAAGCAGCGCACGATATGTGCGATCGCATCGCACTCGCGAATGTTGGCGAGAAACTGGTTGCCCAGGCCTTCGCCTTTGCTGGCGCCGGCGACCAGCCCGGCGATGTCGACGAACTCCACGGTCGCGGCGATCACCTTCTCCGGACGCGCGATCGCGGCCAGCGCCGCGAGACGCGGATCCGGAACTTCAACGATGCCGATGTTGGGCTCGATCGTGCAGAACGGATAGTTTTCAGCCGCAATCGCCGCCCGGGTCAGTGCGTTGAAGAGGGTGGACTTGCCGACATTGGGCAGGCCGACGATGCCGCATTTCAAGGACATGAGGACTTTCCGTTGCACCTAAGGTACTGTGGATCGCGTTGCGGTTTCGCGCTGATGATGCGCGAGCGCGCGATGCGGGCGGGGATTATCGCAATCTGGGAGCAAGAGGTCGCAAACGCAACCGACCAAGCTGCCTTTGCTCGTTGCGTGTTTGCGCGCGGTACCTGTGCCTCCTCGCTTGCCGTACGCCTCGTGGTTCCGCCGTAAGGGCTGGTTGGGTATCAGATCGATCCTTTTTCGCGACCCGCCTCTGCGGTACGCGCTTGCTCCCCGCTGTATGTGGACTTTGTGGGCTGAGTTCGCCGATCCTCTTCTTGATTGTCTCGTGGGGATATCTCAATCACAGCGGCTTGAGCAGCGACGCATCGGGCGCTTGCAGCCAGCGCATGGCCTGCTCGGCCAGGCGTTGACTCTCGGCCATCGCGCGTCGCCAGTCGCGCACGCGTATCTCGTCGTCGCGATAGCGAATGAAGTCATTACGATCGGGCAATTTGCTGCCGGGCATCCGCGCCAAAAGGGAGCGCGATGGCGCGATCAACAACACGTTGTCGAGCCAGGGATGTGCGCGCGGGCGCCGGCGCCACGGCAGGCCTTTGTCGAGCCAGCCCGGCGTTAGGTACGGGACAAAGTGCGGATAAAGCACCAGGCGATCGAGTTGCGCATAGGGCAGCAGCAGGTGGTAGTCGATCAGTCCACCATCCCAATAGTTGCCGCGCGGCGAACCCTCGGGATTGCGCACCGGTTCGCACACGAGCGGAATGGAGCCGGAGGCAAGCAACGCGTCTTCGCTGTTGCGCGCAGTGAGCGGCACCGCGGTCAGTCCGAAGCCATCGAATAACCTGGCCGGAAAACGCGCGTCGCCGGCGCGAAAGATCACGCGCTCCATATGCGCGGCGAGTCGTTGTCGCGACCACAGGTTGGCGAGCGCGGCGCGGGCAAATGCGCGTCGCGATGAGTTGTCCTGCAAGACGCCGCGCGCGTGCGTGGCGAGGAGTGACAGGCCGATTCCCGATCGAGGAGTAAGAACCTGCGCGCCATTGAGTACCGCGCGCGCGAGTTTGCGGCATTCGTCGCTGACATAACGTGGCGTCGGATTGCGCGGATAGCGCTGCTCGAGATAACCATCGGCGAGCCTTTGCAGCGCGGCCACCGGATCGTCCATCGCTGCCGCCGCCATGCGCCAGGCCCCGATCGATGCGCCGATGAGTTCCAGAGGTTGCGCGCGCCGCAGCCAAGCGCCGAACAGCCACTGATCGAGCGCAATCAGCGCCAAGCCCTTCGGTCCGCCGGCGGCGGCGGGGACGCAGGCGATGTCGGACGGTTGCAGTCCGTTGGCACGGACATGCGCCGCGGCGCGCGGGCCGGCGCGCAGGTCGAGCGCGTCGAACGAAGGCGTGCGGCTCATCGCGGCAGCGCCGCCGCGATCGGCGCGAGTGACACAATCGGCGCGATCGGCGCGCGCAGACCAAGCACCCGAATCAGGGCGTTCAGCGCGCTGGCTGCAATCACAACGGTGGGGTGCGCTGCGAATGCAGCTTGAGCATCGCTGCTTCCATCTTGCCCTCGACCGCCAGCGGCACAATGTCCAGGGCGCGCGCGATCGCATCGCCGATCGCGCTCTCATGTTCGCGGCTCGGCGGATGCAGGACGAAGTCGGCGACATCGTGCGTGAGATTGAGCGACCGCGGGTGGCCGATGCCGATGCGCAGGCGCCAGAAGTCCGGTGTGGACAACTTGGCGTGGATGTCGCGCAGGCCATTGTGGCCGGCGGTGCCGCCGCCGTACTTGAGCTTGGCGCTGCCCGGCGGCAGATCGAGTTCATCGTGCGCGACCAGGATCTGGTGCGGCAGGATCTTGTAGTACAGCGCCAGTGCGACCACCGCTTGCCCCGATCGGTTCATGAAGGTGCCGGGCTTGAGCAGCCACAACTCTTGACCGCCGCTCTTGCGGCGCGCGACGTCACCGTGGAATTTCCGTTCGTAACCGAATTGCGCACCGGCCTTGCCCGCCACGGCATCGGCCAGCCAGAACCCGGCGTTGTGGCGCGTGCGCTCGTATTCGGCGCCGACGTTGCCGAGGCCCACGATCAGACGAATTGCGTTGCTGGTGTCGAGCACGCGGATCGGACAGTGCGATAGGAGGTGTTGGGAGGGGCAGAAGAGCGCGGTGGAGCCGGATAGGAGCGCGCCGGTTCGCGCAATTCTCTGGCGCGAGATCGTCGCCCCGCAACCCGAGTGAGATCCAAAGAGTTGGGCGCGCCGCTCCCTCGCTTGCAGCGTGCGCGCCGGCTTGCATGTCGCCGCCGCTTGAAGCGCCCGCCGCACGCGGCTTGAAACCCCCTCTCGCCCCAAGCACTCTCCCGGCGCGAGAGGGATCGTCCTGACCGACAGCGCGCGCGACTACTTCCTCTTGTCGCCGCCCTTTTCTTCCCTGCGTTCCTTCTCGGGTTTGGCGGGAGCGGCAGCAGGAGCTGCTCCCGGGGCATTGACCGGTGCCTTTTGCGCAGTGGCCGGAACCTCCACGGCTGGTACAGCTGCTGCCGCCGCGGCGACTTCTTCTTCCGGCTCCTCGCCCTTGATCGTGACCGAAACGAGCACCGGATTTTCCTTTCCCTTCAAGACGGGTGCAACGCCCGCCGGCAGTTTCAGATCGCGCACGCGAATGGTCTCGTGCACTTTGAGCTCGGATAGATCGACCTCGATGAACTCCGGCAGATCCTTGGGCAGGCAGGCGACGTCGACCTCGCTTTGCACGTGGCTCACCAACGCACCGATTGTCTTCAGCGCCGGCGAATCCTCCTGGCGATTGAAGTGCAGCGGCACCCGCATATGGATGATCTGATCGGCCACCACGCGCTGAAAATCGATGTGCAGGACCTGCGTCCGCCACGGGTGCATCTGGAAGTCGCGCAGCAGGACTTTTTGCGCCGTGCCGTCCAGTTCCATGTCGAGAATCGTGGCGTGAAATTTTTCCTTGCGCAGCGAATGGAACAGGCCGTTGTGCTCGACCGTGATCTGCACCGCCTCACTGCGGCCGCCGTAGAGCACCCCGGGCACCTGCCCTTCGTGACGCAAGCGGCGGCTCGCACTCGTGCCTTGCGCGTTTCGTGTATTTGCGATGACTTTCATCTGCGACTCCGGAAACATCAAGGTTGCTTAGGGTTGCTTGAACGCCGGCGGTGGACCGCGACCAGTCACTACCGCCCGGCAATATGCCAGCGGTCTTGCACTGTCTTGCAATCGGGCTGGCGCCACGTCGTGTGCGCGTGAATCGCTTGCTACCTGCTTGAGCGGTCCCGTGCCCCGGGGCACCGCGCACCGCTTACTCCAAAACTTTCTCCAAATATTTCGTCCAAGACCTAACCCAACAGCTACTCGATAAACAGGCTGCTCACCGAGTCTTCGCGCGAAATGCGCGAAATCGTTTCACCCAGCAAGGCCGCGCAGGACAATTGCCGGATCTTGCCGCAAGCGATTGATGCGGCCGACAACGGAATCGTATCTGTCACAACGACCTCGTCGAGTACCGATTGCGTGATGCGCTCGATCGCCTTGCCCGACAAGACCGGGTGCGTGCAATACGCCATCACCTTCTTCGCGCCGCGCCCGGCCAGCGCGTCGGCGGCCTGACACAACGTGTTGGCGGTGTCGATCATGTCGTCCATGATGACGCAGTTGCGGCCCTCGACTTCGCCGATGATGTTCATCACCTCAGCCACATTGGCGCGCGGCCGCCGCTTGTCGATGATCGCGAGATCCGCGTCCATGCGCTTGGCCAGGGCGCGGGCGCGCACCACGCCGCCCACATCGGGCGACACCACGACCAAGTCGGCGTAGTTGTGTTTCCACAAGTCGCCGAGCAAGATCGGGCTCGCGTAAATGTTGTCTACCGGAATATCGAAGAATCCCTGGATCTGGTCGGCGTGCAGGTCCATCACCAGCACGCGATTCAAGCCCACCGCCTGCAGCATGTTGGCGACTACCTTGGCGCTGATCGCCACGCGCGCGCTGCGCGGCCGCCGATCCTGGCGCGCGTAGCCGAAGTACGGAATCGCCGCGGTGATGCGGCCGGCCGAGGCGCGTTTGAGCGCATCGACCATGATGATCAACTCCATCAAGTTATCGTTGGTCGGCTGGCAGGTCGACTGCAGCACGAACACGTCTTTGCCGCGGACGTTTTCGTTGATCTCGACCATCACTTCGCCGTCGGAAAAGCGCGCCACAACCGCGCGCCCGAGTCGGATGTTCAGGTGCTGCACGACGGCGTGCGCAAGTTTGATGTTCGCGTTGCCCGCGAACACCATCAAGTTATCCGGCACCATCGCATTCGTCGGCCTGGAACCCACGGCATCAATCCCTGGCAAAACAAAACCGCCACAGCGCTGCTCGCTTCGGCGGCTGACTCAAAGTGGCTGGGGAGGAAGGATTCGAACCCTCGAATGGCGGAATCAAAATCCGCTGCCTTAACCAACTTGGCGACTCCCCAGCGTGAAACCGAACTCGGCGCGCCCGCCGTCCTGTGTCACTCGCTCACACGTCCGCGCCACCGGCTGACGCATCTGACGGCGGCCGTTGATCGGCGCCAACTACCAAGGCGCCATCGGATGTTGCTCCAATATCCGCACCACCCAGCGGCGGCACGCCGGCGGTGCCAGCTGCCGCACCTCTCGCGCGTCACTCTCCGAAGCAAACAGGGCGAACGCCGCGGCGCCCGAACCGGTCATGCGCGCTGTTCCAAATTGCTCGAGGAATTGCAGCGCGGCGGCGACTGCAGGATACCTGCGGCTGGTCTCTTCTTGCAGATCGTTGCTGCCAAAAAGTGGAGTCAGCGCAAGCGGGCGCACGGACTTCGCGCGGCTGCTTGCGTCCGTTTGTGCGTGTGCTTGGGCGCCCGCCAGCAACTCCGTCCACGCCTCGGAAAAGGCGCGAATTGTCGTGGCTTTGTGATTTCGTGTCAAACCGGGGGCGGCGAATATTTCTGTCGTTGAAACATGCACTTGGGGCCACAAAACGACGGCCCAAATGGGCCAGCCGGAGGGCCCCGCCGGGGCCGCAGCAAGACTCTGCACACGGTCTCCCTTGCCGCTGACAAAGGCAGGCCCCGAGCCGAGGAAGAAGGGCACGTCGGCCCCCAGTGTTCCCGCCAATTCGGCCAAGCGCGCGCGCGGCCAGTCGAGTCGCCAAAGTCGATTCAGTGCGAGCAGCGTGGTCGCCGCGTCCGACGAACCGCCGCCCAGGCCGCTGCCGGCGGGGATTCGTTTGGCGATGGAGATGATCGCGCCGAGGCGACTGCCGCTCGCCACTTGCAACCCGCGCGCTGCCCGCAAGGCGAGGTCACGATCGAGGTCACCCACGATATCGCCGTCTCGCTGCAGGACGCCGTCATCGCGGACCTCGAGATCGATGGTGTCGGCCAGATCGATCGGCACGAAGACCGATTGCAATTCGTGGTAGCCGTCGTCACGCCGGCCGATGACGTGCAAGAACAGATTGAGTTTGGCGGGCGCCAGCAGGCCGAGGGCGAAACGCATGGTCAACTCAACAAGCGCGCGAGATCGGTCGATAAACCCGATTTAGTCGTGACGCATGGCCAGCGCACGCGGCGCCCCAAGCGACGCCGCGAGGGAATGACGTTGTGGCTTGCATGGCGAAGATGCTTCGTGTCGTCGCTTCCGGTGCGGCAATTGATTTGAACTTTCGAATTTTTTCAGTATCGCGCCGCATCGCGCGCATTCGGTTGATCCAGCACCAGGCGCAGCGTGAGTCCCGGCGCACGGTCGCTCTCCGGGCGCTCGAAATTCAATCGCCGTGGCGGCGATGCAGCATCGTTGGCATCGATGCGTTCGAGCACGCGGATTGTCCAGCCGCTCTGCTCGATCTGCGTCACGCCATCGTCTTCGCTGACACGAGCCGGTCGCCCGGGCGCGGGTCGGCCATCGATCCAGTCGCTCAGGCCGGACAGCGGCAAAGTCCACCCGAGAGCGCTTTCGGCAAGCGCCTCGGCATCGGGTCCGCGCACTTCGCGCACGTGGCCGTCATCGCCGGTCGCGCGCAGCGTTGCACCGTCGGCGCCACTGTCGATTCGAGCCAGCGTTGTGCCAAGCGGTGTCTCCAGATTCAACGTCATGGAGTCGGCACGCACGGCGAGCGAGAAGCGGCCGGTTGCCGAGTCTTTGTGTTCCCCGCTGCGAGTCTGCAATGAAAAGCGGCCGCTATGCACGACGGTCGCAGGTGCAACCGGCGGCAGCCCGGCGCACCCACTGAGCGCAAGCGCGCAGCACGCGAGGACTGCGCGACGCGATGGCGCGCGCAGCGATTTCATGGCGGCACGACGCGAGTCAGGACCGGAGCTGCGGCGGACGACAGCGGCGAAGCGCGAGCAAGCGCGCGCGGCAGCGAGTCTTGCCGCGGCGGCGGTTACAGCCCAGCTTTCAATCGCGCCAGCGTCGAATTCAGCGTGTCGCTCTCGGGTTCGAGCTTGCGCGCTTCGCGCCAGATGCGGCGCGCGCTGTCGCGATCACCTTGCTGCCACAGCACTTCTCCCAGATGCGCGCCCACTTCCGCGTGGGGTCTTAGCTTCCAGGCCTGCTCGAGATATTCACGCGCCTGCGCGAACTTGCCCTGGCGAAAGCACACCCAGCCCATCGAATCGATAATGAAGGCATCGTCGGGCGCGAGCTTGAGCGCCTGCGCGACCAGATCGTAGGCATCGTTCAAGCGCAGGTTGCGATCGGCGAGACTGTAGCCCAGCGCATTGAAAGCGTGCGCGTCTTCGGGTTTCAAAGTCATCAGACGGCGCAGGTGCTCCTCCATCACGTCCATCCGATCGAGGCGCTCGGCCGCCATCGCCGTGTCGTACAGCAGGCTGGATTCATCGGGCGT
>Ga0137410_10001522_pt1 | contig 15892 bp, 12 predicted proteins | sample CZODoug1_16funga_FD_108878 | JGI IMG/M metagenome (GOLD analysis project Ga0137410, IMG submission 108878) | Vadose zone soil fungal communities from Angelo Coast Range Reserve, California, USA - CZODoug1_16fungal (Illumina Assembly) | ecosystem: Environmental > Terrestrial > Soil > Vadose zone... | reverse complement strand
TGCTTCCGCGCCTTTTGCATCCCAGTGGGTTTGCATGTAGGCGCTGGGCTTTAGCCCAGCCTCTCCTTTGCTTGCCACCAACCCACACGAGTGCGCGAGCTTACTCCCGCCGCCCCGCACGCCGGGGAACGAAACTGCGCCGCAACCGTTATGTAATTTGGGAAAACGAATGAAGGGAAAAACAAAAAGGGCGAAACCGTCCACCGACAGTTTCACCCAGAATCATCATACCATATCTATATCACTTGTCAAGTAATATTTGCGTTTATTTACCAGCAGACACTTGTAGTTGACTTACGCTGCGCGCCGTCCGCGCTTGCGCCGGCGAAGTGCCCTTTTGCGCTTATTACCGCCGGTCCTTTTAGTGAAATGAAGCATGGCGTGGCGCAGGAGCCAATTCGCTTTGGTCTGATAACCGCGGCCATCGGCTTTGAGCCAGGCGATGACGTCGGAATCCAGACGCATGGTGACGGGCTTCTTGATAGGACGGTAGAACTTGCCGATTTCGGCACCGCTCCAATCGAGAACTGGGGGAGCATCCGAGAAATCAATGTCTTGGTCTCTTTTTGCGGCGATGGCTTGAATGTCTCGCTTTTGCTCCTTTGTGAGCTTCCTCATAGGCTCTCCTTTCGTGGGACTCGGCGGCGCGGGCCGAGATGATGCGGATGACTTCTTCATTGTGGTTTTCATAAAAGGTATGGACAACCAGAAGGACCGATCCCGGTCCTATCGCTCCGACGGTTATCCAACGCTCTTCATCGCCGGAGTTGTCGTCTCGCTGCGTAATGGCGTAGGGATCGTCGAAAACGAGAACGGCAGTCGAAAAGCGAACGTGTGCTTGCGAAGGTCTTGGCGGTTCTTGTTCTCGTCCCATGTAAATCGCATGGCAACGCGAGACAATACAGCATAGCGAAATGCACAACGTCAATACAATTGTACGTACAACACTCTAATCTAAACCGAAGGTAACTGTATGGGTTAAGGCCGGGCCGCCTGCGCTCCAAGACAATGGAGTTGGGGTACTAGGGGTAGGGGCCCTGGACACGGAGGCGACCCGTCGTCCGAATGTGCATGCATCCTGCATTAGGGCGCTGGCTGGGGGAATCTAGTGTTTACCCTATTTTGATTCAGGTGTTTCCCCTAGTAGGGCTGTTGGAAAACCGCTTTGACGAAACTTTTCTCGTGGAAATCTGCTATATACGGTCTCTACGGGTGTTTTGAGGTTCGGATGCGACAGCTCGCTTACTTTGTCGCCGGGGTTGTTCTGCTGGGGGCCGGTTTCGGACTCGGCTACTTGTGGGCGCATAGGCAAACCAGGCCCCTTCCGCCGACAAAAGCCGCTTCTGACAATACAGGGCCGTGTATTGAGGTACTTGATGCCAAGCTAGACCAGCCCGATCCGAATGGGGCGGGGGCCTGCACGCTCTACCCGTGCGTGACCGGGACAATCCGCAATAATTGCGACCGGCGGTTCGTGTCTGTCCTGCTGGTCTACAACCTCTACGATGATTCCGGCGTTCAAGTGGGCAGTACTCAAGACAGTGTCTCTAATTTGGAACCCCAGGGGAGAGCACGCTTCGGCGCGCAATTCCTGGCCTCTCCGAAAATCAAACAGTTCAAGCTCGTTCGGGTTCTGGCCGCTCCCGCGCATTGACAGCGGTTGGTCCGGTCGCCCCAGTATTTGCTTACCTCCTTGCGTCCCTCTTCTCTCAGGTATACCCTTCTTCCCCGGCAGGATGTTTGCGTCATGCGGGGCTTGAGGGGTCTTGCCCTGCACCCACCTTTGCGGAAAAGCACCGGTCTAAAGATCGGCCACTACAAAGACTGGCAGAGCGCAGACGCGCTGCAAAGAGGCCGACCTAAAGGGCGGCCTCTACAAAGGCGAGCCAGAGGGGAACGAAAATAGGAGGACATTACAATGGCGACGGCAACGGCAGCGATGCAACCGGAAATCAAGATTGGACCGACAAAATTACTTATCAATGGGAAGTGGGTGGATAGCGTTTCGGGAAAAACCTTTTCAACGATCAATCCGTCGACAGGCGAGGCGATTACGCAAGTGGCGGAGGCCGACGCGGCGGACGTTGACAAGGCCGTGGCGGCGGCGCGGGCGGCGTTTGACAAAGGCCCGTGGCGAAAGATGAGTGCTTCGCAACGCGGCGTGTTGATGAACCGGCTGGCGGACCTCATTGAGAAGCACGCGGATGAGCTGGCACAACTGGAGGCGCTGGACAATGGGAAGCCGGCGCACGTGGCTAGGGCGGCGGACCTGCCGTTGACGATCGCTTGTTATCGCTATTATGCGGGCTGGGCGGACAAGAATCATGGGAAGACCATTCCCGTCAGCGGGAATTATTTCTGCTACACCAAGCACGAGCCCGTGGGTGTGGTCGGGCAGATTATTCCGTGGAATTTCCCTCTGCTGATGCAGGCTTGGAAATTGGGGCCGGCACTATCAACCGGTTGCACGGTGGTGATGAAGCCCGCGGAGCAGACGCCTTTGACGGCGCTGCGCGTTGGCGAATTGCTGCTGGAGGCGGGGTTCCCCGAAGGCGTGGTGAACTTGCTGCCCGGATACGGGCCGACGGCTGGAGCGGCGATTGCGCGGCACATGGACGTGGACAAAGTGGCGTTTACGGGTTCGACGGAAGTGGGGCACTTGATCATGCGCGCTGCCGCCGACACCAACCTGAAGCGCGTGACGCTGGAACTGGGCGGCAAGAGTCCGAACATCGTGTTCGCGGACGCGGACATGGATGAGGCCATCGAAGGCGCGCACTTTGCGCTGTTCTTCAACCAGGGGCAGTGCTGCTGCGCGGGGTCGCGGTTGTACGTCGAGGAAAAGGCGTATGACGAATTTGTAGAGCGCAGCGTGGCGCGGGCGAAAAAGAGGACGGTGGGCAGCCCGTTCGACAAGAAGACCGAACAGGGGCCACAGGTGGATCAAGACCAGTTCAACAAGGTGATGAGCTACATCGACTCCGGAAAGCAGGAGAAGGCGAAGCTCGTGGCAGGAGGCAATCGCGTGGGCGACAAGGGCTACTTCATCGAGCCCACGGTGTTTGCCGACGTGCAGGACAACATGAAGATCGCGCAGGAGGAAATCTTCGGGCCGGTGATGTCCATCCTGAAGTTCAAGGACCTGGACGAGGTCGTGGAACGGGCGAACAAGTCGCAGTATGGATTGGCGGCGGCGGTCTGGACCAAGGACATCACGAAAGCGCATGCCATCGCGGATAGCGTGCGCGCGGGAACAGTGTGGGTGAATTGCTATGACGTGTTTGACGCGGGAGCGCCGTTCGGCGGGTTCAAACAGAGCGGGATCGGGCGCGAACTCGGCGAATATGGATTGGCGAATTACACAGAAGTGAAGACCGTGACCGTCAAACTGTAAACGAAACAACAGGGCTTGCAGAACAAACAGGGGCACCCGCCAAGGCGGGTGCCCCTACTTTTTTGAGCGGATCGGCGAGAGGGGCAGCCCGCGCTGTTCAGCGGGAGGCGTTCGGCCTACAATCTCGGCCATGCCGGTCACGCTGCGTGCCCATGAACCGGGGGATTTTGCCGCCCTGCTGCGGCTGGACCAAGCGTGCTTCCCTCCTGGCATCGCCTATTCAAAAACCATGCTGAGGTATTTTCTGAAGCTGCCGTCGGCGGACGGGATGGTGGCGGAGGACGCCGGGCGGATCGTGGGATTTATTTTGACTGAGGAGAATCCGCCGCTGGCGCACGTGATTACGCTGGACGTGGCGGAGTCGCACCGGCGGCAGGGAGTGGGGTCGGCGCTGCTGGCGGAGAGCGAAAAGAATTTGGCGCTGCGGGGCGTGCGAACGATTTTGCTGGAAACGGCAACCAGCAATGAAGCGGGCGTTGCGTTCTGGCAGCGGCATGGCTATCGTATCGAAGCGACGTTGAAGCGATATTATTTGCGACAAATCGACGCGTACGAAATGCGGAAAATTCTGCCGGGCGCAAGAAAAACGGCGAAGCATCCAGGAGAAATGATTTGAGCGACTACTTGCTGTCCGTGCTGCTGGGGATTGTGGAGGGATTGACGGAATTTTTGCCAGTGAGCTCGACGGCGCATTTGCGCATCAGCGAAGCGCTGTTTCACATCGACCTGGCGAATGGCTATTGGAAGATGTACACGATTGTGATTCAACTGGGAGCGATTCTGTGCTTGCCGGTGTATTTTCGCGAGCGCATAAAAAAGCTCATCGCTACTTTCCCGCAAGGCACGCGTGGCGACCGGACGATTTTGACACATCCACTGGGCTTGGTCATCGTGGCTTTTGTGGTGACGGCGCTGCCGGCATTTTTATTGACGAAAATGATTGGCAAGCATCTTGAGAGCCTTTACATCATGGGAGCCTCGCTGCTGATTGGCGGGCTCGTCATGTGGATAGTGGACGAGTTTAATTCGGAGTCGGAAGGAGCAGGACTGGGCGCGACGGGAACGCGGATTCACACATGGCATATGGAGGACATGAGCCTGGGCCAGGCGATTTGGATCGGAGCTTGCCAGATCCTCTCGGCGCTGTTCCCGGGGACGTCGCGTTCGATGTCGACGATCGCGGCGGGGCAACTTGCGGGCATGTCGCGGGCCTCGGCACTGGAGTTTTCCTTTTTCCTTTCGATCCCGACGATGGTGGCGGCGACGGGGTACGATCTGCTGAAATCCTTGCGAGGCAAAGGCGAGAATGCAATTGGAGTAACGCACATTGATGCGCATGGATGGGTGGTGCTGCTGATCGGGTTCGTGGTGTCGTTCATCGTGGCCTATGGCGCGGTGGGATGGTTCCTGGCGTGGGTAAGGAAGCACGGGTTTGCGCCGTTTGCGGTGTACCGAATCGTTGTCGGCGCGGTGGTACTGGCGTGGGCTACGGGGCTGTTGCACTAGGAGTTTTGGAAACACGAGCATAGAAAGTTTTTGGTTTTCGCGGGCGGTAGTTTGCTATATTCAGTGTGTTTGGAAGTTCCTCCAGGCGGGTGTGCGATAGCGCCAGCATCCCGCCGCGACACTCAGCCTTCCCCACAATGCTGAGGAGATTCTTCTTGCGCTTACTGACGCCGACTGGAAACAAGCGGTTCAACGAGTTGATTGGGTTTTTGTGCATTACGCTGGCGATCCTCATCGCGCTGGCCCTGCTCTCCTATTCTCCAAAGGATGGGGCATTTAACGTCTCCACGTCCGAAAATGCGGTGACGCAGAATTGGATTGGACCGGTGGGCGCGTATGGTTCGGACGGTCTTTTCCAGATCTTCGGGTTTGCGGCGTTTCTGCTGCCGGCGGCGATCCTCGTTTTGGGATGGCGGTGGCTCCGGAGCCGGGCGATTAATTCGCAAGTTGCGACGGTCGTGGGCTTCGGGTTGCTGTTACTTTCGCTGCCGACGCTGCTTTCCCTCTGGCATGTCTGGGACGTGCGTGGCGCGGTCCCTCCTGGAGGATTGCTGGGCGAGCTTTTTTCCAGCGGACTGCGCACTGGGTTCAACTTGTGGGGCGCGAACCTGGTGACCGGGGCGCTGCTGGTGACCGCGCTGTTCATGACCACGCGGTTTTCATTTTCGGGCGCGCACGCGTGGGCCAGTGGACCGAATGGACCGATTGGAAAAGTGGAGAAGCTGGGCATTTTGCAGAAGGCCCAGACGCGCTGGCATGCCTGGCGCGAAGAACGCGAGCAGCAGCGCATGCGGCTCCGTGTGGAGGAATCCCGACTATCAGGCAGGAAGCCGGTTCCGCCCCAATTGATTGGGAAGGCTGAGCTCCTGAATGAGTCAGGGAAGACAATTCGCCTCGCCGACGAAAGCAATATTTTCAAAAGCAAGACTGAAATCGAAGAAGAGGACGATAAAGAGACAAAGGACGCGTCCCGCAAGACGCCGATTTTCGTACTCAATCGGGATACGGAGAAAGCTGGGGGCAAAAAGGCCGGCGACCCCAAAATTGCCAAGGGCAGCCAGAATTATAAATTGCCTTCGCCTTCCCTGCTCCGCGAGGGCGAGCGCGGCCAGAAGCTCGATGAAGAGGAGCTGAAACAGCGCGCGCGCGCGATTGAAGCAAAGTGCCTTGAATTCGATATTCAGGGACGCGTGACACAAATCAATCCCGGGCCGGTGGTTACGACCTTCGAATTCAAACCGGAAGCGGGCATCAAGTACAGCCGGATTATCGGGCTGACCGAAGATTTGTGTCTCGCGCTGCAAGCCGAATCCATTTTGATCGAGCGCATCCCGGGCAAATCAACGATTGGCATCGAAGTTCCGAACGACAAGCGGCAAACCATTGCGCTGCGGGAAATTATCGAGGCGCCGGAGTTCATGAATTCTCCGAGCAAGCTGACGCTGGCCATGGGGCGGGATTTGCACGGCCGGATTCGCGTGACGGAGCTCGCGGCCATGCCGCACTTGCTGATCGCCGGCTCGACAGGCACTGGCAAGAGCGTGTTCATCAATTCGTTGATGATGTCCATTCTCTACAAGGCCAGTCCGGACGAAGTGAAAATGGTGCTGGTGGACCCGAAGCGGCTGGAGCTCAACCTTTACGAGAACATTCCCCACTTGATCGCGCCGGTGGTGACCGATCCGAAGATCGCTTCGAACGTGCTGCGAAATGCGACGCGCGAAATGGAGAACCGGTTGAAACTGCTGGCACAGCGCGGCGTTCGAAACATCGACCAGTACAACCGCACTTTCAAAAAGGATCAATCGCTCTCACTCTTCGACAACCTGGAAGAGACCGAGCACAAGCCGCTTCCCTACCTGATCATCGTGATCGACGAGTTGGCCGACCTGATGATGGTGGACACCAACAACGTGGAAGAGTCCATCACGCGGCTGGCACAGATGGCGCGCGCGGTGGGCATCCACTTGATCCTGGCGACGCAGCGGCCTTCGGTGGACGTGATTACCGGTTTGATCAAGGCGAACTTCCCTGCCCGTATTTCTTTCCGCGTTGCCAGCAAAGTGGACTCGCGCACGATTCTCGATTCGAATGGCTCGGAATCGCAGCTGGGAAGAGGCGACATGCTTTATTTGCCGGCCGGTTCAGCGCGGCTCCATCGCATTCACGGCCCGCTGGTGACGGAAGACGAAATTACATCTGTGTGCGACTTCTGGCGCGAGCAGGCGCAGGCAAAATATCAGGAAGAATTGCTCGAAGCTCCGAAAGATGAAAACAGCAAAGCCGAAGGCGGCGCGGATGGCGAGGCCGAGGGCGGCGAGGACGTTGACGACGACCTCTACCAGGATGCGATTCGCGTGGTCTGCGACGCCGGGCGCGCGTCTACTTCCACCTTGCAGCGCCGCTTGCGGATAGGCTATGGCCGGGCCGCTCGCTTGATCGACCTTATGGAGAAGGACGGCATCGTCGGTCCGCCCGACGGTACCAAGCCGCGCGAGGTCCTGAAAAACCGCAATTGGATGAAAGAGTTCGACGACTCCGCGCATTAATTTACAAAGCGTTTGTCGCCGAATTGACACAACTCTGCATCGACCCTACAATTTCTAAACCACCCGTGCCGGGGTAGCTCATTGGTAGAGCGCCGCCCTGAAAAGGCGGGCGTAGCCAGTTCGATTCTGGCCCCCGGCACCATTTCCCCCAAGCCTGATGCTGGGCGTGGTGTTACTAGAGAGCGCCCATCATGGCCGCAGCCAACGGTCTCGCCCCTCGCGGACAAAATCATCGTCATTCAAATGAGGATAAGCCTTAAGCACCCGGCTGATCTCTTCGTGCTGGCCGGGGCTGAGCATCTCCCGGGGATCCAGGCACCAGATTCCTTCCAGCAGACCTTGCCGCCGCAAAACTTCATGCAGGCCAGCGATGCATCCGGCGAAGTGGTGCGCGGCGTCAAAAAATGCGGCGTTGCTGTCTGTTATTTCGGCGCTCCTTTGGAGTAGGTCTTTCGAAAGGGCTCCGGTCTCATGCGCAACGGCGTGGCACTGATCCAAGAGGTCGACAGCGCGCCGAGTCCAGACTGCCCAGTGGCCCAAGAGGCCTCCCACTATGCGGCGCTCTCGCACGCATCCGTTGACCTGGAAGACAAAAGGGGTAAGAAGGTCCAAGGCGATGTTGTCATCGTTCCCGGTATAGAGCGCGATATCGCGCCCCGATTCCGCCACGGCTCGAACGACATCGAGGGTTTGGTAGCGGTTGAACGGAGCGATCTTGATGGCCACAACGTTTTCAAGTTCTGCGAGCTCGCGCCAAAATGCGTACGAGAGTACGCGGCCACCCACGGCAGGTTGCAAATAAAAACCAATCATCGGCAGGACTTCCGACACTGTTCGGCAGTGAGCCAGAAGAACCGTATCATTCGAGTCTTTCATCGCGGCCAAGCTCAAGAGGCCTGCGCTATATCCCAGATCGTTGAGCAGTGTGGCCTCGCGAACTGCCTGCGAGGTCTCTCCGCAGATGCCTCCGATGCGGATTAGCGGCGCAGCGCGATCGCGGTCGGCGCGGTCCATTTCTTCCGCAGCCAGTTTTAAGACGGGTGCGAAGAGCCCTATGCGTGGCTCTCTGATCGCAAATTGTGTGGTGTGAACTCCGACAGCCAAACCGCCAGCGCCGGCGGCGACGTAATAACGAGTGAGAGCTCTCTGGCGTCTCTCGTCGAGCCGCCGCTCGGCGGTGAGTGCTAAAGGGTGCGCGGGGATCACCGCACCTCGCGCCAGAACCTGCCGAATCCTTGGATTCAGTTGCGGTGCCATCGCTAGCGCTATTACCTCCCTAACGCGCGCGCTTCCTAAAAGCGACCGGCGCGTTCCTCAAAATGCGTGGGTTTTGCCAATGTCTCCCCACCGCGACTAACCCAGTCCGCAATCCAGGAGATCATTTGGTCGGCACCGACGCGAGGATAGCCGAATAGCTCATACGATTTTTTCGCGTTGCTCAAAAGAGCGTCGGCAGATTCCTGGCCTTCAAAGCGAACGGGCTTATGCAAGAGCTCACCGAATTGCTCGGCAACGCGGCGCACACTCAGCAACTCTGGTCCGGCAATGTTGATTACTAGCGGTGGAGCAGACGCGCCGCCAAGTGCTTGCAGGCTCATGGCGCAGGCATCTCCCTGCCATATGGCGTTCAAGTAGCCCATGGACAGAGGCACTGATTGCCCAGAGTAAATCCTGTAAGCGATGTCCACGAGCACGCCGTAGCGAAGTTCGGTGGCGTAGTTCAGCCGGAGTATCGACATCCTGGTTTGGTTCGTGCGGCTGAAGTGCTCGAAGATCCGCTCCCTTCCAAGACAGCTCATTGCGTATTCGCCTACGGGATTCGGCAAGTCCTGTTCCCTGGAGCCCCCGAGAGAAACGGGCGAGAGCCCGTAGACATTGCCTGTGGAGAACGCAGCGATTCTGCTGCCACGATATCTCTCGCTCACGAGCCCAGGCAAAAAGCTATTCATGGCCCAGGTCATCGATTCCTGCCCCGTCGTTCCGAACTTCATTCCAGCCATGAAGACTATGTTGGGGGCGTCGGGAAGAGCGGAGAGCGATTTCGGGTCCAGCAAGTCACAGCCTACTGTTTCCACACCCCACGTGTGCAGCCGCGACTCCAACTTGGAGGATGAGAACCGGGACACGCCGATCACACGGCGCGAAACTTTCGCGATTTCCGACGCCCTCTTCGCCATACGTGCGAGAGTCGGTCCCATCTTCCCGCCTACGCCCAAGATGATAATGTCGCCATCGAAGGCGCCGAGGGTCTGAACCAGCGCCTCTGTCGGCTCGCTCAGAAGTTCATCCAGATCCGCGAAATCCCGGAAGGAGCTCTTCTGGAGTAATTTTGCCGTTTGGTGTTCTCGATTCATTCGAATCATCGTCTAGGCAATACCTGTAAAAAGTTCTGAAAACTTCCGAGCGCGATTGTACCCGAATCGCGGACGCATGGTCTTCCGCGTTTAGACCCTCTGATTCAGGCGTCGTCTTCTGCTCTCGAGATCCCTCGGGCAAGAATTCGAATGGGTTTACAATCTCACGCGTGGATTCGGCAGCCATAGGATTGCGTACGATGACGAAAGCGGACATCCCGGCGGGAGTCCGGCTGAAGGAGATTGCGGGCTGGAATCAGACCGCAGCTGACTGGAAAAGGTTTCTCGAAGCCAGCCCGCAAGGGTGCTTTGTCGCGGAGCACGACGGAAGGTTGTGCGGCACAGCAACCACCATCTCGTTCGAGAATCGACTTGCATGGATCGGGATGGTATTGGTTGACCCGGAATATCGCGGACAAGGTATCGGAACCAAGCTTCTCGCAAGAGCGATCGAATACCTGAATGATCTGAAGATCGCCGCCATCAAGCTCGACGCGACGCCGCAAGGAAAGCCACTCTACGAAAAATTACAATTCGTGGCCGAATACGAGATTGAGCGATGGACGCTGCAGCGATCTGCCTCCGAGACGGCGAAACGGTCCGGTCTCGACTCGCGGGAGCCATTATCGCAGGAATTCCTGGAATCCATCTTTGAAGCCGATAAAGAAAGTTTTGGCGCAGACCGTAGTTCCCTGCTGAAGTCACTCCACAGGGATGCGCCTGAGTTCACGGCGGGGATTTGGAATGCGGGTGCGATCGAGGGCTATGCGTTGGGCAGGCGAGGCTCGTTTGCGGACCACCTCGGTCCCTGGATGGCCAGAAATGCCGCTACGGCTCGCTACCTGCTCGAAACATTTCTCGCACGATCCACTCGCGAAGTCGTGGTGGTGGATAGTTTGAAATCAAATGCTGTCGCAGGCGAACTGCTAAAGTCATTTGGTTTCAGCTTTTCACGTCCGCTCACTCGAATGTACCGGGGACGGAATGACCATCCGGGGCGGCCAGAACTCCTCTGCGCGATTCTAGGCCCAGAGTTTGGGTGATAATACTGAGTCCCTAGACGTAGAATTCACAGTCTCTTTCCAGAACGTAAATTTCAGCTTCATAGGAAAACCGTCTTCCATGGCGAACCATCGATCAACGCGCATATTCTACGGCTGGTGGATTGTTGTTGCCGCGTTTCTGAATCTCTTTTTTGCCGTCGGAATCATTTTTTATGGATTCCCAGTCTTCTATCCCGCGTTTGTGGAGTCCCTTGGGTTCACTCGCGCCCAAGTTACGCAGGGCTTTTTCCTTGGATTTCTTGTGGCGGGTCTGCCGTTTGGTTTCCTGGCCGGAGCGGTGATCGACCGAATAGGCGCGCGATTGGTCATTCTGTCGGGAGTGGGCCTGGTCGGAATCTCCTTGCTGCTTATGGGATCCATGACCAAGCTCTGGCATTACGAGTTACTTTGCGTCATGGAAGTTCTGGGCTATGTGTTCGCGGGCCCCATCGCCAATCAAGTCCTAGTCGCGCGCTGGTTCCGAGTCCGGCGCGGCCGTGCGATGGGCTATGCGTATCTTGGCTTGGGTCTGGGCGGGGTGATTTCCCCGCTGTTGGTTAATTCTTTGATGCGAAACTTCGGTTGGCGCCATGCCCTGGAGATTGTGGGCCTGCTCATTCTGGGTGTGCTCTTTCCAGTAGGCGTGTGGATTACACGCTCAGGTCCCTCCGAAATGGGACTTCTGCCGGACGGAGCGGAAAGTAATGGTCTGCACGAAGTAAAAAGCGGCGCCACCAATACCGTCGCAATCGGAATCGGAGTTGCAGTGCGCTCCGCGAATTTCTGGCTCATCCTGGGAGGATCTACGCTGGTTGTCGGAGCCATCGGCGCCGTAATTCAACACTTCATCCTCTTCCTGAAAGATCAGGGCTACTCGGCAGCAGCCGCCTCTCGATTTTCGACAGGTTTGCTGGCGGCGAGCCTCGGCGGCCGCGTACTGGTGGGCTATTTGGCGGACCGCTATCGGAAGAAGAACACTATGGCGCTGTTCTACGCATTGCTCAGCGCTTCGATGTTCTTGCTCGGTATGGCCAAGCAGCCCGTGGCCGTCTGGACTTTCGCCTTGATCTTCGGCTTCTCCATGGGCGCGGACTACATGCTGATCCCACTTGTTACAGCGGAATGCTTCGGGACGGATTCGCTGGGCAAGCTGCTGGCGCTGATCATCATGGGATATTCCCTTGGCCAGTGGGGAATGCCCTGGATCGCGGGAAGAATTTTCGACGCCCAGCACAGCTACGAGCTTTCATGGAGAATCATGGCGATAGCAGGGTTGCTCGGAGCCGTGGCGATATATGCAATCTCAGACCCTGCACAGAAGGCGCGGGCGTAGGCAAGCGACCCAGGCAAGATTCGCAACTCACCCACAGGGAGCCGCAATGATTTGGCCCGCGATTCCCGTAAATCGGGACGGTTATCGCGCGGTATGAAGACTGTCGAGATCCAGATTCAGCTCCAAAACGTTTACGCGTGATTCGCCAAGGAATCCCAGGTCGCGGCCCTTCGTATGTCTCTCGACAAGCGCGCGCAGGTCTTCTTCTTTCATGCCGCGCGAATGAGCAACACGGTGAATTTGGAATTCAGCAGCGGCAGGCGAGATATCTGGGTCTAGACCAGACCCCGAGGCTGTGACCAAGTCAACCGGGATCGGAGCGTTTGGATTCTCTGCCTGAAGGTTGCGTACGTCGCTCCTTACGCGCTCGAGCAGATTCTTGTTGGTAGGAGCCAAGTTTGAGCCACCACTGGATGTTGGATCGTATCCGGCTCCGGCCGCTGACGGGCGCGAGTGAAAATAGCCAGGGCCGGTGAATGCCTGCCCAATGATCCTAGATCCTATGAGCTTTCCGTCTTTCGCGATGAGTTGTCCATTCGCACGATCGCGAAAGAATAGCTGTGCCAGCCCCGTGATTCCGAGCGGGTAGATCAGGCCGAACATGACGGTTGTCACCAGGGTGAACCACACGGCAATGATGAGATTCTTTTTCATCAAGGCCTCTCAGACAAATCGCAGATACGTCAGCAGCACATCGATCAGCTTGATTCCGATGAACGGGGCGATGACTCCCCCGAGGCCATAGAGCAACAGATTGCGGCGAAGGAGTACTGCTGCTCCCACAGGCCGGTACCGCACGCCCCGGAGAGCTAATGGAATCAGCGCAATGATAATCAGCGCGTTGAAAATGACCGCAGATAAGATCGCTGACTCTGGAGTACGGAGCCGCATAATGTTCAGAACTTCGAGTTGAGGAAACGCCGCGGCAAACATTGCAGGAATAATGGCGAAGTACTTGGCTATGTCGTTCGCGACCGAAAACGTGGTCAGAGCGCCGCGAGTAATCAGGAGCTGCTTGCCGATTTCAACGATTTCGATCAGTTTCGTCGGATTGGAATCGAGGTCGACCATGTTTCCAGCTTCTTTCGCGGCTTGCGTGCCCGTATTCATGGCCACTCCTACGTCGGCCTGCGCAAGTGCCGGGGCGTCGTTGGTGCCGTCGCCGGTCATGGCCACCAGCTTCCCCTTTGCCTGCTCCCGCTTGATGAGCGCCATCTTGTCTTCGGGCTTGGCTTCAGCAAGGAAGTCGTCGACTCCCGCTTGGCGAGCGATAGCAGCGGCGGTCAGGGGATTGTCACCCGTGATCATCATGGTGCGAATGCCCATGGCGCGAAGATGGTCGAAACGCTCCTTCATGCCGCCCTTGACGATATCTGTAAGCGCGATCGCGCCCAGCACGCGGCCATTCTCCGCAACCAGTAGCGGCGTTCCGCCTGCATTCGAAATCTCACGAACATGCACCTGCAGCTCGACAGGAATGGCGTGACCGCGGCTTCCGCACAAGCGGGTAATGGCCTCTAGTGCTCCCTTGCGCACTTCGCGGCCGTCAAGGTCGACGCCTGACATCCTGGTTTGGGCGGAGAATGGGACGAAGGTTGCAGGGTGTGTGGAAAGGTCACGACCGCGAAGGTTGTAACGTTCTTTCGCGAGCACGACAATGGATCGGCCTTCCGGAGTTTCGTCCGCCAGCGAGGAAAGCTGCGCGGCATCAGCAAGGTCATGCTCTTCGACGCCGGGCGCCGGAAAGAATTGCGTGGCGGCGCGGTTTCCCAGAGTTATCGTCCCTGTCTTGTCCAGCAACAACACATCCACATCGCCCGAGGCTTCGACGGCCCGCCCAGACATCGCGATGACGTTTCGCTGAATCATGCGGTCCATGCCGGCAATGCCGATAGCGGACAGAAGGCCTCCAATGGTCGTGGGAATCAGGCAAACGAGAAGTGAGACCAAGACGAAGATGCTCTGCGGAGCGCCAGAATAGATGGCAAATGGCTGGAGCGTCACGACCGCCAGCAAAAAGATAATCGTCAGCCCGGCCAACAGAATATTGAGGGCAATTTCGTTTGGAGTTTTTTGACGGGAGGCTCCTTCAACAAGCTTGATCATCCGGTCCAGGAAGGTCTCGCCGGGATTCGAGGTGATGCGGACTTTGATCTCGTCCGAGAGAACGCGCGTTCCCCCGGTAACTGCCGAGCGGTCCCCACCCGACTCCCGGATGACTGGGGCAGACTCGCCGGTGATTGCCGATTCATCCACGGAAGCCACACCTTCGATCACTTCGCCATCACCGGGAATGAATTCTCCGGCCGCCACAACCACGATGTCCCCCGAGCGCAATTTCGAACTGGGTACGCTCTCGATCTTGTTATCGCACGTCAGCAGGCGAGCTTGAGTCTCAGCCCGTGCTTTACGCAGAGTGTCTGCTTGTGCCTTGCCCCGTCCTTCGGCCATGGCTTCCGCGAAGTTCGCGAAAAGGACCGTGAACCACAGCCAAAGGGTGATCTGCAGGCCGAAGCTAGTCTGGCCCGCGTGATGAAAGGCGTTCGATACAAGCTGCACCGTCGTCAATACCGCCCCCACTTCGACCACAAACATCACCGGGTTCTTGACCATCGTGCGGGGGGCCAGCTTGCGAAACGAGTCGGTTACTGCACGAGTGAGAATCTTCGTGTCAACGAGGGACTGTTTTCTAACTTGGGCGACTGAATCCATGGGAACCTCAGAAGGCCTTCCCTGCGGACATCAGCAGGTGTTCGAGAATCGGCCCGAGACTCAGAGCCGGGAAGAACGTGAGAGCACCCACGATTAAAATCGTAGACACTAGCAAACCAGCGAACAGCCCGCCTGTGACTGGGAACGTGCCAGCCGACTCGGGAACTGTTTTCTTTTTCGCCAGACTCCCGGCAATGCCGAGCACCGGGATGATCATGAAGAAGCGGCCGAGCAGTTGGGCGACGGCTGTGCTCGTGTTGTACCACATGGTGTTCACATTCAAGCCGCCGAAGGCCGAACCGTTGTTGCCGGTCGACGAGACGTAGGCATAAAGCACTTGGGACAATCCATGCGGCCCTGGGTTCGAGATGCTCGAAGCGCCGAATGGCTTCACGATGGCAACGGCCGAAAAGCCAAGAATGGTGAACGTTAGAATGAGAATCGCCAGCATAGCCATCTTGACGTCATACGATTCGATCTTCTTGCCCAAATACTCTGGAGTCCGGCCAACCATCAGACCGGCAATAAACACCGCGAGAATTACGAACACGATGATGCCGTAGAGGCCGGCGCCCACTCCGCCGAAAACGACTTCGCCCAGCATGATGTTGATCAACGGCACCATGCCCCCCAGTGGAGTAAACGAGTCGTGCTGGCTATTTATTGCGCCGCAACTAGCATCCGTAGTGACAGTTGCGAAGAGAGCGGAGTTCGCAATGCCGAACCGCACTTCCTTCCCTTCCATGTTGCCGCCGGGATGCAGGGCGCTTGGATTCTGATTCACGCCGACGAGCAATGGGTTCCCACGCGCTTCGGCCCAGTACGCCGTTGCAACTCCGACGAAAAAGAGAAACGTCATCGCCGCCCATACCGCCCAGCCATGCCGCTGTGAACCGGTCATTCGGCCGAGCGTGTACGTGAGACCGGAGGGAATGGCGAAAACCAACACCAGCTGGAAGAAGTTCGAAAAGGGAGTGGGATTCTCGAAAGGATGGGCGCTA
>Ga0137410_10001521_pt1 | contig 15896 bp, 16 predicted proteins | sample CZODoug1_16funga_FD_108878 | JGI IMG/M metagenome (GOLD analysis project Ga0137410, IMG submission 108878) | Vadose zone soil fungal communities from Angelo Coast Range Reserve, California, USA - CZODoug1_16fungal (Illumina Assembly) | ecosystem: Environmental > Terrestrial > Soil > Vadose zone... | reverse complement strand
TGGAATGGCTCCGTGCAAAAGGGCCTCGGAAAGGACACATCGCTCGAAATCGGATACCTCGGCTCGCACGGCGTTCACCTCCAGCGCGCGCACCTGATCAACAACACCCTGCCCGGACCCGGCCCTCTCGGTCCGCGTCGTCCATTCAAAACGCTGACCTTCGTCCCAGGAACGGAATTGCCGGCAGGCAGCACCACCGCTGTCATCCAGAGCCAGACGTTCCCAGTCAGTACCATCAACTTGCTGGAGAACACGGCCAAGAGCTGGTATTACGCGGGCTACGTAAACGTGCGCCGCCGCTACTCTCACGGACTGAGTTTTCTCGCGAACTATACCTACGCCAAGAATCTCACCGACGCGCCGGACTTCCGCTCTCCGATGGACGAGGCTTCGATTCCGCAGGACAACAGGAATCTCGACGCCGAAAAAGGTCCGGGATGCGACATACGCCACCGCTTCGCGCTCAGCAGCGTTTACGACCTGCCTTCCCTCCGCAAATCGCATTGGACGCGCCTCGCCACGCAGAACTGGCATCTCTCGACCATCTACCAGATCCAATCGGGCATGCCGTTCACGATTTCGGTTTTCGGCGACACCGCAAATTCCGGTACGGTGCTGGGAGAAAACCCCGTCCGGGCCAACGTCACCGGCCAGCCGGTTTTCGGTCCAGGCGCACGCACCGCTAACAAATGGTTCAACCCAGCCGCCTTCGCCACACCCCCGGCCTTCACCTACGGCGATGCCGGTCGCAACTCGGTATACGGCCCGCGCCTGCAGACCCTCGACTTCGCCCTGGCGCGCTCATTTAGTATCACCGAGAAAGCTACGTTCCAATTCCGCGCCGAAGCCTTCAACGCGCTCAACAAAACCAATCTCGGCACGCCCAACCGCTTCGTGAACACGCCGCAGTTCGGAACCATCACGATGGCGATGACGCCGGGGCGCGAGCTGCAAGCAAGCGCGCGCCTGTCATTCTAGAGCGCAGCGCTGCCGGGCAAGAATCTACGCAACCACCGGAACGTTGGCCATCCCCGCCGTGCCGAACACGTGGCGGTATCGCTCAACTTCCGTTGCCGGACCCATCGCCTTCGCATAGTTGTCGGAGAGCTTAACCGCCGGACGCCCCTCGACGTCGGATACCTTGCAAATCAGGCTGACGGGATCAAATTCCCGGGTGCTGTTGGGATCACAGCCGCGGAAATCATTGGTGAGCAGGGTTCCCCACCCGGCGCTGAAGCGGATACGCCGCCCCGAGATCCACTTTCGCGGATCCTCGAAGTCGGCTGCGCTACGGAATTCCTGGGCGGTCACGCCCACTTGGATGGTCCCCCCGAAATAAGCGTGCAGTCCTATGATGTCATCGACGTCGAGAGCATCCGAGGCGATGAGTCTCTTGTCCTGCGGATCGCGTCCGCGTGCTTTCAGCCATGCAATGTATTCGTCCCCAGCCTCGTAGGGATTCTTGCTGTCCATGCGCTGGCCGGTCCAGTCCGCCACCCAGTCCGGCGCGTCCCGCAGAAATTGAGTTGTTCCAAAAGTGTCGGGGAGCATGACCCTCAGCGCTCCGTCGTACGTTCTCTGCCAAAGGTCGAGCACCAGGTATTGAGAGGCTTTCAGGTCCTGATCGCCGTTCGCCAGCGCGCCGAGGACCATGGGAATTTCATGCGCATTCGTTCCAATCGCTTCCAGGTCGTGCTTATGGGCGAGAAAAGCGTTCGAGGTCCCAATAAAGCCGCTACCGAGACTGGAAGCCATCGCCTTGACAGCATACTCTTGCCATAGAAAGCTGTGACGGCGGCGCGTTCCAAAATCCGCCACCGTTAAAGAAGGGACGCCCCGCAAGCGTTCGATTTTGTTCCAGAGCTTCGTTTTTGCCTGGGCATAAAGAATGTCGAGATGGAACTCACTCAGCTTTTTCATGCTGGCTCTCGTCTTGAGCCCGCCCAAGACTGAGAGCGCGTAGAGTTCCCACATGGTGGTTTCCGGCCAGTCGCCTTCGAAGGACAAGTGAAATTGACCGTCTCGAACGGATAGCGCAAAATCCGACAGCTTGAAATCCTTCTCCAGCCATTCCAGGAATGCTGGCTCAAAAATCCCACGGCGTCCATAGAACGTATTGCCAGCCAGCCAGACCAGTTCCGATTTTCGAAACCGCAGCTTGCGGACGTGCTCCAACTGCTCGGTAATCTCTTCGGTGGTGAACATGTCGGCCAGACGCACCGAGGAGGTCCGATTGAACAGCGCGAACGACACCCGAGTTTTCGGATAATGCTTCCAGATGAACTGCAGCATCAGGAGCTTGTAGAAATCCGTATCCAGCAAGGATCGGATGACGGGATCCAGTGTCCAGTTGTGGTTGTGCGCCCGCTCGGCGAAGTTGACGATCATGGTTGACTATCAGGTTGAAAGGTCAAAGATCAATGCCGGAGAATCATGGTCGAAGAGACGCGCCCGAAGAATCGAAGGAGCTCTCTAGCGCGAGCTTATTCTATGCGATTTCCCCGCACCCGCGCTTCACGGCCGCCGGTAGTAATAGCGCCGCACCAGCGTGACGTAGATCCCAGCGAAGAACAGAAACATCGCGACGGCAGCACCGGCCAGCAAAGCAAACTGCGCAGCGCCAGTAGCCTCGAGTCCCCATAGAAGGCAGCTAACTCCGGCGGCGAGGGCCAATGATGTCAAAATCAAAGCCCGTCGCCAGTTGAGTTTCGGTCGAATCTGTTGATCCCCTGCCATAACCCTCACAGCCTCCCGCGCAACAGTCTCCGCGAAAGTCGCCAGAGCCGTACCGCGCTGTACAAGCGGAAGAGCGGGTCCGGCAACCGCACAGTCCGCCACTCGCTCAGGCTGGACGTCGTAGCCAGCAGCGCCCACATTCGCATGCGATCTGCCGCGTGCTCTCGTTGCCGCGCGAAAAGCTGAAAATAGGTTCGCGATTCCGTCCGAATCTTATTATCACTGAACAGATTGCGCACCAGAACTTCCGCCAGTTTGCTCGCTTCCCGGTCTTCCTGAATCCACTTCTGCAGCGATTCGGGCATCTCGCTTCCCAGCGTCCACTGCGCCAGATACAGCGCAATCTTCACAATCCGCGCAATGCGCCAGCGCTCGGCGCGCCGCCGAACCGTATCCTGGTCCAAGTCCGCACGATAGATCAGGTGAGCAATGTCGCTGAGCCAGCACAGCCGCGACCAGGCATGCTTGGCCCCATGAACCGCAAGGCACAGCAACAGATCCTCGGCCGCCAGTGTCGGCACCCGTCGACCGCACAGTTCGACAGTCGTGGCGCGAGCCATCAACTGCCGCAGCGGGATTCGGATGGCGAAAAAGCGCGGAACAAAGTCCCAATGAATTTCCAGGACGTTTCGCACGGAGCCGTGGTGGAAAGTGAAGTCGCACGCGGAGGCGACGTAAGCCCTTTCTTCCCGCGGGGTGAGCTTGTGCTTGGCGGTAAGTCCGGCGTCCAGCAGCGCCCGTTTAGCCCGCGGCCAATCTCGCGGACGAACCATAATGTCCAGATCGCAAAACTGCCGCAGAATGAGATCGCCCTGGGCCATCGCAGCCAATGTAGGACCTTTGAAGGGCACGGCCTGTATCCCCGCCGCCGAGAGAGAATCCATGACAGAGAAAAGCTCTCCCGCGAACCACAAGCTGCGGCGGGCATTCTCATGGCAGATATCGCGAAGCTCCTGAACCACCGGTTCGGGCAGCAGGGAAGGATCGGCACCCAGCCGAGCAGCGGCCATGGGAAGGAGGCCATGCGTTTCCGCCAGGCGTTCAAACAACGCCCAATCGAGGGGCTGGTTGACCAAGGTGCGGAGCCGGGGCGCCTGTTCGCCTGCTGACGCGGTAGTGAGCAGCAGCTCCCATTCCGGAGACACCACGACGCCGAACAAACTACGGGGTGCGTGTGCCGGACGTGAGATGGCCGTTGTCATCAGCGTTTCGTGGACTGCCAAAATCGTCTTGCTCAGTGACGATTTTGCCATCCGATTCCAAGGGGGGCTCTGCCGGGGAAACCCTATAATACCAGAGGCTTCCGCTTCGCTCGACACCTATGAACGCTGTTGTTTTCAATTCGGTAACCAAACGCTTCCGGCACCGCCCGGCGTTGTTCAACTGGCTGGGGCGCGAGCGCGGAGGGGCCACCGAAGCTTTACAACGAGTATCGCTCCAGGTGCCGAAGGGCGAGGCGCTCGTCCTCTTGGGCCCAAATGGCAGCGGGAAGACGACCACCCTCAAACTAATTTCGACCATGCTGATCCCAGACGAAGGCGCGGTCGCCATTTGCGGCGCCGATACCCTGCGCGAGGGTGGCACGGTCCGGCGCAAGGTCGGGTTCGCAGTAGCTAATGAGCGCTCGTTCTTCCCCCGCCTCACCGCGCGGGAGAACCTCGACTTCTTCGCCGTGCTCGAAGATGTGCCCAAGCAAGAGCGGGGGATCAGAGTTGAGGAGAAATTGGGCAAGACCGGACTAGCGGCCGACGCGGATACCTTGGTGATGAAGTTTTCCAGCGGGATGTACCAGCGCCTGGGAGTGGCGCGAGCTCTGCTGAAAAATCCCGAAGTCTTGTTGCTCGATGAGCCCACGCGCTCGCTCGATCCCGGCTCAGCGCAGCGCTTTTGGCCGTTTATTCGGCAGCTGTTGTCGACCGGAACGACCGTGGTGCTTACGACGCACAATTTCCAGGAAGCCGCAGCGGTAGCTGATCGAATCGCGGTCTTGCGGCGCGGTGAGCTGCGGTCAGAGCGGGAGTTTCAACGCAACGCTAACACCGATCTCCCAAGCGACGATCTCTCAAGTAACGAACCGGCGAACAACGACGGCCCGAGCATTGACGAGGTCAAGTCATTCTACTTCCAGGCCAGCGGCGACGCCGAGGACACGCCCGCGTTTGAGACCGCCCCGTGAGCCAGGTATCTCTCACGGAAAAGCTCGTTGCCATTGTCCGCCGCGACGCGCTGACCACAATCCGCTACCGTAACGGCTTTCTCCTCAGCGCCGTAGGCGTCCTGGCCGAGGTCGTCGCTTTCCGCTATTTGGCGCACGCGATTGGGCCGGCATTTCGTCCGGAAGGGGTCGACTACTTCCCTTTTCTCCTCGTGGGCAGCGGGTTTTACACATTTCTCATCACCGGCGTGCAGGCCTTCCTGAGCACGGTGCAGGAGGCGCAGCAGACGGGAACCCTGGAAGTTCTGCTCACCACCACGACCCCGGCTCCCGTGCTGATCTTCCTGAGCGCATTCTCGGCGTTCGCGGGCAAGCTGGCCAACCTTGTCCTATTTCTTGTCGTAGGCCTGCTGCTATTCCGCGTGCCGCTCTTGCATCCGAACCTTCTCGGCGTGGTGGTGATTTTCCTGCTCTCGCTTGCCGTGGCCCTCGCGCTCGGTGTTTTTGCAGCCGCGCTACAGATCGCCATCCAGAAGGGCTCGGCGGTGATCTGGCTCCTGGGATCGGTCTGGTTTCTAACTGGGACCATCTTTCCCGTCGGCGCCCTACCCCTGCCCCTTCGGTGGGCGGCATGGTGGATTCCGATGACCCACTCCCTAACCGGGATGCGCGGCGCACTCCTGCTTGGCAGGTCCATCCCGGAATTGGCTCCCGAGATCGTCTGGCTGTTCGCGGCAGCCTTGGTTCTGGTTCCCGCCAGCCTGGTCTTTTTCTCGTGGGTACTCCGGCGCGGCCGGAGCGAAGGTACCCTTTCTGCGTACTAACGCGTACTAATAGGTGCCTAAGTAGGTAATCATCCCCACGTTCGTGGGGTCCATAAGAGGCCTAAATACGGCCAAATCGGTGTACACTTTTGAGACACCTTTCCCCGGGATGGCAAGAGGGAGACGCGGAGCAGTTTCCCGCAAAAGCGCGAGGGCCGATGAAGGTTCAGGACGGGTCGAGTTCTAAAACGACCATTTCCGGAGCTCCCAGTAGTTCCAAAAAACCATATCAGAGGCCTGCGTTTCGTCACGAGCGCGTATTCGAGACGATGGCGCTGGCCTGCGGTAAAGTCAGCCGGGTGGAAGGGCAGTGCCATTTCGGCACGCGAAAGAACTCCTAAGTTACTGATGAATATAGCCGATCGTGGCCTAAAACAGGAATTGACCCTCGACGTGCTACGGCAGCACGGTCGATGCCAGTTGCAGGTTTCCGGAACCAGCATGCTGCCCATGCTCTGGCCCGGCGATATCGTTTCGATTAAGAATCGTCCTCTGTCCGAGATGAGGCTCGGCGACATCGTCCTCTATGAGCGCTGCGGGCGCCTTTTCCTCCATCGCCTGGTAGCATTGCCGGAGGAGAGATTTCCGGGCAGGCTGATCACGCGAGGAGATTCCCTGCCACATCCCGACCCCGCAGTTCGTCTGGAAGCTGTGCGGGGAGTGCTAGCTGCTGTGCGTCGCGATAACGATTGGCTCCCAGTTCCTCGAACCATGCCCCGCACATCTCGTCTCGCGGCCGTTTTGCTGGCAAAATCGAGCACCTTGGTACGTCTACTAATTCGCATTCGTTCTTACCCAAAGCCTCTTTCGGGTGCCCCGTCCTTGTCGCGATCTTTCTCTTGCGACAGGGCGGGTGGAATGAGTTTTTCCAGCGCGAATTCTCAGCCTGAGGTTCCCACCTCTTGAGCGCCCTAACCCCCATCCTGGAAGCCGTTGCCCCAGCGGCATCGGAGACGAGAGTCGTGGAAATTGGCGGCGTGCCCATAGCTCTCTGCACCAGTAGTTCTAGGTTCGCGCGCATGGTAGAGGAACGTTACTCCGGTTTCGTTACGCGGAATGAAATCGGACCTGGAACAATTCAGTTCGACATCGACTTGCTGGATTCGGCGGCGAGGGCTTTCAACGAGAACGACGAGAAGTACGAGAACCTTCAGGATGACGACCTCGAAGTGACCTTCGAAAGCGGCCTCTGGCGAATGTGCCGTGGAGACTTTTCGGCGGAGTGGGATCCAACAACCCGTCACGGAACAATTCGGCAGGCCATGAATCCTTATTCTCTCGATTCGGTGCTACGCATTGTCCACACACTAGTGTTGGCACGCGGCGGGGAGTTTCTGGTCCACGCCGCCAGCGCCATCCGCAACGGACGCGCATTCTTGTTCGCAGGGGCCTCGGGCGCAGGCAAGACAACAATTTCGCGACTTGCCCCCGCCGATGCCACCCTGCTCACCGATGAAATCTCCTATGTGCGCAAAAACGCGACGGGCTACGATGCCCACGGCACACCTTTCGCCGGAGAGCTGGCTCGACTCGGCGCTCATTGTTCTGCGCCGTTGGCCGCTCTCTATCTACTGCGTCAGGGCCCGGAAAACAAGATTGACGAGATCGATCCCGCCCTGGCTACGCAGGCGTTACTCCGCAACATTCTGTTCTTCGCGCGCGACGCTGCGCTGGTGCAGTCCGTTTTCGAGGGCGCATACGAGTTTGTGCAGCGCGTTCCGGTGCGGCAACTGACTTTTCGCAAGGACGCCTCGGTTTGGGAGTTGCTGGTATGAGGCATCGGCCTGGTATGAGGTATCGCCAATGACCGCAACGTACATAGCCCGCAGTTCCGCTATCGCCTCGCGTGTCCTGGCCGGCGAGACCATGGTCATGTCCGTGCTGGACTCGACCTTCTTCACGCTGAACGAAGTTGCCAGCACCATCTGGCGCGCAGCAGACGGAATCACTCCCCTGCACGAGATCGTCGCCAGGGACGTGTGCCACGAGTTCGAAGTACCCATCGACGAAGCGCTCGCGGACGCCCGCGAGTTCGTCCGCGAGCTTTCCGCTCATGGAATTTTGCAGATTTCCGACCAACCCATCTTGCCTACGGTACCCACGATAGGAACCCCATGAGCCTGTTGCACGAGATGAACGATCGTGCTCTCGCACACGGCGTTCCGCTGAGTGTCCACATCGACGTAACCTACCGCTGCAACGAGCGCTGCGGCCACTGCTATCTCGACCACGACGACCACGGTGAAATGACCACCGCCGAGATCAAGTCAATTCTGGACCAGCTTGCCGCCGCAGGCACATTTTTCCTCACCTTCAGCGGAGGAGAAGTTTTTCTCCGCCGCGACTTTCTGGAACTGGTCGCCTACGCGCGTCAGTTGCTGTTCAATGTCAAAGTCAAAACGAACGCGGTCATGATCCGCGAACGCGAAGCGCAAGAGCTTCGCCGCCTCGGCGTCGAGCAAGTACAAATCAGCCTCTATTCGCATCGCCCCGAAGTGCACGACGCCATCACCCGCTTTCCCGGTTCGCTGGCTAAATCTGTTCGAGCCATCCGCTTCCTAAAAGCCCAGGACATCAAAGTAACTATCGCCAACGTCTTAATGAAAGACAACTTCGCCGACTACAAAGGCACGCAGGAACTCGCGCACGAGCTCGGCGTTCACTACACGCTCGACCCAACCGTGACTCCGAAGATGGACGGCGACCGCTCCGTGCTGGGCCTGCGCGTCGCAGGCGAGTCGTTGCCCACCGTATTTCGCGACGAGTCGCTGGTCGGCGATGTGGCGGCCTACTGCGCCCCACCCCCAGCACCCGGCGACGACATCATGGACGGCTACCCCTGCAGCGCAGGCCACACCTCCTGTTACATCACACCCTATGCGGAGGTTTTTCCCTGCGTGCAGTTCCCCATCGTCTGCGGAAATCTGCGTCAACAAACCTTCGAAGAAATCTGGCGGAACGCCCCACAATTTCACGAGGTCCGCAGTATCCGCGCGCGCGACCTGACCACCTGTTCCGGCTGCGGCCACGTAGGCACATGTTCGCGCTGTCCCGGCCTCGCCTACATGGAAGGCGATATGCGTGGCCCATCGACAGCGGATTGCGAAAAGTCTTTCTATCGCACCGGGATCCCCTCCGAGAATATGCGGCGTCGAGGGCTAACCGCGCCGCCACCGGCCGGGCTAGTGCAGATCGGCTCGCTTCCCGCCTAGTGCCTTTCAACCTGAAACCAGAATCAGATGCTCTGGTGCAGGGAGCGCTTTGGCGCAGTTTCCGCTGACGGATTGTCATTACAAAACGCTTTTCGCTAGCAGCAAACCCGCAATGCCATTACTATTCTCTGCGACAATCTATCTAGAAGACCGAGACCCCGCTCGCCCATGAACAAGCACAAGCTCCTCCTCTGGTCGCTCACCGTCGCGCTGAGCGGCTTTCTCTTCGGGCTCGATACTGCTGTGATCTCCGGAGCGGAACAAACCATCCAGAAGCTCTGGAACCTCGACAACATCACTCACGGCCTCGCCGTCTCCATGGCGCTTTACGGAACGGTGGTCGGAGCAGCCTTCGGAGGCTTCTTTGCCGATCGCCTCGGGCGCAAAAAGAGCCTCTTCTGGGTCGGCGCACTATTTCTGATCTCGTCGCTGGGCTCCGCCCTGTCACAGGGCGTTTATGTCTTCATGGTGTTCCGCCTGCTCGGCGGCCTCTGCATCGGAGCCTCCTCCGTAGTCTCGCCGCTGTACATCGCAGAAATCGCCCCGCCAAAAAAACGCGGCTTCCTCGTCGCTCTGTTCCAATTCAATATCGTGTTCGGTATCCTGATCGCCTATGTCTCCAACTATCTGCTGCAACGATCGGACAGCCCGAACGACTGGCGCTGGATGCTCGGCATCGTGGCTTTCCCCTCGCTGATCTTTACCCTACTCACCCTGCTGATCTCAGAAAGCCCGCGATGGCTGGCACTGAAGAAGGGAGACGTAGCCGGAGCCAGGGGCGTTCTGAACGAGATCGACCCGGCCGCAGCGGAAACGACGTTGACTTCGATCCTGGCTTCACGGGACCGGGCCGAGGCCAGTCCAAGCAAGGCATTTTTCTCGAGCCACTACGCCTGGCCCATTCTATTGGCCTTCTTGCTCGCGTTCTTCAACCAGGTGTCGGGCATCAACGCCATCATCTACTATGCCCCCCGAATCTTCGGAATGACGGGCCTGAGCAAATCGAGCGCGTTGCTGTCGACGGCCGGCATTGGCCTGGTCAACCTCGTATTTACCATGCTTGGTCTTTCCCTGATCGACCGCTTCGGGCGCCGGGTCCTGATGTACATCGGTTCCTTCGGTTACATCATCTCCCTGAGCCTGATCGCACTCGCCTTCCACCGCAACTCGTTCGCGGGGATGACGGTTCTGGTATTCGCGTTCATCGCGTCACACGCCGTCGGACAGGGCGCAGTCATCTGGGTTTTCATCGGCGAAATCTTCCCCAACGAAGTTCGCGCCTCCGGCCAGTCCCTCGGTTCGCTGACGCACTGGGTCTTCGCCGCGATCATCGCCAACATCTTTCCTTATATGGCAGCCCGCTTCGGCGGCGCACCCATCTTTGCTTTTTTCACCGCAATGATGGTCTTGCAATTGTTGTACGTAATGTTCATGATGCCTGAAACAAAGGGCATCGCCCTGGAAGACATGGAAGCCCAGCTCGCGCATTAGCCTGGAGGACGAAGAGCGCGTGGTGCCCATATTTTTTAGCAGGGGTAGGCTTCTCAAGAAGCCCGTCATCCCGACCGAAGCAGTTGCCTTGCGAAGCGAAGGAACTGCAAAGTGGAGGGACCTGCTTTTGGCCTGCGCAAGGCTCTTATGCGCCTGGGGCTTGACCTCATGAACCTGAAGCTCAATCACATCCAGCACATTGGCCTTCCAGTCACTAACCTGAAGACCTCGGAAGCCTTCTACCAAAAGCTGGGCTTCACCAACGTCATGGCCTCCGGATTCGACTACCACGGCGCCCAAGGCTCCGTAGCAATGATGCGCCGCGGCTCAATGATCCTCGAACTCTACCAAATGCCCGAAGCACAACTCGCAGAAATCCGCACTAGAACAGACGGCCACATCGACCACATCGCATTTGACGTGGACAACATCGACGAAGCTTTTGCCGCACTCAAGTGCGCAGCCTTCACCATCGTCGAGGACGTTCCCGTCTTCCTTCCGTTCTGGAACAAAGGCTGCAAATACTTCTTTATCCTCGGCCCCGACGGCGAGCGCCTGGAGTTCAACCAGATTCTGTAAATAGTCTCTCGCGCAAACCGCCGCTGCACTCCTCATCAAGCCTGCGATTGGCCATTCTTGCCTCGCAGTATCTGCTGCCATTTAGCTCACGATTCAAAATCGGCGCGGAGAAGCACTCTTTATCTATCAACGCCCAAAGAGGACACTCGGACCCAGAACAGCAACAAATGCAACCGCAATGGCACAAGTCGCCGCAATCAACGGCCAACTCCGGTGAATCGGCATTGGTTCCGCGGGTGGTCCGCAGGGTATCAGCGCTCCGCGGAGCAACTGGGGGCTCCACAACAGTCCTGAGGACCCGCCGAAGGTCGATGCCGCGGCGGAGATCAGGATCAGAATCATTCCCACTGGATTCAGCGCCCCAGCGATGCACATCAAAATTCCCCCCGCAAAATACGGGATCCAGGTGAGGCGCACCGCGCACCGGTAGCGTTCCACTTTGTCACTGCCGATCAGCGGACGCAGCTCCAGCAGACTGATGCACGCGGCAAGCATATAGGTCGCAGCACCGAACACGGCCAGGCCGATTCGCCAGAGCCACTGAGGCTCGAGTCCCTGAATGAATTCGGCCCAATCACCAATGCCGCCGACCCCAGAGAAGAGAAAATATCCGGTGCCACTGAAAAGATTCACAGTCATGGCGATCCAGAAGAAATATTTCAATCGCGGATGGTGGCGCCCGGTAAAGCGCCCGAGGACAAGAAAAACCCCTCCCGCAAGTAAGTTCACAAGTGTTCCGCCAGCCATAACAAGACGGTCCTCCAGGCTGCATTCGAAGTGAACCGACGAAAGCACCAGAGGCTTAGCCCCGGTCAGAAGGCAAGCTCCGCCATGACCGATGGCTTCATGCAGGACGTTCCCGAGCATGTAGGCTAGGACGCCGATCGAGCCTACGGTGAGCGCGTCAGCGGATGGACCTTTGTCCGTTTCGGTTTCTTGTTTCGTAGGGGTCTCCACTTGCGCTACAAAGTAGCACAAGGCAAAGAGAATCGAGGTGTGAGAATACGCCCATCTGGCGCTTGGCCCGCGCCGATCGTTGTCGCAACATCGCCATTCCTGCAACTCGGGTTGTGAGTGTAATCGCCCGTTTACATCAATCGACAAAACTCAGTGGTAATTCCAGAGCACAGACACGTGCTTCTTGAAGCTCGCGTCAAAAAGTACGAAACCATCAGTGTTCTCACCTTGGCTCAAGAAGAAAATTACTTCTGACCTGCCGTCATTGTCATAGTCGCCAGCATCCAGCAGAGTCATAAACGAACCGATTCGATGAACAGTTCCATCCTCCGAAACGAAAAACCAAGGATCGGATTGCGGGTCATCATCCGCGTCCACCCATCCACAATCTCCGGTGTCCAGATGAGCTTGCGACAAGAACGAATGCTTGTTGGACCCGTAGGCGGCCGGAAATGCCAAGGCCTGGTCTGGAAACTTCCAGTTGTGCTCCACTATCGTTTCGTCTTTGCAGCGGTCAACGCGCGGATAGTCGTGGCGAAATGCCTTACGTACTGAGGACGAAATCTCGCCTGGCAGCTTTGTTGGCTTCCATCCATCAGGGTCGCGGAAATAAGGCTCCGAGACCACTACGAGTGGCCGCCTCATTTTTCCGGGTCCGTAAGCCATGATCCCCGCAAATCGTTGCGACGGCGAACCAATGGTGGGGAGAGAAGAAGCCGCCGTTAGAACGGTTTGAAAAGAAGTCAAACCCTTGTCTGAACTCGCCTCACTTTCCAAGGTGCCCAGGTTTCTGGCGTCGAAAGCAATGGTCCACTTCATATGAGCAGGAAGAGACGATTCGTCCATGCTCTTCCATTCGTCGGGACTCTTCTCGAAAACTGGGCGAATGACGCGTTGTCCGGCAACACCAGGTTTCCAATTGACCATTTCCTCCCGTGCGTCATCGAGCACGCCGATGTAGATCGGCTCATTTGATTTCGCCGAGGGAATCTGGCTACAGAGCGTGGTCGGCAGAAGGAACACGCCGACAAATATCTGAGCGGAGAAAAACAGCTTGTTCATATGACACGGCAGCCCCTGTAGCGCAGAATACGCCACTCCAAGAAGCTCTGGGCAGGTTACGAGCGTGTCAGCTGTATGGTTGCCAGCGGCCAGAAAAGGCCCGATGGCCATAGACCCTCCGGCATTTGGCGTAACATCGCCATTTCACCAACAATCGGCCTGTGAGTGCAAACAGATGTTTCGCCCCCTCGCCTATGTTTGTACCTACCATTTCTAAGAATGCGGTGATAAGGTGGCGGGGCCAAGCAGTGCCAGTTTCCCGGTCTGCGTTGGAGCCAGAATGGAAAGTGCAGAAAACGCCAAAGCAAACTCGAGTCGACTAAGCAGCGTGCTCACCGATACTCATTTTTGGGTGCCAGTCGCGGTGCTCCTCGCCGGATTGCTGCTTCTGCGGACGATGAGCTAGCAAATGGAATCTCCAACTGGCATGACCCCGACAGCCCAACCTCTTATCTCACCAGCAGTTCAAAGCAATTCCGGCTCGAGACACCTCCGGCTCTTGGGGACGCTTTCCGGCTTTACCGCGGGCGCTTGGCTGGGCGCTGCAGAAGCGCCCACAAAGCTCGTCTCCATAGGTATTTCCCCCGTCGCGATTTCTCTGATCATGGTCATCGGCGTTTTTCTGGCGCGATGGAGCTTACCTGCGCTGATCCTCGGCACATCGTCGGTTCGTGCAGACGTCCGCCGCGCGCCTCATTTGATCATTTGGGCCGTTCTCGCCGGCTGCCTGTGGGCCGTAGCCAACACTCTGACCATCTTTGCCATTCGCGATGTTGGGTTGAGCATCGCCTTCCCGCTCTGGAATTCGAACAGCTTGCTCGGAATTGTCTGGGGATTTCTTTTCTTCAACGAACTCCGCCAGGCTGGCTGGCGCCGTTGGGCGGGCGTGCTCGGCGGCGCACTCGTCATGTGCGTCGGCGCCACTCTCCTCGCCATCGCGTCTTCCACGCAAGCCCCAGCGGGACATTCGTTGCGTGGCGTCTGGGCCGCGCTCGGTGCCGGTGTCCTTTGGGGAACGATGTACATCCCATACCGCAAAGCCTATCTCACGGGCATGAACCCGCTCTCGTTCGTGACCTTCTTCACCTTCGGCGAACTTGGCATGATGTCCGTGTTGGCCATCGGCTACAACGGTCTGTCTCCACTCTGGCAGGAACTGCTCGTTGCCCGTGGCGTGATCTTCTGGCTCACGCTCGGCGGCTTCGTCTGGGTCATCGGAGATTTGTTCCAGCAATACGCCGCCAAGTACCTCGGAATCAGCCGTGGCATTCCTCTTTCGAATTCGAATCAGCTCTGGGGACTGCTGTGGGGAATCTTCGTCTTTGGAGAACTGCACAACCGTAGTTCCTCAGCCTACCTCCAAGTAGTCGGCGGATCCTTGCTGATGATGCTAGGAGTCGGCGCCGTTGCCTTCTCTTCCGTATCCGGAGGAGAACAAGCCCGCTGGAAAGAAGCGGCTCAGCGGGAGGGCCGCCGATACGGCGTCGCCGCAGACTATGTCGAAGCCCGCATGGAGGGGCGCCAGGCAGTAGGTGAGTCCGCACCCTCGCGCGGCATCTTGGACTGGCTGCTTGTTGCCGCCGCTACCGCCATCTTCATATTCTTTGCAACCATGGCGCGCGTCCCGCAAATGTCCATCCATTGGGGGCCAGCCGCGCTTTTGACTGCCGCGCTCCTGGCCTTGCTCGTTCTTTGCGGTGTCGCCCTCTGGCGTACCACGCGCTTCAACTAACCCGGCCTCTCCAGTTTGCAATCCACCCCGATTCATTTAGAGTTGCTCAGCCAAAAGACGAGCCCAAAAGACGAAGAGCGGCAAGATGAACGAACCGTCGCGGTCAGAAAACGCAATACAAAAAGCAGATCTCGTCGGTGTCGGACTCAACGCCACCGATACCCTAATTCCTGTCACGCACTATCCCGACCGCGGATCCAAAGTCGAAATTCGACCCACCGCGATTCTGCCCGGCGGCCAGGTCGCCACTGCCGTCGTCGCTTGCCAGCAATGGGGACTCCGCACGCGCTACGTTGGCAAAGTCGGTGAAGATGCTGCGGCCGAACTGCACGCCACCGAATTTGCCCGCCTTGGTGTCGAGGCGCATCTCATCCCCGCACCCGGTTGCACCAGCCAGCAGGCATTCATTCTCGTGGACGATTCCGGCGAACGCACGGTCCTTTGGCAGCGCGACCGCCGTCTAACTCTGCGTCCCGAAGAACTCCAGCGTGAATGGATCGTCCACTCCCGCGCTCTTCATCTGGATGGCCACGACACGGCCGCCGCGGCCCAAGCGTCCGCCTGGGCGCGTGCCGCAGCGGTCCCTGTGATTGCTGATCTGGATGAACTATATCCCGGTGTCGACGAGGTTTTGAAAAACGTCGACTACCTGATCACCAGCAGAGACATTCCTGGCAAGCTCGCAGCTACCGAGAATTTGCGGGAGTCGCTCCCAGCGGCGCACTCCCGATTCGGCTGCCGCCTCACCGCCGCAACTTTAGGTCACGACGGCGTGCTGGCGTGGGACGGAACACAGTTCCATTACGCGCCCGCTTTCTGCGTCCACACCGTGGACACCACCGGAGCAGGCGATATTTTTCACGCGGGATTCATCTTCGCCCTGCTGCAAGGCTGGCCGCTCCAAAAGCAGCTCGATTTCGGCTGCGCCGCCGCAGCGCTAAACTGCACCGCGGTCGGTGCCCGCGGAAGTATCCAGTCTGTCGAGGAGATCGAACGCCTGATGCGTGCCGGTCCCCGATGCCCCGATGCGTTCCACTTTCCGGCCGTGGCCCGCTCAAGCCCTCCTTGGCCTTGAGCGGCGTATTTCAATCGGATCTGTCACGGGCGGGTGTTCCATGCCTTTTATCTTTCCCCATTCCAGACAAATG
>Ga0137410_10001519_pt1 | contig 15908 bp, 15 predicted proteins | sample CZODoug1_16funga_FD_108878 | JGI IMG/M metagenome (GOLD analysis project Ga0137410, IMG submission 108878) | Vadose zone soil fungal communities from Angelo Coast Range Reserve, California, USA - CZODoug1_16fungal (Illumina Assembly) | ecosystem: Environmental > Terrestrial > Soil > Vadose zone... | reverse complement strand
GCCCAGCCTGGTCACCGCCGGCCTGATGGTATTCGTGGACGTGATGAAAGAGTTGCCGGCGACCTTCATGATGCGGCCGTTTAATTTCGACACGCTGGCTGTCCATGCCTACAACCTCGCCAGCGATGAGCGCCTGAGCGAGCTGGCTGCTCCTGCGCTCACTATCGTGGCAGTGGGTATCGTGCCGCTGGTCCTGTTGTCGCGTTCCCTGGTGCGCGCGCGGCTTGCTGCGGAACAACGGTAGAGGGCGGGGCGGCACTGCCCCCACCGTCAACCGGGTATCACTCTTATCTATTTGAAGCCGGAACGATCCGCTATTTTCTGCGCGGTCGTCTGATTCCTGCCTATTTCCGCGATATTCAGGGAATCGGCCTTGAACTTTCCGAGGGCTGCCAGTGCCGCGTTGTTGGGCTTAACCGAAGGGACGACTGGCCATTCGTTGTTGCCGTTGGCGAAATAGTTCTGCGCTTCGTCGCTTGCCAGGTATTCGAGAAACAGAATGGCGGCTTCCTTGTTGGGCGCATGTTTCAGTACCCCGGCGCCTGAGATGTTGACGTGGGTGCCACGGTCTTTCTGATTCGGCATCAGCACGCCGATCTTGTCCGCGGCAGCGCGTTCTTCCGGCTTCTGGGATCGTACCAGGCGGGCATAGTAGTAAGTGTTGCTGAGCGCGAGATCGCATTCGCCAGCGGCTACGCCCAGGAGCTGGTCCGTGTCGCCGCCCTTAGGCGTGCGCGCGAGGTTGGATGCAACTGATTTGGCCCATTCCTCGGTCTTGGCTTCGCCGATGCTGTTCACGAGCGAGCTCATCAGCGAAAGGTTGTAGACGTGGCCGGCGGAACGCGTACAGATCCTGCCCTTCCATTTTGGATTAGCGAGATCTTCATAACTTGCGATGTCGCCAGGCTTGACCCGTTCCTTGCTGTAAGCGATAACCCGCGCCCGTGCGGAGAAGCCGAACCACAGGCCGTCGGGATGGCGATAGGAAGCGGGGATCCGTGATTCCAGCACCTTGGACTTGATGGGTTGGAACAGTCCCATTTGCTCCGCGCGCCAAAGCCGCCCTGCGTCGACGGTGATGAGCACATCGGCGGGGCTCTTGTCGCCTTCGTTGCGCACGCGCTCGATCAGAGGATCTTCGCCGCCTTCGATGCGGTTGATCTTGATGCCGGTCTGCTTGGTGAAGTTGGTGTAGAGCGCCTCGTCGGTGTCGTAGTGACGGGACGAATAGAGATTCAATACTTTTTCCTGGGAGTAAGCATTGCCGATTCCCAGTACGCATAGGAGCGCGAGCACGAGGCCGGCGGTATGGTGTAACTGTTTGATCATAAAAGATCTATGGTGATTTCTTCGAGTGGTTCGATGCGCTGCGAATGGAATAATATCAAGAATCATTCTCACCATCAAGGTAAATACTACTATCCTTTGGGGCATGTCCAGGTTCCCCCCGATAGGCGAGAGGCCGAGGGCGTCTGGCGTAAACTGGCTACCGCCATCCGCTTCATTGATATAGGCATGTCGCCCAGGGCAGGAACGCATTTCTCGGTAATTCGCGCACGCGCCTTATTTGCCGCGGTGGCATTGTTTTGCGCCGCGGCGGCCGTGGCACAGACCACCGTCCTGGAAGTCATTCCGCTCCGCTATCGCGCGGCCCAGGAAGTCATTCCGATTATCCAACCCCTGTTGCCGCGCGAGGGCAGTGTGAGCGGGCTGCAGAGCCAACTCATCGTGCGCACGACGCCCGCGAATCTGGAAGAGATCAAGCGGATACTCGCCAGCATCGATACGGCTCCGCGACAATTGCAGATCACCGTGAGGCAGGACGCAGACATAGACCGCAACAGGAGTGCAGCTGAGGTATCGGGAAGCATCGGCGGTGAGCATGGCCGCATAACCGTGCCTTCCGCCAGTCGCGACACACGTGGCGGCAACGTGGTGGTTAAGGAGGGCGACGATCGATTACGTGTTCACGTGATCGAAGGGGCCAGCGCCGAGAGCGAGCGCAACCTCCAGACCGTGCGAGTCATGGAAGGGCGCGAGGCCTTTGTGCGTGTCGGCCAGTCGGTGCCAGTGCGGGACAGGGAAGTGCGGCGGGTGGTGGTCAACGGCCAGGTGGTGGATCAGGTGGTGGACAGTACGCAGTACCGCGACATCAACACCGGGTTCTACGTGCTGCCGCGGGTCTCGGGCGAGCGCGTCACGCTTGATGTCAGCCCGCAGCGTGAATCGCTCTCGAGGCAGGTGCCCGGGGCCGTGAACGTCCAGAGCGTCGTGACGACGGTATCTGGACGGCTTGGCGAATGGATGGAAATCGGCGGTCTCGCGCAGGACGCCAGCGGCCAGCAGACGGTATTGCTCGGCCGCTCCAGCACCGCCACGCGCGATAGCCGGCGCGTGCTGGTCAAGGTTGATGAGGTGCGCTAGAAATTCGGTTCAACGCCGCGCCGGCAGAGTCCTGAACGCATCGCTTAGCGACTGCTCAACTTTTTTCCGGTTCTCCTCGGAATATCCCGCCGACAGCGCGTCCGAGATGCGGGTGCGCCAGAGGAGTTGGCCCCGCGGCAGATCGACGAGATCGATCATCAGTGTGCCCTGGCGGGAGTCCACCGACTCATAACCACCGGCTTGCGCGCGGTCCCAGCCGTAGTCATAAGGGTCGGGTTTGCCCGCCATGAAAACCCGCTGTTTCGGCGCCATGTGTCCGGCGAAATGCACTGCGAGATCGGCAGTCTGGCCCTCCGCGGCCGGCAGGTAGCCCCGGGCTTTCAACTGGGCCGCAATAAGTTGCTCGAGGTGGCCGCGCACCTGGTGGTCGGTAATAGCCCCGGTTGACTTGGCATCGCCCTGGACAAAGGCGAACGTGCGGTACTTGCCCAGGTCTGCTGAAAAGTCGAAAGTAGTCTGAATGTCGGGGGTAGACGCGCACGCTGCCATCGCCATGATGGACACGATCAATACGACCCTGATCTGCATGGAGTGTCCGGCTTCCGCGCGAGGCTGCGTTGTTGATGCCGGCGCATCTTAGCATTGAGCCACGCTGACCGAGACTGCGCGATACCGGAGGTGACGAGCTGGCAAACAGCAGGATAACATCCGCTTGTGGTTGATCTTGAGCAGCTGTTCTCGGAGGCGGGGCCTTTGGCGCGGGCGGTGAAGGATTTCCGCGCGCGGCCGTTCCAGCTCGAGATGGCGCAAGCAGTTTCTGCGGCAATCACCGGCAAAGCGATGCTGGTCGCCGAGGCAGGCACGGGTACCGGAAAGACCGTTGCTTACCTGGTGCCGGCGCTGCTCGCCGGGGGCAAGGTCATCATCTCCACCGGCACCAAGACGCTGCAGGACCAGCTCTTTGATCGCGACATTCCCACCGTGCGCGAGGCGCTCAACGTCCCGGTGACGGTCGCCTTGTTGAAGGGGCGGGCCAATTACGTCTGCCATTACCACCTTGAGCGCGCGCTGAACGATGGGCTCTTGCCGACGCGCGGGGAAGCGCAGCATCTGACCGAAATTTCGAGCTTTGCACGCCGCACGACCACGGGTGACAAGGCCGAATGCTCCACTGTCCCGGAAAACTCGGGCGCGTGGTTCCGTGCCACTTCCACGCGCGAAAATTGCCTTGGATCCCAATGCCCGCATTACGACAGCTGTTTTGTGATGGAGGCGCGCCGCAAGGCAATGGCTGCCGACGTCGTCGTCGTCAACCATCACCTGTTTTTTGCCGACCTGGCGCTGCGTGAAGAAGGCGTGGCCGAGCTGCTGCCCGCCTGTAACACGGTGATCTTTGACGAGGCGCACCAGCTGCCCGACACCGCGACGCTTTTCTTCAGCGAGAGCGTTTCCACCACGCAGCTGATCGGACTCGCGCGCGATGCGCGCCTCGAAGGTGCCGCGTCGGCAAAGGATTACGGTCCGTTGCCGGAGGCGGCACAGGCGCTCGACAAGGCGGCACGCGACCTGAGGCTGGCGTTTCAGCAGGAGAACGGCCGTTTTCCGGTGCGCGCCCTCGACGGGAATCGGGATTTCGAGTCGGGGCTGGCCGCGGTGCTGGATCGGCTGGATATCCTGGCTGCCGAGTTGAAAGGGCAGGCCGAGCGCAGCGAAGGTCTCAACCGCTGCTGGCAGCGCGCGCTTACGGTGGCCGAGCAGCTCGAGCGCTGGAGAAGCAGTGTCGACGAGGCCCGCGTGAAATGGGTCGAGCTCTTCGGGCACTCCCTGCACTTCAACTCGACGCCATTGTCGATCGCCGAGATCTTCAGTAACCGGATCGAGGACCATGCGCGGGCCTGGGTTTTCACATCCGCGACGCTCTCGGTCAACCGCGATTTCGGGCATTACTGCGGGCAAATGGGGCTGACGGAAGCGCGCACCGCGAGCTGGGACAGCCCTTACGACTTCGCGAACCAGGCCCTGCTTTATATTCCCGAGCGGATGCCGGATCCCAACACGCCCGCGCATACCGAGACCGTGGTGGAGGCGGCTTTGCCATTGATCGAAGCGGCGGGTGGGGGCGTGTTCATGCTATTCACGAGCCTGCGCGCAATGCGCAACGGCCACGAGCGGCTGAGGGAGGCCCTGGAATCCCGCGGGCTGGACTATCCGTTGCTGCTGCAGGGCGAGGGCTCCCGCTCGGAGATGCTGGTGCGCTTCCGCAGTCTTGGTAATGCGGTGCTGGTGGGCAGCCAGTCGTTCTGGGAGGGGGTCGATGTGCGTGGCGAGGCGCTGTCGCTGGTGGTAATCGACAAGCTGCCGTTCGCGCCGCCCGACGACCCGGTACTCTCCGCGCGCATAGACCGGATGAACCGGGAGGGGCGCAGCGCTTTCTTCGAATATCAGCTGCCCGAGGCGGTGATCACGCTCAAGCAGGGCGCGGGCCGGCTGATACGGGACGAAACTGACCGCGGCGTGCTTATGATCTGCGATCCACGGCTGCTGACCCGCAGCTACGGCAAGCGAGTCCTGGCGAGCCTGCCGCCCATGAAACTCACGCGCAGCGCGGCGGAAGCAGCGGCTTTCCTTACCAGGCGACCCACGACTGGGCCCAGTGCCAAGCCAGCCAAAGCATTCCCAGCCAGAAAACGATAATGAGCACGGCGATGAGGGCGGTGGCGATATGGTTGCGCGGCTGTGTCTGCTTTTTTTCCAGCCAGCGTGCCGCCTGTTCGCGACACTCTGCAAGCACATCCTGCGGCACCAGCTTCAGGATAAGCCAGATGCCGATCGGGAGCAGGATCAGCTCGTCCAGATAACCCAGCACCGGGATGAAGTCGGGAATGAGGTCGATCGGGCTGAATGCGTAGGCCACCAGCGCCATGGCAAGTGCCTTGGCGATGAACGGTGCGCGCGGGTGGCGGGTGCAGAACCACAGCGTCACAACGTCGCTTTTCAGCCGTCGCGCCCAATCCCTGAGTCGGTCTTTCCAGTTGCCGGTCACGGGTCACCGGTTACGGCTCACGTTTTCAGGCGGTCTCGGCCCACAAGTCATGCTCGCTGGCTCGCGTCACGCGCACCCTGGCGAACTCGCCGGGTTTCAGCCCCCGCGCGGGTGCGACATGGACGACACCGTCTATTTCAGGGGCATCGGCGCTTGAACGCGCGACCGCGCCTTTCGCGTTGATCTCGTCCACCAGCACCGTGAGCGTCTTGCCGACCTTGCGCTTTAGCCGCTCCCCGCTGATGGTCTCCTGCAGCTTCATGAAGCGGGCGCGACGTTCCTCTTTCACTTCCTCTGGCACGTGGCCCGGCAGGCCATTGGCCACGGCGCCTTCCACCGGTGAGTAGGAGAAGCAGCCGACGCGATCGAGCTGCGCCTCCTTGAGAAAAGCAAGCAGCTCCTCGAATTCGGCTTCGGTCTCGCCCGGGAACCCGACAATGAACGTGCTGCGGATGGTCAGTTCCGGATGGATCTCCCGCCAGCGGCGGATACGTTCGAGGTTGTTTTCAGCGCTGGCCGGCCGTTTCATGAGCTTCAAAATCCTGCGGCTCGCGTGCTGGAACGGGACGTCGAGGTAGGGCAGTAAACCACCTTCTGCCATCAGCGGGACCACTTCATCCACATGCGGGTAGGGGTATACATAATGCAGCCTGACCCACGCGCCCAGCTTGCTCAGCTCGCGGGCGAGCTCGGTCATTCGCGCCTTGAGCGGCCGGCCGCGCCAGAAGCCGGTGCGGTACTTCACATCCACGCCGTAGGCGCTGGTGTCCTGGGAGATGACGAGTAGTTCCCTGACTCCCGCTTTCACCAGGTTATCCGCTTCCTGCATGACTTCGCCGACCGGGCGGCTCACGAGGTCGCCGCGCATCGAAGGGATGATGCAGAAGGTGCAACGGTGGTTGCAGCCCTCGGCGATCTTCAGGTAGGCATAGTGGGCGGGGGTGAGCTTGATGCCTTGTGGCGGAATCAGGCTGGTGTACGGGTCGTGCGGCTGCGGCAGGTGCTGGTGCACCGCCTGCATGACCTCGTCAGTCGCGTGCGGGCCGGTCACGGCGAGCACCCCCGGGTGGGCCTGTCTGACAATATCGCCCTTGGCCCCGAGGCAGCCGGTGACGATTACCTTGCCGTTGGCGGCGAGCGCCTCGCCGATGGCCCCGAGCGATTCGTCGATGGCGGAGTCGATAAAGCCGCAGGTGTTGACTACGACCAGGTCGGCACCGTCGTAGGTGGGCGAGATTGCGTAGCCTTCGGCGCGCAGCTGGGTGAGGATGCGCTCGGAATCCACCAGCGCCTTCGGGCAGCCGAGGGAGACGAACCCGACCTTGGGTGGGGGTGCTGCGCGCGAGGTGCGCGGCTGCGCCCGCTCAGGACTTGCCTTCGCCGCCTTCGTTCTTGTTGCTGTCATGCGCCGGCGATCCCGGTGCCTTCGCGTCGCCCGTCGGGCGGGAGCCGCCGCCCGTGAAGGTGGGGAACGGGAAATTGCCGAAGAGATTGCGGGTTTGTTGTTGCAGGTTCTGCTGCATTTCCATGAAGGCGTTGGCGCTCTGTTCCAGATAGCTTCCCATCAGGCCCTGCATCGCCGGCCCCTGCATCTTGATGAACTCGCTCCAGGCGTCGGAGTTGAGCATCGGATTCTCACCGTACATCTGCCGCGATTGATCCTGCAGCCGCTTCTGCATCTCGATAAACGTGTGGATATTCTTCTCGAGGTAGCTGCCCATCATGCCCTGCATGGCGTTGCCGTAAAAACGAATGATCTGCGACAGCATGTCGCTCGAGAACATCGGCGCGCCGGCGGTTTCTTCCTCGAGAATGATTTGCAACAGGATGCTGCGCGTCAGGTCCTCGTGGGTCTTGGCGTCCTCCACCTTGAGGCTGACCTGATCCAGCACCAGCTTCTTGACGTCCGCAAGCGTGATGTAACTGCTTGTTTCGGTGTCGTAAAGGCGGCGGTTGGGGTACTTCTTGATGATCCGGGGCTGTTGCGTCATGAGGGGGAACGCCCAGTTTCAGGGTGCGCCATTATTCCAGTACGGTGACCGTATTGTAAAGGATTGAAAAATATCGGTAAATCAATGACGCCGCACCGGGATGATGCTGCGCATCACCGCAAGTGGTGCACGGCATCATGGGCTCTCTTACTGCATGTGCTGGCCGCCATTGATGGCGATGTTGGCGCCAGTGACGAATGCCGCTTCCTCCGAACACAGGTAGGCGACCAGCCCGGCCACTTCTTCCGGCTTGCCGAGGCGGCCTACCGGTATCTGCGGGATGATCTTGGTGTCGAGAATATCCTTGGGTATCGCGATCACCATCTGGGTGCCGATATAGCCCGGCGAAATGGTGTTGACGGTCACGCCCTTGCGCGCAACTTCCAGCGCGAGCGCCTTGGTGAAGCCGTGCATGCCGGCCTTGGCAGCCGAGTAGTTGGTCTGGCCGAACGCGCCTTTTTGCCCGTTCACCGAGGAGATGTTGATGATGCGCCCCCAGCTGCGGTCCACCATGCCGTCGCACACCGGCTTGGTCATGTTGAATACGCTATCGAGATTGGTGCGCAAAACGGCGTCCCAGTCGGTCTTGCCCATTTTCCTGAACGTCATGTCCTTGGTAATGCCGGCATTGTTCACGAGCACGTCGATGGGCCCGACCTCGGACTGGATTCTCGCGGCCGCTTTCTGGCAGGAGTCGAAGTCGCAAACATCCACCGGCACGGCATGCATCTCGAAGCCCCTGGTCTTCATGCTCTTCATCCAGTCGGCAGACTTGGTGTTGCCGGGAGAATAGGTTGCTACGACCTTGTATGACATCTGCGCGAGCTTGATGCAGATTGCCTCGCCCAGGCCACCCATGCCGCCGGTCACGACTGCCACTCTATGTGCCATGTGCGCTCCTCCTTGCAGGAAACCACTCGTTTAAGTCACGGAACGACTTTGCTTCAATCGCTTTTTTGTTTGACGTAACGGCCCGGGGCAGGCTCGATTTCGCTGTGGCCGTTCCCACCCAACTGCGCGCGCGCGGGGCGTTGTACGCCGCCGTGCGGGGCAAGCCAGTCCGCCCAGTGCCGCCACCAGCTACCTGGCTGCGGTGTTGCCGCCGCCAGCCATCGCTCGGGATCCTTCTCCGGTTCCGGGTTCAACCAGTAGTTGCGGCGGTTTTTCGAGGCCGGGTTGATGACGCCCGCGATGTGCCCGCTCGCCGAAAGCACGAATTCGATTCTACCCCCAAGCAATCGGGTGCTGGCATAGGCGGTGCGCCAGGGCACGATGTGGTCCTCGCGGGTCGCAAGCAAGTACGCCGGCATATCCACCTTGCCCAGGTCCACCGGCATGCCGCACATGGAGAGCTTGCCGGGCACCCGCAGGTTATTTTCGAGGTACATGTTACGGATGTAATAGCTGTACATCGCCCCGGGCAGGTTGGTGCTGTCTCCGTTCCAGTAGAGCAGATCGAACGGCTCGGGCGTGCGCCCCTTGAGATAGTTGTTTACCACGTAATTCCAGATGAGATCGTTTGCGCGCAGGCTGGCAAAGGTGATCGCCAGCTCGCGTCCAGGCAACACGCCGCCTTCCGCAAAGTCGAACTCGCGCTTCGCGACGTAGGCTTCGTCCACGAACACGGAGAGTTCTCCGGTATCGTCGAAGTCGAGCATGGTCGCGAGCAGTGTCAGGCTTGCAGCCCGCGGGTCCTGCCGGGCACGCATAACGGCGAGCGCGGCGCCGAGCAGGGTGCCGCCGACGCAGAAGCCGAGCGCGTTCACCTTCCCGGCACCGCAGACTTTGGCCGCGACGGACAGCGCCTTCATTACGCCCTGCTCGAGATAGTCGTCCCAGGTCGCGCGTCCCATCGCGGGCGGCATATTGCGCCACGACACCATGAACACGGTGTGCCCGCGCTCGACGGCGTAGCGCACGAACGAATTCTCCGGCTGCATATCGAGTATGTAGTACTTGTTGATGCAGGGCGGTACCATGACCAGTGGCCGCTCGAACACGGTTTCCGTCGCGGGGCGGTACTGGATCAACTGCATGAAGTCGTTCTGGTAGACCACCGCGCCGGGCGAGGTGGCGAGGTTGCGGCCGACCTCGAATGCCGACTCGTCGGTCATCGAGATCATGCCCTTGTCCATGTCGGCGGCAAGATTGCGCAGCCCCTTTGCGACGCTCTCGCCCTCGCTCTCGGCGGCCAGCTTCATCGCTTCGGGATTGCTCCACGGGAAATTGGCGGGCGACATGGCATCGACGAACTGGCGCGTGTAGAAATCAAGCTTGCGCTTGGCCTGCGGTTCGAGCTTGGCGGCGTCCACGATCTCGCGCAGCCACTGGGCGGACAGCAGGTAGGACTGGGCCAGGTACTCGAAATAGGGGTCCTTGCGCCATTCGGGAGCCCGGAAGCGCCGGTCGGAAGCGGCCGCTTCGATAACCGGCTGCTGTGCCGCCTCATCGCGCCCCGGTTGCGTGTAAGCCGCCCACAGTTCCAGCCGCCTGCGGTAATAGCGGTTCTGGATTTCGATCCAGCGCTCGGCATCCTGGGCCAAGCCGGCGGTCAGCGAGCGCAAGATCTCCGCGGTGTCGAAGCTGGCATCGAGGTCGAGCGGCCTTGCGACGCTGTTGATCAACTGGCGGTTGAAAGCCTCGATGGCCTCACGCGCGACGTTCATGGCGTTCGAGGGGTCGTTCATGGCGTGCAGCGTGACCGGATGGAAGTGTCAGTCTAAGTCGCGCGGATGACAGGAAATCGAATGCCGCGAGGCATCCCTATCCTAGCAAGGTGCCGGCGGTTTGTCGTGCCGGCGTCCGCGGGGGTCAGGCCCGGGAGTGCGCGAGATCGCCCACCAGCCAGATGGTGATCACGCCGAGGGCGATCAACACGACCTGCTGCAGCGTCGCCTGCAGCTCGGGACGTCGGTGCAGACCGGGTATCAGGTCGGCCACCGAAACGTACAGCATGCTCGCCGCGGCGAGCGCCAGCAGGGACGGCACCCAATGCTGCAGCGTCTGCAGGGCGAAGTAGGCAAGCACGCCGCCCGCCACCATGGCCGCGCTCGAGAGCAGGTTCAGGAGCAGCGCCTGGCTCTTGCTGTAGCCCGAGTGCAGCAGGATTAGGAAGTCGCCCACTTCCTGCGGTACTTCGTGGGCGATAATCGCGATTGCCGTGACGACACCCAGCTCGTGATTGGCGAGGAAAGCGGCAGCGATCAGGACGCCGTCAACGAAATTGTGAAAGGTGTCGCCGATCATGATCATCATCCCGCTGCGGCCGTGATCGTGCCCGGCTTGCGGCGGGTCGTGAGCTTCGCATTCCTCGACATGGCAATGTCGCCACAGCACCAGCTTCTCCAGCACGAAGAACAGCAGGATGCCGGCGAGGATGGTGCCCGCCGTCTGTTGCATGCTGTCGCTCATCTGGAAGGCGTGGGGGAGGATTTCCAGGAAGACCGCACCGAGGAGTGCTCCCACCGCGTAGCTGATCAGGATCGGGACCCACGACGCGCGTGCATTGAGCGCCACGATCGCCGCAGCGATAACCGAGAGCACGCCGCCGGCTACGGTCGCTGCAAGAATCCATGCAAAAGTCATCGCGGTCTGGCTGGTTTCAGAGAAGGCGCGGATTATACGTGATTTGGCAGTGCCAACTCGGAAGGGCGTGAATAGTGAATGGTGAATAGTGAATCGAGAGTCGAAAAGCGGTTTTATCCATTCACCACTCACGGTTCACTATTCACGCCTCATCAGCTCGTACGCCAGATCAGCGCCGCCATGCGGCCAGTCGTGCGGTCGCGGCGGTAGGAGAAAAAGCGTTGCGGGTCGGAATGCGTGCACAACCCGCCACCGTAAACGTTGCCGACGCCAACGCCGGCGAGCCGCTGGCGCGCAAGCAGGAACAGGTCGGCAAGCCATTTGCCGGCAGCGACCGGCGCGAACGCTGTTGCCGCCCGCGCGTCGTGTGCCATGAACGCATCGCGCACATCTGCGCCGACCTCGAATGCGCGCGGGCCGATGCCGGGGCCCAGGTAGGCCAATAGTTCGCCCGGAGGCAGTGATATCCGCTCGATGGTGTTTTCGATGACGCCGCCGGCGAGACCGCGCCAGCCGGCGTGCGCGATGGCGACGGTGGTCCCGGCTCGATCTGCGAGCAGCACCGGAATGCAGTCGGCAACCAGCACCGCGCACACCGTATCCGGCTCGCGGGCAACAGCGGCGTCGGCCTCAGGGACGTCTGCGAGCATGCCCGCCTCGACGACGCGGTTACCGTGCACCTGTTTCAGCCAGTTTGGAGTCTGTGGCAGCATCCCGGTCAGCCGCTCACGGTTGGCGGAGATCGACTGCGGGATGTCGCCGGTACGCAGCCCGAGATTGAAGCTGGCGTAGACGCCACCGCTGACGCCGCCGGCCCGCGTGGTGATAAAGGCCTTGACGTTGGCCGGCGCCGGCCAATCAGGAACGATCCAATCGGGGTGCGGGGTGTCCACGGTCAGCGGCGTGACGGGTGACGAGTGAGGAGAGACAGCTTCGCATCCCCGCTTCCGCTGCTCAGGGCCGCGATCAATTCCTTCATGTCCTGCGGTGGATCCGCCTGCCAGCTCATCGATTTTCTGGTTCGTGGATGCAGCAGCCCGAGCCGTTCCGCGTGCAGTGCCTGGCGGGGGAATGGAATGCTGCTATTGCGCTTGCCGTAGGCTGGGTCGCCGACCAGCGGATGGCCGAGCGCGCTCAGGTGCACTCGGATCTGGTGAGTGCGTCCGGTTTCGAGCCGGCAGCGCAGCAACGTGGCGTGTCCGTAGCGTTCGAGCACTTCGTAATGCGTTACTGCCTGCCGCCCGCGCGCCGTCACCGTCATCCGGGTGCGCTTGACCGGGTGCCGGCCGATGGGTGCCTCAATGCGGCCGTCGCGCGCGACGCGCCCATGCGCAACCGCGAGATACTCACGCTTGACACTGCGCGCCTGGAGCTGGCGCACGAGATCGGTCTGGGCGGAAAGTGTCTTCGCCACCACCAGCAGACCGCTGGTGTCCTTGTCGAGACGGTGCACGATGCCCGCGCGCGGGACGCTGGCGAGGGCAGGTGCGTGCCCCAGTACGGCGTTGAGCAACGTGCCCTGCCAGTTGCCGCTGCCGGGATGCACGACGAGGCCCGCCGGCTTGTTGATAACCAGCAGCGTGCCGTCCTCGAACACGATGTCGAGCGGGATGGCCTCGGCACGATGCTCAGCCGCTGCGGGATCGGGTGAGGGGAGCACCCGGATCACGTCACCCTCGCTGACCTTCTGCCTGGGTACCGCGGCGCGCCCATCGAGACTGACCCGGCCGGCACGCACCCACTGCGCGAGCCGGTTGCGTGAATATTCCGGCAACAAGTTCGCGAGCGCCTGGTCCAACCGCAGGCCGGCGCATGCGGCGGGTACGGTGAGCTCGACGGGCGTCGCGCCGGGGTCGGTTGAGTTATAATTTTCCGGAGATTGCATGATGCTCATCGTTCGCAATAGTTTAGCGCTACTGCTCGGCGTGTTCATCGCCGCCTGCGGCCTGATACCCGACCAAGTCGACGAGACCAAGGGCTGGTCGGCGCAGAAGCTGTACACCGAGGCAAAAGACAATCTCAACGAGCGCAACTACGAACTGGCAATCAAGTATTATCAGAAGCTCGAGGCACGCTATCCCTACGGGCGCTACGCCCAGCAGGCGCAGATTGAAGTTGCTTACGCCTACTTCAAGGACGGGGACGCGGTTCAGGCCGTGGCTGCCTGCGACCGATTTATCAAGCTCCATCCCAATCACCCCAACGTCGATTATGTCTACTACCTGAGGGGCCTGGCCAATTTCAACGACGACCTCGGGCTCACGGGCTACCTGAGCGGACAGGACCTCACCGAGCGCGATCCGAAGGCGGCGCGCGATGCTTTCGACGCTTTCCGGGAATTGGCGACACGCCACTCGGACAGCCGCTACGCGCCGGATGCCGTGGCCCGGATGAATTACCTGTTGAATGCGCTGGCTTCGCATGAAATCCACGTTGCGCGCTATTACATGAAGCGCGGCGCATTTATCGCGGCAGCCAACCGGGCCCAGTTCGCGCTCAAGACCTACCCGCAGGCACCTGCCAACGAGGAAGGTCTTTTGATACTGGTCCGGGCCTATGATGCGCTTAGCATGGCGGATTTGCGCGACGACGCCGAACGCGTGCTGAAGAAGAATTTCCCGGACAGCAAGTATCTCAAGGGCAACAGCAAATCCGGCGCGTCTTGGTGGCAGATCTGGAATTGGGAAAGCAGCGGCCGCTGACTGGCGCCTGCTGACCGAAATTATCCCAAAGCAAGGCAGACTACCCCGCCAACCATGGCGGCCGCGGCGGCGAGCCTGCGATTGACGTTTCCTTCCGCAAGCAGTTGTGTTCCCAGAAGCGCCGCGACCAGGATGCTCACTTCCCGCGCCGGTGCGACGTAGCTGACGGGCGTGAAGACCATCGCGGTCAGTACCAGGATATAGGACAGCGGGCAGAGCACGGCCACCGCGAGGATTTCCATTTTTGCGCGCTGCCAGGTGGGTGCAATCTCGGCTTGCCGCCTCAGCGCCATTGGCGTCATCAGCAATACGCGGCCAAAATTGGTGGCCCAATCCTGGACCAGCGGCGGGATCAGCCAGGCGGCGACGGCAATCTTGTCCACCAGCGTGTAGCTGGCGATCATGCAGCCGGTGAGCAGGGCGAAGCCGACCGCCTGAAGGTTGCCGGATTGCCTGAGCTTGCGCGGGTCTCCGGTCAATGCGACTGCGCCACCGCCGATCAGCAGCGCGCCGGCCACTGCCAACGGTGTCGGGTGCTCGTGCAGGAACAGCACCGCGCACAGAACTGTAATGAGCGGGCCGGTGCCGCGCGCCAGAGGGTAGACGACGGAAAGGTCGCCACTACGATAACCTCGGTCGAGCAGCAGGTAATAGGCGGTGTGGAGCACCGCGCTTGCCGCCATCAAGCCGTAGTGTGTCCAGCCGAAGTCGGGTTTCTGCCACCAGATGATCGTTGCCGCGAGCGGCGCATAGATCAACGCGGACATCGTAGCGAACAGCCAGACGAACACGGCGCCGCCGCCGGAGCGCTTGAGGAAGTAATTCCAGCTGGCGTGGACGACTGCTGCGGCAAGGACCAGCGACAGTGCGAAGGCGGTCATAACGGGCGGCGCAGGAATTACAGCCTGGCGCCAGGCAAACCGTCAAGCCGGGCAAGCGCGTGACGGGGCGAAAAAAAAGCCCCGGCGGTCCGGGGCTCCTGGTAATCGATTTGCCGTCGGTTCGTCTAAGACCGCTCTTCTTAATTGGCGACCAGTTTGCCCTCGACGACCCTGACCTTGTCGCCCGCCCTGAACGTGGGTTCGGTCTGGTACGGAATATTGCGCGTCGAGCCGTCGTCCATGCGCACCGCGACGTTGTAGCTCTGGGACGACTTCACGTTTTTCTCGACCTGGTGACCGGCATAGGCGCCGGCGCCGGCGCCGACCACGGTTGCGACGTCGCGGCCGCGGCCCGACCCGACCTGGTGGCCGAGCACGCCGCCGACCACGGCGCCGCCGATGGCACCGAGGCCGCTGCCTTCACCCTCGTGCTTGACGACGTTGACCGAGATCACGCTGCCGCAGTCCGTGCACACTTGCGCGGTCCTCGCAGGCTCCGCGCTGGCGACGCGCACGGGCTCGCTCGCGTGTTTTTTCGGCGCTGAAGTGGCGTGTTTCGGCTTTTCGGCCGAAGCCGCCTGTTTCGGCTTTTCAGCGGGAGCAGACGTACTGGCCTGGGGCGTAGTAGCGGCCTGCACCGGCTGTTCTTCGGTCTTGGATATCGAACTCGGGATAAACCCGGTCATCACGCCCACGCCCACGGCGCTGAATATGATGACCGACACCGCGGCAATCGCGACAATCGGGCTGATTTTGCTGGTGGTTTCCGGCATGGTGGCCTCCTTTGCTGGTGCCTGGATATTACGGCGTAAATTCTACGGGAAGGACGACGGCATGCATATGAAAAATTGCAGCCTGAAACAAACTGTTACGTTCGGTCGCGGTCCGCCGTGACGTATTCCCGCCGGCAGGCGTGCTGTTTGACCGCTATCAGCGGGGAAAGGAGACGCGTTAGACCTGCAGCTCGGGCCGGTCCTGGTAATGAGCGAGCGCCTCCGGGTTAGCGAGGGCTTCCACGTTCTTGACCGGCCGTCCGTGCACGACGTTGCGCACCGCCAGTTCCACGATCTTGCCGCTCTTGGTGCGAGGGATGTCAGGAACCTGCACGATGCGCGCGGGCACGTGGCGCGGCGTGGTGTTGTCGCGGATCCTGCGCTTGATCCGCTCGATGAGCGCGTCGTCGAGTTTCAGGCCCTCGCGCAAGCGCACGAACAGCACCATGCGCACGTCGGTGGGATGGTCCGGAGGCCAGTCCTGGCCGATGGCGAGGCTTTCAACCACCTCGTCGAGGCTCTCGACCTGGCGGTAGATCTCGGCGGTG
>Ga0137410_10001515_pt1 | contig 15937 bp, 17 predicted proteins | sample CZODoug1_16funga_FD_108878 | JGI IMG/M metagenome (GOLD analysis project Ga0137410, IMG submission 108878) | Vadose zone soil fungal communities from Angelo Coast Range Reserve, California, USA - CZODoug1_16fungal (Illumina Assembly) | ecosystem: Environmental > Terrestrial > Soil > Vadose zone... | reverse complement strand
CGACGCGTTGCCACGAGTGGCCGGGCTGGCGCAGCTTTTGTTGTCGGACTCGCCACTGCTCGTGCACTTGACCGCCACCTGCGCACTGCCGGAAGAGCTGCACGGCCGGCTCGCACGGGTGTTGCTCCCCGACCCTGCGCTGAACGCTCGCGACGGCGACGTATTCGCCGCGGGTTTTGATGCCGAGTTGGACGAGCTGCGCCAACTGCGCGATCACTCCGGCCAGTTCCTGATCGACCTGGAAGCACGCGAGCGACAGCGCACCGGGATTGCCAACCTGCGCGTCGAGTACAACCGCGTGCACGGCTTCTATATCGAAGTCACGCATGGCCAGACGGCCAAGGTCCCGGACGACTATCGACGCCGCCAGACGCTGAAGAACGCGGAGCGCTACATCACGCCGGAGCTCAAGACGTTCGAGGACAAGGCGTTGTCGGCGCAGGAGCGCGCCCGCGCTCGGGAAAAACAACTCTACGACGAGTTGCTCGCGGGATTGCTGCCGCACTTGCCGACGCTGGCACGCGCGGCCGACGCCGTGGCCTCGCTTGACGTGCTGGCGACGTTTGCGGCGCACGCGCGCGCGGCCCACTGGGTGCGGCCGGACCTTGCTGACGCACCGGGCATCGACCTGGTCGGCGCGCGCCATCCGGTGGTCGAACGCCAGCTCGAAAGCTTCGTGCCGAACGACTGCCGCATGGGTCCCAGCCGGCGCCTGCTGGTCATCACCGGGCCCAACATGGGCGGCAAGTCGACGTACATGCGTTCGATTGCCCTGATCGTGCTGCTCGCTTACTGCGGGTGCTTCGTGCCTGCCACGCAAGCACGGATCGGGCCGATCGACCGCATCCTGACGCGTATCGGCGCCGCCGACGATCTGGCGCGCGGAGCCTCGACGTTCATGGTCGAGATGACCGAGGCGGCGACCATTCTCAACCAGGCGACCGATACGAGCCTGGTGCTGATGGACGAGATCGGTCGCGGCACTTCGACCTTCGATGGCCTGGCGCTGGCGGCAAGCATTGCGCGTGAGCTGGTCGAGCGCAACCGCAGCCTGACGCTGTTCGCGACGCACTACTTCGAGCTGACCCAGCTCGCGGAGACCGCAGCCGACGTGGCGAACGTGCACGTCGCCGCCGCCGAGGTGCGCGGCAAGGTCGTGTTCCTGCACGAAGTGCGCGATGGTCCGACCAACCAGAGTTATGGTCTGGCGGTGGCGCAACTTGCGGGGGTCCCCGGTAGCGTCGTCCGGCGCGCGCGCGGACTGCTGGCGCAGCTCGAAGAACGCGCCGCGGGAACGCGGCCCCAGATGGATCTCTTCAATACGCCGATCGCGGCGCCGGCTCCGCCCGTGAACGAGCACGACCCCGTGCACGATCGGCTCGGCGCGGTCGACCTTGACGCACTCTCGCCGCGCGAAGCGTTGCAGCTGCTCTACGAGCTGAAGGCAGCGGCGCGCAAGTCCTGAACGGTCGGAAGCGCCGGGTCAGTGCTTGTGCCCGTCGTCCTCGCCGTGCACGTCGTGGCGAGCGACCGGCCGCAGGAAATCGGGCGGGACCGGTGCGTCGGCTTGCGACAGTTCCTCCTCGCTCGCCTGCTCGACCTTGCGCACCTTGACCACAAAACGCAGCGCCCGGCCCGCGAGCGGATGGTTGCCATCCAGAACGGCAATCGCGTCGGTGAGGTCGGTGACGGTATAGATGCGGCCATCTTTAGGCTGGCCCGGCACGCCCTCGACCTTCATGCCGATCCGAACCGGCGCGCCAAGGCTCGAGCGCGGGATGAGGTGCAGCAGGGCCGGATCGTCGTCGCCGAATGCATCGGGCGGCTCGAGTTGCAGGGTTGTCTCGAAACCCGGCTGCTGGCCCTCGAGCGCCCGTTCGATGGCGGGAAAGATATCGTTCGCGCCGTGCAGGTAGATGAGCGAATCATCCGCCGCCTCGAGCAGATTGCCCTGCGCGTCGTACATCCGGACGTCGAGCGTGACGAGGGTGCCGGCGGCGATCTTCAAATCGGGTCTCCTCGCTTATTCTCGCACCCGTGCCGGTCCCCCCGCTCACTCACCTTGGAACACTGCCGGTTGCGCGGTTCATGCGCCGCTATTGGCAGCGCCGGCCGCTGCTGGTACGCCAGGCGCTGCCGAACTTGTCGGCGCCGATCGAAGCGGCAGGGTTGTTCACGCTTGCGCAGCGCGACGAGGTTGAAGCTCGCCTGGTCACTGCGTTCAACGGCTGGCGGCTGGAGCACGGACCCATTGCCAGGCGGCGCATTCCTCCTCTCGGCAAGGCAGGATGGACGCTGCTTGTGCAGGGGGTCGATCTGCACGATGACCGCGCTGCCGAGCTGCTGGCGCGCTTTCGGTTCATCGCCGATGCTCGCCTCGACGACCTGATGGTGAGTTACGCGAGCGACGGCGGTGGCGTTGGCCCGCACATCGACGAATACGACGTGTTCCTGCTGCAGGCACGCGGGCGCAGACGCTGGCGCATCGGCAAGGGCGACCCAGACGATTTCGTGCCTGACCTTCCACTGAAGGTATTGCGGCGATTCAGGCCACAGCAGGAGTGGGTGCTCGAGCCGGGCGACCTGCTTTACCTGCCGCCGGGCGTTGCACACGAAGGTACGGCGGTCGGCGGAGACTGCATCACCTGCTCGATCGGCTTTCGTGCGATGGCTTGGGGCGAACTGGTCGAGCCGTGGCTCGACACGATGGCGCGCGTGCCCGCCCGCGCAGGCCGCTACACAGATCCGGGCGCGGCGCCCACACGGCGGCCCGCACTGTTGCCGGCAGCGCTGACCGAAGCGGCCTTCTCGGCTCTGGCGCGTGCGCGGCCGACGCGCGCAAATGCACAAGCCATGCTGCTGACTTTCCTGAGCGAGCCAAAGCCGAACGTGGTTTTCAAGCGGCCGCGTCGCGTCTTGTCCCCGGCCGAACTGCGCAGGGCGGCAGGCGCGCGGGGATTGCGCCTCGATCGCCGCACGCGCATGCTTTACGCGGGAAAGTCGATCGCGATCAACGGCGAACTGGTCGATGTCAGGCACACGACGAACGAGAACCGCAAACTCATGCGCGCTCTCGCCGATCAGCGCGAACTGCAACCGCCATCGGTCGCGGCCCCCGCCCGGGCACCCTGGGACACGTTCACCCAGTGGTACGCCGCCGGCTGGCTGCGCCTCGCGCCACGGACGCCGGGACGCCTAAGACGGGGCTAAGAAAACCATGCTTGAATTTCCCACCGACGACTCGGTTCCGCAACGGGTGCTGTTGCAGTCGCGCACGGATATCGTGCCGGCAGTGCTCGAAGTCTTGCGGCGGGCGAAGCACGAGGTGCGTTGCCTGCATCAGGATCTGTCCGTGTTCGAACTTTCGCAGACGACGCTCGTCGAAGCCTTGCATACGTTCCTGCACGCGTCGCGGCATGTTCGTGCACGCCTGCTGGTCGAGGAGACTGGCTGGCTTGACTCGCATGCCGCGCGCCTGCGCCTGGTGCAAAGGCAACTCTCGCATGCCCTGGAGATGCGACGCGCGAGCACCGACGACCCGGTAGGCGAAGACGCGGCATTTATTGCCGACGACTCACACGTGCTCGTGCTCACCCGTTCCGCCCTCGGGCTCGGCGAGATCTGGTTCAACAGCGAACCACGCGCGCATTCTCTGGTGGCCAGCTTCGATCGACGCTGGGAGGCAGCATCCCACAACCTGCCGGTTGATCCCCTGGGTTTGTAAGCCTCGCTTCAGCCCGCAATGGCGTCATCATGGATCCCACGACGCGGATTCGCGTCGGGCGCTGGCTATAATTGCCTCAGAGGATGCCGGGTCACCGTCAACGATGCCACGTCGCCCCTGACTTCCTCGAAATCCTGGTCCATTTAGAGGAAAGAGGAAACACACAATGAAAAAGTCGCTCCTTTTCGCTTCGGTAGCTGTGGCCATGCTGGCCGCATGCGGTAAACAGGCTCCAGCCCCCGCACCCGCACCGCCTGCCGCCGCGCCGGCTCCCGCGCCCGCGATGGAAGAAAAGAAGATGGAAGCGCCCATGGACGCCAAGAAGGAAGAAAAGAAGTAATCGTTCTTGCGCAGAAACAGAGGGCCGGCAGATGCCGGCCCTTTTTTCTTGGTGATTCGACCCTAGAGAACGCGCCAGCTCAAACCATCGTCCTGGTCGGCCACCGCAATATCCGCGTCACCACAGTTGAGCACGCGCGCGAGCGCGGCGCGGGCGAGCGCGGGACGGTTGTTGCTGCGACTCAGATGCGCGGCGATCACCAACTGCAACCGGCGCCGATCGATCCGTGCGAGCAATTGCGCCGCTTGCGCATTGGAAAGGTGCCCGCGCTCGCCGCTGATGCGCGACTTGAGGGAGTACGGGTACGGTCCGGTGCGCAGCATCTCGGCATCGTGGTTGCACTCGAGGATGAACCCGCGCAAGCCGGCGAGAGCCGCGACCACGCCATCGGTGGCCGATCCGATATCGGTAAGCAAGCCCAGCCTTACTGCGCCGTCCGAGAACACGAACTGCACCGGTTCGGCCGCATCGTGCGGAACCGCGTAGGGCCGCACCGAGAGTCCACCGATGCCAACGATTGCTCCATCCTTCAGCGGGCGCCAATCGCACCCCCGTTCGGTCAGGCCGCATGCCTGCGCCGTGCCGGCCGTTGCGTAAACGGGGATACGACGACGACGCGCCAACGCTGCCACGCCGCCGGCGTGATCACTGTGCTCGTGGGTGACGACCACCGCGTCGATCGCGTCGATGCTCAAGCCGGCGCGCGCCAGCCGGCGCCTGAGTTGGCGCAGGTTGAAGCCGTTGTCGACCAGCACCCGCGTGGGCCAGAGCCCGTCGATTGCCTCGATCACCAGCGCGTTGCCTTCGCTGCCGGAGCCGAGGCAGCAGTAGCGCAGCACGCTCTTGATCTCCGCTCAGCGCAACTGTTCGGTGATCTGCGCCAGGATCTTGACCCCGGTCGCGCCCGCCTCGGCCTTGCCGTCCTTGTCCTGTACGGTGACGTCGGTGCCACTGGCGTTGGCGGCAACCAGAATACGGAACTGCTGCGCGTCGATCTTGCTGTCGCGCCCGAACATCTTCGAGAAGAAACCTTGCTGCTCGCGTATTTTCGCCTCGTACTCCGGGTCGAGATAACGCACGAAATAAACACCTTTGGTGCGATCGCGATCCTCGACCGTGAAGCCACCGCGGTCGAGCGCCAGCCCGACGCGGCGCCAGGCTCGATCGAACGGCTCGTCGATCAGCACCTTGGATTCCGCCGCGCTATCGCCCTTGACCAGGCGTGCATTCTGCGGGGGCGGTGGCGCCTTCGGCTCGGTTGCGATCGGTGCGGCAGCCGCGGTCGCCGTCGCGGTTGTCGTTGCCGCCGCGGTTGCGGTCGCCGGCAGGAAACGCAATTGCAGCCGGCGCAGCATCTCGGCCTCGAGTTCCGGATCGCTGGGCCGCACTTGCCAGATGGTGTTTTCGTGCTGGCTGTTGGTGTAGACCTCGGCCATGCCGCGGTGGCTGATGAAAACCTCGGACGTATTGTTCTGCGTGCGCTCGATGCGTGCGCGGAACTTGTCGAGTTCGCTGGTCGAGTACATGAAATCGGTGACCTTGCCCAGTGCCTTGCGCAGGAAGTCCAGCGGCAGCTTGGCGTGATTCTCGGCCCATACGGTTTCAACGATACCGAGCGTCGCATCGTCGCGGTCGATGCCCAGGCCGACCGTCTTGAACATCTCGCGCACCTGCTCGATCACCTGCTCGGGCGGCTGGTCGACCGCGAGCCAGCGCTGCGATCCGTCACGCTCGAAGCGTGCGTTGGTAACGGCGGGTATCACATTGCCCGCGGCCGGTGCCGCGGCTTGCGCTCCTCTGGCGTTGGCTGCGTTGGCGCTGGCACTGGGAACCTGGAAGCGGTCTTCCTTCGGCAGTTGCGAAAGGTCCGGTGGGATGTCGAGCGGTTTCGGTGGCGCGGCGCTGCGGTAGTCGATCTTGTCCGACATCTCGACGTTTGCGCAGCCGGTGATAGCCAGTACGGCCAACACCGAAACAACTACAAAACGATCCTGTCGTCGCGCCAGGCGACGTTGCAACCACCACATCCATTTTCTCCTTGACCTGCCCTGCTGCACTCGTCAGCCGAGTACGCCGGCCTCTTTTAGCGCCGCCTCGACGACGGGCTGCAACGCTGCTCCGAGAGGCACCAACGGCAGACGGATGCCGCCGGCGATGCGCCCCATGCGCTGCAAAGCCCATTTCACCGGGATCGGATTGGGCTCGACAAAAAGCTTGAAGTGCAACGGCAACAGCTGGTTGTTGATTTCACGCGCACGGGCAAGGTTGCCATCGAGCGCGGCGCGCGCAAGTTCGCTCATCAGCCGTGGCGCAACGTTGGCGGTGACCGAGATCACGCCGTGTCCGCCGACCAGCATCAGCGCAAGTGCGCTGTCGTCGTTGCCGCTGTACACGGCGAATTGTTTCGGTGCGCTCCGCAGCAGGTCCGCGCCGCGCGCGAGATCGCCGGTCGCGTCCTTGATGCCGACGATGCCCGGCACCGCCGCCAGCCGCAGCGTGGTGTCGTTGGCAAGGTCGGCCACGGTGCGGCCGGGCACGTTGTAAAGGATCACCGGCAGGTCAACTGCCTCGGCGATCGTCTTGAAGTGACGGTACAGCCCCTCTTGCGAAGGTTTGTTGTAGTACGGCACGACCTGCAGGCTGACGTCGGCACCAACCTTTTTCGCGTGGCGCGTCAGCTCGATTGCCTCGGCGGTGGAGTTGCCGCCGGTGCCCGCGATCACCGGCACCCGCTTCCTGGCGGTCTCGACGGCGACGCGGATGAGTTCGTTGTGCTCGTCGAAGTCGACGGTGGGCGACTCGCCCGTGGTACCGACCGCGACGATCCCGTGCGTTCCTTCAGTGATGTGCCATTCGATCAGGCGCCGATATGCATCGAGGTCGACCTTTCCGTCCTCGTGCATCGGACTGACGATGGCAACCAGGCTTCCTTTGATCATTTCTTCCCGGCCCTCGCTTCATGGCCTCTACCAATCCCGCGATTCTACCCACGCACGCCGGCGGTGCCACGCTCGAGCAGCGCAGATTCACGCACAGCACCGCGCCGGGCACACACACGCTGAACGACGGCCGGGCGCGGTGTGTCGAGCAGCCCTTGCTCGAACGCCACGACTGAAAAACCGTCACCGAACTCTTCGAGCAGTTCGCCCGGCCGGAGCAGGAATGCCGGGTTGGACGGCTTGCCGTAGGCCTCGTTGCCGCGCGCGAACGTCTCGTAGATCACCACGCCGTTGTCGGCCAGCGCCGCGCGCAGAAGTGGAAACAGCGGACGGTGCAGGTAGTTGGTGACGATCACCGCGTCGAAATGCCGACCCGCATACGGCCAAGGCCCGCCTTCGATGTCGGCGGCAAGAAAACGCACTTGCGGTTGGGCGGCAAACCAGCCACCGAGCGCCGGATCTCGATCCACCGCATCGACCGTGCAGCCGCGGCCGGCGAAAAAGCTCGTGTGCCGTCCCGCGCCGCAGGCGACGTCGAGTACGGACCCGCCTTGCGCGACCAGGTGGGCGAACCGGACCACCCAGGGCGACGGGGCTTCAGCACCATGCATCGATCGCGGACCTGACCAATGGTGCCAGGTGAGAGGGTCGCGCGGTCAGCTGTACTCGAGGCCCATCGCCTCGCGTACGTCGCGCATTGTCTGCTGCGCGACGCGTCGCGCACGTGCGCACCCGTCGCCGACGATCTCGCGCAGCTGCTGCGGGTTGTCGAGGAACGGCTGGGCGCGCTCGCGCCACGGCGCCTGCTCGACCAGCATCGCGTCGATCACCGGCTGTTTGCACTCCAGGCAGCCGATTCCCGCCGACCGGCAGCCCTTCTGCACCCACTCCCGGCGCGTCTGGTCTGAATAGGCAAGGTGAAGCTGCCAGACCGGGCACCGCTCCGGCTCGCCCGGATCGGTGCGCCGCACGCGCGCCGGATCGGTCTGCATGCGCCGGATCTTCTCGGCCAGCGCCTTGGGCTCTTCGCGCATCAGGATCGCGTTGTTGTAGCTCTTCGACATCTTCTGGCCATCGAGGCCGGGAAGTTTCGGTGTCTCGGTGAGCGTGGCTGCCGGCTCGACCAGGATCGCGCGGCGCGTGCCTTCCAGGTAGCCCAGCACGCGCTCACGATCCAGCGTCGAAAGGCTTTTCGCCTCGTCGATCAGCGCGCGGCCGTCGGCGAGCGCCTCGCGATCGCCCTGCTCCTGGAACCGCGTGCGGTATTCGACGTAGAGCTTGGCCGCCTTGCCACCGAGTTTTTTCGCCGCCTCCAGTGCCTTGGCCTCGAAGCCCGGCTCGCGCCCGTAGAGGTGGTTGAAACGGCGCGCGATCTCGCGCGTCATCTCGATGTGCGGAACCTGGTCTTCGCCGACCGGCACGCGGCTGGCGCGGTAGATCAGGATGTCGGCCGCCTGCATCAGCGGGTAGCCCAGGAAACCATAGGTCGACAGATCCCGGTCCTTCAGTTTTTCCATCTGGTCTTTGTAGGTCGGCACGCGTTCCAGCCAGCCGAGCGGTGTCGCCATCGACAGCAGCAGAAACAGCTCCGCATGCTCGGGAACCCGCGACTGGATGAAGACCGTCGAGCGGTTCGGATCGATGCCCGCGGCGAACCAGTCGATCAGCATGTCCCACACGCTCGCGCCCAGCACTTCGGGCGATTCATAGTGCGTGGTGAGCGCGTGCCAGTCCGCAACGAAGTAGTAGCAGTCGAACTCGTCCTGCAGGCGCACCCAGTTCTTGAGCGCGCCGTGGTAGTGGCCGATGTGCAGTGCGCCGGTCGGGCGCATGCCGGATAAAACGCTTTCCCTGGTCATGACTGGGAGGAGTTGGACGAACGCGATGGCGATCGATGAAACACTGCGATCGCCGGGCGCGGCAGTCTAGCAAGCAGGGCGCGCCGCCCCTTATTCGAGACCGATCGCCGCCAGCGATCCGCGCCCGCGGCGCACGACCACCGCCTCCTTTGCGGTGAGGTCGATCACGGTAGTCGGGTCGATGCCGCTTGGCCCGGCATCGACCACCAGATCAATGTCGTGCTCGAGGCGCGCGCGGATCTCGTACGGGTCCGACATCGGGACCTCGTCACCCGGCAGCAGGAGCGTGGTCGAGATCAGTGCCTGGCCGAGCACATCGAGCAGCGCCAGCACGGTGTTGTTGGCCGGAATGCGGATGCCGATCGTCTTGCGCGACGGATGCGAGAGCCTGCGCGGCACTTCGCGCGTCGCTTCGAGGATGAAGGTGTAGGCGCCGGGTGTCGCCTGCTTGAGCAGGCGGTACTGCGCGTTGTCGACACGGGCGTAGGTGGCGATTTCGGTCAGGTCACGGCACAGCAACGTCAGGTTGTGCCGCTCGTCGACGCGGCGGATGCGGCGCACGCGGTCGACCGCGGCTTTGTCGTCGAGATGACAGGCCAGCGCGTAACACGAGTCGGTCGGTACTGCGGCGACGGCGCCGCGATCGATCAGCTGCGCGGCCTGGCGCAGCAGGCGCACCTGAGGATTGTCCGGATGGACGGCAAAGAGCTGCGCCACGGCAGCGCAGTCAAACGAAGCGGTGCCAGACAGGAAGCAGGGTGTCGGGCAGACGGCACACCCGTCCCAGTTCGGCATGCGATTCCGCCGGATCGTGAAAATCACTGCCGCGCGACGCCTCGAAGTCGAATTCCCGCGCGACACGCGCAAAACGCTTCATCTGGTCGGTCGTGTGATTGGACGTTGCAACTTCGATTGCCGTGCCGCCGGCTTCCTTGAATTCGGAGAACAGGGCCCAGAACTCGGTCTCGCTGAACTTGTACCGGCCAGGATGGGCGACCACGGCCACCCCACCCGCGCCGTTGATCCAGCCGATCGCCTCGGGCAAACGCGCCCAGCGATGCGGAACGTAACCGGGCTTCCCGGCGACCAGGTACTTGCAGAAGACTTCGCGCACGTCGGCGCAGTGCCCCGTTGCAACCAGCCACCGGGCGAAGTGGGTCCGCGAAACGAGATCGAGGTTGCCCGCATAGGCCAGCGCGCCGTCAAGCGCGCCTTCGATGCCGACCGAGGCCAACCCTGCCGCCATCTCTTCAGCGCGGCGCATGCGGCCGGATCGCACGTTGGCGAGGCCGTCGCGAAGCACGTCACTGTTCGGGTCGATGCCGAGGCCGACGATATGCACGGTCTGCTCCGCATAGGTGACCGAGATCTCGACGCCGGGGACAAACCGCATCCTGGCCTGCGCGGCCGCCTCGATAGCGATTGCAAGGCCGCCAAGTTCGTCGTGGTCGGTCAGGGCGAATAGGTCGACGCCTTTTTCGGCCGCCCGGCGCACGAGCGCTGCGGGTTCAAGAGTGCCGTCCGAGACCGTCGAGTGCGCGTGCAGATCCGCGTTCAGATCGTGTAGCAAATCCATGATTGCCGGGATTCTACGGTCCGCCCTAGCCCGCGGCGACCAGAAATCCTTCGATTAGGCGCGCCACTTCCTCGGGTTGGTCGTGGTGCAGCATGTGCCCGGCGTCGGCCACGCGCGCCACCTTGACGTCGCGTACCAGGTGCGCGCGCCGGTCAAGTTCCGCCTGGGCGCCTGCCCAGCGGTGCGCGTCGGTCTGGTTGGCCTGGATCCACAACACCGGGCATGTGATGCGCTTCCAGCACGCTTCGATTTCCGCAAAGCGGTAGAGCGTCGGATTGACGATCTTGTGCGCCGGGTCGCCGGCGATCTGGTAACGCCCGTCGTGCGTGGGCTGCGACCAGTGCGCGGCTAGAAAGAGCGCGCGCTCCTCGGATAAACGCGGGTTGGTCTTGCGCAGTCGATCGGCCACTTCCGAGAGCGATCCGTAGTCGCGCATGCGGCTGCCTTCCTTGAGCTCGTCGATCCAGCGCGCGTAACGATCAGGCGCCATGGCCGGCGCCATGTCCTTCAGCCCGAACCCTTCCAGGTTCACCACTCGCTGGATGCGGGTCGGGCGTACGCCGGTGTAGGTCATTGCGACGTTGCCGCCCATGCTGTGGCCGATCAGGATCACCGGCAATCCGGGCGCGATCGCATCAAGGATGAACTCGACGTCAGCAAGGTAGTCGGCGAACCAGTAGCAATCGGCCTGCGTGCGCGCGGTGAGGCCGTAACCACGCCAATCGGGCGCGACGACATGCCAGTCGCGCGTAAACGCATCGATGACGAACTGGAACGAAGCCGACACATCCATCCACCCGTGCAGCATCACCAAAAGCGGCGCGTCGTCGCTGCCCCATTCGCGCAAGTGGTAGCGCAGGCCGCGGATGTCGACGAAACGCGAGCGGGAAGGTTTCATGCGGTTGCGGGGTTGTTGCCGGCGGGCGATGATTGAATCGTCCAACAATACCAAGCCGGTCCGGCACCCCTTGCCGATGCGCGATCAGTACCGCTCGCTGTACGACACGTTCCGCTGGCATGTCCCGCGCGAGTTCAACATCGCCGATGTCTGTGGGCGACGCTGGGCGCAGGAACGTTCGCGGGTCGCGATCTATTTCGAAGACGAAAGCGGCAACCCAGCGAGCTTCACGTACGCGACGTTGCAGGCCGACGCGAATCGCCTGTCGAACGCGCTGCTCGCGCTGGGGGTCAAGCGTGGTGACCGCGTGGCGATCGTGTTGCCGCAGCGGGCCGAAACCGCGGTGGCCCATCTTGCGATCTATCAGCTCGGTGCCGTGGCAATGCCGCTATCGATGCTGTTCGGTCCGGAAGCGCTCGAGTACCGCCTGCAGGACAGCGGCGCGGTGGTCGCGGTGTGCGACGCCGCGGCGCTGGATCTCGTCGCCAGCTTGCGGCCGCACTGCCCGGCGCTGCAGCATCTGATCGGCGTCGACAGCGCATCCGGCGGCGCGGTGCGATGGAGCGCGTTGCTCGGGCGGGCTGCGGATCGGTTTGCACCGGTTGCGACGCTCGCCACCGATCCGGCGCTGCTCGTCTACACCAGCGGCACCACCGGTCCACCCAAGGGTGCGCTGATGCCGCATAGCGCGCTGATCGGCAATCTGCCGGGATTCGTGGCCTCGCAGAACTGGTTTCCACGCGCCGGCGACGTGTTCTGGTCGCCGGCCGACTGGGCTTGGACGGGCGGCCTGATGGATGCGCTACTGCCTACGCTCTACTTCGGATTTCCGATCGTCGGTGCACGCGGTCGCTTCTCGCCTGAACGGGCGCTGGCGCTGATGCAGCGTTATGGGATCACCAACGCGTTCCTGTTTCCCACTGCGTTGAAGATGATGATGCGGTCGGATGCGTGGCGCGATCGACCGGCCAACGTCAGATTGCGCGCGATCATGAGCGCTGGCGAAGCGGTCGGCACGGCCGTCTTCGAATGGGCCCAGGCAACGCTTGGTGTCACGGTGAACGAGATGTTCGGCCAGACCGAGATGAACTACATCGTAGGCAACTCGCACGAAAAGTGGCCGGCGCGCGCGGGTGCGATGGGCCGTCCGTATCCGGGGCACCTGGTCAGTGTCATCGACGATGCCGGACAAGAACTCCCCGCGGGCAAAGCAGGCGAAGTCGCAGTGCACCGGTCCGATATCCACGGCGTGCCGGATCCCGTGTTCTTCATCGAGTACTGGAAGAACGAGAACGCGACGCGGGGAAAATTCACCGGCTCGTGGTGCCGCACCGGCGATCTCGCGGTGCGCGATGGCGACGGTTATCTCTGGTATCACGGACGCGCCGACGACATGTTCAAGTCAGCCGGTTATCGCATCGGGCCGGGAGAAATCGAGAACTGCCTGCTCAAGCACCCGGCGGTCGCGAATGCAGTCGTGGTGCCGAAGCCCGATGCCGAACGAGGCAACCTGGTGAAAGCCTTTGTCGTGCTCGCCACCGGCTTTGCCGGTGACCCGGCGCTCGTCGAGGCGTTGCAAGTGCACGTGCGCGGGAAACTCGCGCCCTATGAGTATCCGAAGGAAATCGAATTCATCGCCGAGCTGCCGATGACAACGACCGGCAAGGTGCAGCGGGGCGTGTTACGCGAGCGCGAACGCATGCGCGCACAAGAAAAAGCGAACTGAAGCTCGGTGAAACTCGCGCTGCGGGCGCAGTGCGAAAGGATCAGGCAATCAGGCCGCGACGTTCGCGGTCTCGATCGTCGGCTTGCGGATCGCCAGCTTGATGGCAGTTGCCAGCAGAGCTTCCCAGCGCTCCGGCGCGGAATCGAACAACGCCATCACGGCACTGGTCGGCACTGCGCGCAGCCGATGCCGGCGTGCCGTGTCATCGAGCGCGCGCCAGCCGCGACCGACCAACCAGCGCCACAGCTCAGTGCTCATGCCGGCTTGCACCGACATGCGAAGGTCAGCACAGTAAATCGTCGCACCGATATGCGGCTTGTGCGCGAGACGCCGCAACTCGTCGCGCTTGAGGCGCGCGAGTTGAGCGGGAGTCGGTGTCGAGAAAAACTGCAACCAGCCCATGCCACCTCCGTAGGATGCATGGCACTGTATCGGCGGCGAATATGTGATTCGATCCCGCGATCAAGGATCGCGCGGATGGTCCGCCCTACGGATTAACAGTCGGATTAGCCGCCCTCGGCCGGTGGCGTGCCCGAATCCGCCGGTCTGGCGGACGCGGCTCCACCTTCGGTGGGACGAGTGCGCGCCACTGCGTTCTCGATCGCCTGTGCCAGCACTTCTTCGCGCCGCTCGGCCGCACAATCGATCAACTGCATAGCCCAGTCGGTGGAGACGTCGCGGTACTTGCGGCGGTCGCCCTTGAACATGACCTCACGCCAGCCTTGCGTCTGCAGCCATCCCCAGAGCTCGACCGTCATGCCGGCTTGCACGGTCATGCGTACATCGTCCCAATAGATGCGGGACCCGACACTTGGGCGTGGGCCGCGCCGTTGGGAGCCGCGCCGCTTACGGATATTCAGCAGCGTTCGCAAACGATCGCGAACCACCGCCCCGAAACTTGGCATTCAGCCTCCTGTTCCCAAATCATCATGCCGAGCGCGATATTGAGGGGGCATCCCCTAGAGGCGCTAACGAGGATTTGAGTCAATTGTGCTTGCTAAGTTCTTGTAATTCCTCGTCGCTGAAGCCTGCAGATCGACGCGCCGCGAGGTTGAAAGGTCCGCGTAAAACAGGTGCGCCGTAGCGCACCACCGCGGCGGTTTGTGCCCCGATCTGATCAATCCTGAGTTCTGCGCAGACGAATCTGAACCAGCGGTTGCCGGTCGCAACGTGGCCGATTTCATCTCGCAGGATGACGTCGACGATCTGTGCCGATTTCGCATCACCCGCGCTTGCAAACTTGGCCCGCACCGCCGGTGAAGCGTCCAGTCCGCGCGCTTCGAGCGTGCGCGGAACCAGCGCCAGACGCGCAACCAGGTCGGTGCGGGTTTTTGCAGCCATCTCCCACAGTCCGTCATGGGCAGGGAAATCGCCGTATGCCACGCCGAGTTCCACCAGCCGCGCCTGCAGCAACGAAAAATGCGCCGCCTCTTCGACTGCGACGCGAGCCCACTCGCGATAGAACAGCTCGGGCAGGCCGGCAAAGCGCCACGTGATGTCGAGCGCGAGGTTGATCGCGTTGAACTCGATGTGCGCCAGCGCGTGTACGAGTGCGGCACGGCCCTGCTCGGTCGCAGCGCTGCGCTGGGCGACTTCACCCGGCCGCACCAGCTGCGGGCGCTGCGGACGGCCCGGTACAGCCGGTGGCTCGGCGATCTCGCGTTGCGTGTCGACGACCAGGCCCTCGGCAGCGAGAGCGGCAACGGCGGCGAGCTTCGTGGCTGGATCGGCGAAACACAGAGCATCGAGCGCGGCGGCTCGCAGTTCGAGCATTTGACCGGGAGGTTGAGGATGGGCGGAGCGCGGAAACGCCGCCGCTAGAATGCAACGATTCTAGGCGCGCCGATCCGATGCGCAGCACCGCTCGCGAGTCGGTTCTCCCCCCGGTAATCCATCGAGCGGCGTTTCCCGAACCCACGAGGCCCACGATGGCGATCTACCAGCTCGGCGACCGCATCCCTCGCATCGACCCATCCGCGTTCGTCAACGAGAACGCCACGCTGATCGGGCTGGTGGAGATCGGTCGCGATGTCAACATCTGGCCGTACGCGGTCATCCGCGGCGACAACGAACCGATCGTCATCGGCGACGGCTCCAATGTGCAGGAATGCTGCGTACTGCACACCGACCCGGGTTTCCCGCTCACAATCGGTCGCAACGTCACGGTGGGCCACCAGGTGATGCTGCACGGTTGCACGATTGGCGACGGCTCGCTGATCGGCATCCAGGCGGTGGTGCTCAATCGCGCGGTTATCGGCCGCAACTGCCTGATCGGCGCCGGCGCGCTGGTCACGGAAAACAAGGTCATTGCGGACAACTCCCTGGTACTCGGTTCGCCCGCGAAGGTCGTGCGCACGTTGAGCGACGCGGACATCGCCAACATGCTCGCAACTGCCGCTGGTTATGTGCGGCGCGGTGCGTACTACAAAACCGCGCTCAAGCGCCTCGCTTGATCGATCGGAACCGCATCGGTGACGGACAAGCTCCTCAAGTTCACGTTCCACAACGCGCCCGTGCGCGGCGAAGTGGTGCGGCTCGAAGCCGCATGGCAGGCGATCACGCAGCACCACGGTTACCCCGAGCCGGTCAAACGGCTGCTCGGCGAGATGACCGCGGCAGCTGCCTTGCTCGCGGCAAACATCAAGTTCGCCGGCAGCCTCATCATGCAGATCCACGGTGATGGGCCGGTGTCGCTGCTGGTGGTCGAATGCCAGCCCGATTTGCGCTTGCGCGCCACCGCAAAACTGCGCGCCGGTTCGACGATCGGCGCGGACGCCGGCATGCGCGAACTGGTCAACACCAAAGGTCAAGGGCGTTGCGCGATCACGCTTTATCCCGCCGACCCGCGGCCCGGCCAGCAGCCGTACCAGGGCGT
>Ga0137410_10001513_pt1 | contig 15946 bp, 19 predicted proteins | sample CZODoug1_16funga_FD_108878 | JGI IMG/M metagenome (GOLD analysis project Ga0137410, IMG submission 108878) | Vadose zone soil fungal communities from Angelo Coast Range Reserve, California, USA - CZODoug1_16fungal (Illumina Assembly) | ecosystem: Environmental > Terrestrial > Soil > Vadose zone... | reverse complement strand
CGGATTCGACCTCTTCATCGTGACGGAGCTGCGCTCGCTGCAGCAGCGGCCCGCGTTCAAGGTCTATCCCGCCGCCCGCTTTCCGTCCGCGATCTCGTCGTCTGCGATCGTGACCTGGGCGGTCGTCGACGGCACGGGCCGCTACCCCTTCGGACTCGCCCGGGTGGCGGGCGAACTGCTGCTGCCGCCGGGCGTCCGGCCGTCGCCGGACGACACCCTGTTCGCGGACCCGCTCTCGGAGGGTCCGGGGGTGGACGCCCGGAAGCGCCTCAGCGCGGCGACGGGGGCCCGGATCGCCGAACGCGGACGCGGGCTGACGGGCCCGAAATGACGATGTACGGTAAGGCGCACTATAGGGGGGAACTCCGTCCGTGAAGCTCGACACGATGCTCGTCCTGGGCTACCTCGGGATCATCGCCGTGCTGTTCATCGGCGTGGCCCACGGGTCCCCCCAGGAGATCTGGTCCCCCGAAGCGCTGGTCGTCGCCTTCGGCGGCGCGGTCGTCGCGACCATCGCGGGCCTTTCCCTCCAGGAGCTCCGTGAGTCGGTCCAGGCGCTCCGGGTCGCCTTCACCGTCGCGACCTACGACTACGAGCGGCTCATCGGGGACTTCGTCGCGTACGCCGGCATCAGCCGCAAGGACGGCCTGCTCGGGCTGGAAAAAGTCATCAACCAGATCACGGACAACTTCCTGAGCCGCGCCGTGCAGATGGCGATCGACGGCGTCGAGCCCGACCTCGTCGAGGAGCGCCTGGCCGTCGAGATGGCGAGCATGGAGGAGCGCCACGCGCGGACGCGGGCGACCTACGACACGATGGCGACGTACTCGCCGGCCTTCGGCATGATCGGGACCATCATGGGCCTGGTCTTCGTGCTCAAGTCGCTGGACGACCCGACCCAGATCGGGCCGAAGATGGGGGTCGCGCTGCTCTCGACGTTCTACGGCGTCTTTGCGTGCTACGCGGTGTTCACGCCGATCTCGAAGAAGCTCGACCGGAAGCACCGGCACGAGGTGCTGTACCGGCAGATGATCGTGAAGGGGATCATCTGGCTCCAGACCGGCGACTCGCCCCGCTCGATCGAGGCCAAGCTGCGCTCCTTCCTCCGGGAGAAGCGGGCCTGATGGCGAGGCCGCTCAAGATCGTCATCGGCCTGCCCGCCACCGCCGAGAAGGACGAGAGCGAGGTGCGCTGGCTCATCTCCTATTCCGACTTCATGATGCAGCTGGTCTGCCTCTTCATCCTGCTGTACTCGGTCTCCTCGCTCGACAAGGGGAGGATGGCCCGGGTGGCGGCGGCGTACCGCGCGTCGGTCGGCATCGGCGAGGCGGTGGCGTACGAGACGCGGACCTCCGGCGACAAGCTCGCGGTGGGCGACCGCTCGCTGCTGGGCGGAAGCCTGGGCGGCGGCGATCTTCCGCCGGGGCTGCGGCATCAGATCGAGACGGTCCCGGCCGGCTTCCGGCTGACCTTCCAGGCGCCGCTGTTCGCGCCGGGCTCCGCGGAGCTGACGGACGCCGGGGCGGCCGCGGTGGACGGGGCCACGTCCGTGCTCAAGTCTTACGCGGGCCAGGTCCGGGTGACCGGATCCGGCGACGCGGATGGGACGGCCGACGCGCTGACGCTGTCCCTCGCGCGCGCCCGGGCCGTGCTGGCGCGGCTGGAGAAGGCCGGCCTGGATCCGCGATCGATGATCGCGGCGGGGAAGCTCGCGGCCGATCCGCGGGGCATCGTCATCGAACTTCGGACGGAATAGGATGCCCTCGATGCGGACCGCCGAGACCCCCGGGCGCCGGAAGCGTCACCCTCTGCTCCCGGGCCGCGCCTCGCGCCCCGAGAAGGACGAGAGCGAAGTGCGCTGGCTCATCTCCTATTCCGACTTCATGATGCAGCTGGTCTGCCTCTTCATCCTGCTCTACTCGGTGTCGTCCGTGGACACGTCGAAGGCCGTCCCGCTGGCCCAGGCATGGCGCGATGAGACCGGCCTGGGCGAAGTGAAGCTCCCGTCCACGGGCAGGACCCCGAACGTCCCGCTGACGTCGTCCGAGCTCACCACGATCATCCACGAGGTCCAGATCATGGCCGGCCGTCATCCGGGCGGCGACTCGCTGCGCCTCGTCCGCTCGACCGACGGCTTCAAGCTGCAGCTGGCGTACGGCATGTTCGAGCGCGGCGGCGACCGCCTCGACGCGCAGGGCATCGCGGCGGCCGACCTGGTGCAGGATCTCCTCCATCCGCTGCAGGAGCGCGTGGAGTCCGTCGCGGTCGTGGGTCACGCGTCCACGGACGAGCCGGGTCCGCTGGAGCTGTCGCTGAACCGTGCGGCCGCCATGCTCCGCCGCCTGACCCGGGAGGACGCGCCGCGCCGGCTGACGGGGGAGCTGCTGATCGCGGCAGGGCGGGGCGCCCACGACCCGATGGCGGACCCCGGCGAGGAAACGGGGAGACGGCTCAACCGGCGCGTGGAGTTCGTCGTGCGCCTCAAACCCGGCTCCTGAGACACCACACCAGGACACAAGACGGATCGGCTCCGAGTCTCCGGTGTCTTTGAGTTCCTGGGGTCTTGGCGTGCGCTCCTAAGACAGGTAGCCCCAGGTTTGCAGCAGGTCGCCGTCGCGGTGCCAGCGCTCCCCGATGTCCGTCCGGTAGAACATGTTCGGGATCATGATGTTCTTCACGCGGTTGTACGTCTCGCGGCGCGCGTCCAGCATCGTCGGCCCCGATCCGGTGACCACCGCCGCGTAGCCCGAGTTGCCCGCCAGGCGCCAGTCGCCGTCCACGATCTTCAGGTCGCAGGGATGCAGCCCTTCCTTCATCTCCTTGCGGAAGAGGACGACCGCCTCCTCCGAATACTTTCGGAACGCATCCGGATCCACGAAGGGGAAGGGCGGGACGCCGATCACGACCGCGACCTGGAAGCCGCGCTTCGTCCGGAGCTCGAAGGCCTGCCCCTTCGCCATCGCCTCCAGGAAACTCCCCCACGGAGACAGGACGCCCTCGATCTGGAGGTTGATCGTCGGATACCCGAACCGCGTGGTGAACTCGAGGGGGAAGATCCCGTGCGAGTTCGCGATGCAGTTGATGTCGATGTAGCCGACATAGCCCTGGATCCGGTCCTTGATGCGGGCCAGGGTCTTGCGGAACAGGGCGCTCTCGGCCATCCAGAAGCTGGTCGTCCCCATCTCGCCGGTCGAGGGGCCGATGTCGTCGTTGAACATCCGCTTGTGCTCGAAGTTCACGAAGGCGGGGAGGATGAAGTCCTTGCCGTTGAAGAAGGCGCCGACGGCGACCTCGACGCCCGCGACGTACTTCTGGATCTGGAAGCTCCGGATCTTCGAGCCCCAGCCCTTCTTGTAGTGCTCCAGCATCGAGGCGAGGTCGCGCCCGTCGTCCTCCTGCCCCACGAACGAGAGCACCTTGTCGTTCTGGGCCTGGCCGTTCGGCTTGACGACGTATCGGTCGGGATTCTTCCGGATGAAGTCGATCGCGTCGTCGAACGAATTGAAATCCCAGTTGGGGAGGATGGTGAGGCCGGCGGCCTTCATCTCCTCCTGGCCGAAGTCGCGGTCTTCCTCGAGGCGGTCGCTGGCGCGCGTCCCGCCGATCACCGCCTTGCCGTCCCGGCGTAGCCTTTCGGCGGCGTCGCCGAAGCCGGTGTCGTCGAAGACGATGACGTCGGCCCAGCCCTTATGGTCCTCCCAGTTGTCGACCTTGTCGACGAGACCGTCGGCGACGTCCTTGTCGGGCTTCGAATGGATGTGGTAGCGGACGGCGTGCCCCTCCTTCTTGACTTCCCAGGCCAGGTCGTGGATGAGACCCGTGTGGGACACGAAGAGGAACTTGCGCGCGTCGGTCATTCCCGGCCCCGGCCTCCTATAGGTTGACCTTGAGTTCGGGCCCATGGTACATCGGCCCCGGTGAAAACGCTCGTGCTGTCCGGTCAAGAGATCGAAAAGATCCTCACGATGGAGCGGGCGATCCCGGCGGTCGAGCAGGCGTTCGCGGCGCACGGACGCGGCGAGGTGGTGATGCCGCCGAAGCTGTACCTCCCGCTGGAGAAGCACCGCGGCGACTTCCGCGCCATGCCGTCGGCGATGGACGACGCGGCCGGCGTGAAGTGGGTCAACATGCCCCCCGAGAACCCGAAGCGCTTCAAGCTGCCGTCGGTGATGGGGGTCTATATCCTGAGCGATCCCGAGACCGCCTTTCCGCTCGCGGTCATGGACGCCACGCGGCTCACCGCCTTCCGCACCGGGGCCGCCGCGGCGGTGGCGTCGAAATTCCTCGCGGTGAAGGAGCCGTCGACGGTCGGCTTCATCGGCTGCGGGACGCAGGCGCGCACGCTGCTGTCGGCCCACCGGGCGCTCTTCCCCGGGTTCCGCGCGGTGGTGGCGGACATCGACGCCGACGCGGCCGCGAAGTTCGCGAAGGAGGCGGGCGGCTTCGTCGCGACGATGGACCAGGCGGGGAGCTGCGACATCATCTGCACGTCCACGCCGGCCCGCGCGCCGCTGCTCTTCCGCTCTTATGTCGGGATCTCCACGCATATCAACGCGATGGGGGCGGACGCGCCGGGGAAGCAGGAACTCGACCCGCGCCTGCTGTCCGAAGCGACGGTGGTGCTCGACGACCTGGCCCAGGCGACGGAGAGCGGCGAGGTGAACGTGCCCCTTCATTCGGGCGCGTACCGGCGCGAGCAGATCTACGGGACCCTGGGGGAGATCGTGGCGGGGAAGAAGGCGGGGCGGGTCGGGACGGAGATCACGATCTTCGATTCGACGGGGCTGGCCATCCAGGATCTCGCGCTGGCGCGGCTGATCTTCGACGAGGCGCGGCAGCAGGGGCTGGGGCTCGAGATCGACCTGATCTGAAGGGATAAGAGATCCTGGCGAACTTCTCCGCGTGAAGCGGAACAATTTCCCGGACGCTCAGCGCCGGTCGGCCCGGCCGTGCGCTGCACGCCGTCCGCCATCCGGTCCTACCGCCCCGCCCGGTTCGACCCGGCCATCGTCACCGGATGCCGGCCCAGGTGCTCCGGCAGGATTCTTCTCAGGGCGACGCTTTCTCATCGAGGGCCAGCACGTCCATCGTCCCCGGTCGCCGCCGAAGGCGTTGTCGTCGCCGGCGGCCTCGCGTTCCTCTACGGGTTGCAGACGGCGAAGTTCCCATGATGCCGGTCCAGGTCAGACCTTCATGAACACCGTCGCCAGTACGGCGATCAGGCCGATGGCGTCGATCAGCAGGAATCCGCCGAACTCCAGCCACGCCACCCGGAGCAATTCCGCCTTCGGCTCCTTGGACCAGGTCAGGATCGGGGCATTCGGTGCGGTCTTGTGCGACGGCCCCGAGGACTCCACCATCTCCTGGTAGTGGGTTTCCAATCCGATCCGGTATCCCCCGCGCCAGTCCTCGTCCCACGAGCCTGGCCGGTTGCCGTTGATGTCCTCTCCCGCCACCCACGCGGGCACCGGATCGCCGGACTTCCAGTCCGGCGGCAGCACGGGGGCCATGAAATAGTTTACGCGGCCGTTCCGGGCGACGGTCGTCCTCCGCTGGATGTGCCGGATATCTACCTTCCCGTCCGAGAACCGGAAGACATCAAACCCGGCATACTCGGGCTTGGCGGCGTCGCTCAGGGGAATCACGGGCGTCTCGCGGAGACGGAAGAGCTGCGGGATATGGCCTAACAGGAGGCCGTAGACCAGGCTGTAGATCGCGAACAGGATGATGACGATGAAGAGTGCGCCGCCCCGGTCCCCCATCTTTCCGTTGACCCAGCCCGCGAGGCCCATGATGAGGATCAACTGCAGCAGCCAGATGCCGAACATCGCCAGACCGTTCTTCTGCGCTCCGACCAGATGGGTGAGGGCGATCAGCCCCGCGGTCGTCAGCGCCAGGTAGAGGGTCATCCACAAGAGGGCGACTCCGACGGAGACGGGCGCCTGGGACGCGGCCGGCTGGTCCATGTCGGGATTCTAACGAAAGATCCGGCCGGTTTTTATTTCAATTGTCCGAGCGGCGCTATTGTGAAGAGTTCATCAGCGAGCAGCCGAAACGCTCCGCGAGGAGCATGCTGGGGGTCCCGTCGGCGCTCGACGACCACGGTCCGCTCGTCCCGGCGGATGCAACGTGGCCCGACTACGGGATGCGCTGGAGAACGGGCAAACCCGCGGCCCGCAGGCCGCGAAATAGTAGAATGAGCCCTCTTCACTGGGGGCGACCTTATTCGTCACATGATCGAGGTACGCCATCCCCTGACTATTGGCCCGCTCGTCTTTGACGATGGCGTTTATGACGGAGTCGTTTTGCGGGACTAGGAGCAACAGGAGCTGAGGGCTTCCAGGTTCATGCGGAAATCCTCATGGTCGAGACAGCGGTGCTGGCTATGATTGTACGCGATGGAAGAACGCGCGTGGGTACTGCCCGCCACCGCCGAGGATCTGGAGACGTTCAGCTCGTTGCGCGGGCGCCGGCATCCCGAGGGGATGTTCATCGGCGACGGCGACAAGGTCGTGCGGCGCATGCTGCGGACGACGAAGGTCGAGCGCATCCTCTGCACGGCCGACTGGGTCGAGCGCCTGCCGATCCCGCCGGGGATCGATGTGCGGATCGCGTCGAAGGCGGACCTGTTTGCGCTCGTCGGCTTCCGCCTGCACCAGGGGCTGATGGCGCTGGGGTATATTCCGCCCGAGAAGCCCCTGTCGGGGACGTTTCACGTCGCGCTGGACGGGCTGGCGAACGCGGAGAACGTGGGTGCGATCCTGCGTACTTGCGCAGCGTTCGGGGTGGACGGGGTCATCGTCGGACCGGGCACGGCGTCGCCCTGGCTGAGGCGCGCGGTCCGGGTCTCCCTGGCGGCGCCGTTCGTGGTTCCGGTGCACACATCGCTCGACCTGGCTGCGACGCTGTCGCCCATGAACGCCTACGCCGCCCACATCCACGGCGAGAAGCAAGATTATCGGTCGGTTGATTGCACGAAACCGGTGTGTCTCGTGCTCGGCAGCGAGCCCCTGGGAGTGAGCGACCCCGTCATCAAAGCCTGCAAGGGAGTGATTTACATCCCGATGGCCGCGGAGTGGGACTGCCTGAACGTGGCGGCCAGCGCCGCGGTGCTCCTCTCTGAAGTGAGAAGGCAGCGCACAACATAGCTTCCTTCGCTTCTGCGGTCACTTCGGCAACTGCTCGCGCATCCACTTCTGGCAGGCCGGGATCAGCTTCGGCATTGCGTTTGCCCAGTTCGAGTCGACGCTCGGGCCGGTGTCGGAGGCGTAGCGGCCACCCCGGTTCGGAGAGGGCTCCAGCTTCACCAGGACCTTGGCTGTCGGATGCAGACCGGTCTGCGGCTTCATCGTCAGATTGTCGGGATGCCGATCTTCGCCTTATTTCTTCTTCTCCGTCTCGGCCTGCCACCAGGCCTTCCAGAACCTCTGCGCCTCATCGCTCCTCACGATGCGGATCCCCTCCGGCTCCAGGATCGCTTCGCAGCCGCCGTGCTCCAGGACGACGTCCAGCACCTCCCGCAAACTCTGCGCGGCGAACACCTGTCGAGGAGAGGCCAGGAAGTTCTCCATGCCGTCCATCCGAACCTTCGTCCCCGCTTCCTGGGCGAGCCCTGCCAGGATCTCCTTGCCGCCGGCCCGCAGGTCCGTCCTCATGAGCTTCTCCCCGAGGTGCTTCCACGCCTCCGGGCTCCGGACGCCGTTCAGGGCCGTGCGCTCGGCGCCCTCCTCGTTGAGAAGGACGGCGACGCCTTCCCGCCGTCCCATCCGGCAGAGGGAGGCCGCGGCGGCGATCCGGCCCCACTTCAGGGAATCCTGGAGCATCTCGATCAGCGCCGGGGCGGCGTCCTGAGCGTCCAGCCTTCCGAGGGCCCGGGCGGCATACTGGCGGACATAGGCATCGTCGTCCTTCAGCAGCTTTGCGATCTCCGGCGCCGCGTCCGTCACCCCAAGCCGGCCCAGCGCCTGGGCGGATTCCCGGCGGACGCGGGGGCTGCCGTCCTTCAGAAGCCTCGTCAGGTCCGGCGCGGCCGCCCGGGAGCCCATGCCGCCCAGCACCACGGCGGCGTTCTCCCGGACCGGGGCGCTCCGGTCGCTCAATAGCTTCGCGACTTCCCGAGCCCGATCGTTCGCTCCCAGGGCCCCGAGCGCCAGAGCGGCGCTCTCCCGGACCGTATAGTTGTCGTCGCTCAGGAGTTTGGCGATGTCGGGCACCGACGCCGTCGCGCCCATCTGACCCAGCACCCGGGCGGCATAGAAGCGAACCTTGGCATCGCCGTCCTTCAAGTACTCCGCGATCTCGGGAGCCGTTTCCTTGGCCTCCAGCAACGCGAGCGCCTCGATGGCGTACGTGCGGACGTCGGCCTTCGGGTCCCGGAGGAGCTTGACGATCTCCGGCGTCGCCTCCTTCGCCCCGAGGGATTTCAGCGTCAGGCCGGCGAGCATCCGGACCCCGGGATCGACGTCCGTCACCATCCCGGCGATCTCCGGGATCGCGTCGCGGGCGCCCAGGTCTCCGAGGGACCACAGGGCGTTCTGACGCACCCCGGGGTTGCTTTCGGTGAGCAGTTTCCGGAATTCGGACACCGTCTCCTTCGGGGCCTTGCTTTTCAGCACCTTCGTGGCGTACTGACGGAATCCGGAATCCTCGCTGACCGCGAGTATCTTCACGATTTCCGGAACCGACTCTCTCGCGTCCAGAGCCCCCAGCGCCGAGATGGCGCTCCTCCGCACATCGTCCTCGCTGTCGGTCAGGCACTTGATCAGCTCCGGGATCGCCGATCGAAAGCCCTGTTGAGCGATCAGGCTGCACATCATGAACTTCTCTTCCGGATTGCCGGCTCCCCTAAGCGCCGGCGTCGCGAACGGTTCCAGGTCGGCCTTCTCCAAGCCCGGATGCTTGGCCGGGTCGCAAAGCTCCAGGAAGATCTCCGTCCACGCGTGGCCGCCCTGGGCCGCCAGCCGCTCCTCCACTCCGGGCATGGCCTTCCGCACGCCGGGGGAAACGATTTTCCGGATGTCGAGGATCCGAAGGAGGCGCTTGGACCGGTCGACCACTTCCGGATCCTTGTGACGCGACGCCGCCTCAAGCTCGGCCCGGGCGGCTACTCCCAGCTCCTTGAGCTTCAAGGTCGCCTGATCCCGTTCCTCGATCTTCTCCGACCCGAGTTTCTCGATGAGCTCGCGCGCCTGCCGGGCGGCATCGGAGGGGGTCTGTGGAGCGAGAGCCAGGGACGCGAGCGCCGCAAGGATCAACATCGGTCCTCCCCCAACAGTCTACCGCGAGAGTGGAGGGACGCCCATCCGCTCCGCGACCTTCCCGGCGTCGCCGGGGATCGACTCCGCCGGATGCGCGCCCCCTAGGCAAACAGCCGGAAAGCGGCGTGCACGAAGGGCGGGAGCAGGCCCCAGACGTAGTACTGGCGCACCAGAGCGGCCGAAAAGCCGAACTCCTGGATGTGCTGCTCCAGGTCCGGATTCACCACCGGCGACCGCGTCGACCGGTACTTGTACTTCGTCAGCAGGCTGCCCGCGAACAGCAGCAGCCCGATCAGGAACGCGGTGGAGCTCGACCCGAAGTTCTTCCGGGTGGCCGCGACGAAGACGACGAGCCAGCCGACCACGGACAGCCCCGCTGTCCTATGGGGATTCCTCGCTGTTGAACGATGAAGGTCGGCGCACGGCGCGTCCCTGGGTTCACCGCTTCCCGTAGTCCGTGAAAACGTAGTCTCTCGACTTCGCTTTGGTGTGACATTTGAACCCGCACCTTGCGTCGTTCCCCTGCGGCGGCGTGCCCTCCATCGTGCCGGGCTTGAACGTGTCGGTCGCGGAGTCGTAATCGAACACGGCATATCCCCACCCGCCGCTGTCTGCGAACCGCTTGCCGTCTTTCACCATGAAGTCCACATTCAGCATGGCGCCCGGCACCGTCGCCTCCGGGAAGAACGGGTTCTGTTTCGGAATCCAGTGGATCTTGGCCATCTTCGCCCCGTCCGGGACGGGTTTACCGTTGCCGGGAATGCCGGCGGCGTAGGCGTCCATCATCGCGGGATTGCCGAGGATCATCGCCACCACCTTTTCGTTACGGCTGAGGGAAATGGCCTGCCATCCTTCGTATCCCCTGAACTCGGAAAATGCGAGCCCGCCCGGAACGCTCACGGTGTACTTGTCTTGTGCGCCCTTGTCCGGTGCGGCCTTGTCTTGCGCGGTAATGGGCACGCTGCTCAGCACGGCGAGAACCGCAATGGACGCGATCGTGAGCCTGATCTTGTTCTTCATGTCGACCCCTCCAATATCCATCCTCGGGTACGCGACACCGACGATTTCAGAGATTATTAGTCTTCGTGAAGGAAAGAGGCCACAACATTCGCAGAATCTCTTCAAGTTCTTAACGTGGGGAACATTCGGAATGGTTAAAACCTGAACGCTGGCTGCAAAGCGCTGCCCGCATTTCTTGATGGTTGATCAGGGAGTATCGGAGTCCGTATCCATGGCCATCCTCGTTCGATACGAACGAAACGAGCTTGAGAGAGCGATCTACCTTTCGCAGAGTTTTTATCGATTGATTCATCGGAAGGCGCGTCAGGAAGGTTCTGGCTATTCAGTCCTTCGCGACGTGGCCCTGTTGAAGTACAAGAGTCCGACGTTGACCATCGGCGGGGACCGCCTGGGGCAACTGGTCACGGACCTCCAGAAGCTGAGCGGAGCCACGATCCTCGGAAGGAAGGAGGTTTCCGACTTCCTCGCCATTTGTGAAAAAGCAGCAGCGAACGGGCAAGCGCTTTGGGTAAGCGGTGACATGTACCCAGAGCTGTAGAAAAGCCGTCAAAGCCAGCAATGGGGGTGCGGCTGGGAGAGGGAGCTGATCGGCTACGGAGGACAAGGCCCTCCCGGCCCTGAGGGGTCCGCGATTTCAGGGGCTGCGCGAGAGGAATTCTTGAGCCACGGCCCGCTCCTGGCGCCAGCCGTCTCCGCCGGCCGACATTTCCAGCAGATGTTTGTAATGCCGCCGCGCCACGTCCGCCTTGCCGACCTGCTTCGCCGCGCGGGCCGCGCCGAAATGGCCATGGAACCGGTTGGGGAACGCCTGGACGCCGCGGGTTACTTGACCCGATCCAGCCCGAAGGGCAGCGGCTCCCGGGCCTGGAAGGATTGGCGCAGGATCGCCTTGAGCTTCGCAGCGGTGGCGCCGAACTCCTTCAGAGCGCGCGTCGCCGCTTCGGGCTCCAGGTGACGCACGCTTTCTTGGCGGGACAGTTCCAGCGTTTCGCCCCGAAGGGAGAGCTTCGCGTCACCGGTGGCCACGTCGTTCGCCGCCAGTGCGAAGCGCTGGAATTCCTCCTGGTTTCGCGCCGGCAGCATCGCGATCTGCGTCTTCGTCTCGATCGCATCGCCGTCGCCCACGATCGAGAAGAGGAACTCGCCGGTCTTCGACTCCAGCAACCAGATGCCGTGGCCGACGCTGATCGTATTGGGCTGCAGCCCGAGGCTGAGGAGCAGCCGGTGCGCCTTATTCTGCGCCTGGATCCAGGTCGGCGGCGGATACAGGGGTTCGTCAAGATAGGGTATCTGCGCTCCGCAGACCTTGCAGCGGGTCTCCTCCGGCCGGATCGCGGCACCGCATTCGCCGCAGCCGTAGCGGGGCTCCCGCTTCAGTACCTCTTCCGCGGGCCCCGCCATGGAGTTGAGCGCCTCCTCGAAGCAATGGACCGGGATCGCGAGGTCGAGGCCGATCGACGACAGGGTCGCCGACCGCGTGTTCACGGCGAGGACGCGGTACTGGGCGTCGAGCAGAGGCCCGCCGCTGTTGCCTGGATTGAGCAGGGCGTCGGTCTGCAGGAACTCGCGGCCACGGTCCTCGCGCTTGGTCGCGGAGATGACGCCGCGCGTCAGGCTGTAGTCCAGGCCGTAGGGGTGGCCGATCGCCGACACGGGCTCGCCGGGGCTGACCTTGCGGCTGTCGCCGCGCGCCAGCGGCGGGAGAGCGAGCGGCACGAGCGGCAGGACGAACGCGATATCGAGCCTCGCGTCGACGTAGACAACTCGGCCCTGAACCTCCTCCCCGCTGCGGGTCCGGATCTTCACCTGGGACAGATAGCGGACCACGTGGTGGTTGGTCACGATCAGCCCATTGGCGTGGGCGACCCAGCCCGACCCGAACGAAAGCTGGGATCCGATGCCGACGACGGAGTCGAAGACCTTCGGGAGGCCGTCGGTCATGAAGCCCCCGCCGCGTCGAGCGCGAGCTTGAACGGAGGAATCCGCGGGGCGACGATGCGTCCGCCGCCGCCACCCATGGCATTGGTGTATGGATTGGCTGTGCGGTACGAGAACCGGGTCGTGAAGAAGATTTCCAGGCCGCGGCTGAGGTCGGCGAAGCTCGACAGCAGCGCGAGGAGGCGCATCGGGGGCAGGGTCGACAGCGGGGTGACGGAGCGGAGCAGCAGGCTCGGTGGGCGCAGGGCAATCCTCATCCCCCAAGCGAGCTGGCCGTTGAGCTCCAGCGCAGTCCGCACGACCGGGGCGTTGTCGGTGGGATTCAAGAGGACGAGCGGCATCTCCAGGACCAGGATCGTCTTCCCGGGATCGAGCCCGACGATCATGAAGACCTGGCGGTACGACGGCCGGTCTCAGGTCAGGTTCCAGAACTGGCCGTCCGGCTGATCGACCGGCATCGAGACGGAGCCCAGCTTGTTCAGGCACTTCGGGATGTAGTAGGCGTAATTCTTTGCGCGGAAGAAGTTCAGCGCGTCGAGCATCTCGGGGATGGTGTCGCTCTGCTCGGCGTCCCCGGCCGCCCCCGCGGGGGGCGGCGCGGCGACGGGCGGACGTGCCCCGGACTGGCCGCAGACTTTGCAGCGCGGCCCCGCGGACAACGGCAGCCCGCAGTAAGCGCAGTGCACAGGAGCCGGACCCGAGACGGTCGTGTTCGGGGGCATGTCGTACTCTACTCTTCCGGAACGGATTCCGCTCGTTTCAGCGTTTCCACTCTTCTAGGAGTTTTTCGGCGCGCGGGCGCGGCGTCCACACGGGAGGCGCGGCCGAGAGCGCCTGCTCCAGCAGCTGCAGCGCGCGGGAGCTGTCGCCCCGCGTCCGCGTGATCGTTGCGAGGGGATAGGAGATCTTAGAGGGGATGAGGAGGAAAGGGAAGGGGGTGTGGGAGAGGGAGGAGGGGGTTGAGGAAGGGGAAGGGCCGGGCATCCGGGCAAACCCGCGGCCCGCAGCCCGCGGAAAAGTAGAATGAGCCCTCTTCACTGGTACTTGATTCGGGCTTCCTCGAGCTTGAATCCGGCGTCAACGAAGGCTGAGACGGAACTCTTGGAGCGAGCCTCCTCGTACGCGGACTTGGCTTCCTCGAGGACGAGGTCGGCCTTTTCGAGAACCTTGTCGAGGTCCCGATTGGTGACCTGCTGCGAATGGCCCGCACGCGGCGCAGCGACGATCAGAAGCAGAATCGCGCAGTTCAGGAAGTTCTGCATTCCTGGGATTATACGGCAAGCCCCTGAAGTTGGAATGGCCCGATTACCTTAATCCGGGGGAAGGCCTAATCCTACAGCGCAGGATTTGTGCACATGAATCAGTCAACCCCTTCGGTGCCAGCACTTTGCTGTGGAAATGGCCCGTCTCGGCCTTCCCCGATCATTTTTCGCACAAGCTACTTTCAGTCAAGGCCTTACGTTCGTTTGGAACTTGAATCCTGCGTTGTAGGACTAAGCGAAGGCTGCCGGACGCGCTCATCCCTTTGCTGCCTGCGCTGCGATGGAGCTCCGGAGACGAGCCTCCTGTTCGGCGCGGTATTCCGCGATCCGACTTTGATCCGCTTGCGCGAGCGCGCGCTGGAGAGCAGCGGATTCAAGGTCCTGGCAATACGCCGGCGTTCCGGTCTGCTGCCGCCAGGAATCGGCCAGAGCACCCCCGTCGACTGGGTCGAAGCCAAGCTCATCGACGAGGTGAAGCACGGCTGCTTTCGCGTCCGACGAATCGCCGGCGACCGGGAGAGCGATCCGCCCCTTCGTTCCTCTCGGAACGCCCTTTTCGAGAAGGCTTTTGGCGAGGATGCTGTTGAAGGCCTTGATCACGGGACGCCCGATCTGCTGCGCGACCCACTGGCTGTCGAGCATGCCGCGGTCGATCGCATCGATGCGGCCATCGCGAAGCTCGGGATGGTAGTTGCCGATATCGATGACGACGACGTTGCCGGGGACGTTCGCGAACAGCGCCCGCGGGAGATCGGCGACGGCCTTCGTCGGGATCGCAAGGATGATGATTTCTCCGGTTTTGGCGGCGTCGACGACCGAAACGGGCGTCACGCCGATCTCTGCCGCCAACGCGGTCAGGCTCTCCGGTCCCCTGGAGTTCGCCATCGAGACGTGATGGCCGCGCTTGGAGAGGAGGCGCGCAAGGATCCCTCCCATGCTTCCAGCTCCGATGACTCCGATCCGCATCTGCATTCCCTCCTGCTCCTATTGATCCAGCCTGCTGGAGTCTTGTCATGCACCAAGATTCGGTGATCGCGGCTGCTCCGTTCTAGGCCGAGACCAGGAAGGCCGGACCCAGTGACGATGCGACGTGGTCCGGGGATATCGAGCTTGCCTCGGGGTCGCCCAGGTCATTCATGCAGGAGAGCACGACAGGATAATTGCGGCCTTTGATCGTCGAAAAGGGAGTCACTTCGCTGGCGAGAATCCATTTCCCCTTTCCCTGCTCCAACCCTTGAAGCTGCTCTACCGCACGAACGACGCCCTCGTGCGCGTAATAGTACCCATTCGTGCTCCCGCTGAATTGAAGTCCCGGCGCGCGCCAGGACCGAGGGGTATCCGCCCACATGTATCCGGGATACCAAAGGTCGTGATACCAGCCATGGTCCGACTCGACCGAAACGAGCTGGAGACGCTCCTTATCCGTCCGGTTGCGGGCCTGAGGCCAGAGGAAACTCTCATCACTGAGGGGTGCATTGAAGCCAGGGACCGCCAGGATCTCTCTCCAGTGTTTCTCTGCCATGGAGGCGGGAACGCAATACTGCACTAGTCGGCTGTGGTGTTCATGGCGCTGCATCCTTGGATCCGCCAACCGCTCCAGCGAAGCCTCCAGAGCACGAAGTCCGTCCTGGATTCCGGGATCGCGATCGTGATCACCCAGGATCAGCGACCGAACGCGGTCGAACGACAGGCGATAGAGGTGCTGCAGATCCTTCTTCTCTTGCTGTAGCGCGTTCATGAACAACGTCAGCCCCTGAAAGAGGATCTGAGCTCTCTTTTCTCCCCACCCCCAGAAGTCTCCCATCTCCGCGGCCTGAATGAGGGTCGTCCGATGCTCCAAGGCAAAGTCGCTCTGGAGCAGCGTGAAGACCGATAGAATGCCGTCCACATCGACGTGATTGTTGACGGCTAAATCCCAAGCCCCCTGCGGAGGCTCGGCCACAAAGTTCAGGCAGATTTCGGTGGAGGTAGCGGCCTTGTACCGATGCGGAGTTCTGTTGGGAATCCAGTGGCTCAGCTCGAGGTCTCGCTCGGAACGATAGGTGTCATCCGCGCTCCCGTCCGCAAAGATCGTCGCGTCGGCGGCAGGCCTTCCGGCAGCGCTGCCGATGATATAAAATCCGTCGATCTTCAAAGGATCTCTCCTTAGCCGGGCGTGCCTCTTCTACCACGGCGCCTCTGAAGAGTCCATGGGCTGAAGATCGCGGCTGCCTCACTTCTTCCAGTAAGGAAGCCCCTTCTACTATCCCGCGACCTGCGGGTCGCGGGTTTGCCCTGAAAAACCGCCACTGTCTCCTTCCTCTTCATCCTTTCGCTCCCACTTCCCACATCCTCCCCCTCTGGAATGCTCTATCCCCAAGCGCGTCCCGAACGAGTACGGGTCGGAGAACTGGGTCCTCGTCGTGATCTGATGGAAAGCGGAGATCCCTTCCCCCGCCGGGGAAGGGATCTCCCCGGTCTGGTTACCGG
>Ga0137410_10001509_pt1 | contig 15961 bp, 13 predicted proteins | sample CZODoug1_16funga_FD_108878 | JGI IMG/M metagenome (GOLD analysis project Ga0137410, IMG submission 108878) | Vadose zone soil fungal communities from Angelo Coast Range Reserve, California, USA - CZODoug1_16fungal (Illumina Assembly) | ecosystem: Environmental > Terrestrial > Soil > Vadose zone... | reverse complement strand
GGGACTGTTGGATGCGCCGCCAGCACAGACACCACCGCCGCAGACGGGAGGGGCGGGTGCGGAGAAAAGGGCAAAAAAAGGGCAACGTGCCCAGAAGAGAGATCAGCGGCCGGCGAAAGTCGTTGAATTTCCTAAAGGAATTGGCTCCTCAGGCTGGATTCGAACCAGCAACCCTCCGGTTAACAGCCGGATGCTCTACCATTGAGCTACTGAGGAACGTGGCGGGCCGTCGAAAGGCGAACCTAAATACTAACGTTTCGCCTATTCGTCGCGCAAGACAATCATCGGATCCACGCGCGTCGCGCCACGCGCGGGCAGGTAGCACGCGACCAGCGCGACACCGCTGATCAGCGCCACGACCGTCGCAATGGTCACCGGATCCGACGGCCGCACGCCGAACAGCAACGACGCCAGCAGCCGGTTCATCGCGAACGCCGCGGCAAGCCCCGCGACGACCCCCACCAGCGTCAGCCGCAGCCCCTGCGAGAGCACCATCCGCAGCACCGACCCACGGTCGGCTCCCAGCGCCATGCGGATCCCGATTTCGCGCCGCCGTTCGATGACCATGTAGGACAGCACCCCGTAGCTGCCAATCGCCGCGAGCAGCAGCGCGAGCCCCGCGAAGATGCCCAGCAGTTGCGCGAGCAGCCGCGGCCGCCCGATTGCCTCCCCGAATACGTCCTCCACCGACCGGAGCTTCACGATCGGCAGCGACGGATCGAGGCCGGCGACCGCAGCGCGGATTGTCCCCGACAACGCATCCGCCGGCTGCGTCGTCCGCATGATGATGTTCATGGTGCCAATGCCGTAGCCGGTGCCGACGGCCGTCACCTGCTCGAAGTTGAAATACAGCTCGGTGCCGGTTTTCTTGTCGACGCCGCCCTGCTTCACGTCCTTCAGCACGCCGACGATTGTGAACCACGGGACGTTCAAGCTGGCCGGCGCCGACGGCCGCACGCGGCGGCCGATCGGGCTCTTGTCCTTGTAGAACGTCCGCGCCAGCGTCTGGTTGATCATCACCGTGGTGCCCAGCGCATCGGTTGGCTGAAAAGCGCGTCCTTCGACGACCGGAATGCCCATGGTCTCGACGTAGCCGGTCGTGACCGTGTTGTAGTAGTCGACGTTCGCGAACGGCCCCTCGGGCGGCGGGATGTAGCCCTCGATGTTGGTGTCGTTGGCATCCACGCGGCGTAGAGGCGGCAGGCCGGTCATCGCGGCGACGCTCTGCACGCCGGCTGTCGCGCGCAGCTGTTCGAGCAGCCGTGTGTAGAACGCCCTCACCTGCTCGGGTTTGGCGTACCTGGCATTCGGCAGCGTGACGGCGAACGTGACGAGCTGCCCGCGATTGAAGCCCGAGTCGACGTTCGACAGGTTCATCACGGTTCGAAGCAGCAGCCCCGCGCCGATGACGAGCGCGACGGCGAGCGCGACTTCCGCCGCGACCAGCGCGCGGCGAATGCGGTTCCGTCCTGCGCCTGCGGTCGAGCGCGTCCCGCCGTCTTTGAGCGCCACGGACCTGGCGTCTGGCGCGAGATGCAGCAGCGGCGCGAGGCCGAAGGCGGCGCCGGTCGCCAGACCGATGATCAGCGTGAACACGAGGACGCCGAGATCGAGCGTGACGTCGGCGGATCGCGGCAGGCTGTCGGGGTACGCGGCGATCAGCGCGCGCATGCCGGCGACGGCGACCCCAAGGCCGAGCGCAGCGCCCGCGAACGACAGTACACAGCCCTCCACCATGAACTGCCGCAGCAGCCGCAGGCGTCCGGCGCCGAGCGCCGTGCGGACGGCGAATTCCTTGTGGCGCGATTCCGCGCGCGCGAGCAGCAGGTTCGCGAGGTTCGAGCACGCAATCAACAGGACGAAGACGACCGCGCCCTGCAGGACGAACACCGCGGTCCGCGCGCCGCCGACGATTTGCATTTGCAACGCGTCGAACCGCAGCCGATGGTTCTTCGTATCCGGGGTGTGCACGCCGCGCGCCGGGTCGGCCGGTCGCGCAATCGAGCCCGGCCAGCCCGCGAGCAGAGTGTCGAGCTCCGCGTTTGCGGTCTGGAGCGTGGCACCGTCCGCGAGACGCCCGATCAAGTAGAGAAAGTGACTGCCGCGGTTCTGCCGGTTGGCCGGATTGATGACGAGCGGATTCCAGACTTCGACGTGCTGGTCGGCCACGTCGAACTGCGGCGGCATGATGCCGACGACCGTCCGCCGTACGCCGTTGACCTCCACCTGCGATCCGATCGCGCTCGGGCTGCCGCCGAACGCCGATGTCCAGAGCTCATAGGACAGGATGGTGACGAGCGCGCCATTCGGCCGCGTCTCGGCCGCCTCGAACGTGCGGCCATACAACGCCTTGACGCCGAGCGCCGTGAAAAGCTCCGCAGATGCCTGTACCGAGTTGACCCGGCGCGGCCGATCCGGCGCGGTCAGGTTCGCCTGGCCGATCGCAAACGCGCCGACAGCTGAGAACGCACGTGTCCGTTCCTGGAACTCCAGAAACTCCGGCGGCGAGATCCAGAACTGATCGAAGCCCATCTGGGGGAACTGGCTCGAGATGTAGATCAGCCGATCGGGCTGCGGATAGCCAAGCGGCCGCAGGATGACGGCGTTCACGACGGAGAAGATCGCGGTGTTCGCGCCTATTCCAAGCGCAAGCGTCAGGATCGTGACGAGCGCGAACCCTGGCGTCCGCAGCAGGTTGCGCGCGGCGTGGCGAACATCTCGAAGCAAGCCGTCCATCAATCACCCTCCTACGACACGGGTCCGCGGGGTTAGACGCGGGTTAGACGGGGGGTTAGACGTCGATGCCAGTCGAAATGTTGTCGGTCGATCAGGTCGCGGTGACTGCGGCAAGATCTCGCGCGACAGGTCTTTGCCGCGGTCGTCGCGAACCCGGACCGTGGAGGTCAGCGTTGCCGCCTTGCCGGCCTGCTCACGAGGATAGTGGACGCCGACGCTCCGCACGACGAGGGGGTCGCCGGCGGCGACGCGGCTCGAGCAGCCAGGGCGATCGCGCTCGCGTCGAATTCTCCTGCCGCAATCGACGCATTCGTCCCATTCTCGCGCAGCGCCATCACGATCGCGGTCACGCGCCGGCGACGCCGGCAGTCTCCTGGATGGTCAGCTGCGTGCGCTCGGCGGGCTGTGCGTGTCTGCGGTTTCGGTCTTCCTACGCGACTTTCGCGTCGACCGTGATCTGCATCGTGCCCCGGTACACGTTCGACACGGGGCATCGGCCCTCGGCTTCCTTCGCAGCCTCGGTGAACTGCGACGCGTCGAGGCCTTTGAGGCCGTACGCCGTCACTTCGAGCTTCGACGAGGTGATCTTGATGCCGGCGTCACCCTTGTCGGCGGTGATCGTTGCGCGCACGAGAGTGCGATCGGCGGACGCCCCTTTGCGCCCGAGCGTGCCGTTGAGCGCCATCGCATAGCAGGCGGCGTGCGCCGCCGCCATCAGCTCCTCGGGGCTCGTCTTGCCGCCCGGTTCGCCGATACGCGCGGGAAACGTCACGGGCAACGAAAACGCGCCGGTCCCCGCCTTCGCCTCGCCCTTGCCTTCCGTCACCGAACCCTTCCACTCCACATCCACGTGCCGTTCGAACGTCGCCATCAATCCTCCAATTCGGCACCGCCTGAAGACCGTGCCCTGCAGATCGTTCTCCGGCGCGGTCCGATGACTGTGTCCAGAAAATACCGAGAACGGCCTTCAGGCCGTTCCGCGCCTGCGGCCGGTGACACCGAGCTGCACACCCGTGCCGATCAAGCCAAGCGCGATCCACGCGATCGGAACCCAGCGCTGCCCCGGGGACGGCGTCAGCGGATACAGGATCCATACCTCGCCGGCCGAAGCCGCGCGCGCGGCGCTGCGATCCCCCGACACCGCGAGCCCTCCGACGATCACCGTCCACGCGCCGCCGAAGGCGGTCGCGACGATGATGACGTAGCGCTGCAGCAGCATCGCGGCGACCGATCCGACAATCGCGAGCAGGATCACGACAATCGCAGGCGGATCGCCGCTCCGGACGTAGTCCCAGGCGACGTGGGCGACGAGCGCCCCCAGGCCGGCTCCGACGAGCGCGATGCCGACGAAATAGGCGAACATCAGAATAGCGGCGCCGGCGACACCGCCGATCAGCGAGGCGACCACCATCCCCGTCGTGTTGCTGACGCCCATCACCGAGCTCCCCAGCATCGCGCCGAGGATGAACCCGTAGATGCCAAGGACGATCTTGAACAGCCGGTACCCGGCAAAGCAGGAGAGCGCGCCGCCAAGGATCAGCAGAATGGCGGCCGGCAGCTCGTACGAGTGCGGAAGCATCACGTCGAGCTAAACCTCGCGCCGGCCTTCGAGCGCCTTGTGCATCGTCACTTCGTCGGCGTATTCGAGGTCGCTGCCGACCGGCACACCCATCGCGATGCGGGTCACCTTGACGCCCAGCGGCTTCAGCAGCCGCGCCAGATAAATCGCCGTCGCCTCGCCTTCGACGTTCGGGTTGGTCGCGAGGATGATTTCGGTGACCCCGTTGCCGACGCGCGCCAGCAGGCCCTTGATCTTCAGATCGTCGGGGCCGATCCCCTGCAGCGGCGACAGTGCGCCCATCAGCACGTGATACAGCCCCTTGAATTCGCGCGTCTTCTCGATGCCCGTGACGTTCTGCGGCTCCTCGACCACGCAGATGACGTGGGGATCGCGGGCGTCGCTGCTGCAGAAGACGCACGGATCCACGTCGGTGATGTTGTTGCAGACCGAGCAGTAGGTGACGCGCTCCTTCAGCTCGCGCAGCGCGTCGCTCAGGCGGTCCACATGCTCGCGCGGCGTCTTCAGGATGTGAAACGCGAGACGCTGCGCGCCCTTCGGGCCGATGCCGGGCAGTCGCTGGAGCTCCTCGATGAGACGGGTCAGGGGATCAGGGAGTGACATGCTGAAATCAGGAATGATGAATTTGGCATTTGGAATGCGTTACGAATTCCAAATCCCAATTCTAAATTCTGAATTCCAAATTACATCCCCGGGAGCTTCATTCCCGGCGGCAACATCCCACCCACCTTCTGAGACATCTCCTCGTCGGCCTTGCGGTGCGCGTCGTTGATCGCGGCCACGATCAGATCCTGCAGCATCTCGACATCCTCTTTCGAGACGACCTCGGGGTCGATTGTCAGCGACTGCACCTGCTTGGCGCCGTTGATGATGACGGTCACCATGCCGCCACCGGCATTGCCTTCGACGCGCAGCTCGGTCATCTGCCTCTGCAGGCGCTCCTGCATCTGCTGCGCCTGCTTCATCATCTCTTGAATGTTCACATTTCCTCGACGTCGCGGATTTCCGCTGGAAAGATCTCGAGCATCGTCTGCACGCCGGCGTCGGCCAGCGCCTGCTCGCGGAGCGCTGATTTCCTGTCGGCCGATTTCTTGTCCGACGCTTTCATATCCGGCGCGCTCCCCTCGCCCGTTGCCGGCGAGGCGGCATCCGCCTGGACGATCGCGATCGCGATCCGCCGGCCCGCGATCTGCTGGGCGATCGATTCGAGCCACGCGCGGTGCTGTTCGAGCGTGTCGCGCAACGTGCGCTGCGTGGACGAGAACGCGAATGTGACGCGATCGCCGCCGACCTCGATTCCCTGCGCTTGCGCGACGACCATGTTGTAGAGGACCTCCTTCGATGTCCGGATCTCCGCGACGAGCGCGTCCTTGAAATTCGCGGGTGAGGGCGACGGCGGGGAAGGTGCTGCCGGTGCCGAAGGGGCAACTTGAGTGGGGGGCGCAGACCGCGCAATCGGTGCAGGTCGCGGGGCGGGCCCGGGCTGAATCCCAGACGGAAGCAGGGCGGCCCTCTCCGCCTCCGCGTGATGCTTCGGCGGACCGGCGGAGCCCTGGCGAAGGCGGTTAGGGCCGGCGGAATCGGCCAGGCCGGCGATCAGATCCTCGATCGGCGCGAGCTTCCGCAGGTGCATCCACCGCAACAGCGCCATCTCGAGGTGATACCGGGGCTGCGCCGCGCCACGAATCTCGGCTTCCGCGCGCGTGAGCAGATCGAAGGCGCGGAGCAGGTCCTCGCGCGAGAAGCGGCCGGCGATCGCCGTCAGCCGATCGCGCTCCCCTTCGCCCGCAATCTCGGGATCGGTGATCCGGGACGGATCGACCGAGATCACGAGCAGGTCGCGCACGACGCGCGACAGCTCGCGGCAGACCGCGCGCAGGTCGTAGCCCATTTCCACCGCGCGCGCCGCGAGCGCGAACGACGCCGGCGCATCCTCGTCGGCGACCGCCTGCAGCGTGTCGAGCAACAGGTCGCGGCCCACCAACCCGAGGACCGTCGCCACGTCCTCCGCGGCAACGGTCTTGCCGGTGAACGCGATCACTTGATCGAGCTTGCTCTGGGCATCGCGCATGCTGCCTTCCGCGTCGCGCGCGATGAGCTGCAGCGAGTCGTCGCCGATGGTGATGCCCTCCTTGTCCATGATGCTGCGCAGCTTCTCGGCAATCGCGTTGGCGCTGATCGTGCGGAACTCGTACACCTGCGAGCGCGAGAGCACGGTCTCGGGAATCTTGTCGAGCTCGGTCGTCGCCATCATGAAGACCACGTGCGGCGGCGGCTCCTCGATCGACTTCAGCAGCGAGTTGAACGATGCGGAGGAGAGCTGGTGGACTTCGTCGATGATGAACACCTTGTACCGGTTGCGGACCGGCATGATGCCGAGGCCGGAAATGATGACCTCGCGCACGTTGTCGATGCCGGTGTGCGTGGCCGCATCGATTTCCAGCACGTCGATGTCGCGCCCCTCGGCGATCTCGACACACGCCTCGCACTCCCCGCAGGGATCGGCGGTCGGCCCGTTGACGCAGCTCAGCGCGCGCGCCAGGATCCGCGCCGTAGTCGTCTTGCCGACGCCGCGCGGTCCGGCGAATACGAACGCCTGCGCCAGACGGCCGCTCGCCAGCGCGTTGCGGAGCGTCCGCGTCACCGCCTGCTGCCCGACGACATCGTCGAACTTTTGCGGTCGGTATTTGCGCGCGATCACCTGGTAGGCCATGGTCAATGCAGATTGTCGATGCAGATTTCAGATTGCGGGTTGAACCGCGGTCCGGAGGTCCCTGCGGCACAGTTCAGGATCCGTTGAGCGCTGCTGCCTTCCGGCCCTGACGCGGTTCACGGTCTGAAATTGCACAGGTTCCGGACCGCGGTGCAATCCGCAAACGTTCACTTTACTACACCGGCACGCGCGTCGCGAGGACGATGTACTTCGCGAGCACCTCGCCCACGACCACCGTGAAGAAGTCGACGTAAAGAATGCCGGTCGCCGATTGCGTCGATCGGATTTTTGCCGTCTCCCACGTCAGATACGACAGCACGGCCGGGCCCGCGAGCCCGAACAGGACGCGCTGCCAGAAGAAAATCCCGTCGATCGACGTGATGTAGTGCCGGAAGCTCGGCCCGACGTCATCCGGATTCCACGTCGCGATCGCGAACCACACCGCGAAGCCGACCACGACGATCCGCGCCGCCATCGACGCGATATGCACGCGCACGATCGACTGCAGGTGCGAGACCGGCAGCGATGGAATCACCAGGTACCAATGACCGAGGATCATCGCCGTGGCGGCGCCGCCGAGCATCGCGGCCGACGTCACGAAGCTCGCGACCGTCAGCGCCTGCGTCGCCGCCGGGCGGCCGGCCGACACGTCCAGCGCCTGCAGCACGACGGCCATCAACCCGCCGACGACCGCGACCGCGACGATCGCCGGCCGGATTTTCGCGAACGCGCGTCCGACCGTCGCCCAATACAGCACCAGAGCGGCTTCCGCGGAGGCGAGCGCGAGTCCTGCGAACCGATCAAACGCAGTGGATGCCGGCGCGGCCGTCCCGGGCGCGCCGTAGCGGAAGGCCAACGCGATCGCAGTGAGGATCGCGCTGAGCCCGGCGTTGAAGCGAAAAAACTTGACGCCGGCCTCGCGCGAGACGAACACCAGCGTGAACACGATGCCGACGCCGAGATGCGCGAGGAACAGGAACAGGACGGTGGACAGAGACATGAGGGGCACGTGGGTCGAGTAGGTCAGGTGGGTCGGGTGGGTCAACCGGGTCGGGTAGGTCAGGTGGGTCTACTTCCCTACCCGCCCTACCCGCCCTACCTGCCCTACCTGCCCTACCTTCCCTGGAAGCGCCTGTTTACCTCGGCCCAGTTCACGACGTTCCACCAGGCGTCGATGTAGTCGGGGCGGCGATTCTGATACTTCAGGTAGTACGCGTGCTCCCAGACGTCGACGCCGAACACGACTTTCTTGCCTTCCATCAGCGGGCTGTCCTGGTTCGGCGTGCTTTCGATCACGAGCTTGCCGCCCTGTTCGATCACCCACGCCCAGCCGCTGCCGAATCGCCCGACGCCGGCTTTCTTCAGCTCTTCCTTGAACTTGTCAAACCCGCCGAACGACGAATTGATCGCGTCGGCTATGGCACCAGTCGGCTGCCCGCCCGCCTTGGGTCCCATGATCAGCCAGAACATCGAATGATTCAGATGGCCGCCGCCGTTGTTGCGCACGGCAGTCCGGATGTCCTCGGGGACGCTGTTGATGTTGCGAATCAGATCCTCGATGCTCTTCGACTGCAGTTCAGGATGCTTGTCCAGCGCGGCATTCAGGTTCGTGACGTACGCGTTGTGATGCTTCCCGTGGTGAATCTCCATCGTCTTCGTGTCGATGTGCGGTTCGAGCGCATCGGGCGGGTATGGGAGAGGCGGGAGCGAATGAGCCATCGGACGTTCCTCCTTGTCGTTCCTTCGGCGCTACGGCTCGGGACGATCCTGAGCTCTGTCGAAGGGTCGATCGCGCGTGCAGACCAACCGAGGATCGTACTTCCGGGCGGGACAGAAGGGCAAGGTGCGGGGGCCGAGTGAGGTGTCGGCCCGCGCCGACAGGCGGTCGCGCGTTGGCCCTACGAAATCGAGAGCATGCGATCGAGCGCGACCCTGGTCCAGTGTTTCTGGTTATCAGGGACGACGATGCGATTGTTGACCTGGCCGTCGACGAGCCCCTCGAGCACCCAGAGCAGGTGGTTCGGCGAGACGCGGAACATCGTCGAGCAGAGGCAGCCGAACTGATCGAGCGAGAGCACGGTACGGTCGGGCGCCGCTTCGCGCGCAAGACGGTTGACGAGGTGAATCTCGGTGCCGACCGCCCACGTGGAACCGACGGGGCTTTCTTTCACCGTCCTGATGATGTATTCGGTCGAGCCGGAGTCGTCGGCGGCCTGGACGACATCCCATGTGACTTCTGGATGGACGATGACGCGGACGCCGGGATGCTGCACGCGGATATTCTCGATCTGCCGCACGGTGAACCGCGCGTGCACCGAGCAGTGCCCCTTCCAGAGGAGCATCCGGGCGTTTCTGACGGCGTCCGGTTCGAGCCCGCCCCAGATCTCGTTCGGATCCCAGACCACCATCTGATCGAGCGGCACTCCGAGCTTATACGCGGTATTGCGACCCAGATGCTGATCGGGGAGGAACATTATCCGCTCGCCGCGCTGCCACGCCCACTTCAGCGTCGCGGCGGCGTTTGACGACGTGCATACGACGCCGCCGTGTTCGCCGACGAAGGCTTTGATTGCCGCCGAAGAATTGATGTAAGTGACCGGGATGACATCGCGCGGCTGAAGCGTTGCGCCACCGCTCCCGTTGCCGAGCATCTGGCCGAGATCGGTCCAGCCCTGCTCGAGCTGCTCCGGGTCGGCCATGTCCGCCATCGAGCAGCCCGCGGCGAGATCCGGGAGGATCACCTGCTGGTTGTCGGCGCTGAGCACATCGGCGCTTTCCGCCATGAAATGCACGCCGCAGAAGACGATGAAATCAGCGTCCGGATGCTGGCTGACCTGCCCCGCAAGCTTGTAGGAGTCGCCCGTGTAGTCGGCGAACCTGATGACCTCGTCGCGCTGATAGTGGTGGCCGAGGATTACAAGACGGCGGCCGAGCTTCTGTTTAGCGGCGGCGATGCGTCGGTCCATCTCCTCGTCGGACAAGCCGAGATAGCGCTCCGGGAGCGCCTGGCGCTCGGAGAGATGTTCTTTTTCGTAAGCGGTGAGGACCGGGAGCAGCATGTGCTTGTGGCTTGTGTTGCTTATGTTGCTTGTGAAATTTTTCTCAAGCGCGCGCTACGAAAACGCCAAGCTCCACGGACGACCGGTGAAACTTGGCGCTCAGTAATTATAACACCAGGCCCGGCGCCGGCATTCCAGGCGGCGCCCCTGGTCCTGACGGCGGGCCACGGCCGCCTCGCGCCGCCCGCTCAGGTAGCGTGCGCGTGCACGACGTTGTACAGCGTGTCGCGCTCGACCGGCTCGCGGCCCGCGGCGCGTACCAACCGCTCGAGCTGACGCGGGGTCATCGCCTCCGGTGTCCGCGCGCCGGCCATGTGATAAATCTTCTCTTCCTGCACGGTCCCGTCCAGATCGTCGACGCCGAACCACAGCGACGTCTGCGCGACCTCCACCCCGGTCGCAATCCAGAACGCCTTCACGTGCGGGATGTTGTCGCACATCAGCCGCGCGACCGCGTGCACGCGCAGCGAGTCGGACGCGGTGGGCGCCGGCAGCTTCCGCATCTGGTTGTTGTCGGGATGGAACGCGAGCGGAATGAACGCCTGAAAGCCGCCCGTCTCGTCCTGCAGCGCGCGGGCGCGCATCATGTGATCGACCCGCTCCTCGGCGGTCTCGATGTGCCCGTACAGCATCGTGACGTTGGATCGCATCCCGAGCCGGTGCGCGGTGCGGTGGATGTCGAGATACCGATCGCTGCCGCACTTGTCGTGCGCGACCTTCCGACGCACGCGCTCCGCGAAGATCTCCGCGCCGCCGCCCGGCAGCGAGCCGAGGCCTGCCGCCATCAGCTCCCGCAGCACCTGCTCGTCGGTCTTGCCGTAGAGATCGGCGAAGAAGGCGATCTCCACTGCCGTGAAACATTTCAGGTGGATCTCCGGGCGAATGCGCTTGAAGCCGCGCAGCAGCTCCGTGTAGTAGTCGAACGGCAGATCGGGATGGAGGCCGTTGACGACGTGGATTTCAGTCAGCGGCTGGTGCGCCCGCTGGCGCAGCTTGTCCCATGCCTGCTCGAGCGACATCGTGTAGGCGCCTTCGTCGCCTGGCTTCAGGCGCGCGAACGCGCAGAACAGGCAGCTCGCAACGCACACGTTCGTCGCCTCGAGGCGGATGTTGTAATTGTAGAAGGTCCTCGCGCCGTGGCGCTTCTCGCGCTCACGGTTGGCCAGCCAGCCGACGGCCAGCAGATCGGGCGCGTCGAACAGACGAACGCCGTCGGCGAGATCGAGACGCACCCCCGCCGAGAGCTTGTCAGCAATGTCGGTGAGGCCGCAGGAAGCGAGACGGGAAGACAGCATCTGACCATCGAATAATCGGGGTAATCGGGTAATCGGGTAATTGTGCGACTGCCAGACTATCCGCGTCGACCAGATTACCCGATCATCCAATTACCCGATTCATGGACGCGCGCGTCAGGAGATGCCGAAGATTTGAATGCGCAGCGACCGGGCGCGTGGGCCGTCGAGCTCCGCCATCAGGACCCGCTGCCATTGCCCAAGCACGACTTCCCCGCCGCTGATCTGCAGCGTCAGATTGTGGCCGAGGAGCATCGCGCGCAGGTGCGAGTCGGCGTTCATGCGGTCGCAATCGGAGTGCCGCGGATCGTTATGCATGTACTCCGCGTCGCGCGCTACCAGCTGTTCGAGGAACCGCTTGATGTCGGAGAGCAGGGCAACCTGGAACTCGTTGATGAAGAGGGTGCAGGTCGTATGCATCGACCAGAGGCTCACGAGCCCTTCGCGGATGTTGAAACGCCGAACGAACTCCATGACGCGGTTCGTCAGATCGACGACCTCGACCCGCTGATCGGTCGATACGACGAAAGTTTCGCCATGAATCGTGAGGCCGCCGACCTTCGCTGAGGCCACATCTTCGACGGGCTTCTCGCGAACGGTGACAGTCGAACTCTTGCTCATGCGCTCCCCTTCAGTTGTGGCTCGGTAACTGTGGCGTCCCGCGTTCGGACACCAACTTATCATGTTACGAAAAAACAACGCCAGGAGGCAACCCTGCTTGCTATACTCGCCCTCCGACAATCAGACGCAGGCCCCGGCGGTTACGCGAAGTGGGTGCGAAGCCCACACGGTCCCGCCACTGTAAGCGGCTAGCGTGCACGGCAGAACATGTCACTGGGTTCGCGATGGGTCAAGCCCGCCGCTTACGCCCGGGAAGACACGCCGTGGCGCCGTGATCCGCGAGTCAGGAAACCTAACCACCGGGGGCGTCCTTTCTTCGGCGCGAGCGACGCCGGAAGGAGCCCACGTGAGTACCCGTTTTCCGTTCATTTTTCTCGCAGTCACTTTGTTGTGCGGCGGAGCCGCGTCGGCGGCCGCACGCCAGCTCGCTGGTACGATCGTGGACCAGACGGGCCGCGCGGTGCCACGCGCCTATGTACGCGTGCTCGACGAATCGGGCGTCCCGCTGGCCGGCGTCTTCGCGGATGAAGGCGGCCGCTTCGACGTGGCAGCGAGCGATGCCGGCGGCTGCCACCTGGAGGCCAGCCTCACGGGCTTTCAGCCCGCGACGGTTCCCTGCGCAGCCGCGGCCGCCGGCCAACCACTTCGTGTGGTGCTCGCCGTCGCGCCGATCCAGGAAACGATGATCGTGACGGCGACCCGGACCGTGGCGCCAACGAGCCAGGTCGGCGCGAGCGTAACGGTCTTTCGAGAGGACGATCTCGAGCGGCGCCAGACGCCGCTCCTCGCCGATCTCCTGACAGAGACGCCAGGCGCCATGATCGTTCGCAGCGGCGCGCCGGGCGCGTTGACGTCGCTCTTCGTGCGCGGTGGCGAGAGCGATTACAACAAGGTGCTGCTCGACGGAGTACCGCTCAACGAGCCGGGCGGCACGTTCTATCTCAGTAACCTGACGACCGAGAACCTGGAGCGCGTCGAGATCGTGCGCGGCGCGTATTCCTCCCTCTTCGGGTCCGATGCGATGGGGAGCGTGATCCAGCTGTTCACCAGACGCGCGAATCGCGAGTCGCGGCGTCCCCGCGTGTCCGCGCAGCTCGACGGCGGGACCTACGACACCGCGCACGCCACCGCCGGTGTGTCGGGCGGAACAGGTCCGCTCGACTACAGCCTCGCCGCCGCGCGGTTCAGCAGCGACAACCGCGTGCCGAACAGCCGGTTCGAGAATACGACGCTCAGCGCCAACGTCGGCGTCGCCCTGGGCGCGACCGCCACGCTGCGCGTCATCGGGCGCGGCGAGCTGGCGCGCGCCGGCACGCCGGGGACGACCGCCTTCGGGCGCCCCGACCTCGATGCATTCTCGGAGCGGCACGACGGCGTCGCGAGCGTGAGCTTCGATCAACAGGCCACCCACGCGTTCCGGCAACGCGCGTCGTACTCGCGCGCGTCCTCGAGTCAGCAGTCGACGAACCTCATCCTGGATCCGCCGTACCGGGCCACGTTCGAAGGACGCGTCGCGGCGCGGCTTTCGAACGATTTCCTGAACGACAGCCTGACCAATCTGGAGCGTCATCACGCGAGTTATCAGGCAGACGTGCGGCTGGCGTCCGACAGCGCGACAGGCGACCACCTGCTCACGGTCCTGGCGGACTGGGACGGCGAGCGCGCCAGGGTGCAGAACCGGCTCGCGAACACGCAGACGGTCAACGCGCGCGACAACTTCGGCGTATCGGCGCAGCATCAAATTCTGTGGCCGCGCGTGTACGTCACGGTTGGCGGACGAATCGAACGCAACGAAAGCTTCGGCACGGCGGTCGTGCCGCGCGCCACAGCCGTGTTCGTGGCGCGCAGGTCCTCGGGGCTGCTTGGCGAGACGCAGCTCAAGGCCAACGCCGGCACCGGCATCAAGGAGCCGACCATGCTGGAATCGTTCAGCATCTCGCCGTTCTTCCGCGGCAACCCGGACCTGAAGCCCGAACGGTCGCGCAGCGTCGAAGTCGGCGTCGAACAGCGCGTCGCGCGCGACCGCGCGAAACTCGAGCTGAGCTGGTTCGACAACCGTTTCAGAGACGTGATTACGCTGGTCACGACGAATCCCAGCACGTTCGAAGCGCAGTATGCCAACGTCGGCCTTACCCGCGCCCGGGGCCTCGAGGCGGGCCTGCAGGTGCGGCCCGTCGCCGCGGTGCATGCGCGAGCGGGCTACACGCTCCTGGACTCGAAGATTCTGGAAAGCGCCTCACCGAACGACACGCTGTTCGGGCTGGGGCGGGAGGCGTTCCGCCGGCCGCGGCATTCGGGATACGCCGGAGTCACGCTGATCTGGAACCGCGCGACCGCCGACGTCAGCGGCGTGTTCGTCGGCACGTTCGTCGACAGCGACTTCGGGCTGTTCAACCCGCCGCTCGTCGAGAACCCCGGCCACACGACGTGGGACGCGCGCTTCATGCTGAAAGTGACGGCGCAACTGACCGGGATCGTGTCGATCGACAACCTGACCGATCGGGACTACTCCGAGCCGTTCGGGTATCAGCCGCTGCGGCGCGTCGTTCGAGCCGGCTTCCGGGTCGGGTTCTGACGTGGTGGCGAAACCTCGGGCCGCGATCTCGTGGAGTGGCGGCAAGGACAGCTGCGCCGCCCTCCACCGCACGCACGCCGACTACGACATCGTCGCGATGGTCACGATGTTCGACGAAGCGGCGGAGCGCAGCCGGTCGCACGGGTTGCGGCCCGAGGTGCTCGCCGCGCAGGCCGGCCGGCTCGGGCTGCGGCGGGTGACAGGCTGCTGCACATGGCAGACCTACAATGCCGCGTTCGGCGCTGCCCTCCGGCAGCTGAACGCCGACGGCATCACTCACGTGATCTTCGGCGACATCCTGTTCGACGAGCACCGCCGCTGGGCCGAGCAGATGTGCGAGGCGAGCGGGTTGACGGCCGTCGAGCCGCTGTTCGGCTCGTCCACGCTGACGCTGTTCGAGGAATGGACCGCGTCGGGCGCCGACGCGCTCATCGTCACCGCGCGCGCAGAGTTTCTCGACGAATCCTGGCTCGGAAGGCCTCTGCGCCGCGCGATGCTCGAAGACTTCGCGCGGCTCGGCGTCGATCCCTGCGGCGAGCGCGGCGAATATCACACGGTCGTGACGAACAGCCCGTTGTTCAGCACGCCGCTCGCCCTCCGGGCGCACGCTCGCGTGCAGCGCTCGGGTTGCTGGGCGCTCGATCTCCAGTTGTTTGAGGACCGAATACTGACGACCGCCGACTGACGACCGCTCATGCTTTCCGCCATCGACCTGTCGTTCGCGTACGCGCGGCGCCGTGCCTCGGCGCAGCGGGTCCTCGATCGCGTGTCCCTCGAGGTCCCGCGCGGCGCCGTCGTCGGCCTCCTCGGACCCAACGGCTCGGGCAAGACGACGCTCCTGCGCATCGTCTCGGGCGTGCTGCAGGCGCAGTCGGGCAGCGTGCTGATCGACGGAGAGCCGATCGAACAGCTGACGCGCCGGGACCTGGCGCGGCGCATCGCCGTCGTTCCCCAGGAAACGCATTCGACCTTCGACTTCAGTGTGATGGACATCGTGCTGATGGGACGCTACCCGCACCTGGGCCCGTTCGAGCTCGAGGGCGCCGCGGATCAGGCGATCGCGCGGGACGCGCTGGCGGCGACCGGCACCGCCGGCCTCGAAGCGCGTGCGTTCGCGACGTTGAGCGGCGGGGAGAAGCAGCGCGTGGTCATCGCGAGCGCGCTCGCGCAGGCGTCGGACATGCTGCTGCTGGACGAACCGACCGCCGCGCTCGATCTCGGGTATCAGTTCGAGATCGCCGCGCTGCTCCGGCGGCTGAACGCGGAGCGACGCACGACGATGGTCGTCTCGACGCACGACTTGAACCTGGCGGCGGCGCTGTGCGAGCGAATCGTGCTGCTCAAGCAGGGCCGCGTGATCGCGCACGGGCCGACGAAGGAGACGCT
>Ga0137410_10001504_pt1 | contig 15993 bp, 10 predicted proteins | sample CZODoug1_16funga_FD_108878 | JGI IMG/M metagenome (GOLD analysis project Ga0137410, IMG submission 108878) | Vadose zone soil fungal communities from Angelo Coast Range Reserve, California, USA - CZODoug1_16fungal (Illumina Assembly) | ecosystem: Environmental > Terrestrial > Soil > Vadose zone... | reverse complement strand
GCCGGGCAGCTGCACCAGCAGCTCGAGATCCACCAGCTCGCGCAGCACGAACTTCATGTCGGTCAGCGGTGCCTGATATTCGTGCATGTCACCTTCCCCGGCGTTGATTACATGTTGCGGCGGTAGCGCCCGCCGACATCGTACAGGGTGTGGGTGATCTCGCCGAGCGAACAGCCTCTCACGGCGTCCATCAGCACCTCAAACGTATTGTCGTTGGCAATGACCGCGCGCCGCAGGCGCTCGAGCAGCCGCGGAGCCTGCTCGGCATTGCGTTCGTGGAACGACTTCAGCCGTTTGAGCTGAGATTGCTTCTCCGCATCGGTGGAGCGCGCCAGCTCGACCGTCTCCGGAGCGGTCCCGCCGGCCGGATTGCGGAAGGTGTTGACCCCGATGATGGGATACGTGCCGTCGTGTTTCTGCCGTTCGTAAAACAGCGACTCTTCTTGAATCTTGCCGCGCTGATAGCCGGTTTCCATGGCCCCGAGCACGCCGCCGCGGTTGGCGATGGCGTCGAACTCCTTGAGCACCGCCTCCTCGACCAGGTCGGTCAGCTCGTCGATGATGAAGCTGCCCTGATTGGGATTCTCGTTCTTGGCCAGGCCCCATTCGCGATTGATGATCAGCTGAATCGCCATGGCGCGGCGCACGCTCTCTTCGGTGGGCGTGGTGATCGCCTCGTCATAGGCGTTGGTGTGCAGGCTGTTGCAATTGTCGTAGATGGCGCAGAGCGCCTGCAGCGTGGTGCGTATGTCGTTGAAGGCCATCTCTTGGGCATGCAAGGACCGGCCGGACGTCTGCACGTGGTACTTGAGCTTCTGACTGCGCTCGCTCGCACCGTATTTGTTCTTCATCGCCACGGCCCAGATGCGGCGCGCGACCCGGCCGATCACCGAGTATTCCGGATCCATCCCGTTGGAAAAGAAGAACGACAAGTTCGGCGCGAAGTCATCGACGTGCATGCCGCGGGCAAGATAGGACTCGACGTAGGTGAAGCCGTTGGCGAGCGTGAATGCGAGCTGCGAGATCGGATTCGCGCCGGCTTCGGCGATGTGATAGCCGGAAATCGAGACTGAATAGAAATTCTGCACCTGGTGATGCACGAAATATTCCTGCATGTCGCCCATCATCTTGAGCGCGAACTCGGTGGAAAAGATACAGGTGTTCTGGCCCTGGTCTTCCTTCAAAATGTCGGCCTGCACCGTGCCGCGCACCGTCGACAAGGTCCAAGCCTTGATCTTCTGGTGCTCGTCCGCCGTCGGATCTCGGCCGTTCTCCCGCTGGAACTTCTCTACCTGCTGGTCGATGGCGGTATTCATGAACATGGCCAGAATCATCGGCGCCGGCCCGTTGATGGTCATCGATACCGAGGTGGTCGGCGCACAGAGGTCGAAGCCCGAGTACAGCACCTTCATGTCATCCAGGGTTGCGATCGAGACTCCGGAATTGCCGACCTTGCCGTAGATGTCCGGGCGCAGATCCGGATCCCAGCCGTAGAGCGTCACCGAATCGAAGGCGGTGGACAGGCGGTGCGCCGGCATGCCCTCGGACACTCGTTTGAAACGCTGGTTGGTGCGGAAGGCATCGCCCTCGCCCGCGAACATGCGCGTCGGGTCCTCGCCCTCGCGCTTGAAGGCGAATACGCCGGCTGTGTAGGGAAAGGAGCCCGGAACGTTTTCCTTCAGCAGGAAGCGCAAGGTTTCGCCATCGTCCTCGAAGCGCGGCAGCGACACCTTGCGGATCTGGGTACCCGAGAGCGAGCTGTGGGTGAGTTGGGTGCGGATCTCCTTGTCGCGGATCTTCACCACGTACTCGGGCTGCGCGTACAGCTGCTGGGTCTTCGGCCATTGCTCCAGCAGCTTGGACGAAGCGGGATCGAGCTCCGCGCTCTTGGCCGCGATCAACTCGTCGAAGCCCGCCAGCCCGAAGCCGGATGCCGCAAACAAGGCCTTGGACGTTCGCAGCGACTGGCGCTCGCGCGCGATTCGCGCTTGGGCGTAGACGAACCGGTGGAACTCACGCAGCGACTCGGAAATCTCCGCCAGATAGCGCACCCGCTCCGGGGGCACGATGGCGCGGCCGCGCGAGGACGATTTCACCGCGGCATGCGGCAGCTTGCTCGGACCCACTTTCAAGCCCTTCTCCTGCAAGCGCGGCAGCAGGCCAAAGTAGAGCGCGGTGACGCCGTCGTCGTTGAAGCGCGAGGCCATGGTGCCGTAAACAGGCATGGTCTCCGGACTTTTAGCAAACCATTCATGGTTGCGCTGGTACTGCTTGCGCACGTCGCGCAGCGCATCCTCGGAGCCTTTGCGGTCGAATTTGTTGATGGCGACGAAGTCGGCGAAATCGAGCATGTCGATTTTCTCCAACTGCGAAGCCGCGCCGAATTCGGGAGTCATGACATAGACCGAGGTATCGGCCAGCGGAACGATGGCGGATTCGCCCTGGCCTATGCCTGAGGTCTCCACCACGATCAGATCGAAGCCGTTGACCTTGCAGGCAGCCAATACCTCCGGCAACGCGGCGGAGATTTCCGTGCCGGTATCGCGGGTGGCCATCGAGCGCATGAAGATCTTGTCGGTTTCGATCGCGTTCATGCGGATGCGATCGCCGAGCAATGCGCCTCCGGTCCTCTTGCGCGACGGGTCGATCGAGATGACGGCGACGCGTACCTTGTCCTGTTGGTCGAGCCGCAGCCGCAGGATGAGTTCATCGGTCAGCGAGGATTTGCCGGCGCCGCCGGTGCCGGTGATGCCGAGCACCGGAGTCTTGATGCCCGTGGCGGCCTGCAGCAATGCCTGGCGGACGCGCATGGGATAGTGCCGATTTTCGACCGCCGTGATGACGCGCGCCAGCTGCCGCCGGTTGCCGGAACGGAGCGCTTCCACGGCATCCCCCTCCGCGGGCGCCAGCGCCGAGAGATCGTAGTCGCTGGTGCGGATGACATCATCGATCATGCCCTGCAGGCCGAGCTTGGCGCCGTCTTCCGGGGAATACAGCCGCGTCACGCCGTAGGCCATCAGTTCCCGGATCTCGGCCGGTATGATGACGCCGCCGCCGCCGCCGAACACCTTGATGTTGTCGCCGCCGTTCTGGCGCAACAGGTCCATCATGTATTTGAAGAACTCGACGTGGCCGCCCTGATACGAGGTGATGGCCACGCCCTGCACGTCCTCCTGCAAGGCGGCGCTGACGATCTCCTGCACCGAGCGGTTGTGGCCGAGATGGATGACCTCGGCCCCGGAAGCCTGCAGCACCCGGCGCATGATGTTGACGGTGGCATCATGGCCGTCGAACAGCGAGGTGGCGGTCACGAACCTGACTTTGTTCGTGGGCTGATAGACCGGCTTGGCGGCGATGGATACGGCGCTCATAGGTGCTCCGGCACGGAAAATCCGGCGTTCAAACCGGTTGCAAGGTGGCCAAAAACCAATAGGCTTCCCGGGCTATTTTAGAGGACCCTCGCGCCGAAACAAATGCCCAAATCCATCGTCCGCGATGAGCGAATTTGCAACACTATGCGGGACTTGCGTCCTTTTCCTGAGCCCATCGGCATGGAAGCCCGGCGCCAATCGACGCCGTACTACTACTTGGCCGACAACTCATTCTGGTGCGCTCGAGCCAGAGCCGCCATGCTATCGAACCGAAAGTCGTACTTCGGCGTTCCGGGTGGGGCCTTCGTGGCACCCCAGCCCTTCTCCGCGTGGCGTCGATCAATCCATGCGGATGCCAGATCGAGCTGTTTGGCGGGCGCATGATCGTGGAACAAACTCTGTGCAGTGTGCAGGACGGCGGCCTTCTCTAGACCGAAATCCTCTCTGAGCCGTCGCAGCATATATTCGAAGTTTCGTGGGTTGGGTTTATACGACTCAACATCCTGCGCCGTGTAGACGCCATCAAACTCGACTTGTAGCCGTAGATTGCTGGCACGGAACGAAATGCGATCAACGTTCGACAGAATAACCAGCTTGTAGTGCTGCTTAAGGTACTGGAGCGCGTCGACGGAATCCGAAAACGCAGGCCAGTCTGGGATTGAGGCGCCAAAGATATTGGCCTCTTCGTTGGTAACTGCAACACTCCATACTTTTGCAAGGCGCTTGTACACAACTGACAGCAGCTGAGAATACGGCATCGAGGGTGTCTCGTCCTCTTGTGCGGACTCGTGTTGCGCAAAGATCTCGAGGACTCGGTCGCGCGACGCCGCCGTATGAGATTTTGCGACGAGCGGCTGCAATCCGTTGTGGATGCCGGTTTCCCAGTCGATGAGTGTTCCGTAGCAATCAAACGTCAAAACCTTGAAATCAGCTAGCTTCACAGCGGCCTCCTACTAAGCCCTCTGTAAACTCACGTGAGCTCGAGAGCCCCGGCATTTCGAGCTAAACGGTCAGCAGCGCAGGCCCATCCGCCCCGAGTCGGGACGCTGCAGTTCCAAATCACGGCGAGTGACATTGCAACTTCACGTGGAGCCATCGGCGGCCCAGTTCGGGGTGCGCTTTTCAATGAAGGCTGAGAACCCCTCCTGCGCGACGTCGTCGATCATATTGCAGGCCATCGCCTGGCCGGCGAGCTGGTATGCGGAAGCGATGCCGAGTTCGAGCTGGCGATAAAACAGGTTCTTGCCCGCCGCAATCACGGACCGAGGCTTGGCAGCGATCGCAGCCGCCAGCTCGTCGATCTCCCGATCGAGGGCATCCGCGGGCACGCTGCGATTGATCAGCCCGCGCTGCACCGCGGCCGCCGCGCCGATGGATTCTCCCGTCACCAGCATTTCGAACGCAGCCTTGCGCCCCACGTTGCGTGCGAGCGCCACCGAGGGAGTAGCGCAGAACAGGCCCACGTTGACGCCGGACACCGCGAAGCGCGCATCGTCGGCGGCGACGCCAAGGTCGCACATGGCCACCAGCTGGCAACCGGCGGCGGTCGCGATGCCATGCACGCGGGCGATCACGGGTTGCGGCAGTGTCTGGATCCGCATCATCAAGCGGCTGCAGTCATCGAACAGCCGCTGGTAGTACTCCAAGCTCGGGTTGGCCTTCATCTCCTTGACGTCGTGGCCCGCGCAAAACGCCTTGCCGGCGCCGCCCAGCACCACGACGCGCACCGATGGATCATCGGCGAGCGCATCCAACGTGCCATGCAAGGCCGCCAACATCTGCTCGGACAGCGCGTTGTATTGCGCCGGTCGATTGAGCGTGAGGGTCGCGACGCCGCCCCTGCGCTGTTGCAGAACCAACGGCTCCAGATCACCGGTCGCGGTTTGTGCATTCATCGCCTACTCCTCGCGGCAACGCCGCTCCTCACTGATGTCCATATAGAAACCAGAATAGATAAAACTTATATATTATTGTCTTTAAATGAATATTGTGCCCGTAGAAAATTGATCAATCATTCCCGTTCCACCCAGTTGATCAGTTCATGCCCGGCTCTGACAACTTTTTAGGAAAGGCACCGGCTCTGCTCAGCATGCCCGGAACATCCCGCCCCATCGCGCCGGCAAGCCATCGCGCGGAGCCGATCAGGCGATCCAGGTCCAATCCCGTGTGATAGCCGGACCGCTCCAGCATGTAGGCCACGTCTTCAGTGGGGACATTGCCGGTGGCGCGCGGCGCAAACGGACAGCCACCGATGCCGCCCATGGACGCGTCCACGATCTTGGCACCGGCCTGAACCGCGGCCCACACATTGGCGAGGCCGGTATTTCGGGTGTTGTGAAAGTGTACGCGCACCGGCAGGGGCTTGATCACTGCGGCCACGCGAGCGACCAGCGACGCCACCTCTCCAGGACTCGCGACACCGATGGTATCCGCGATCGCGACCTCCACGGGTCCCACGGCGGCGGCGGCCCGTGCCATCTCCACGACCCGCAAGGGATCCACCTCGCCGTCGAAGGGACAGCCAAAGGCCGTTGAAATAGTGATCTGCGCGCGGCGGCCGTGAGCGCGCGCAAGTCGCACCACCTCGCAGCACATGGCCAGGGACGCATCCGACGTCGTGCCTTGATTGCGGACCGCGAAGCCGTCGGACGCCGCACACACTGCGCCGAGCTCATCCATGCCGGCTTCGATGGCGCGCAGCGCTCCGCGCTTGTTCAGCACCAAGCCGATGAAGATCACGCCCTCACGGCGCGGCATGCCGGCTGCCACGGCGTCGGCATCGGCCATCTGCGGAACGAGCTTGGGATTCACGAAGCTGGTCGCTTCGATCCGGCGCACCCCCGCATCGAGCGCGCGGCCGATGAGCTCCAACTTCTGCGGCGTGGTGAACAACACCGACTCGTTTTGCAGCCCGTCCCGCGGGCCGACTTCAACCATCTCTATGTCAGGCATATAAGCTCTTTCATATCAATATGTTAATTACATAACATCATACCAATTCTGCGCGCCTGAGTTCGGTCTAACCCCTGAATCAGAGCTAGGCACTGCCCTTATCCGGACGGGCCATATCCACCGCCGCCTGGTGTAGAAACGATGAAGACATCGCCCGGCAGCATATCAACCTCCGCGAGGTGCGAAAGCCGCTCCACCCGCCCGTCCGCCCGCTCGATCCAGTTCTCGCCGACGGCGCCGGCCTCGCCGCCGTTCAAGCCGAACGCACCGTGGCGCCGCCCGTTGCTCAAGATGGAAGCGGTCATCGCTTCCAGAAAACGAATCCGCCGTGTTCCACCGTCGCCGCCGCGCCAGCGGCCGGCGCCCCCGGAGCCCGGCCGGATCTCATAGGACTCCAGGCGCACCGGGAACCGAAACTCCAGCACCTCCGGATCGGTGAGCCGCGAATTGGTCATGTGCGTTTGGACCACGCTGGTGCCGGCAAATTCAGGACCCGCGCCGGAGCCGCCGGCGACGGTCTCGTAGTACTGGTATTGCGCGTTGCCGAACGTGAAATTATTCATGGTGCATTGGCTCGCCGCCATGACGCCAAGGGCCCCGAACAGGGCGTTGGTGACGCAGGTCGAAGTCTCGACATTGCCTGCGACCACGGCAGCCGGGAATCGCGGGTTCAGCATACTCCCCTCGGGCAGAGTGATTTGCAGCGGCTTGAGGCATCCGGCATTCAATGGAATGTCGTCATCCACGAGGGTGCGAAACACGTACAGGACGGCGGCCGTGGTGATCGCCCGCGGTGCATTGAAATTATTCGTAAGCGAAGCGCTGGTGCCGCTGAAGTCGATGCGGGCGCTGCGCTGCCGGGCGTCGACCCGCACGCTCACCCTGATCCGCGACCCATTGTCCAACGGGAGCGTGAACTCTCCATCCTTGAGCGCCGTGATGACGCGGCGCACCGACTCTTCGGCGTTGTCCTGCACATGCCGCATGTAGGCCAGCACGGTATCGCGCCCATGCTGCGCGACCGTGGACTCGAGTTCCAGCACCCCCTTCTCGTTCGCGGCGATTTGCGCACGCAGGTCGGCGAGGTTCTGGTCCGGGTTGCGCGACGGGTGGGGGCCCAGCCCGAGCAAATCGCGCAATGCATCCTCACGCAGGGCGCCGTGTTCGACGAGCTTGAAGTTGTCGATCAACACCCCCTCGTCCTCGATGCGGGTCGAGAATGGCGGCATTGAACCCGGCGTGGTGCCGCCGATGTCGGCGTGATGGCCGCGCGACGCCACGAAAAAGCTGGGCCGGGTGTCTTCTGCATCGAGATAGACCGGCGTCACCACCGTCACATCCGGCAGATGGGTCCCGCCGTTGTAGGGGTCGTTCAACACATACACATCGCCGCTCCGCATCCCGGGGTTGCGTGCAATGACGGTGCGGATCGACTCGCTCATCGACCCCAGGTGCACCGGCATGTGCGGCGCATTGGCGATCAGCGAGCCCTCGGCATCGAATAAGGCGCAGCTGAAATCCAGCCGCTCCTTGATGTTCACCGAGTAGGCCGTGTTCTGCAGGCGCAATCCCATCTGCTCGGCGATGTTCATGAACACATTGTTGAACAACTCGAGCACCACCGGGTCGACCCGCGTGCCCGCCGCATGGCGCGCGGCGCGCGGGTGAACACGCCGCAGGTCGACGCAGCCCGCAGCCGTCACCGACGCCCGCCAACCCGGTTCGACCACCGTGGTCGCGTTGCGCTCGGCCAGAATGGCCGGTCCGTCGATGTGCGCGCCGGCGCGCAATGCCTCGACGCGGAACAGGCGCGCTTCACGCCAGCCCGCGGGCGTTTCGCCGCCGAGACAGTACATGCGCACCGTCGCATCCGCCGCAGCTTCTTCACTTGGCGCGGGACTCCCGGGCGCCGCAGGCGTCAAAGCGCCGGGCGTGGACCCGCTCGGCGCCGCGGTAACGGGCGTAGCGGCGCCCGGCGTGTCCACCCCGGGAGCAACACATTCGACCGAGACCGACTCGATCACCAACGATTGGCTCGGCATCAGAAAGGCGAATCGGCGGCGATAGCCATGTTCAAAGTCTTTGCGGATGGACGCCACGGCCTCAGGCAGAGAGCTCCGCAGCGGCAGATCTACGCTCAAGGCGGTGTCGGTTCCGTGGTAGCGGATGCGGACACGGGCAACGGTGCGCTGGACGCTCACGCCCTGCGCCTCGAGTTCCGCGGCGGCGTCGGCCTGCAGGCGCACGGAGAGCATCCGCGCTTCGTGCAACCCAGGTTCGCCCAGTTCGCGCTCGATCGCGGCGTCTCGAATGACGTTCTGATCGGCGAGTCCCATCCCGTAGGCGGACAACACGCCGGCCAACGGATGGATGAACACCCGGGTCATGCCGAGCGCATCGGCCACCTGGCAGGCGTGCTGGCCGCCCGCGCCGCCGAAGCATTGCAGAGTGTAGTCGCTCACATCGTAGCCGCGCATGACCGAAATGCGCTTCACGGCGTTGGCCATGCTGCCCACCGCTATCTGCAGCGCGCCGCCCGCAACTTGTTCGGGACTGATGGGATTACCCGTGGCAAGCGTCATGCGCTCCGCCAACTCGCCGAAGCGCCGTGCGACGACGCCGGCATCCAGGGATTCATCGGCCGCAGGTCCGAATACGCGCGGAAAGAAATCCGGTTGGATACGGCCCAGCAAGACGTTGGCGTCGGTGATGGTCAGCGGGCCTGCGCGCCGATAGCTCGCGGGTCCGGGACTTGCTCCCGCGGATTCAGGGCCTACGCGCAGGCGCGCGCCGTCGAAGCGGATGATGGACCCGCCGCCGGCTGCGATGCTGTGAATGCTCATCATGGGCGCGCGAACCCGCACTCCGCCCACTTCCGTGTCGAAGGCGCGCTCGTACTCCCCCGCAAAGTGGCTCACGTCGGTGGAGGTGCCGCCCATGTCGAAGCCGATGAGCTTGGCGTGCCCGGCCGCCTGCGCGGTGCGCGCCATCCCGACGATCCCGCCGGCCGGGCCCGAGAGAATCGCGTCCTTGCCCTGGAAATGATGCGCGCGGGTCAACCCGCCCGAGCTCTGCATGAAAAAAAGCGGCACGCCGGGCATCAGGCGGGCGACCTGATCCACATAGCGCCGCAGGATCGGCGACAGATAGGCGTCCACCACGGTGGTATCGCCGCGGGGTACCAGTTTCATGAGCGGACTCACGCGGTGCGACACCGAGATCTGCGTGAAGCCGATTTGCCTTGCGATATCCTCCGCCGCGCGCTCGTGCCGGACGTAGCGGTAGCCGTGCAGAAACACGATGGCGCAGGAACGCAAGCCATCCGCGAACGCGCCTTGCAATCCGGCCCGGAGTGCGGATTCGTCCAATGACTCGACGATCTCGCCGCGGGCGCTCACCCGCTCCGCCGCCTCGATCACCCGTTCGTACAACATTTCAGGGAGGACGATGTGCCGGTCGAATAGCCGCGGCCTGGCCTGGGTCGCGATCCGCAGCGCATCGCGGAAGCCGCGCGTGATGACCAGCACGGTGCGCTCGCCCTTGCGCTCCAGCAGCGCGTTGGTAGCCACGGTGGTCCCCATCTTCACGCAGGCCACGCGTTGCGCCGGGATCGACTCTTCCGGCGCCAGCCCGAGCAGCCGCCGGATGCCTTCCACCGCGGCGTCCGGGTATTGCGACGGGTTCTCCGACAAAAGCTTGTGGGTATGCAGTGCGCCGTCCGGCGCACATCCCACGATGTCGGTGAAAGTGCCGCCCCGATCGATCCAGAACTGCCACCGCGTGCTCATGCCGCGTGATTCGCGTCCGCATCCACTGGCTGCTCGACCTCGATCCAGAGCCACGCGATGGCACACGCGACTGAAAATACCGCGCCAAGGACAAATGCTGTGCGCCACAAGTGCTCGCCCGATAAATATCCGACGATCGGGATGCCGATGATGCCGCCGAGATTGCCCCCCGTGTTCATGACGCCGCTCACCGCCATCGTGTCGCCGCGGCCCACGGTCATGGCCCCGCCCCAATACGCGCCCTCATTGAGCTCTACGGCCGCGAAACACACGGCGAGCCCCACCACAGCCCAATAGGGATTCGCCGCATCCACCGAGACCAACAGCAATACGCCGGCGATCGGCATGGCAATCAGCGGCACGAGGCGGTAGCCCCAACGGTCGCCGAATCGGCGGCACAGTGCGGCGGTGATCAAACCACCGACACCCGAGCCTAAGGCCGCGGCCAGGGGCGGCGCGATGGCAAGCCAGCCGCTCTCGAGCACGGAAAATTTTCGCTCCTGCACCAGGTACAGAAAGACCCAATTGGAGAGCAGATAGAACGAATAATTCAAGCATAGATAAGAAACCGCAAGCAGCAGCACATTGCGGTTCTTGAGAATGTTGAGGAGCTGCCTGGCGCTGATCGTGCTATCGACCGGCGCCGCGCTGAGAGTACCGATCTCCTCGAGTTCCGCCGGCGAGACCGCGGGATGCTCGCGCGGCGAGTTGCGCCCATACCAGGCCCAGATCGAAATCAACGCGATGGCCGGCAGACTTGCCCAGAGCAGCGCCCGCTGCCATCCCATCACGGACATGAGATTCGCGATGAGCGGCGGTGTGAGCGCCGCGCCGAGCGACAATCCCATGGTCTGCAGCCCCTGCACGGAAGCCCAGCTGCGGGGAGGAAACCATACCTCGAACACACCGGCGGAGACGGGAAACGTTGCGCCCTGGGAGCAACCCAACAGCAGCTGCGCCGAGAGCAGCGCGACGAACAGCGAGACGCCGGTGAGCCAGTACGGCGCCAGCGGGGTCGCGACGGTGGCCAGGAACGCGGCAAGCCCGATGATGACGAAGGTGCGCCGCGCGCCTTGGCGCTGCCCGAAAATGCCGCCGGGGACTTGGAATAGGCCATACCCCAGAACGAACGCCCACTCGATCAAACTGATCTGAAACTGGCTGAGACCGAGATCCGGCATCATGCGCTCGGCCGCCACTGTGATGCTTTTCTGCTGTAGATAAGCCAGAAAGCCGAAACCGAACAACAGAGAGAAAATTCGCCAGCGGATACGGATGAGAGGCGCGCGTGCGACCGGCTTCAACATTCGCTTCGTCTCATGCCTGGCGCTCCATCATGGTTCAGTCGGCTTTCGATGCATGTCGAGGCAGATCTGCACTGCATGACCCAGAGACGATGCCGACTTATCGGCCCCGCGTACGGTGTCGATCGCGGGCTCGGGTTGCAGCAGCATTCCGGGGAGGAACACCGCGACGATGCACGCATGCGGAAATCGCCGGCGCATTTCCTCCGTCGTAGCCTCGCTGCGCCCTCGCTCCTCGCTCGGGAAGGCACTGACGACGTAAATGATGGAGACGGCGTCGGCGGCATTGGGAGGCGGCGCATCCGGGAGGTCGTCGAGGGACAAGTGACGGGCATCCATTTTCTGTTCGCGCAGGATGCGCACCAGGAGTTCCGCCGCAAACTCGTCGGCCTTGGATCCCAAGCCCACGCATATCATGACGGACCCCGGAGGCACGACGAGCGGTCCCTGCCAGCGGCCGCTCACTTGTTCCCGCTGCCGGCGGAGCTCGCGACCTACGCCCGAACTGTCGAGAACCGAGGATTGGCGATAGCGGCGCGGCGGTCTTCGACTCTCGCCGCCGATGGCGGCGATTACGGCGACCATGGTGTTGCGGAGTTTGGCCTGTTGATCGGCGCTGATGGTACCGGCCAGGAGATCGATGCCTGCCAGGTGCAGGGCGGGGATCAGCACCAGGTCGCAATACGCCGCGAACGAATTGCGCTTGAGAAATTCGCGCGCACTGGCGATGAGCTCGGCCGAATCGGCCGACAGAGCGCGCTGGTAGAACCGCTCCGGCATGGTCAGCGCCTGCGTATCCCCCAACAAGACATCGAGCAGACTGAGCGCCTTGATGTGCCTTCCGGCAACCAACAGACAAAGAGTCAACGGAGTCGAGACGATCAAGCCGATCGGACCCCACAGCCAGCTCCAGAATATCGCAGCAACCACCACCGAAAGCGGCGATAGACCCGTGGTGTGACCGTACAATTGCGGCTCGACCAGCTGACCCGCGATCAGTTCGACCAGGGCGAAAAGGCCGAGGGTGGTCAGGGCCAACATCCACCCCGGATCGACCGCGGCCGCCAACAGCGTCGCACACAGCGCCGCAATCCATACCCCGACATAGGGCACGAAGCGTAGAACCGCCGCGAGCGCCGCCCACAGCAGAGGCTGCGGCAGCCCGATGAGGCTGAGCCCGATCCAGACCGCGACCCCCAATCCCAAGTTGACCGCAAATTGCGATACGAAAAACCGCGACAGGCGTTCCCCCGCATCGTTGATCGCAAGCGTCGTCAAGCGAATGTCGGCGCCGCCGGCAATGCGAATGAAGCGGTCGCGCAAGGTTTCGTGTTCGAGCAGGACGAACACGAGGACGACCAGCACGATGCCGGCGGTCTCGATGGGCACCCAGATCGAGCCGAGTACTCTTTCGATGACCTGCACGGGATTCGGCGGCGGTTGATGCAACTCCACCGGGATCGGACTGTTCGGGCCGGCGGGCGCGGACTGCTGCAGGGTGCTCGGCGTCTCGAGAGCGACCGGCTGCCGCTCGGGTGCTCCCGACTCCCCGAGAGTTCCCGGCTCCCGGGTCGCCGCCGGGCGGCGGTTCGTGAAGCGCCCGGCCTGTCCGGTAAGCTCATTGAATTTGCCCACCGTAACGTCATTCAGCGTCTTCAGCTTGTGCTCGATGGTCTGCTGGTATCGAGGCAGACTCTGCGCCATATGGACCAATTGCGACCCGATGACGCCGGCGACCGCGGCGAATGAGAAGCCCAGCACGACCACGGCCGCCAGCACGGACAGAATGTGCCCAAAGCCGATGCGCCGTAGCACCCGCACCAGCGGCGCTATCAACAGGCTCAGAATGACCGCCAAAGTGATCGGAACCAAGACGTCCCGGCCAAAGTACAGCAGCGCCAATAGCGTCGCCGTCGCGATTATTCCAAGGGCTCGTTCGCGATTGGGTAGCGGCAACGGATCGGGCGCCGAGACTGGCTGGTCCATGCGATATATTCGCATATTGCCAGGGGAGCTTACTCATTGAAAAACCGTCCGAGCGGGTTCGGAATCGACGAATTGCCGCGGATCGTGCGCGGCCAGGGCAGCTACTTGTTCGACGCCGCGGGGAGGCGCTATCTCGACGGCTCGGGCGGTCCCGCGGTGTTCTGCCTGGGCCATGGCCACCCCGAGGTCAACGCGGCCATCACGCGGCAGCTGAATGAAATCGCCTACGCCTATCGATATCTGTTCACGAGCTCGGCGCTCGAGAGCCTGACCGAGACGGTCCTGCGTCTCTGCGGCGGCGGCTTCCAGGACATCGTGTACACCGGCAGCGGTTCGGAAGCCGTCGAATCGGCGTTGAAGATTGCCCTTCAGCATTTTGCCGCCCGCGGCCTGATGCCCAAGCGCCGCTTCATCGCGCGCCGCAGGTCTTGGCACGGCAATACCTTGGGAGCCCTGTCGATTTCGGATTTTGCCGAGCGGCGCCGCGCCTTCGAGGGGAGTCTGCTCGACGTAAGCTTCGTCTCGGCGGCGAACGCCTACCGAATGCCCGACGGGGTATCCGGCGAAGCTCTGGCGGGTCATCTTGCCGCGGAGCTCGAGCACACCATCGTGTCCATGGGGCCGCAATCCGTTGCCGCATTCGTATTCGAACCCATCGTGGGTGCGGCCGGCGGCGTCGTACCGGCGCCCGACGGCTATGCGCAAGCCATCCAGGCCGTGTGCCGCAAGTACGACGTCCTCATGATTGCCGACGAAGTCATGTGCGGTTCGGGCCGCAGCGGCACTTGGCGCGCGTTGGAGCATGATGGAGTGGTCCCGGACATCATGTGCATCGCCAAAGGTTTGGCCGGCGGCTACATCCCGTTGGGAGCGGCGCTGGTCACCGCACGCGTCGCCGCGCCCATTCACGCCGAGCACGGTGCGTTCATGACCGGGCACACCTTCACCGGCCACACCGCCGCCTGCGCGGCGGGACTTGCCGTGCAGCACATCGTCCAGCGAGATCGCCTGCTCGATCGAGTTCGCACCGTCGGTGCCACGTTTCAAGAGACCATTCGCCGCACCCTGTCGAGATTCGACGAGGTCGGCGATGTCCGCGGGCGGGGATTTTTCATCGGCATCGAACTGGTTCGCGACCGCCGGACCCGGTTGCCGTTTTCTCCGGATCGGGCGCTGAGTTTCGACATTGGAGCGCGCGCTTTTGCCGACGGGCTGATTTGTTACCCCTGTTCCGGCAACGCCGACGGCACGGCGGGCGACACCATCATCATCGCCCCGCCCTACAATGCCAGCGACGGCGAATTGGAGGAAATCGTGGTGAAGCTCGCAGGCGCCGTCGATGCCGCGTTGAGCAGCGCGTGAACTCGGGTCTCAAGACGCATTGACCGCCACGAACACGCAGCAATTCGCGCGCTCGGCCAGTGACACACGCTGGGGGCTACCCCACCAAAAACCGCCCGAGGGCTGTGGATAGTGACCTAGCACGATGAGATCTACGCCCAATCGCCGGGAGAACGCGACGATCTGCTCGATGATATCGCCGCTCGCCAGATATCCTTCGGCTTGGACCCCGCGTGCCTTCAGCCAATCGATGGACTCATCCAGCAGTTGGCGATAGCCGTCCGCCTCATCCACCAGGCATGCGTGGCCGGCGGCACTGGCGACCACCGCGGCACCGGCAACTCCGGTCGGAATGATGGACAACACGTAGACCTGCGCGCCGACGAGTATCGCAAGTTCCGCACCGCGCTTCAGAGCCCCGCGGCCCGCCTCGGAACCGTCGTAACAGAGCAGCACTCGCTTGAACATAACGTCACCCCAGTTCGAACTGCAGGTTGATCCTGCCTATGTCCGCCCCGACGGAGTTCCAGCTCCACTCGTCAAAGTATGCTCGGCCTCGCGCGTCAATGCGAATAATTGTGGAGCAGCGCGTACCATAATCCGGCGCGCGCACAAAGGCGCTCGAGAGCAGCCGCTCCCACTCCAGACTCACGCCGGTCCGCGGCAATTCCGCATCCGATGCCGGCCGGTCGTCCCGCAGCAGATCGAGCAAGGCGGCCGTATCGGTCAATCCGAGGAGCGCCGCCTCCAGCCGAGTCTTGGCGAGTTGCACCTTGGGCCAGGGCGTATCCAACAAGTGATTCGACAGCCCGTAAATACCCGGTCCCAGCTCGCGGCCCGAGCCGGGCACGCTTTCATAGATGCCGAGGCGCTCGCCGTCGGAAAAGATCAGGTTGAAGCCGTTGTAGTTCGCGCCCACTCCGCGCAGATAGGCCAAACCCTCGGCCACCGAGGAGCCGGACTCGAGGATGGAAATCACGAGCGCACCGCGGCTGGGTGCCTCCGGGCGCCGCTGCTCCGGATCGCGGTAATTCGTGAGCGCGGCGAATCGACCCGTCCGGGTGACCCCGAGCCAGGTCCCGCCGGCCTCGAGGTCCCGTCCCGCGAGAATCCCGGGACGGTCCGGCCACCAATCGGCGCGGGCCGTCGGCCGCGCATGGAATTCATCCCGATTCGCCGCCACCAGACAGGGATACGTCGGATGCACTCGCCAGACTACAAGAACCAGACACATCGAAGCTGCTCCTCGCG